>Ga0097621_100002808_pt1 | contig 11928 bp, 11 predicted proteins | sample KBSMisM72_FD_73165 | JGI IMG/M metagenome (GOLD analysis project Ga0097621, IMG submission 73165) | Miscanthus rhizosphere microbial communities from Kellogg Biological Station, Michigan, USA - KBS Miscanthus M7-2 (version 2) (version 2) | ecosystem: Host-associated > Plants > Roots >... | reverse complement strand
TTGCCGCTTGCCGGCGCTCCATAAAGATAATCGGCGGCGACCTCGAGGTTTAATGGCTCACCGGGTTTGATGACTGGCTGTTTGGAATCGAGTGCGAGCTTCAGCCGTTCCGGCAGGAATTCCTCGACCCGGAACGTATAGTTCTGTGCCGCTTCCTTCGCAGCCGGATCGAGGCGGAACTCGACCTGCCAGCGCCCGGTCGGCGCGTCTTCCGGCACCGTGCGCGACCATTCGACGTAGCCCAGTTCCTTCGGCTGCAAGGTCACGGTGTCATAGACGCGGCCGTCGGGCTGCTTCAGCGTTGCCGTCAGCGGTTGCGGCTTGATCGGCTTGCCGTCGTAATTGCGCAGCAGCGCCGAGAGGCGCAGCGTTTCGCCCGGACGGTAAAGGTCGCGGCCCGACCAGGCGAAGACATCGAACCATTCCTGCTTGCGTCCCGCGACCTGAAAATCGGAAAGATCCAGCGCCGGCTGATTGAACGGCAGGATCGATACGTCCTTTCCGCTGCGCGCAACGAGCACGTGGTCGGATTTGAGTTCGTACCCGACAAGCGCGTTGCCGTCGCCATCGGTCTTCGCCGTCGCGACCGCGTTGCCGCTACTGTCGAGGATCTGCACGTCGACGCCGGACTGGGCATCGCCGCTCTTCAGCGATGCAGTGTGCAACCACAGTTTGTCGTGATACAGGCGCGTATGCAGGCCAATGTCGCTGACGAAAAAGAAACTCGTCTCGAATTGATCATGGAACGAGCCCGCACGCTTCATCACGGCGAAATAAAGGCCGGGTTCGGATAACTCGCTGATGTTCTGGATCGGCAGGTACGACAGCGTGCGCTGGTTCGGCTTGCCTTCGAGCACGAAGCGGTTGGCGTACACGGAGTCGGCAATCGCTGCGAGCGGCTTGCCCTTGCGGCCCCAGTAGCCACGCTCGTCGTCGAGGTCCCAGGCGCTGCGCTTGCCGCTGCGCTGGTAAGCGGCGAAGAAGTTCGACAGCTCCTTGTCGCGCACGCGCAGGAACTCGACGTCGACCTCCTTGACGTTGACTGCAACGACCGGCAGGCCGCGCGTGCCTCGCGCTGGCAGCACGCTGCCCTGGGAAGCAAAACCGGCGACTGGCTGCAGCGGGCCGGTATAGATTTCCTTGTCGGTCTTCTTGCCGAGCGTCTTGCCGTCGGCGGCGGAAAGGTTAGCGTCCAGCGTAAGGCTATAGTTCTTGTCCGCCTCCACGTACGGGAAACGCAGGACCTTGCCATTGTCGTCGAGCGCCCAACTGCCGGTGACCGCTTCGCCCTTGGGGCCGGTCACGCGCAGCAGCGTATCGAACGCCTGTGCGCCTGCGAGGTTCTGGGTAAACGTCAGCGCGATCGCCAGTTGCCCGTCGTGCATTTCGGATTTCACATCCTCGAGCGCGAAGCCGGCCGGCTTTTCGGCCGGAGCCTTTGTCGACGGCTTCGCTGCCGCGGGCGGTGCCGTCGCAGCGGGCGGCTCGGACTTGCCGCAGGCGGCCAGCGCCATGATCAGGAAGAACAGCATCGCGCGCAGTGCAGCACCGCGCGCGAACGGCGAAGACGCAGACAAACGTGGCATGGATTTCCCCAGTAATGCGGTTTGCGTGGCGATTATAGTCGGCGACATGTGGCTTTGCGCTGGCGTGAACGCGGCGGGATATGGGCATTCCCGTGCCGTTGATGTGTTCGCGGCTGCCGACGCACCGATGCTGCAGATAACGCTGCGGCGAATGCGAATCGAACATGCGGACAAAATGTCGGATTGCCTGTTGTCAGACGAATCTGGATGAGTAGGATTACCCAGGGGTGGGACATCGGGGGTGTACATGAGCACTCGGAGCAGCGCTTTTCTTTCTTGCCTGGCGCTTTGTGGAATACTTGCTGGCGCTCGTGAGGTTCACGCCGACAGTGACCAGGTATTTGCTGACGGCTTCGATGGTCCGAAGTGGTATGTCGATGCCGATAGCGACACGTACGGCAACCCGGCCGTGTTCGTACATTCCCCGAGCCAACCGGCGGGCTATGTCGCGAACGCGCTCGATTGCGACGACACGAACCCGGCAATCCACCCGGGGGCCACCGACGACCCCGATGCATCGTTCGCCGACACCAACTGCGACGGCATCGACGGTGACATCGCCAAGGCGGTTTTTGTCGCTCCACCGGGTACCGATTCGCCCACCTGCGGAACTCAGCAGAGCCCCTGCCATTCGCCGGCATTTGCCATCGGCCGCTTGAGCGTGCAGCGCACGCAGATCTACTTGCAAGTCGGTGTGTACGCCGGTGCGTTGACGGTCAGCGCGAATGCCGCGTTCTACGGGGGTTATGGCGTTTCCTGGCAGCGCGGTCCGGTCACGGCGGGTGGTCCGAATGCGAGGCTCGTCGGATCGATCACAGCCATGGGGACTCATGCTGCTCAAGCGCACGCCGTATATGTGCCGGTCGGGATTCAGGCGCTGCTCGCCGACCTGGAAATCGACGGGCCGGATACGACCGCGACTTCGAATGGCAACGGCGCGAACAGCTATGCGCTCTACGCAGATCAGAATGCCAACGTGCAACTCCTGCGCGACCGGATTGTGGCGGGTACGGCTGCTAATGGGAGCGCCGGAAGCGATGGCGTCGATGCCGCCCAGAATGCGATCGCGACGGGCGGGACGGGCGGCCCGGGCATGGAATACAGCAGTACTTGCGACGCCACGTCGCATGGATTTGGCGCGAACCCATCGACGAATTCCTGCACGAGCGGGCGCAGCGTCGTAGCCGGAAAGGGTGGCGACGGCGGCAAGATGGATACGGCGTGTGACTTCAGCGGTGGTTGCAACCTGGGCGGCGATTGCAACGCAACGGCGGGGTTGCCTGGAAATGACGCGGCCATCGTCGATGGCACGATGGGGAAGGGTGGAAGCGGAGGCAGTGGAAGCGGATCGTGCGGTGCGACACAAGCAGGTTTTGCCGGCGATCTGAGCGATGGCAGCGGCGGCCTCCAGGGTATCGGAAGTCTGCTGCTCGATGGGCAGTGGTTCGCCGATCCCGGCGGCAGCGGTACGCTCGGCGACAACGGTGGTGGTGGTGGTGGCGGTGGTGGTGCGGGCGGCTGCGACACCGGAACCGATTCCTACGGCGCCGGTGGCGGAGGCGGTGGCGCCGGCGGTTGTGCAGCGCTCGGTCCAGGTTCCGGCGGTGGTGGCGGCGGTGGAAGCTTCGGCGTGTTCGCGTATCTGGCCTCGGTCGTCGTAGAGAGCAGCGTGATCAGCCTCGGTGGTGGCGGCAGCGGCGGCAAAGGTGGCGCCGCTGGAAAAGGGCAGCCGGGCGGAAGCGGCGGTCCCGGTGGCCCCTCCGGGACAGGCGATGCACCGAATGGTGGAAAGGGTGGCGACGGTGGCCGCGGTGGCGTCGCCGGCGGTGGCGGCGGAGGGCAGGGCGGCAGTGCGTACGGGATCTATACGTTTTCTTCGAGCGCGACCTCGACCGGCAATACCTTCATGGGCGGGACAGCCGGATCAGGCGGCAGCGGTGGTGCAAGCGCGCTGGGGCCCGGCGCAGGCGAACCCGGACAAAGTGGAATTGTTGCCAATGTGGGCATTTGCAATGCGTCGAGCGCGTGCGACTGACAGTGCAAAAATCATGCAGAGGTAACGTGGTCGCGGTTTTTGCGATGCGCAACTACTGACACAGTCGCTTCGCGCCTGTTGACAAGAGCTCTCGTCAGGCGTGCAATCGTTCCGGCGGGCGCAACTGCCCGCATGGGTTGCCACGAGCGGCGCCCACTGGGGCCAAGCCCCTGAGATCTACACCGATCACGCCAGCCTCATGGGGAGGCCCGACGGCGGCGCTAATCCCGGGGACTGACCAAGACATTCGTGTCGTGCCTTGAGAGGACACTGGAACGGGGCAAGAACGCGGCACTTACGTCCGAGACTGGGAACCGGCTGAAACCATATTGCGGATAGGAGTCCGCGTCCAGGCGCAATGCCGGGCCAGCAAGACGGTGGGAAATGAGCGCGCCGAGCGGTGCAACGTCGGGTCGCATTCAACGTTCCTTACAGTCGAGGAGGATTCTCATGAAACACATTCTCAAATTGGGCCTCGCGGCACTTTGTCTGACCGCAATTCCCGCAAGCGTGTCTGCAGATCAACCGGTCCTGTTGCCAACCCCGGAACCCTCAGGATGTGGTCTTCTACCGGACGAGGGTGAGCTTACTGTGGCCCTGATCGCGGCGGTCGCGGTCGAAACCTCCGGACTGGACTTTCAGATGTGGGCCACGCTCGTCGACCGCGATGGAGTCGTATGCGCGGTTGCTTTCTCCGGCCGCGAACGCGGCTCGCAGTGGCCTGGCAGCCGCGTGATCTCTGCGCAGAAAGCGAATACCGCGAATGCTTTCAGCCTCGACAATCTGGCACTGTCGACAGCCAATCTTTATTCGGCGGTACAGCCGGGTCAAAGTCTGTTTGGATTGCAGGCGAGCAATCCGGTGGATACCAGCGTCGCGTACAAGGGGCCCGCGGCGCTCTACGGCACGAGCCACGACCCGATGATCGGTAACAGGATCGGCGGCGTGAACGTGTTCGGCGGCGGGCTGGCGCTTTACGACAGAGCCGGAAACGTCAGAGGCGCGGTGGGCGTCAGCGGCGATACTTCCTGCGCCGATCACATGATCGCCTGGCGGGTGCGCAAAGCGCTGAACTTCGATTATTTGTTCGGCAGAGGTGTTTCCGGCGACGCTGACCGTCCGGACAACATCATCTACGACATCGTCGACGGCGTGAGCGCCAGTGGGTTTGGCCATCCGTTGTGCATCAACACCGCTCCGGCGCTGAGTCTGCCGGCTGTTCAGACCGTTCCGATTCCGCCACCTACTCCGACGCCTCAGTAGTGTCTTCGAGGGCAGGCCTCATTTGCGGGGCCTGCTCTTCCCGGAAGGAAAGTCGCGCAAGGTTATCAATGCGTGTCGTGCGCATCGCGCGTCCCTGACGTGGCCTTTGGCCTGCTATTCACCGTAGTCTGCTGCGACATTTGGCGACCCGCATGTCGTACAGCAGAAAGCGGCGCGAACGCCGCTTTCCACCTGCCACTCTCGCAGCTTCCTGCTGCGCCCGATCTTCAACGTGATGTCAAAGCGACTTTTCGAACTCGCTGATCTGTTTCTTCGCTTCGTCCCTGGCGATTCCATAACGCTCCTGCAAGCGGCCGGCGAGATATTCGCTGCTGCCGTCGACACGCTGCAGATCGTTGTCGGTGAGCTTGCCCCACTTCTCCTTGAGCTTTCCGGCAAGCTGTTTCCATTGACCCTTGATTCTGTCCTCGTTCATGACTGCTCCAGGTTGATCGAAAAATATGGATTGGGCTCTACGCGATCAATCGCGCGAGGACAGGGCCGAAGAATCGACGTCCCGCACGCCCTTGACCGCCTTGGCGACGGCTACCGATTTCTGCACCTGAGCCTTGCTGTTGACGGTACCCGACAGGGTGACCAGACCGTTCTTCGTCGTCACACTGATGTCGCCCGACTTGATTCCCTCGGTCGTGGCCAGTTCGCTCTTGACCTTGGTCGTTATCCACGTGTCGGTCACTGGCTGTTCCGACGACTTCGCACTCGTATCCGTGCTGGCGGCGTATCCCGTTGCGATACCACCGCAAGCCAGTGCGAGTCCGAATGCGATTGCGCTAAGTTGACGTTTCATAGACAACACCTCGTTGGTTGGGGACGCTTCAAATACAGAACAACTTGCGTGCCAGCTGTCGCGGACAACAGATTCAATCAGTTACGGGCACCGCACGCTTTCCGCTCCGCGCAAATTGCCCGCCACTGGCATCGTTAAATGCAATTTGCAAGCAGAGGCAGTTGCCGTATTCGCGTGTCAGCCGCTGGCCAGTTTGCGCAAAGGCACGCGCGCTGGTTCGCCTTTCTTGCCCAGTGCCTCGAGCAGCGAGCTCAAGTCTTCTGCGTGCTCTTCTTCCGATGCGAGAATCCCTTCCATCATGTGCCGCGTGGTCGGGTCATCATTGCCGAGATACTGGATTATTCCGCGATAGGTATCGATCGCTATCCGTTCTGCAACGAGGTCCTCTTCGATCATCTCGACGAGTTCCTTGCCTTCGACGTATTCGGAATGACTGCGCGATGCCAGACCTTCCGGCGAAAGGTCCGGCGCGCCGCCGAGCTGCACGATGCGCCTGGCGATCTTGTCCGCGTGCGATTGTTCTTCCACCGCATGCTCGAGAAATTCCGCTGCAATGCTCTTGGCGTGTATGCCGGATGCCATGAAGTAGTGGCGTTTGTAACGCAGCACGCAGACGATCTCCGTGGCGAGGGCAGCGTTGAGCAGTTCGAGCACGGTCTTTCGATCAGCCTTGTAGCCGTCGGTCACCGCGCCTTTGTCGAGGTTCTGGCGAGCACGCTTGCGAATTTCCTCGATGTCGTTCATGAATTCCTTCGGTGCGGGCATGGGGGGATTGCCTCCTTGGTGGCGGGAAACGGAACAGACTGCGCGCATGTCGTGCGCCGACCTGAGGCGAGACACGGCAAGGCTTGTGCCACGTGAGCCCCGTGCAAGCATTCACGCGGCGCGACAATGTTTTCGGCGCCGTCTGCGCGCCCGATTCATTGCGTCAGGCGATGCAAATCACACTGTCGCTACGGCTCGCCGTGCAAAACGCGACACGTCAGGCGTCAGCGAGCCGCGCGGGAGGACACCATCCGAACGCTCATCTCGCCGGGATAAAGTGCAAATCCGTTACTGCAATCGGCCAGGATACTCAGCTGACTGGACGCGTCGGCATCTCGAACACGAATGCCGATCCGCCGCCCGGACGCGGTTCGTAGGCGAGGCTGCCGTGCATCGCTTCCACGAGTTGCTTGGCAATCGACAAGCCCAGGCCCGTGGATGATTCGCCGGACGTCGGCCGGGCACTCAGGCGCACGTAACGCTGGAACAGGTGCTTGCGGTCGGCCTCGTTGATGCCGGGGCCGCGATCGAGCACGCGTACACGCGCGGTCCCTGGATTGCCGGGCTCCAGTACAACGCGGACCCCGCTGCCGGGCGGCGCAAACTTGATCGCATTGCTCAGCAGGTTTTCGATTACGTGCTCGACTGCCAGCGGATCTCCGAAAGCTTCGAGCGGTTCGGCAGGCGCAAACTCGACCCGGATTTTCTTTTCGCTTCCGTAATGGTTGTAGATCTGCACGACGGACGACAGCAGGTCGCGCAGTGCAAACGGCTTGAAAGCATCCAGCGAGACCGTGCTGGCCGCGGCGTTGCGGTTGAGGAAGTCGTCGATGAATGCGAGCGTGCGGTCGGTGGAGTCGACCAGAGACGCGAGAAGGTCCTGCAGGCGCACTTCGCGTAACGCCGGTTCCTCGGCGAGCATCTGCACGCTGAAACGAATCGACGCGAGCGGGCTCTTCAAGTCGTGCGCGACCATCGCTGTCAACGTGTCGCAGTCGCGCGCCTTGAGAACCAGGCGGTCGCGCGAAAACTTCAACTCGAGGTGCGTGCGCACGCGCTGCAACAACTCTGCCGCAACGATCGGCTTGCTGAGAAAATCCACTGCGCCCGCCTCGAAGCAGCGCACAAGGTCTTCCTCGTCGGCAGTGCCCGTGACAAAGATGACGGGAACGGCCGCCAGTTCCGGAATCTCGCGGAACCGCCGGCACAGTGCGACACCGTCCATGCCAGGCATCTTCAAGTCGAAGATTGCCAGATCCGGTCTGCGCACCACGCTGCGCGCCAGCGCTTCTTCGCCGCTCAGCGCGGGAAGCACGTTGTAGCCACGCTCGGTCAGAAGGGCACTGATAATTTGTACGTTGACCGATTCGTCGTCGACGACCATCACCAATGGTGCGCGACGTTCTTTCCCGGACGGAACCGGTGTGTTTCGGCTGGCCATGCTTGGTTGTCTGTTCCTGTTAGGCGATACGGGGCAACAGGTGGCGAAAACTCATCGGGTTCGCCGCGGCACGCGACTCCGACCGTTGCCGGTCGTGTCGTCGCGCCTGCAAAGATGGCGGCCTTTTGCCGGACGGCCGCTGTCCGGCGGCAAGAATGGCTGCTGTGCGCAGGACTTTGGTGAACGACCGATAAACAACCCGATGGCGCGTGAAGCGGATTCGCGTCCGTTCATTCGCGCCATCCGGCGATCAGCTCAACCACCCTGCTTTTCGGTGTTCAATGCAGTGCGCTTGGCTTGTTCGAAAGCGGCCTTCGCATCCGCCAATGCGCGCTCATAGGCGGCCTTGGCGCGGGTCTGGCACGCGTCGCGCGCGTTGTCCTTGTACTGATCGCACTGCTCGCGCGCGACCTTCAGATCGCCTTCTGCCTTGGCTTTGGCGACGTCGTAGTTCGCATCGGCCGTGTCGCGCACGTAATCGGCCTTGGCCTTGGCCACATCCTTGTTGGCGTCGTTCGCAGCGGCGGCGACGTCAGCCTGCTTGTCGGCGACCTTTGCGCGCGCTTCTTCCTGCGATTTTTGCAGATCACGCGAAGCGCTGGCTACTTCCTTGGCCTGTTTGTCCTTGGCTTGCTGAAGCTTGTCGGCAGCGGCCGCATCCGCGGCGGCGATGTCCTGCCGGGCGCGGTCACTCGATTGCTGGTTGCATCCGCCAACGGTGCATATGAGAAGCAGCGGCAGCAGCATTGATGCAGTTCGATTGTTGAAGGTCATGGTTATCTCTCACCGTTTGGAGGAAGTAGTCTCTTGTCTCGGGTTGAAGGACCGCTTACGCCGCGAGGGCAACTTTCAAGTTGCGCATTTCATCGTGGCAAAGGCGCACCTTCGGCAGGTGGCGCGTGATGATCGCGCGCAATTCCGGATCGTCGGCGTCGGCAGCGGCCTGCTCGAAGGCGTCGAGCAGACGGTCCTCGGCCGCTTCGAGCTGGGCGACGAAAGTCGTGTCGGTGTGCGCTGAAAGTTTCGCCCGCACCTCGGTATAGAGTTTGTGGAAACCTCCTACGAGCGTTCCCTGTGCGGACGGTGCGATGCCGCGTGCGCGCACGTGTTCGGAAAGCGCGCTGATCATCTTCGTTTTGACGTCGATGAGCGCGCGAAAAACGGCCTTCAAATGCGGGTTCGTGACGCGCGTGACAGCATCGGTATAAAACGTCTGGCCATCCCGCGTGATTTCGATCAGCTCGTTCAAAGCGACGGCTGGATTCGTCATGGCGGTTCTCCTTGGATGTCAGGGGCAAGCCCGCCAGAGGCTGCCGAGTGACTACCTTCAAGTTCCGTACCATGCCGACCGATATGCATAAAATGCAGTAAAACCAATGCACTACAGTGCTGCTCCGAGGGCTTGCAAGCTCGCACAATGCACGGGCGACCTCGGGGTAACGGGCGCGGTGCACTGCCCGGCGAGCGGACCGAGCGGTTTCAAGTGCATTCACAAAAACAGCGTTCCCTGCAGTTAGAGTGCACGCAGAAATTCAACGGAGCTGGAACACCGATGCAAAACGGAGACGGCGAGCGCGGGAACATTCTGCTGGTGGATGACGACAAGTCCATCCTGCGCAGCTTTCGCTATTGTCTCGAGGACGCCGGTTTTGTCGTCGCCACGGCCCAGACCGGCGAGCAGGCGCGTGTCCGTGCGAACGCGGCGGTTTTTGATTCGTGTTTCCTTGACCTGAATCTTGGCGAGGAGTCCGGGCTGGATCTGTTGCCGCAACTTCGAGAGATAGCGCCGTGGATGCGGGTCGTCATGGCCACTGCCCAGTCCGACGTGGGCAGCGCGGTGAAGGCGATCCAGGCCGGCGCTGTCGACTACCTGGTCAAGCCCTGCTCACCCGAACAGCTGCGATTGTCTGCCGAAAAGCAGGTGCACACGCGGCATCTCGAACTGCGCCTCGAACAACTCGAAGCCGATGTCGGCCTGACCGTCCGGGCCGAGATGAAAAGCGCCAATCCGGCAATGAGTGCAGTCGTGCAGATGGCGCGGCAAGTTGCAACGACCGATGCGAACGTCCTCGTTCTGGGCGAATCGGGTACGGGCAAGGGCATGCTCGCGCGCGCGATCCACCAATGGAGCGCGAGGTCGAAAGCCGGATTCGTCACGATCAGCTGTCCGTCACTCTCTCCGGAATTGCTCGAAAGCGAGTTGTTCGGCCATCAGAAGGGCGCGTTCACCGGAGCAACCGAGAGTACCGAAGGGCGCGTGAGCCAGGCCAACGGCGGCACGATGTTCCTCGATGAAATCGGTGACTTCCCTCTGCCGCTGCAGCCGAAGCTGCTGCGCTTCATCCAGGACAAGGAATACGAGCGCGTCGGCGATCCGAAGTCGCGCACGGCGGACGTGCGCATTATCGCGGCGATGAACCGCAACCTCGAAGAAATGGTCAAGCTGAAGCAGTTTCGCGAGGACCTGTATTACCGCCTCAACGTGATCAGTCTGGTGATCCCGCCCCTGCGCGAGCGTGCCGAAGATATCGGCGCGCTGGCTGAAACCTTCCTTGCGCGTTACGTGAAAGCGTATCGGCGGCCGGTCTCCCGGTTCACCGATGACGCGATGAAGCTGCTCAAGGGTTATTCCTGGCCCGGCAATGTGCGCGAGCTGCAGAATGTCGTGGAGCGGGCATCGATCATTTGCGATGGTCCGGAAGTGGAGGTCGCCCACTTGGGCATCGGCGACACGAATGCCGAACGCGCAACGCGGCCGCGCGCGGGCGATCATCTCAGCATCGCCGATCTGGAACGCGAACACATTACCGCGGTGATTGCGAACGCCGACTCGCTCGACGAAGCCGCGCGCCTTCTCGGCATCGACGTTTCGACGCTATATCGCAAGCGCAAGCAATACGGCATCTAGCAGCAACAGACGTGACGTGCGCCCTGTATAGGGGCGATGCGGGTGTCTGACGGTCCCGGCAACTACTTGCTGGCCAGTTGCTTCGCCGAATCCTCGTGGTTCTTGACCGCGCTCAGGGTGTCTGCAGCGAACCGGGCGATATCCGCATCGTTCGAATTGCCGGCGGTGCGCTCGAGCAGGCTGTCGATATTTGCCTGATCGACGGCTATCGCGTCCAGATAGGCACGCTCGGCTGCCTCCGGCGAATCGGCACTACGAAGTTTGGCCATGACTTCGCCGTGAGTTGCGTCGATCCGCGGGGCGACCGCGTATTTCTTGTCGCGGCAAAGCTCGAGGAGAGCCTGATAGTTTTGGCTGTGGTCCGAGGCGATCGTTTGTGCGAAATCCCGCACCTGCGGCGATAGCGCTTGCGCCGCGACGATCCGGCTCAATTCGACTTCCGCGTTGTCGCTCGCGGCCATCGTATCGAGAAAGACCTTGTCCGTGTCGCTGATCTCGGCGCGGGCGCTACTCAGCCCGAGGCCGAGGCCGATGGCGACGATCATCGCCACCGGCCGGACTTTTGACGTGACTCTTGAATTCATCGGATATTTCTCCCGACTTGGATTCGCGGGCGACTTGGCGTCGCGGTGCGCGCGAACCAATACCTAGTTCCTGCGCAAACCGCCTGCCACGAGCGAGGCGAGGAAGAGGACCAGGAAGACGACGAACAGGATCTTGGCAACACCGGCCGCCGCTCCGGCGATTCCGCCGAAGCCCAGCGCAGCGGCGATCAATGCGACAACCAGAAAGACCAGGGCGTAATGCAGCATGACGTATCTCCGTTGTGGGGTGAGTGGTGACGCAGTGATCCGCGCCTCCCGAATAGACGAATATCAATTGGCATGCCATCAACGAGTGAGTCGTAAGCATCGGATGCATATGGGAATATTTAGACAAGACTGCATTCTGCCTGCGGTAAACTGCACGATGCCCCATGCCAGGTTGGCATCGTGCACGACTCCGCGGGTCGCGCGAATTCCAGCTCGGCATTCGCGTGACTGGAAGTGTCCGCGTCGGCGTCAGCAGAAGAATGCAAATGCTGCATCGAAGAACCGATTGAAAATAACGATCCGCTGATGC
>Ga0097621_100002805_pt1 | contig 11932 bp, 9 predicted proteins | sample KBSMisM72_FD_73165 | JGI IMG/M metagenome (GOLD analysis project Ga0097621, IMG submission 73165) | Miscanthus rhizosphere microbial communities from Kellogg Biological Station, Michigan, USA - KBS Miscanthus M7-2 (version 2) (version 2) | ecosystem: Host-associated > Plants > Roots >... | reverse complement strand
TGGAGGAGACGGCGGCTCGCATAGAATGCCCCAAAACACCATGTGGAATCTCTCCTTCTCGCCGCCGCAGGTCATCCAGGCCCGGCTGCTCACGCGGCTTCCCGATTCCTTTCGCAAGGTGCGGCGCAACGCGTGGGCGGACGCGAACAAGCCCGGCCACGAGATCGACAGCTTCCTCGAGGGACCGTCGTTCGATCGCGCGGGCAACCTCTACGTCACCGACATCCCGTACGGGCGCATCTTCCGCATCTCGCCGCAGCTCGAATGGACGCTCGTCGCCGAGTACGACGGCTGGCCGAACGGGTCATGCTTCCACCGCGACGGCTCGCTGTGGATCACCGACTACCGGCGTGGATTGCTCAGGCTTCGCGTTTCGTCTTCCAGCGGGACGAGCCATGGGCTTTCGGAGCCCGAGACGATCCTCGGCCATCGCAACAGCGAGTCGTTCAAGGGCGTGAACGACCTCACGTTCGACGGCGACGGCAATTGCTACTTCACCGACCAGGGACAGACCGGGCTGCACGATCCGACCGGCCGGGTCTATCGACTGCGCGCCAACGGCCAGCTCGACCTCCTCGTGGGCGGCATCCCGAGCCCCAATGGCGTGGCGCTCGACACGACGGGAAAGGTGATCTTCATCGCCGTGACGCGCGCGAACCAGGTGTGGCGCGGGCCGTTGCTCGCCGACGGGTCGGTCACGAAAGTCGGCGCGTTCCGCACCTTCTTCGGCTCGAGCGGCCCCGATGGGATGGCGGTGGATGTGGACAACGGGCTCGTCGTCGCGCACGCGAGCCTGGGCGGCGCCTTCCGCCTCGACGCGCGCGGCGAGATCACCCACTTCATCAGGAGTCCCGCCGGGTCGACCGTGACGAACGTGGCTTACCGGCCGGCGACCTCGACGCTCGTGATGACCGAATCGGAGAGCGGCTCGATCCTCGAGGCGGACCTACCCGCCGCCGGCGCCACGCTGTATTCGCACGCGTAATTGTGCCAGGCACCAATAACCCATTAATTGTGCCTGGCACATTTATTGGGGCTGGATACCTGCATCCCGAACCACTTTCACCCAACGCGCGTTCTCCGTGCGCATGAAGGTGCCGAGCTCGGAGGGCGACATCGATTGAACCTCGGCGCCGTCGTCGACGAGGCGCTGGCGCACCGCGGAATCGGAGAGGACGGCGGCGACGGCCGCATTGATCTTCTGGACGACTTCCGCCGGGAGACCCTTCGGTCCGATGAGCGCGCTCCAGGTTCCGACCTCGAAATCGCTCACGCCCCATTCGGACATGGTCGGCACGTCGGGGACGGCCGGGTTGCGGTGCTTCGAAGCAAGCGCAATCGGGCGCACATTGCCGCCGCGAATCTGGGGGACGACGGCGGGAAGCGTGGCGAAGTTGAGCTGCGCCTCGCCGGACATGATGGCCATCGTCGAGGGCGATCCGCCCTTGTAGGGCACGTGCGTGAGGTTCATTCCGGTGCGCCCGCGCAGCAGCTCGGCCGACAGGTGGCCCGGAGAACCCACGCCGGAAGACGAGTAGAACGCGGCGCCCGAGCTCGCGAAAGAGCGCAGCTCCGCCAGCGACTTGAAGGTCGTCTGCGGCGAGGCGATCATGATCATCGGATACGAGCAGACGAACGCGACCGGCGTGAAGTCGTTGAGGGGGTCGAACTTCTGCTTGAAGAGTCCCGGGTTGATCGCGTGGACGGCCACCGTGGTCATCATCAGCGTGTAGCCGTCCGCGGGCGCCTGCAGCATCATCTCCGCCGCGAAATCGCCCGCGCCGCCGGGCTTGTTCTCGATGATGATCGCCTGGCCCAGCTTCTCCCCGAGCTTCGGCGCGAGCAGGCGGGCGACGACATCGGTCGATCCGCCCGGCGCGTAGCCGACATAGACCTTGATCGGCTTGTCGGGAAACGCCGCGCAGACCGACGTGCTTGCAGCCAGCAGTACCGAGGCGACGATCCTGTGCATTTTCACTTTCCCTTGAAAACGGGCTTGCGTTTTTCCATGAAGGCGCGGCGGCCCTCGGCGTAATCGTCGCTTTCGAAGCAGTCGAGGATGAGCTTGCGCGCGAGCTCCATGTCCGCGTCCGCGGTCTTCAGCACGTCGCGGATGATCCGCTTGCCGGCCTTGATGGTGAGCGGCGCGTTCTGGCAGATGGCCGTGGTGTACTCCCCGAGCAAAGCGTCGAGCTTGTCGGCGTCGGCCACGCGATTGATGAGGCCGATGCGAAGCGCCTCGGCGGCATCGAGCCGGCGCGCGGTGAAGAAGATGTCCTTCGCGTGCCCGGGCCCCACGAGGTCCGTGAGGTTCTTCATGGCCGAGTAGCGGTAGCCCAGGCCCAGCTTGGCCGCGGGAATCGCGAACGTCGAATTCGCCGACGCGATGCGGATGTCGCAGCAGATGGCGACGTTCACGCCACCGCCGATGCAGTAGCCCTGGATGCACGCGATCGTGGGCTTCCCGAATTCGTAGATGCCTTGCAATGCGGCTTCGGCCATCGCTTCGTACTTCTTCACCGCCTCCTTCGCCGCGCGCATGTCCTCGAACTGCGAGATGTCGGCGCCGGACACGAACGACTTGCCGCCCTCGCCGGAGAGCACCACCATCCGCACGTTGTCGTCCTTCGCGGCCTTGTCGAGGAGCGGCGGCACCGCTTCCCACATGTCCACCGAGAGCGCGTTGTGCTTCTCCGGATTGTTGAAGCGGATGTGAAGCACCTGGCCATCGAGCCACGTCTTCACGCGCTCGGTGCCGGCCTTGTAGACCATGTCGTTCATCAGAAAACTCCTTGGGACTTCAGTCGCGCGAGCTCGTCCGCATCGTAGCCGAGCTCGCCCAGGATCTCCTCGGTGTGCTCGCCGCGTTTCGGCGCGGCGCGCGCGATGGTGGAGGGCGTTCGCGAGAGCGTCACGGGCTGCCCCATCAGCGTCTGCTCGCCCAGCCATTTCGACTCCACCTTCTTCAGCATTCCGAGGTGTTGCACCTGCGGCTCCTCGAACACTTCCTTCACGTTGTTGATCCGCCCGCACGCAACGCCCGCCTTGTTGAGCGTGTCGATCCAGTGGTCGCTCGTGTCCTGCTGGAGGCGCTTCTCGATCTCGGAGTTCAGCCAATCCCGGTTCACGGAGCGCGAGCCCTTGGTCTTCGAGCGCTCGTCGCCGATCCACTCCGGCGCGCCCATGGCCTCGGCGAAGCGCTCCCAGATCTTGCCGCCGAAGACCGCGATGTTGATGTGCCCATCCTTCGTCTTGTAGACGCCGGTCGGAATCGAGGTCGGATGGTAGTTGCCGGCCTGGCCGGGAATCTCGCCTTCGATCGTCCAGCGGGAAGTCTGGAAATCCATCATGTAGACCTGCGCTTCCAGCAGCGAGGTGTGCAGCCATTGGCCCTTGCCGGAGGCTTCGCGCTCCAGGAGCGCCACCGTCACGCCGTACGCCGCGAAGATACCCGCGCACAGGTCCGCGATCGGAAGCCCCACGCGCAGCGGTCCCTGGCCCGGCAAGCCCGTGACCGACATCAACCCGCCCATGCCCTGCGCGATCTGGTCGAAGCCGGGGCGCGTCGCGTAGGGACCGGTCTGGCCGAAGCCGGAGATGCTCGCGTACACGAGCCGCGGATTGATCTTCGAGAGCGCGCCGTAGTCGATGCCCAGTCGCGTCTTCACGTCGGGCCGGAAGTTCTCGAGGATCACGTCGGCGGTGACGACGAGCTTCTTCAGCGCGTCGATCCCTTCCTTCTGCTTCAAGTCGAGCGTGATCGAGCGCTTGTTGCGATGCGTGTACTGGTAGTCGCTGCCTTCCTGCCCGCCCAGCGTGTCGTCGCCGCGCATGTGCTCGGGCATCTGCACCTGGATCACGTCCGCGCCCCAGTCGGCAAGCTGGCGCGCGGCCGTGGGGCCGGCGCGGACCTGCGTGAGGTCGATCACGCGAAATCGCGCAAGGGCTTGGGAGGCGGGCAGGTGCGGCATGGTGTCAGGCACCATTCTCGCGGAAATGGTGTCCGGCACCAAGTAACAAGCTATGGGATTCGCGCGATCCTTGCGAGGGGATGCATGAACGTGCTCGCGATGCCCGGCGCTACCGAGGCGGGCGGGCCGATTCGCTGCATCGCTGCGCGCGCGTCCGCGGCCGCGATCTGCGAGGCCGATCCGGGCAGGCCGAAGGAGGCGACGACTTCGTAGGCGCCGTTCGAATCGCCCAGGACGATCGAGGCGACGCCCGTCGTTCCTGCGCTGTTGCGGAAAAGGCCGTCGAAGCGGCCCTGCGCGCTGCCCGCGGATCCGCAGCCGCTCCCGGTGCATGCGACGGCAAGCGGTGCGACATATGTGGGCCGTTGCGAGTCGCTCGATGCCGAGAAACCCGCGCCGACGATCGGAATGTTCGAAGCGCTCGCCGTCAGCGTGGGATTCGTGCAGCCGCATCCGCCCGAGACGGACGCATTCACGCTCGCCGTCTGGCTCGAGAAGTTGGCCGACACGGTACCGCTCACGCTGGGCGTTCCGGTCGCGCCGGGATACGTGCTGAAGGAAAGGTTCGGATCGACGGCGGTGAACACGAGGCTCGCCGTCCCGGTGCGCGGAAGCGTGATGCCGACGGTGGGAGCAGCCCCCGCGTCCAGCGCCATCGATCCCGTGATGAAGTCGGAAAAGCCGCTGCCGGGCGCTCGATTCGGATTGAGGCGATACGTGAGGGCGATCCAGCGGCCCTCGGCGCCGGCGATCTGGCCGTTCAGCGTTCCGAGGTAGCCCGCATTGGAGCAATTGCCGCCGCTGCAGTTGATCGTGAGATTCTGGAGCGCCGATGCGAAGGCGAAGTCGGATGCGCCCGGCGCGAGGCCCGCGACGCCGGTCAGCGAGAACGCCTGGCCGTTGATGGCGAGGGCGAAGCTGCCGTTCATCGTGCGGGCGCTGAAGTTCGCGGCGATCGTCGCGGAGGAAACCGTGCCGACGTGCCCGGCGGCATCCGTGGGCGCCGTCGAACCTGCGAGCGAGTAGGTCGCGGAGCCTGTGAAGCTTCCGGCGATGCCGCCCGGTGTCGGCGTGACGACCTGGTAGGACAGGCTGCGCGGCCCGAGATCGAACGTGCGCGGGCCCGAAGGATCGGCGACGGTCACGGTGCCGCCTTCCCATCGCCCGAGGATCACGCTGCTGTCGGGCGAACGGAACGCATCGTGGTGCGTGCCATTGGAGAACGTGACGTCGCCCGAAAGCGTCGTCACGGAATATCCAGGCGGCTCGGCGCCGGGTCCGGCGAGGAATGCGGTGACCGACCCGTCGGTGATGGATACGAGGCGACCGCCGTTGTCGAGCACGGCGGCCGATCCGGCGCTTCCATCCTGGCCCAGGACGCCTTCGAATCCCGTCGAGATCGGATTGAAGAAGCGCAACACCACGCTGTAGTTCGCGCCTTGTGCCGGCGGTTGTCCGGTGGCGATGGACGAACCGACGCTGCCCGTGGTTGCCTGCGACGCGGTGACGTTTGGATTCGTCGTGGTGATCGAAGTGGAAGTGGACGGCGATGTGGTCGACGTCGTGGCCGGCGCGGGTTCCGTGGACGACGTCGCCGCCGGTGCCGTGGCGGTCGCCGTGGTTGCCGTGGGCTCGCTCGAGGCAGGAGCCGTCGATGCGGTTCCCGACGAGGAAGACGTTCCGGAGGAACCGGAGCTGCTCGACGAAGACGAAGACGAAGACGACGAAGACGACGAAGACGAAGACGCCGCGGCCGTGTCGCTCGCTTTCTCGCCGCTGCCCGAGGCGCGTTGCGTGGCGGGCGCGGACGCGGCCGCCATCACGACCGGCGGGGTGGGGACGTATCGCGGCGCCTGGCGCGGAAGCACCTGCACCGTTTGTCCCGGCCGCGACACGAGCGTGCGCTCGATACCGGCCGCATCCACCGACGTCACGCTGTGCGCGCCCATGAGCGTGTGGTTGAAGGTCTCGGTCCCGTCGAGGTTCACGAGGATGTTGCCCGACCCGCGAATGCCGACGGTCGCGAGGTTGGTCTTCATCTGGAACCGGTTGCGGTCGCGATTGACGATGCCGCCGGTGAAGACGCGCAACGTTCCCGTCACCAGGTGCAGCAGCGCGCGTCCGGCATCCGTGCCCTCGGTCCGGAACTCGTACTGGTCGATGCGAAGCTGCGTGCCGGGGCGCATCGCCACGCGCGCGCCATCCACCATCACGAGCTGGATGTTGCCGTCGGCGCCCGTGCGAACCAGATCACCCTGGCGCACGACGGAATCGTGCGCGAGCGCGACGCGCGCGCCGGATCGCTCCGCGTACGCCTCGCCCGAGACGAAGGAGACTCGACCGGCATCCTGCGCATTCGCGGCCGCCGCGATGAAGAAGATCACGAGCCACAAGAGCCGCGCGAGAGTCCGCATGGGCATCCCCTATCTCACTTCGTACCGGAACATGAGGCCGACCTCGGATTTGTGGAAGGCGTACAGCGCGATGTTCGACCGGTTGTAGATCCACGAGAAGTACGGCTGGATCGACCACGACTGCGAAACGCGATAGCTCGCGCGCACGAACGTTTCGAAGAGGTCGTCCTTGCCCGTCTCGACCAGCGTCGCCCGGGCGAAGGAATCGTCGTCGACGCGCCGCGACCAACCGAGCGCTGCTACCCAGCTCGTCTGCGCGGCAGGATCGGTCTGCCCGATCGCTCGGATGCCGAAATTCCTGCGCGACGCGGTGGTGGTCGTGAACGGGTTCAGGGGGTTTTGCGCTTCGTCGTGCGAGTAGAAGAACCGAAGGCCGAGCGACGTCCCGTCGAGGGCCGCGGGCTTCATGTCGATCGCCCCGGACACCAGCCATTGGCGCGTGTCCTGGCCGGAGTTCGTGGGATAGCGAAAGCCGGTGAACTGCGCGCCGAACGCAAGCTGTGTCGCGGCATCGATCTCGCGTCGCACCTCGAAGATCGCCCCGAATGCATCGCGATCGTTGGTGATGCGGTCGGTTCCCAGCGCGTCGACGAAAGCCCCGTCCTGGCGGAATGTCTGCGCGAGGATGCTGGCGGTCCACAGGAGGCCCTTCGCCTGCGCGCGATAGCCGCCGAGGAAGTCGCCGAAGTAGTAGTCGTAGTCGTCGAATTCGCGGTAGCCGCGCCAGCGGAAGTTGGCGGCCGCGAAAAGCACACGGTCGGGCGCGAGCATGTACGAGACGTCGCCGCCCGCGTTGGCCGCGACGAAGTTGTCCTCGCGGCGAATGGAGTTGCCGGTGGGAACGATGTTGGGCAGCCCGAAGGACACCAGGATTGCGCCGGGAAAATCGTTGGTGGTGCTCGAGAGGTTCGTGTCGCGCCCGAAGCCCGCCTCGACGTAGCCATAGGTCGCGATGCGCTGGCGCCTTCTCAGCCGCTCGATCTGCGCGCGATACTCGTCGATCACCTTTCGGCCTTCCGGCGTCGGATTGCGCGCGGCCAGGCGATCGAACTCCTGCGACGCGACGTCGAGCGCGCCCATGCGCAGGTAGGCGCGCGCGAGCTCCAGGCGCGCGCTGTCGAATCCCGGATTGCGCACCAGCACGCGTTCGAAGGCGATCACCGCGCGATCGAGGTGGCCGCTTTCCAGCGCCGCGACGCCGAACCAGTAATCGAAATCGACTTCCCCCGAGAAGCGCTGCTCGTAGGGTTCCAGCATGCGAAAAGCCTCTGGAGCATCCTTGCGCTCGACGAGTGCGCGCGCCTGCGCCGCGAGGGTGCGCGCATCCTGGGCAGCTGCCATTGACGGAGCCGCAAGGGCGAGCGCCGCGGCGAGGCTCGCCAGCAAGTACCGCATCGGAAAAGACCCTTCTTCTTGGTATTTCTGGGGTACGATTTCCGGCCATGTTAATCCGGCTCGCCGTCGCATGCATCGCCCTGGCCGCCGCGGCGCATTCGCACGCCGCGCAGACCTTCGGCGGCTGCCCGGTGTTTCCCGCGGACAACTACTGGAATACGCGCGTCGACTCGCTCGCCGTGCACCCGAGCTCGGCAGCGTGGGTGAACACGATCGGCGCGAGCACGACGCTCCACCCGGACTTCAGCAACGACCTGGCCGACGGATTCGGATTCAATCCGATCGGGGTGACCTCGGCGCAGCAGGGCGTGCCGATCTTCTACTACCCGGGCGCGGATCCTTCGAAGAGCGATCCCGGCCCGTACCCGATTCCGCCGTCCGCCACGGGCGGCGTGGACACGGGCGATCGCGAGGTCACGGTGACCGACACGACCAACTGCATCCTCTTCGAGTTCTTCGGCAGCCCGCAGAACAACGCGACGAGCTGGATCACGTCGGCGTCGGCGAAATGGAACCTGCGCTCGAACACGTTGCGTCCCGAGGGCTGGGAGTCGGGCGACCACGCGGGGCTGCCGTTCCTCGCGGGGCTCATGCGCTGGGAAGAGGTCGCCGCGGGAGAGATCGGGCATGCGATCCGCATCACCGCGCGCAACCCCTCGAGCTTCCACGTCTGGCCCGCGCGGCACGGCACGGGCACCAGCGTCGACACCTCGCAGCCGCCGATGGGCGCGCGCTTTCGCCTGAAGGCATCGTTCGACATCTCGGGATTCGACGCGCGCACGCAAGTCGTGCTGCGCGCGTTCAAGCAATACGGCATCGTGCTCGCGAGCGGCGGCGGCAACTGGTTCATGCAGGGCGTCTCCAACACCGGATGGCCCGATGTCGTGCTGGGCGAGCTGCGTTCCATCGCCGGCTCGAATTTCGAGGCCGTCGACACGGCGCCGATGATCGTGGACGTCGACAGCGGCCAGGCAGTGCAGCCGGCATCCGGTGGTGGTGGCGGCGGCGGCGGTGGCGGCTCGACGCCGTCCCATCCCGAGGACAATTTCCCGCCCGGCGGAATGCCTTCGGGATGGATACAGCCCGCGGGCTCGTCGGCCGCCTGGGTCGTCGCCAACGATGCGTCCTATGGCGGAACGCTCAGCCTCAAGTCGGGCTTCATCGGCGACGGGCAGAAGTCGGAGGTCTCGGTGACGCGCGGCTTCGCTCCGGGCAGCGTGTCGTTCGCGCGCAAGGTCTCGAGCCAGGCGTCCGACGCCCTCGAGTTCGCGATCGACGGCGTGGTGCAGGGGCGCTGGAGCGGCGAGCAGGATTGGGCGGTCGCCTCGTTCGCGGTTCCCGCCGGACCGCACACGCTCACGTGGCGCTATGTGAAGGACGCGTCCGGTTCCTCCGGTGCCGATGCGGCGTGGATCGACGGCGTGACGCTCCCACAGGCGGTCGTGTGCCTGGGCCGGCGCTGCCCGCCGCGCTAGCGATCCCGCGGCGCGCGCCGGCCCGCTTTTCGCGGCCGCGATCGGCCTATACTTTGCGCCATTGCATCGGAAGGAGGCTTTCATGATCAATCGCCGCCGCTTCCTCGCGGGAATCACGCTCCCGACCCTCGCGCCCATCGCCGGCGCCGCGGAAAAGGTGTGGCAACCCTCGGAGCTGCCCGAAGGTGCCGTCGACGGAGTCGTCGTCGAGAAGCTGCAGGGAAAGGTCGGGCTCATCAAGCGAAGCTACCGTCCCCCGAATTACGAGACGCCGATCGAGTACCTGCGCGAGCCGATCACGCGAAACGACGCGTTCTTCGTGCGCTATCACCTCTCGTCGATCCCGAAAGTCGATCCGAGGACGTGGAAGCTCGCCGTCGGCGGGGATGCGGCGTCCAGGCGCCTGGAATTCAACATGGCAGAGCTGCGCAAGAACTTCGACGCCGCGGAAATCGTCGCGGTGTGCCAGTGCTCCGGCAACCGCCGCGGCATGTTCTCGCCGCATGTGCAAGGCGTGGAGTGGGGCGTGGGCGCCATGGGCAACGCGCGCTGGCGCGGCATTCGCCTGCGCGACGTGCTGCAGAAGGTCGGCGTGGGAGGCGATGCGGTCGAGGTCGCGTTCGACGGCGCCGACGGTCCCGCGATGCAGGGCACCCCCGATTTCGTGAAGAGCATTCCCATCGACCGCGCGATGGACGAGAACACGCTCATCGCGTTCGAGATGAACGGCGCCGCGCTTCCGCACTGGAACGGCTTCCCCGCGCGCCTCATCGTTCCCGGGTGGACGGGAACGTACTGGGTCAAGCACCTGACGAACGTCGAGATCCGCAAGACGGCGCTCGGAAGCTTCTGGATGACTCCCGCCTATCGCATCCCGGCAGGCAAGTTCAAGGTGGACCGTTTCCCCACTCAGGAGACGCAGGCCAACCAGCCGATCACGGACATGGTGGTGAACTCGCTCGTGACTTCCATCCGCGATGGGCAGCACGTGAAGCGTGGGCAGCCCGTCGAGATCGCGGGCATCGCGTGGGACGGCGGTCGCGGCATCCGCCAGGTGGAAGTCTCGACCGATGGCGGCCAGGCCTGGGTCCTTTCGCAGCTCGGCAAGGATCTTGGGCGCTTCTCCTTCCGCGCTTTCAAGCACACCTTCAAGCCGAAGGAAGCGGGCGAGGCCGTGGTGATGGTGCGTGCGGTGAACAATCGCGGCGACACGCAGGTGAGCGAACTCATCTTCAATGCGGCCGGCTATCACCACAACGTGATCCAGCGCATCCGACTGGAGGTGGCGTGATGAAGGCGATGCGAGCGGTGGCAATGTCGGCGGGCCTCGCCTTCACGGCCGCATGGGCCGGCGAGGAGACGGTGAAGCTGAAGGAGGGGCCGGGCGTGGACAAGGTGCGGCAGAACTGCGTCGCCTGCCACAGCCTCGACTACATCCCGCTCAACTCGCCTTTCCTCGACAAGAAGGGATGGGAAGCCGTGGTGACCAAGATGAGCAAGGCCTTCGCCGCTCCGATCAAGCCGGAGGATGCGACCGTCATCGCCGAATACCTGGCGGCGAACTACGGCAAGAAGTAGCCGCTGCCTCGCCGCCTAGTTCACCCATGACACTGCCGGAGCCGGAGAAATAGCGCTGCCTACGGCGCGAAAAACCTCCTCAGCTCCCCATACGTTTCGTCCGGCGTCTGCTCCGCGGGGTAGTGTCCGCACGGCAGCATCTTTCCGTGCACCTCGGACGCTCGCGCCTGCCACGCTTCCATCGGCTTGTAGCTGCGGTTCACGTGGCTTTTCTCGCCCCACAGCACCAGCATCGGCATCTCGATCTTGCGTGAGAGGTCGGCGCGGTCGTGCTCGAGGTCGATGGAGACAGCCGCGCGATAGTCCTCGCACACCGCGCGGATGTTCTCGGCATTGCAGCAGCGGATGTATTCGGCCATCGCTTCGGGCGTGAATGCAGACAGGCCGACGCCGGGCTTGTCGAGCTTCTTCCTGATGTATCGCTCGAAGCCGTACGCCTCGATCATCTTCTCGGGGTAGTCGTAGGGCTGGGCCATGAAGAACCAGTGGTACGAATCCACCGCCCACTTGAGCGGGATGTTCGAGAGCATGTGCAGCGTAGGCACGATGTCGAGGAACGCGACCTTCATCACGTGCTGCGGGAAATCGAGCGCCATTCGGTGCGCGACGCGGCCGCCGCGGTCGTGGCCCGCGACGTACCAGCGGTCGAAGCCCAGCTTCTTCATCACCTCGACCTGGTCCCCGGCCATCGAGCGGAAGGAATAGTTGAGGTGGGCAGGATCGTTCGGCGGCTTGGACGAATCGCCATAGCCGCGCAAGTCGGACGCGACCACGGTGTAGTCCTGCGCGAGACGTGGCGCGATCTTGTGCCACATCACGTGCGTGAGCGGGTTGCCGTGCAGGAGCAGCAGGGGCGGTCCCTTGCCTCCATGGCGCAGGTGGATGCGCGCGCCGGCGACGTCGATGTCGCGCGCGACGAAACCTTCGAACATCAGCTCCTTCCTTTCTTGACGGACTCGCGCGCCTTGCTCCGCTCGGCCTCGACCTCGCTCATGAGCTTGTAGGCGACGTAGTACTTGTAGATGTTGCGCACGTACGTCGGCGTCTGCAGGCCGATCTTCTCGGCGGTGACGAGCTCGACGTTGTTGAACCACTTGTC
>Ga0097621_100002804_pt1 | contig 11934 bp, 8 predicted proteins | sample KBSMisM72_FD_73165 | JGI IMG/M metagenome (GOLD analysis project Ga0097621, IMG submission 73165) | Miscanthus rhizosphere microbial communities from Kellogg Biological Station, Michigan, USA - KBS Miscanthus M7-2 (version 2) (version 2) | ecosystem: Host-associated > Plants > Roots >... | reverse complement strand
TACGGCCCGATGGGCGCCGAAGCGCTGACGATCGAGCGCTTTGTCGTTCGTGGCACGGGGCAGGTGCGGCATCCTGATACCGGCGCCGACTAGTGGTCTGTCTCCATCAAACAGCGCGTGCCTGAAAAGCCGGCAGCACGGGTCCGGCTCGTGTTTCTTCCCCTCTCCCATCGAATGATGGGGAGAGGGTAGGGTGAGGGGCCAGCCTGTCCGATTGCAGGCGCGGCAGCTTTGCGCACGAGGCGCAGTGCGAGCTCGCGCCGCTCTATCACGCACCCCTCACCCCGACCCTCTCCCCGCATTGGCGGGGAGAGGGAGTGTACCCACGGGAGACAGACCGCTGGCGTGCTAGCTCTGCTGCAATAGCACCCACGGCGTGTGATGAAACGTGTACTCGCCGATCAGACGATCCGATCCGTGTTCGACGGCAACGAGTTGCATGCGCATCGTGGATGCCGGCAGCGAGCGCAGCAGGTCGGTACCCGGCACGACCACTACTTCACTTGCCGAGGCATTGAATGCGACGTGTTCGAGACGCTCATGCCCGGGTCCTTCCGCCGGAAATACGAGGACATCTAGCTGGCGAACGTCGGTGAGCGGCGCTTCCAGGCGTGCAAACACGACGTCGTCGTCAGGGGCGATCGTGCAATGGACGCTGCCATTGCGTGAAACTACGTACTCGCGCACGCGCAAACCGGCGTCGACGAGACGTTTCGGCAGCGCATCGGTGACGACCGCGCGCAACCTGCCACGCTGGACCAGCATGCGGATTCCATCACCGAGGCCGACGAGATCTTGCAGCTGCGCGCTGCAAGTGCCGCAGCCGAACAGATGCTCGTCGAGCTGCGCTTCGGCCGCTTCGTCGAGTTCGCCGAGCCAGTACGCCACGAGCGCGTCCAGCGGAATCGGCACGGGGCAGGAAGGTGTGGTCATAGCGATGCCGCCTTGCCGCCCATGCACTCGCGCAGGCGCTCGAGGCCGCGGTGGCGGATCACGCGCACATTGCCCTCCGAGACTCCGAGATCGACCGCGACATCGCGTGCCTGACGATCGTCGTAAAAGGTCATCACGAGGACCGAGCGTTCGCGCTCGGGCAAGCGCTCGAGGCAGCGCAACAGGCTTGCGTCGTCCAGTTGCGGCGTACCGGCGGATTCGGCACCGGACAAGTCGTGCGCAAACGTTCCGAGCAGGCGCTCATGGCGGGCGTGAGTTCGCTGCAGGTCGAGCACGACCATCCGGCACATGCCCAGAACGTAAGAGGCGAGCCGCTCCGGTTCCCTGACCCGTCCCGCGCGCAACCGCTCGATCGTCATCAGCAGCACCTGCTGGACGAGATCCGCCGCGGCCTGGCGCTCGCGCAGGTGTCTGAGCCCATACAAGCGCACGCGCGGGGCCAAGCGGCGGTAGAGTTCAGCCTCTGCGTCTGCGGCAAGGCCCGGCCGCCCGGCCGCAATCCGGCGTGCCAACGAGGCGTCGTCAGGCTCTGCGTCGCGGAGCGCGGAGTCGTGAGGGTCGGATTCCACCGACGAAGCATAAGACAGCGTCAACATGCACTGGAAGTGTAACGACGCGTCGACTCGTTACACCTATAGGCATCCGACACGAAGGAGGGTTCCATGATCAGCAACACGCAGTCCGGCACGAACATCAGCGAAATTGCCGATGGCATCTATCGGATCAACACGCCGGTGACGATTCCGGCGGCCGGACGGTTCAGCTTCAACCAGTATCTGATCCTCGATGACGCACCTCTGCTGTTCCACACCGGTCCACGGCGCATGTTCACGCTGGTGCGCGAGGCTGTCGGTCTCGTGATGGCGGTCGAGAGGCTGAAATATGTCGGCTTCTCGCACTTCGAGGCCGACGAATGCGGAGCGCTGAATGAGTGGCTCGCCGCAGCGCCGCAAGCAGAGCCGGTCTGCGGCCAGATCGGCGCCATGGTTTCGGTCAACGACGTCGCCGATCGTCCTGCACGCAGTCTCGCGGATAGGGAAGTCCTGGAACTCGGGCGCCACAGCGTGCGCTGGTTCGATACGCCGCACATGCCGCACGGCTGGGATTGCGGTCTCATGACCGAGACGACGACGCGCACATTCCTTTGCGGCGATCTGTTTACGCAGGGTGGAGCGGGCGAGACGGCACTGACTGAGTCCGACATCCTCGGCCCGAGCGAAGCATTCCGCGCGCCGATGGATTACTACAGCCATGCCCCGAACACGACCGCGATCCTCGAACGCCTGGCGCAGGAACGGCCGACCACGCTCGCCTGCATGCACGGAAGCGCGTGGCGTGGAGATGGCGCTGCGCTACTGCGTGCTCTAGCAAGTCGTTTGCATGAGGAGCGTCTGCCTTTGCAGGACGTGATCGGGGCGGCGCAACACAACCAGTCGCATGTCGTGCCGCAGAGAGTGGAGGCCTGACTTCGTTGCAACGGCTCTATGGAAACTTTGAATAAGCCTTTGCTCGTCATTCCAGCGCAGGCTGGAATCCAGTTTTTTTCGCAGCTTGCAGAAGAACTGGATCCCAGCCTGCGCTGGGATGACGGCTTATTCAGAGGTTCCTAGCGCGGCGCAGAAGGCGCGGATACGGCTTTACTCGCGCGGCGCGCAATGGCACGCGGAATTGTGTACGCTGGCGGGCATGTCACTTCGAACTTGCGGCGCCACGCGCCGAACAACTCCCGGAATCGAGCGAACTTGAGCCCGTTGCCGGGTTTCACTCCGCATGATCGCGTGCTGGTCGTTGCGCCGCACCCCGATGACGAGTCGATTGCGACGGGCGGGCTATTGCAGGTTGCACGTGCTGCCGGTGCCGCGTGCCGCTTGCTCCTCGTCACCGATGGGGACAATAACCCATGGCCGCAGCGCTGGCAGGAAAAGCGCTGGCATGTCGGTCCGGTCGAGCGCGCGCGCTGGGGCGCCCGCCGTCGCTCGGAAGCGCGCGCGGCGCTCGAACTGCTCGGGCTGCAAGGCGATGACGTCCATTGCCTGGGCTTGCCGGACCTCGGTTTGACGCAGGCGTTGATGAGCGGCAGGCCAGACGTCCTCGCCTTGCTGCACGCACAGCTCGAGGAATTCAAGCCGACGCGGCTTGTGCTTCCGATCCTCGAAGATCGCCATCCGGACCACAGCGCGCTGGACGTTTTGCTGCGTCTGGCCCTGTCGCGCGATGCCACAGTCCCGCAGCTGATAGCGTTCGGCGTGCACGGCGCGGCACCCGAGGCCGACGGCGTGACGCTCGCGTTGACCCCGGATCAATGCGACGTCAAGCGTGCGGCAATTCAGAAGCACACGACGCAGATGCTGCTGAGCCGGAAGCGTTTCGTCGCCTACGCGCGGCTGCAGGAGCCGTTCCGGCTGGTGCCATGGCCGTCCGTGCCAAATCCGCATCATCCCTTGCGTGCCGAAATCGATGTGAGCGGCGACCTGCAGGTGCATGTCGACCACGGCAAATGGGGCGGCAGACTGCGCGGCCTGGCGTTGTTCTTCGTTGGGCAACGTCCGGACGGCGAGGCTCTTCGCCATTGCTTCGCGTTGACTGGCCCAGAGGCTTCGACGGTCCGCGATACGCTGTCCGATCGCATTGTCGGCGCCGGGCGAATCAGCCGCACCGGTGCGGAAACCGTCGTGACCGTTCCAGCGATCGGCGACTTGCGCTTCGGCTGGCTCAAACTCGCGCGACCCGCGCCGGGCCTGTTCGTGTTCGACCGCATCGGCTGGCAAACGATCAGCGGTCTGCGTACCTGAACGAAGCTGCCATCCTGCCTGAACAGGGTTGCTCCCGCGGGCATCCAAGCCATTGACTGCGGGGACGCCTCTGTCATGCTTGTTTCGGGGTCGCGCAGTCTTTATCGCGCCTGGGAGCCATCAACCACCTTTCTCATTGGAGGCAGCAATGAATACGTTGTTCGTATCAGTTGCGTTTGGACTCGGCGCGCTGTTGAGCGCCGGCGCATATGCGGCGGCTCCCGCAGGCGCAATAGCCCTGTGCAAGGACGGCACATACTTCACCGGCACCGAGCACAAGGGCGCCTGCAAGGGCCATCAGGGCGTCAAGGAATGGTTGGACAAGGACAAGGCGGCGACCCCTGCGGCGACCACGGCTCCGGCGCCCGCTGCTGCGAGCGATACTTCGGCGAGCAAGTCGAAGAAGTCGAAGAAGGCGGCAGACACCACGACGGCGACGGCGCCTGCCGCAGCCGCGTCAACGGCGACGCCCGCGCCGACAAAGACGCCCGCCGCCGCTGCTCCGGCGGCGACACCAAAGCCCGTTGCTCCGCCGCCATCGACGGCAACCACGCCGCATAAGCCACCGACGCCTGCCTCCCAGATTGCGCAAAAACCCGGTGGCGGCCCTGGCATGGTCTGGGTCAATTCCAGTTCGAAGGTCTATCACTGTCCGGGCGACGAGTGGTACGGCAAGACCAAGGAGGGTTCGTACATGACCGAAGCCGCGGCCAAAGCTGCCGGCAATCATGGCGACCACGGCAAGGAATGCGCCGCGAAGTAACCGCTGCTCAAAAACGTGCAAATGAAAACGCCCGGCTCGCCGGGCGTTTCTTGTTGGAGCGCCGGTCGCCGCGCGCAGCGCCGTCGCCGGCTCAATTGGCCGGCGCGTCCACGCCGTTGCTGAAGATGTCGTCGACGACGACAACCTGAGCGCTCTTGTCGCTCGTGTTGTGGTGGTGCAGCAGCAACAGGCCGCGCGAACCGTTGGCGGCAAGATTGCCCTCGTTGTACGGCATCGACACGGTAGCGCCGTCGAGGTCCTGCAGCAGCACGTTGCCCTTGCCGTCAATGCCGGGGTGCGCAATATCGTAGCTGTACGGGCCGTTGAAACTGGCCAGCGCGTCGCCGGCGGTGCATTGGTTCGAAGGAATCGACACGCGTGCGCACTGCGGATCGAACGACGGGCACACCGCCACGCCATACGTTATCTTCGACGCCGGCGTGACGCCCAGATCCGGTGCGAATGCGGCGAGCAGCATGACGTTGTTGCTGAGCACGGCCGTGTCGGCCGTCTGCGCATCGATCAGGTTCAAGGGCGCTTCGAAAAACGAAGAGAACACGTTGGATACCACGCTGAGGTACGCGTCGCTCGGCGCGGGCGGACCGGCGCCGAGGAGTGGCCGCAGGCTGCCGAAATCAGTGTTGTACAGGATCTTGTCGTAGTTGCCGTCGCCATCCGTGTCGATGCAGATGTTGTAGGCGACGGCGTCGGGTGTCGTCCACTTGCCGTACGTCGCCAGACCGAACAGCAGCAGGTCGCCGTTGGCATCGGGCAGATAGTTCACGCCGACGTAGTGCACGTTCGCGAATCCCGGCAACGTGTTGTCGCGCGGCGCGTCGAGCTGCAGTTCGAATGCCGACACCAGCGAAGTCTCGTCGTTTGCCGCGGCCACGCAGGCCGGCCCGGCCACGACGGCGCCGGTACACAGGCCGGTGCCCGAAAGGCTGACGTCCAGGGACGTTGCCGTCGACGCCACCGGCGCGGCCAGCGCACCGGTGATCGACGAGTGCGGGCGCGTCGCCGCATAGATCGGCAGGCGCGCCCGCTCGACGCCGCCCTGCGACACGCGCAACAGCGAAGACTTTTCGCTGAGGAAGCTGCGCGGCAGCGCCACAGTGAAGCCCTGCGCGCTCAGTGTCGACGTCGCCGGAATGGTCGGGTCGCGCAGGCGCTTCATGTGTGCCGGGTCAGGGGTCATCTCGACGGTTACGACCATCGAGCCCGACGCCGGAACAGGGATCGTCGCGGGGCCGGCAACCGAGAACTGAACGCCGGGCGCTTCGTCAATGTCGCGCAGTGCCAGGTCGACGACCTGTTCCGTGTCACTGTGATTGGTGATCCTGACGTGATGGGTCGTGACAGCCGACGTCGTGGGCTCGACATCGAACGTGACCGATGTCGCACCGGCGACATCATCGTTCGACAAGCTGATGGCATTCGTCGCCGCCTGCGCCACATCGACCCGGCCCGACCCGACCGAACGAGCGCCGTAGTGCGGACCCGAGCCATTCGCACCGACGGTCACGTCGTGCGATGCAGTATTCATCGCGATGGCCTTGAGTTCGTCCGCGGTTGCCGAGGGGTATACCTGGCGCAGGATCGCCATCATGCCCGCCACGTGCGGCGTGGCCATCGATGTGCCGCTGAGCACGAGCAACTGGCCGCCGGGCAGGAAGCCACCGTTGGCCGGAGTGAGACAGTCGCCAGTCTGGAACGTGCAGGTAACGCCGCTTTGCGCGGAAGGAATGCTCAGACCGGGCGCTGCCAGATCGGGCTTGAGCATGAGGCTTCCGTCGAAATCGCCGACCGGGCCGCGCGAGCTGAAGGCAGCAAACGTATCGCCGGCGTTCGCGGCCTTGAGCGCGACGGTGACCGGACCGGGCAATTGCGCTTTCAGTTGCGCGCCGGTGACGTTCGACACGCTGATCGCCGGAATCGTTATCGCGACCGCGGCGCCACCGCCCATCGTCACGGGCACGGCGCCATCTTGGTCGTCCGCGACGATGACGCCGATCGCGCCGTTCGACTGCGCGTTGATGACCTTGTCGGTGAACGCGCAGTCGCCGCGGTCGATCAGCGCGATCTTGCCGGCGACGTCGTTCAAGTAGGTTGCCGAGCAGCCTTCCGCCGGCGATGCCGAGTCGTCATTGACGAGTACGATAGAGGCGCTTTGCCCCGACGGAGCCGGCGGCGACGAATTGTCGGGGTTGACGAAACTCGACGTGCTTGCCGCGAACTCCGCGTTCGCCGGCGCGCTTTCGTGCACGAGCACGCCGGGGATGCCGGAGTCGACGATGGCGGCGACGGAGATCACGTGCCTGCCGGATGCCGGACTGCCGCTGGTGAAGAAGGCATCGCCGTCGTTGCCGGAAGCGGCGACGACGATAACGCCGGCTTGCGCAGCGGTGTCGGCCGCCACGGCATCGACGTCGGAAGGAAACCCCAGCGGGCTGCCGAGCGACATGTTGATGACGTCCAGATGGTCGCTGAGATCACCGTCGTTGTTTGGGTCCATCGCCCATTCCATCGCTTCGGCCAGCACGCTGGTCCCGCCGCCGCAACCGAACACGCGCAACGCGTACAGTTGCGCGCCGGGCGCAACGCCCGGTCCGATACGGAAGTTCGCGAAATCCGGAAGTGGATCGTAGCCCTTGCTGTACGGGGTGCCGTCGGTCTTCACGCCGAAGCCCGCAACCGTGCCGGCGACATGAGTACCGTGCCCGTTGCAATCCATCGGATTGGGATCCGGCACCGGATTGTTGGCGCCGTTGTACTGGTCGCCGACGAAGTCCATACCGCCGACAACCTTGGCCGTCGGAAAGTACGTGGAATTGACGTGCGTGCGGTCCGCGTTCTTCTGGTAATCCTTCAAGGCTCCGCTGCCGCCGAAGTCCGGATGCTGGTAGTCGATGCCGGTATCGATGATGCCGACGCGCACGCCCTCGCCGGTGGCATCGGCCGGCAGCCCGAGCGCATGGAAACCTTTCCACACTTCCGGCGCGTTGATGAAGGGCACGCTCGTGATGTTCGACGGGCGCTCCAGCGGAAGGAATTTCACGCTGACGACGCCTGGCAATGAGGCCAGCAGCTTGATCTCCGCGGGCGCGACACGCATCGCCACGCCATTGCTCACGCGTTGCGCGCGAAACAGTTCGTCGTGTTCGATGTGGCGTGCGTGCACGGCCTGCACGAACGTGGCCTGACGGGCCTGCAACTGGCTGACGACCTGGCGCGACGCCACGCCGGCCGCCGCCTGCGCCACCGGGCCCCTGCCGCCGCCGGCGGTCAGTGCGCGCCGGAATGCCACGGCTGCCGGCTCGCCTTCCAGCACGATCATGACGCCGATCCGGCCGTCAGCGCCGATGACAGGATCCGTCGCCGATGTCTTGTTCTCGAAGCTTCCCTGGAGCCGCGTGAAATTCCTGGCGGTCGTCCCCGCGTGTAGCGAAATGGCAGTGCTGAAGCCCGCCAGTAATGCGAGTGCGATGGCGAACATGGACCGTTGTCGACCTGAGATCATGCTGTCTCCATTCTTTCTTGCAGTTTGTCTTTGCGCAGATCGCGTTCGCGGCGAACCCTGTCGACGCGCCGACCGATTCAACGTCCAACGAAAAAGAAGGGCGGTATGCGCCACCCCTGTCCGACGGCACGCAACTATTTTTCCTGGCGCAAATCCGCACCGATCTTCGTTCATACGCTTCGGGACAGCGGTCCGCCCGCAAGTCGAGTGAACGAGTTCAGAGGAGACAGGCAATTCCTCGTTCGCACGGCTTCGATCGTCGCAGTGTTCCGTATGTGCGCTGGTCTTGGCCGGAACAGTCCGCAGTCTGCTGGCTGCTGCATGTCGTCCGGCGAATCATCGCCACCTCGTTTCCGTCAGCAGCTTGGGACAAACAAAGAAAATGAGAATCGTCAGACACGGTTGCGCCGCGGTTGTTTCACTGCTCCTGCTCGTTTGTTCGTATCCCGCACTCGCCCAATGGAAATGGGTGAATCCGCTGCCCACCGGAAACCCCGTCACGGCACTCACCTGGGACGGCAACCAGTTCATTGGTTTCGATACTTCGGATGCGGTGCTGACTTCCGCCGACGGCATCAGTTGGTCGAGCGTCCCGACCGGTCTGCAGGCAGGCATCGGCTCGCTGGTCTGGGGAAACGGCCTCTACGTCGCCGTCGGCGGTTCCTTCAGCGGTTTCATTGCCACGTCCACTGACGGCGTAACATGGACCGGCCAGAACTCCGGTGTCCCTGTCAGCCGCTTTTCGCAGGTGCTGTGGAACGCTGATCTCCAGCAATACGTCGTCATTGCGGACAGCGGCGTGATCCTGACTTCGGCGAACGGCACGGACTGGTTGCCGCAGGGATCGGGCACGATCAACGATCTCAACGGCATCGTCTGGAGCCACGGCAAGTATGTCGTGGTCGGCGCCAACGGCACTGTGCTTACTTCCAGCGATGGCGTCGACTGGGCCGATCATTCGATAGCGAATTCGGCCGAGCCGCTGCTTTCGGTCACGGCCAGCGACACTCTGTTCGCGGTAGTCCAGGGCAGCCTCGACTCGAACGTGCAGACGGAAATTCTGACCAACACCGATCCGACGCGTCCGCTGAAGTGGGAGTTGACGTTTGCCGTGGTGGATCCGACCACTGACTCGCATTTGAGCCGGATCGTATGGGACGGCACGAACTTCGTGGCCCTCGGCGGCATTGTCGCGACATCGGCCGATGGCGCCGTCTGGACGTACGTTGCACCCGGCGTCCGGGGCATCCTGGACCCGGTCGCATTCAACGCCCAGCAGATCATCGCCGCGGATTTTTCCGGCGATATCGCCGTCTCGGCGCTCGATGGCCTGATCTGGACGCCGTCATCGAGCAACATCATCAACGAGCACCTGACCAATGTGATCTGGAACGGCAGCGAATTTGCGTCGGTCAGTGATTTCGGTTCGTTCCTCAGTTCGGACAATGGCCTGGACTGGAACGTCAACAACTTTGCCATGCCGCTGTCCGCAACGGCACTGGCGTGGCACGCGGACACATTCGTCGCGGTCGGCGAGGGCGGCATTGCCAGTTCCACCAACGGCGGATTGAGCTGGGACCCAAGTTCATCGACGGGGCTGAACCAGACCCGCTTCCGAAGCGTCGCCTGGGGTGCCGGCAAGTTCGTCGCTGTCGGCACGATCGACGTCGGCAACCCGCCGCTCGCTCTGCCGCAGGGTGTCGTCTATACGTCGACCGACGGCGTGGCCTGGACGGCACAAGCCAGCAGCGCCCTGCTCGGGGACAGTTTCATTTCCGTGATCTGGGCAGGGAATGAATTCCTTGCCGTGGGCGCGTCGGTCGCGCACAGCGCTGACGGCGATCTGGTTCTGCTGCCGCCTCCTGTGTTCACTTCGGCCGACGGTTCTGCGTGGACGCGATACTCGCCGCTGACCTCGGTCATCGGCGGCACGGCGCTGGTCAGCGTTGCATGGAGCGGCAGCCGGTTCGTCGCGGTCGGAACGCCAGGCTTCCTGTTCGACCAGAGGAGCGTTGCCACGTCGGCGGACGGAGTGAACTGGGACTACGTCAATCCGCTGCCGGATCCGCCGTTCGACGCAGGCGCGCTGGAAGCAGTGACCTGGACCGGCAACCACTTCGTCGCGGTAGGAGCGAGTACTTCGGAACTGACATCGCCGGACGGGCTGGTCTGGACCGCGCACACGACCGGCGCGAGCGATCTATCGTCGGTCGCCACGGACGGCCTGCAGTGCATAGCGGTCGGCGATGCGGGCACGATCATGCGCGAACCTTCGCTCTGCAACAACAATGCGATCTTCGAGAGCGGATTCGAATAACAGAAGGATTGCTTGATTCGGAAACCCAAGGGCACGTCAGCACTTGGCAACGTAGGCGATATGCGATCGCCCCGAGCGGTGCTAGTTGTTCCTACTGCAGTCTGGGAGTGTCCAACGACGGCCACCGGCGGTCGCGTTGGGAAATGTTGAGTGCCCAAAAAAGGAAAAACCGCGTCGATTCCGCGGCGCGGTTTTCCATATATTTTCCGTACAAACGACTGGGCTATTCGCTAAGTCGTTGATTTGTTGGTCGGGGTGACAAGATTCGAACTTGCGACTTCTACCTCCCGAAAGTAGCGCTCTACCAGGCTGAGCTACACCCCGACTTGCGCACAAACGTCCAGCCGATGGCTGGCCACGCGGTGCCCGCGCGCGTTTGGCGAGCCGCGAATGATAACGGTCCGTGACCTCAGGCGCAACTTCAAGGGCTATTTTCGCGCCTTCGCGGGGGCGGTTTCCCTGGCTTGCACGGCCCGGTTGGCGCGTGCGACGATCCCGGCAATTCGACGACTGGGAGGTCATCATGCTTTTGCGTCACGCGTTCCTGGCATTCGCCTGTTTGACGGCGGTCAACATGCCGGCCCTGGCGGGCCAGCCCGCGCCGACACTCGAAATGAGCGCCGACGGTGAAATCCAGATCGGCGTCGACGGACACGTCAGCGACTATCGCCTGCAGAGCAAGCTCCCGGCAAAACTGGCGGACCTCATCGATCACGATGTGCGCGGCTGGGTTTTCGTACCGGTGCTCGTCGATGGCGTTCCGGTCGTCGCCAAGACGGCGATGCACCTGGATCTGAAAGCCGAACCGGCGGCGAACGACAGTTACACGATGCGAATCGCGAATGTGACGTTCGGCGATCCCCGGCGCAGCCACGACCACGAGCGGCCGCCGGTCTATCCGGATGCCGCTGTCGCGGCGCACCTTGGCGCGAAGGTGCTGCTGTACGTGCGCCTGGACGAAACTGGAAAGGTCGTCGAAGTACAGCCGTACCAGACCAGCCTCGACGCCCGGGCAAGTTCGGAGAACGAAGCCGAACACTGGCGCAAGCTGTTCGAGAAGGCGAGTGTCACGGCGGCGAGAAGTTGGCGTTTCGACCTGTCCGAAACCGTGAACGGCCGCCCGATTGGGACGACAGCCATCGTGCCGATCGTCTACAACGTCGTCGGAGCGGGCACGCAGAAACCGGGACCGGGCGAATGGAAGCCATACCTGCCCGGACCCATACACCCCGCGCCGTGGATGCAGCCGGAGCAGGTTGCCGACAATCGCGATTTGTCGGCCCTGCGGGACGGACAGGCACTGTCACTGGATACGCGATTCCGGCTCAAGGACGATGTGATCGGCAAGACGCTGTAACCAGGGCGCACCGAAACAACTTGTCGTGCACCCGCTTCACGTAGTGTGGCAGGCGTGCCGCGCGTGACGCGCGCGCGACCGGCAGCGCCTCCAAGGCCTCAGGATGGCGCCGTTCTGCTAGGCTATGCGCCCCTCGCGGCGCCTTCTGCCGCGCGATCCTGAGGATTTCATGGCGTTGACCCCAGCCCGCACCATGCCTGGCGTGATGGAGCTTTTGCCGCTCGATCAGAT
>Ga0097621_100002802_pt1 | contig 11939 bp, 9 predicted proteins | sample KBSMisM72_FD_73165 | JGI IMG/M metagenome (GOLD analysis project Ga0097621, IMG submission 73165) | Miscanthus rhizosphere microbial communities from Kellogg Biological Station, Michigan, USA - KBS Miscanthus M7-2 (version 2) (version 2) | ecosystem: Host-associated > Plants > Roots >... | reverse complement strand
CGACTCACGAGCGGCTTGTCACGTTCGTTTGCTTCGAGACGAATCCACGTCTCTTCGTCATCAACTTCGGCGAGACTGTAAGAAGGCTCGCTGTACATCGCAAGCACGTCGCCGGTTTGAGGATTAAGTATGACAACTGCGCCGTGCTTGCCTTTCAATTGATCGACAGCAGCTTGTTGCAACGAACGATCGATCGTGAGGCGTACGTCCTGATTGCCTCTGAAGTCGAGCTGCTTTCCTTTGACGACTTCGAGCGCTTCCGGAAGTGCGCCGCTCTGAACTCCGAATAGGGCGCGTTCCAGTCCGGGATCGCCGCGATCCGAACCGAAGATATGCGCGAAGGCTTTGTCCATCGGGTACTCGCGGCGAATGTTGCCGCTCGAGTCGCGTTTGTAGTACGCGAGCGGTTGGTCCACACGTCCGCTGCGGTCGAAGATCCAGCCTCGCAATGTCGATTCAGAAAGACGGCGCCCGCGCAGATCCTTGTAACTCAGCTCCTGAAACTTTTCATTTCGTTCCGCGGCGTAATGTGCCCAGTAGATATGAAACGAAAACAGTACGACTGAAAGCAGCACAAACAACCATCGCAGTGCTTTCAGACCACGATTCGTGGACGTCGATCCGAGTCGCTTCCTGACAGCCTTTGGAAGATCTTCAGGGATTGGAGAAGCAGTCTGCCGCCGGCTGCGTACCAGGCCCAGCAACAGCAACAGAATAACGAAACCAAAGCCGCCGACGTAGATCAGCGTCAGCAGTGCCGGCGTTCTTTCCGGGACGTGCGGAGTGGGAAGAGGAGAGGGCGTGGGAGTTTGTAGGAGAAGGAGTAATGATATTAGTAGATTCATTCAACCTATTTATTGCCAATTGCCAATTTCCGATTGCCGATTGAAGGTGCCGTAAATCGGCAATTGGCAATTGGCAATCGGCAATCGTCTCACTCACTTTTCCGCAATCGTACTTCGACATCTCCGAAACCGACGACGTCGCCGTCTTCAATCAGTCGCGACTCTCCATAAGAGATACGCCGGCCGTTGAGATAAGTGCCATTTGTTGAACCCGTGTCGGCGACGAGGAGTGTGCCTTCACCAGTCATCAGGAGCGCAGCATGTATCTTTGAAACGCTCGCGTCGTTCAGAGTTAATTCGTTATCGGAGGCGCGTCCGACATTGAGCCTCTTGCCACCGGGCTTGAAGAGTAAAGGCACTTCACGCGTGCCGCCCGGCAACGTGATACGCGCAATCACCTCAATATCGGGCATCGGCGGAGCAGCTCCCGTAATCGGCACACCGAGCTTGGCAGCGCGAGCCTCTTCGTCCTGCCGTCTCAGATCTTCTTCGAATTCGCCAAAGTTTGGATCGACCGAGATTCCGGTTGTGAAAATGTCGACTTCCGCTTCGACTGCGACAGGCGCGAGCGTTCGGTAGCGATGATCGTTGATGTGATCGATGGCGGCGGCCAGGACTTCGTTTTTCAGATCGTTGAGAATTTCAGGCGGTGCTTCGGAATGCGTTCCCCATTCGACTTTGAGCACCAGATGATGAGGCGCGACGCGGCCTTTCCGGCCCTCGTCTCTGACGCGCTCATCGATCAGTCTCTTCATTCGTTCGATGAGCTTCGATGTGGTGAGTCCGCTGCGCGGGTCGACGGTGCGGCCGAGTTTGCGGTCGACGGCGCCGCCCATGCCTTCGAGCACGCGACGGAGGATGCGTTCGGGTAAAGCTTCCTCGCGCTTCTTTTTTACGGCTTGCTCTTCCTTGAGCTTGCCTGCCGGGTCGTCAGAGTCAGTCATGAATAGCCAATACGAGTTTTCTCGCGAGCGGTTCATGCTGCCCGCCCAAATCCCACGACTAAGGGGTTGTGTTCGGGCGTATTCTAGCCTAAACCGCGGCGCCGGGGTAAATTGATTGGTATGGAACCAGTAGCAAAGAGTGAGATGTTGATTCGACGACCTGTGGCGGAGGTTTTTGAAGCGTTTATCGATCCTGCGATTACATCGCGGTTTTGGTTTACTAAAGGCAGCGCGAGGCTGGAGGCGGGGAAGCAGGTTCAGTGGGATTGGGACATGTATAACTTTTCCGTCCCGGTGCGGGTGAAAGAAATCGAAGAGAACAAGCGCATTGTGGTTGAGTGGGACGCCTATGAGTCCCCAAGCACGATCGAATGGGTGTTTACGGCGCGACCCGACAACACGACGTTTGTGAGCATCACTAACTCTGGCTTTGGTGACGGAGCAGTTAAAAAGGCGCTCGACTCAACCGAAGGATTCACATTCGTCCTCGCCGGCTTGAAGGCCTGGCTCGAGCACGGCATCGAATTGAACCTCGTGCGCGATCGTTTCCCGGGCGGTGTATCCACAGATTCCACAGATTGATTTCTGAATCTGCGTAATCTGTGGATAACAAACTTTTAGAACAGCAGCTTCACAGACAATCTCAACGTGCGTGGGCCGCCGAAGCTGTAGAAGGACGGAAAGCCTCCACCCGAGAGGCTTCGACCACTCATCGCCGTTGATTGACCAAACGCCAAAGTATTTCTTCCGACAACGAGATCATTCCTCAACGGATCCTCAAAGTTCGCGTGATTGAAAACATTGAACGCATCAGCCTGGACTTGCAGCGCGACTGCCTCGGAGAAGTTGAACTTCCGCCGCAACGCCAGATCAACCTGGTAAAGCGGAAACCCTCGCAAGCTATTCCGCGAAAAATCCCCCTGCTGCAAATCTTTCGGAACGACGAACGCCGCCGGATTCAGTCTTCTTCCGCCCGCCACTAGCGAATCGAAGATGAACGGGGAATCACCAGCGACATCCGGGCGCAGATACGCAACTCCAAACGGCGTCGGAATCAGATACACAACATTCAAAGGCCTCGCAGACCGAGCCGTGAAGATCGAATCAAGTGCCCAGTTGCGCGAAAGCTTGTTGCCGATGCCTTGCGACAAAGGCGCCGGCAAGTCGTAGGAAACTAATCCTGTAAACTGGTGCCGCATGTCGAAATCCGATGGGCCACGATCGAACGCGGGATTGCTACTCATCATGATCACACGGCGCACAGAATCCTGACTCACGTTGTCCATTGATTGTGCCAGCGTGTAAGACACCAGCGCCGCCAATCCATCACGCGCGGGACGCTCAAACTTGATCTGCAACGCACGATAGTCCGAATTGCCCCGATTCGTAGTTAACCGGAGAAAGTTGAAGTCAGGATTCTGATTCAGAAGAGTCTCCGTGTGGAACAACCTCTGTCCTGACGAACCCAGATACGTGGCTGAGAGCGATTGATCTCCGAGATTCTTCTGCAACGACAGGTTCCAATTGATCACGTAGGGCATCTTGAGTCGCGGATCGAACGCCAGCAACGGCGAGACACCAGGACCGGAGACAAATGGTAACGAGCTCGCAACGACGTCGCCGGAACGATCCTGTCCAAGGTCGTAAAGAATACCCGCACCGCCACGCAGAACGAGTTCATGACCACTATTATCAGAAAGGTGATAAGCAGCGGCGGCACGCGGCGCAAAGTTCAGAAATGTTGTCTTCCAAAGCGAACTGCCTCGCGGTGCGAGATTAAGCGTCGTTGGATCGTCGACCTGGTCCACTGCGAAGGCCTGGTCGATCGACGGAGGCGGCGCGAGTTCCCATCGCACGCCGTAAGTTAGTGTTAGTCTTGACGACTGTTTCCACTCATCCTGTGCAAAGAGAGACAGACTCTTGAATACCGGATTCTGATGATCCGCGAAGCGCAGCCGGCTGATCCGTTCGGCAACTCCCGTGAGCGCCTGCTCCACACCGTCAAAAAGCACGTTCTTTTCAGAAGCGCGCAGATCGATCACAGGTGAGAGTCGTCGAAAGTCACCCCCAAATTTGAAGGAATGATTTCCATCGACGAACATAATCGATCCAAGCACATTGAATTGACGCTGAAGATTCGATTTTTCGCTTCCACTCATCCAGGCGGCGTTTCGCGAATTGAGATCGAATGTAAACGCTGCCGGATAGTCGGGCGCAGCAGGCACAGTTGCTCCGCCGAATTCGTCCAACCAGTATGCGCTGTTAACACGGGCACGGCTGTAGTTCGCACGCACGTCGAAAACAATTGTTGATGAAAACGTGTGAGTCAATGCTCCAGTTATCATCTGTGAACGGCTATTGATCTGATCGACGGTATTGAGTGAAAAATTACCCGGTCCCCATTGTTTTGCCTCAGAATCGGCAAAGTTGTAGCGTAGGCGCAGCACCGTCTGGTTATTGAACGCGTGATCGATCTTGATGCTGCCGATGTCATGCCGCGCGGGATTTGTAAAACTCGATGCAAATTCCGCGAAACCATCCGATCTGACAGGTCCATTCGGGAGCGGGAAAGCATTCAGAAACGAGCGAAGCTCGGCAGGTGCACCTGCGCGCGAAGACAAGGAAGGCACGTCAGTAATGCCCACCATTGGTTGACGAAAACGGAGCCCTTCGTACGATGCAAAGAAAAATGTGTGGTCCCGTTTGATTGGTCCACCAAACGTACCGCCAAAATTGTTCAGTCTCTTTGGTGGTTTTTTGAGACCACGACTATTCGCAAACCAGTCGTTCGCATCGAGTGCATCATTACCGAAGAAGTGGAACAAGGAGCCGTGAAACTCATTCGTTCCAGAGCGAGTTGTCACGCCAACTTGCGCACCGGCAACTCGGCCGTAGTCAGGTTGCAGTGCCACGGTCTTGATGTTGAGTTCCTGAATTGAATCGAATGTTGCAAGCGAATTTCCTCCACCAATCGCAGTCAGCGCAGGCACGTTACCCGCTGCGGAGGCGCCCGGAGATTCCCCGCCTGGCGCGATACCGAAGTTGGCGCTCACGCCGTCGATCGTGAATTCATTGGAACTCGGACGTTGACCATTAACAGAAATGCTCGCTCCGTATCGTTCAATGCCATAACTTGTTTTCGCTGACACAGCGCCGGGCGACAATAAGAGGAGACAGTCGTAACTTCTTCCCTGAAGCGGTAGGTCCTGGATCTGTTTGGCTGTAATCGTAGTTCCGACTGAAGCGGCTTCCGATTCCAGCACTGGAGCACTTGTCACGGTCACAGTCTCCGAGACAGTGCCTGGGGTCAGGTAACTCAACTGATTCAGTTTCTGGACCGCGTAGTCCGCGACTTCAACCTTCTTCGGAGTTTCCGTGCCGGTAAAGATCACGTCGTCGATGGCGACAAACGATGTGTACTGCGTCATCAGTTTGTAATCCAAACCGACGTTCGCGATCTCCTCTTTCTTTTCAGACAGTACTGTTTGCGACAAGGAGTTATCGAGCGTCTCGCGCGTCAGATCGTCAATGCGGTGCCGGCCCCAAACACTGGCCAAAACGTCGTGATCGGCTTCTGACTCGGGAAGCTCGACGGGTATGTCGCGTACAAAATCCTGGCCCGCAAGTTTTCCTCTTAAGTGAATCGTCCCTTTAGCGGCTTTCGAGTAGCGCCCAGACAGAATCACAGGCTTGACGCCAAACAGATCCGGAATCTGTTTTGGATAAACGTCACTAACAGGGAGGTCGGACCAGTCGATTGAGATATCCGTCAACAATGGACTGCGAACTCTTTCGTTGTATCGTTGGGCTAGCCTCGACGTGTCTCCTACACCGGAAACGTAGTCCACTTCACCACGGCCGTACGTGGTCATGTTGTCGAGCAGATAGCGATTAGGAGCGGAGCCGAATCCCATCGCGGACACACGTGCATTCTTATACTTTTGCACTTCTGCAAGAATCTCGGCGTCGTTACCGACCTGGCCGTCAGTCATGAAACAAGCAATGCGGAGGTGTGCCTGCGAATCGGATGGCTGCAAGGCGGCCTTGATGGCTTTCATCATTTCGGTGCCTCCAGAGCCTTGCTGTCTTTCGAGAAATATCCTGGCCATCTGCAGGTTTGCGGGAGTAGCAGGCACTGGTTCCGGAAAAAGAATTTCAGTGTCTCCGGAGAATGTAATCACATTGAATGTGTCGTGTGGATAAAGATTATTGAGTGCAAGATTCAGTGTCTGTTTGGCTGTCTCGATCGGAAAACCTGACATCGAGCCTGACGTGTCGAGAACGAAGACGAGCTCTTTCGGCATTACGTCTTCCGCGGTAACGCGCTGGGGTGGCTGTAAGATGAGAGTGAAGAAGCCACCCCTTTCGGAGCGATGGGCAAGGACGGCATCGTTGATCGTGTCGCCGGCAACGCGATAAGTGAGAAGGAAATCTTTGTTTGGAATGGTGGCGTTGTCCTTCAGACGCACTACCGAATGCTTCTCGTTGATTTGCTGCACTTCAGTTTCGTGAGTGTCCGAGTTAACAGCAACGATCGGCATCCCTGCATCCAAATCGATTTCGAGCGAGATATCGTGACCGGCGCGCACGCTTAAGGCAGCGCTGGGTTGTGGAGTGATTTGTGAGGTGTCGTCTTGTTCTACACGGGCGGGATTGTAGCGTGGTCCAACCACCATCGGGAATGACCACTCATAAGAACCGTTTTCGTACTTGAGAGTCTCGACATAACTGATGACGATACGAATGCTTTGACCCGGCATGATGTTCGCAACCTGCTGGGTAAAGATATTCGGTTGCTGCTGGTCCAGCAGACTTGCAACTTTTCCGATTTCCTTAGCGGCGGCGTAGGCGGCTTTCGCCTCTTCACGGCGCATTATCTTTCCCTTAATAACGCGCTCTCCGATTAACATCGTTAGATCGTCGACAGCAGCGGCTTCCGGAAGTGGGAAGGTGTAGACAGCTTCGATTTTTTCTGTGAAGTTGTTTTCGAACTCCTGTGTGACGGTTACCCGTGATATGAAACCACTAACCTGCGCTTTAACTTCAGTGTGTTTCAGCGGGCACTCCCCGGTGGTCGATCCATTCTTATCGAGGACCTGCAGCGACCCTTGCGTCTGTGGGCGAGCCTTCTCCATTGCAGCGGACGCGACGTCGTCATGTGAGATTGTGGAAAGCAGAAAGACGATTGTCAGGGAGAAAGCAGTTAGTCCAATCCATTTCAGAATTGATCTGCAACGCATAGTCTTGTCCTTGTCTGCGAACACACTTCGCCGTCGTGCTGCCTGAGTGATCGCTGGGTTGTGTTTTTGTTGAGACCGAGAACGCGTGGTGGTCTCAAGAAACTAAAACTAACTTAAGGACCAGGCGGGGAGACCGCGCGTGAACCTTGTATTTGGCTAACACTATTGATGCGATTTTTCGTAGGTGGGTGGCTTGAGTTGAGAAAAGTTGTTTGAAAAATCTTGGGTACTGCATCAGTTTGAATTTAGATGACTACGCCGCTGGAATCGATAATTACGCCGCTCGAGTTCGATGACTACGCCGATCGAATTCGATGACTACGCCGAAGGCGTTGTATCGTACTCCGGTTGATTTGGTAAATACGCCGAAGGCGTTCGCTAACCCCAGCCCAGGGTTGGAGCGCAGCGACAACCCTGGGATCGAATACAAGAAAACCATTAAACCCCGAAGGGGTTCCTCTTTAATGCGAACCCTTTCAGGGTTTATCCGGCTCTTCTTGATTAATCCCAGGGTTGTCGCTGCGCTCCAACCCTGGGCTGGGGTTAGCGAACGCCTTCGGCGTAATCATCCAAAATTCAATCGGGCGTAATCATCGGACTCGATCGGCGTAATCATCGAATTTCAATCGGCGTAATCATCGAATTTCAATCGGCGTGATCGTCGAATTTAATCGGCGTAATCATCGAATTTCAATCGGCGTGATCGTCGAATTTAATCGGCGTAGTCATGGAATCCGATCGGCGCATTCATCCAATCTCAAACTGATGCACTAATAAGTCTTGCCCGGCGTGAGGCTGATCAATTAGATTGGTTACATCGCCCCGTGACCTCACGTCAGAACCTACAATGGAGGCCTGCAATGATGCAGCAGATATGGGATACGTTCGTAATGATGATCCCGGTGTTCGTCCTGCTCACGATGATCTTCGGAGCCGGGTTTTATATTGGGCGAGTGAGCAAGAGAGATAGTTAGGAAATCCGTTTAATCTGTGGCTAAATAACTTCATGAAACGATCGGGAGTCGCTGATCTTCCTCTTCACGGCGGTCGAGTGCCGCCGTGGCTTGCCGAGAGGATGACGAAGCTGGGTACAGCGATCACTGAGAACATCGTTCACCACTACGGCGCTTCGACATTTCTTTCACGACTCAGCGATCCATTCTGGTTTCAGGCCTTCGGTGCTGTGATGGGAATGGATTGGCACTCGTCCGGCATCACTACTTCAGTGATGGGTGCACTGAAGCGCGGGCTTGGACAACGCGCAGATGAACTCGGTCTCTACATCTGCGGCGGTCGTGGCAGGTTCTCTCGAAACACGCCAAACGAACTTCGCTCCATTGCAGAACGACGCGGCTTCGATGCGGACTCGCTCGTTCGCACCAGCCGGCTGACTGCTCGCGTCGACAACAATGCTATCGGCGACGGCTTTCAGATTTATCTGCACAGCTTTGTTGTCACGTCGAAAGGCGAGTGGGCAGTCGTGCAACAGGGTCTGAACGATCAGAACGGAATGGCGCGCCGGTATCACTGGCATTCCGCTACAGTACGCGACTTTGTCGCAGAGCCTCACACGGGAATTATCGGTGAGAATCAAGGTACGATCCTGAACCTGGTTGATTCGAGGGCCGATCGTGCACAAACCGCACTGCTCGACATTGCAAACGAACACCCGGAAAAGACACTTCAGGCAGCACGTCACCTGCGCATGCCGGCGCATCATGAAGTTCAGGCACGTAACGTCGACCTGAAACGTCTCGGCGCCGTGCTCGCCGTCGCCTATGAAAAAGATTTGCACGACTTTGCCGAGCTGTTGCTCCTCGAGAAGCTTGGCCCGCGAACGTTGCAGTCGCTGGCGCTCGTCGCTGAAGTAGTTCACGGCGCTCCCAGTCATTTCAACGATCCTGCTCGTTTCGCTTTCGCGCACGGCGGCAAAGATGGCCATCCTCATCCCGTGCCGCTCAAAACTTACGATGAATCGCTAAACTTCCTGCGCAAATCCCTCGATGCGGCTAAGGTCGGACAGACAGATAAAGTCGACGGCTTCAAACGTCTCGATCGCTTTGTCCGCCTGGTCGAGACAACGCTCAAGCCAGAAGCCGACTTCAAGGCCGTCATTAATCACGAAATCGCAATATCACCGTCAGTGGGCGGACGCACTGTTTTCGACGATAAGCGCCGGCGTTTTGTGAATCCGAGACAGGGCACATTGTTCTAATTTGGAAACAAGCTTGATTTTCCAGGCGCTTTTGCTACTCTTTTCACGAACCCCCACCAAAAAATTGCCCCGACCTTAAAGACGCTTGCTGGAATGCGCCCGTGCATTCCCTAATTGAGTATTTGAAGGAGCAAAACTTATGAGCTTTAAGAGGTTTCACCCATTTATCGTGGGCTGTGTTCTGGCCGTCTTGATGTCAGTAGCGCCCGCGGTGCTTGGGCAAGCTACAGCTACAACGTCGGCACAGAATCCCAATATGACGCTCCGCTCGGTTCCGAGTGGCTCGAAAATGAAGTTTAGAGGTGTGGTTATCAGCCGTAATGGTGACGTTTTCACAATACGTGACCGCAGTCGAGCAGACTATCAGGTTCTCATAACTGACAATACCAGTATTAAAACCAACGGAGGCTTCCTTCGTTCCGGCAAAAAATATCCGGTAACAGACATTCTGCGAGGCCTGATCGTCGAAGTCGAAGGACGGGGTGATAACCAGGGTCAGTTAGTAGCTGACAAGATTCGCTTTAGTGAGTCGGATATGCGTGCTGCGATCACTTCGGACACGCGCGTAAGTCCGGTGGAAGCAAACCAGGAACGTATGGCCGGTCAGATGGATGAGCTTTACGCCGTTGCTGCCGAAGCACGCGCGGAAGTGAAAGCCGTCAACGAACGCGTGTCAGCATTGGATGACTACGATGTCCAGGAGTCTGTGGCCGTCACCTTCCGTATAAACAGCGCCTTGCTTTCGCCTGAAGCAAAGTCGCAACTAGATGACCTTGCTGCCAAGACACGGGGTGCCCGAGCTTTTATGATCGAAGTTTCCGGACACACTGATTCAACGGGCAGCGATGCGAAGAACTTCCGTTTGAGCCGCGCGCGTGCGGATGCCGTGGTGCAGTACCTCGCCGTGCAGCACAAGATTCCGCTACGACGTTTTGTCACGCCGATGGGCTACGGCAAGACTGAACAAGTTGCAGACAACACGACTGCTGAAGGCCGGCAGCAAAATCGGCGCGTGGAAGTGAAGATGATCATCAATCGTGGAATGAATCAACCGGCGACTTCTTCCTCTACGCCGGCCCGTCCATAAATCGAGCGGCGCGTAGTAGTAAACAGGAGCAGGCTCAGGCACTAGCCTCCTGCTCCTGCGTCTCCGTTGCCTGTAACTAGTAACAACTTCGTTGTTGTTATGTTGCAGTTCTTGCGGCCGGTTCCCGCCATACACGGTTTCCGTACCTGAAACCCGGTTTCGTGGAAAATCCTCAAAATTCCCGCAGCAATTTCGTTATTAATGGCCATTTTCCGCTGTTTTTCGTGGCCCCGCGTTTGCTGAGCAAAGAGACATGACAAATTCTGAGGTCTTCCCAATTTTGCACGGTGGCTTGGTAGCCACAAAGAAATCTGAACCCGCGCCGAATTCCGATCTCGCGCTGGCAGTGGCGGCCGGGAAAGGAGACATGTCGGCGTTTGAAAAGCTTTACGAACGACACAACCGCCGGGTGTACTCGTTGTGTTTGCGTATGACGCAGAATGCCGCTGAGGCTGAAGATCTTGCTCAGGAAGCGTTCATACAGCTGTTCCGTAAGATTGGCAGCTTCAGAGGCGACTCAGCGTTTACGACCTGGTTACACCGCCTGACGGTCAATCAGTGTCTAATGCACTTCCGGAAGCGAAGTGTGAAGCTCGAAAAGACTACCGAGGAAGGTGAGACACCGATCCAGATCGTCAGCGGCACAGAGAATCCGAATTCGATGCCGGTGATGGATCGAATCGCACTCGACAATGCACTGACGCAACTGCCACCGGGATATCGGACAGTGTTTCTGCTGCACGACGTTGAAGGTCATGAACACGAAGAGATCGCAAAGATGCTCGGTGTGGCGGTCGGTACATCGAAGTCGCAATTACATAAAGCGCGCATGAAACTGCGGAAGATTCTTCGCGCGCGCAACGAACCAAGTAAGAACTAGCCACAAAAGGCACATAAAGCACAAAAGGAAGCACAGGAGCCGAGCGGTTCTTGTGCTTTCTTCTTTGTGCTTTTTGTGCTTTGTGTGCCTTTTGTGGCTTAATCTGTGGATAAACGGAGACAGCTATGACTGAACGCAGCGTTACATTCTATCGTTGGGATGAAATGCCCGAAGAGCAGCTTAGCGAAACGATTGGCAGAAAGTTGGTAACGGCCGATCGGATGATGCTGGCCCATGTCTATCTCAAAAAAGGTGCAATCGTGCCAAGGCATTCACACGAGAATGAGCAACTCACATACATCCTCGAGGGAGGTCTGCGTTTCTGGATCGGCGAGGATGAATCACAGGTGATCGACGTGATGGCCGGCGAAGTGTTACACATTCCTTCTCACGTCCAACACAAAGCTGAAGCGCTCGCAGACACGCTCGACGTCGACGTCTTCAGTCCGCCACGACAGGACTGGCTAGACAAAACTGACGATTACCTGAGGCATAAATAGATGGACCTGGGACTAAAGAACAAGGTGGCATTGGTTGTGGCTAGCAGTCGTGGGCTGGGCCGCGCCGTCGCCGAAGAGCTTGCCGCCGAAGGTGCATCGCTGCTGCTCTGTGCACGCGATGCGGAGGTTTTGACCGAAACCGCAGCTGCTATTGCTGAGACTTCGGGAGTGCACGTGCTCGCCGTGCCTGCCGACGTGACCAAGATCGATGACATCAAGCGACTCGTG
>Ga0097621_100002793_pt1 | contig 11955 bp, 8 predicted proteins | sample KBSMisM72_FD_73165 | JGI IMG/M metagenome (GOLD analysis project Ga0097621, IMG submission 73165) | Miscanthus rhizosphere microbial communities from Kellogg Biological Station, Michigan, USA - KBS Miscanthus M7-2 (version 2) (version 2) | ecosystem: Host-associated > Plants > Roots >... | reverse complement strand
CGGTGACGAGCCCCTCGATCTTGTCGAGCATCGTGTTGAACAGCGAGGTCAGCTCGTCGATTGCGTCGCCGGTGCCGTCGAGCGGCACCCGCGCATCGGTCCGGCCGGTGCGGATGATCTGCTGGACGGCGAGGGTCAGGCGGCGAATCGGGAACAGCGCCGACTGGGTCGCCAGCCAGCCGCCGGTGAGCGCGATGACCACGATGAACAGCGTGACGATGCCGAGGGTGGCGCGGAAGCGCGCGAGCAGGTCGTCCCTCGCCTCCGTGCTCTTTCCCACCTGGACGAGGGTGCCGTCGGCCAGCGTCGCCGACACCAGCTCGAGCTTCGACGGATCCCAGCCCTCGTTGTTGCTCAGGACCACGGCTTCGACGCCGCGATCGACCACGCGCACGAACAGCCGCTCCGGAGCGACCTGCTGCTCGGCGCGAACGGTGGCCGCCAGCACCCGCACGCCGCCGCGCAGGTACGCCGCGGCGTAGTCGCCGAGTTTGCCGTTGATGATCTGGCGATCGTGCTGGGCCAGCGACGTGGCGGTCAGGTAGTAGGTGACGAAGACGATCGCGATCGCGCCGGAAATGAACAGCGTCGCGTACCACAGCGCGAGCCGCAGCCCGAAGAAAAGAGACTTGTCAGGGACGAAGGACATATCCGACGCCTCGGACGGTGTGCAGCAGCTTCTTCTCGAACGGCCGATCGACCTTCTCGCGCAGACGGCTCACCAGCACGTCGACGACGTTGGTCTGTGGATCGAAGTTGTACTCCCAGACATGCGACAGGATCATCGTCTTGGACACGACGTGGCCGGCGTGGCGCATCAGGAACTCGAGCAGCGTGAACTCGCGCGGCCGAAGGTCGAGCGGCTTCCCCGCCCGCGTCACCTTGCGCGACAACAGGTCCAGCACGACGTCGTCCACGGTCAGCGTCGTCGGATCCGGCGCCCGAGTCGCGCGCCGTACGAGCGCCTGCACCCGCGCCAGCAGTTCGGCGAACGCGAACGGCTTGGTGAGGTAGTCGTCGCCGCCCGACTGCAGGCCGAGCACGCGATCGTCGACGGAGCGGCGGGCGCTGAGAATCAGGACCGGCGTGGAGACACCGCGCTTGCGCAGCTCCTCGATCAGCGACAGGCCGTCGCGTTTCGGGAGCATGACGTCGACAATCGCCACGTCGTAGGGCTGCTTGGTCGCGGCCGCCAGTCCGGCTTCCCCGTCGGCGACCTGATCGACCGCGAACCCCGCCTCCCGCAGCCCGCGGACGACGAAGTCGGCAATCGTGGCGTCGTCTTCGACCAGCAGCGCGCGCACCAAGCGATGATACCGGTACGTAAAGGGGTCAGACACCTTACAAGGTGTCTGACCCCTTACCCTATCTCGACGGCGTGTCGCGGTGCGCGGCGCGCAGGTACTGCGGCGGCCAGGGCACCTGGCGTTCGAGATGCCCGGCGGCGCGGAGCGGCCAGTAGGGATCGCGCAGCAGCTCGCGCGCGAGCAGCACGACGTCGGCCTGGCCGTGGCTGATGATCGCGTCCGCCTGCTCGGCATTCGTGATCAGGCCGACCGCCCCGGTCGGCACGCCGGCATCGCGGCGGATGCGCTCGGCAAACGGCACCTGGTACCCGGGACCGACCGCGATCTGCTGATCCTGCACCGCGCCGCCCGAGGAGCAGTCGACCAGATCCACGCCGTGCGCCCTCAGCCGGCGCGCGAGCTCCACGGCCTGCTCGAGATCCCAGCCGCCCTCCTTCCAGTCGGTGGCCGAGATCCGGACGAACAAGGGCAGGCGCTCCGGCCAGACCTCGCGAACAGCGTCGACGATCTCCAGGCAGAGGCGGACGCGGTTGTCGTACGACCCTCCATACGCGTCGGCACGCGTGTTCACGAGCGGCGAGAGGAACTGGTGAACCAGGTAGCCGTGCGCCGCGTGGAGCTCGACGACGTCGAAGCCGGCTTCGAGCGCACGGCCTGCGGCGGTCCTGAAGGCCGCGACGATCGCGGTGAGATCGGCAGCGGCCAGCGCGCGAGGCGTTGGGTAGGTCGAGGCGAAGGGTTCTCCAGCCGGCCCGACCGGCTCCCATCCTCCCTGGTCGGGCGCCACCGCGCCGCCGCCTTCCCACGGGCGGGCCGTGCTCGCCTTGCGCCCCGCATGCGCGAGCTGCGTCCCGGCGAGTGTCTTCTGCGCGTGGATGAATCGCACGCACCGCGCCAGGCCCTCGACGTGGCGCTCGTCGTAGATCCCAAGGTCGTGAGGACTGATCCGGCCGGCGGCGGTGACCGCGGTCGCTTCGGTCATGACCAGCGACGCGCCACCGACCGCCCGCGTGCCGAGATGGACGAAGTGCCAGTCGTTCGAGAAGCCGTCCTCGCTCGAGTACTGGCACATCGGCGAGACGACGATGCGGTTGGACAGCGTCAGGGATCGCAGGGCCAGCGGATCGAAGAGGTGCGACATCCTCTTAGATTACGCTGAGCCGGGCTGCTAGCGGCTGACGCTGTCGAACGACGCGGCGGCCAGGCGCGAGTTGTCGTGGCTCGACACGGCCAGGCCGATCTGGACCGAGCTGCCGAGCGACAGCGACGCGGATCCGACCGTCGTCCAGCTCGTGCCGTTGCTGGAGCGATAGGCCGTAATCACCGATCCGTGGCGAACGAGCTTTACCCAGGTCGGCGCCGCGCCGGCCACCGGCGTCGTCGTCGCCGCGGACGCACCGGCGGCGGTGCGGTACTGGAGCACCGTTCCCTTGCCTGCCGACACGATCATGAACGCGAATGCCGCATTCGCGCCGAGCCCGCCGCGGATCATCACGCCGGCCTTCGTCCAGCTGCTGACGTTCGCCACCGACGCCACTCGCGCGACGATCTGCCCGTCGCCGCTCAATGTCTGGTAGGCGTAGTGGAAGGCGTCCGACGTGCCCCACACATCCTCGCCGGCTCCCGACACGGTGTAGGTGCCGCCGACGTACGACGCCGACCCGGCGACGCCGACGGAGCCGACGTCGCCATGGGCCCAGCCTGACGGCAGCGGGCCGCCGGTGGTCGCGGGCGTCGTGAAGCTCCAGGTCGTTCCCGCTGCGGTCACGTTCGCCATCGTCTTGGACACGATCCGCCAGTAGTACTTCGTGCCCGGCAACAGCTGCGGCGTCGTGTATTTCACATAGGTCGTCGGCGTCGCGCTCGGCCCGAGGTTCACGTTGGCCGCAAGCAGCGGCGGCGTCGACGTGGTGCCCAGGTAGATGTCGTAGTTGTGCGCCCAGAGGCCGGCGTTCCAGGACAAGGTCACGGTGGTGCTCGTCACCGAGCTGCCCGAGGCGGGGGCCTTGTAGACCGGGACCGCGGGCGGCAGCGGAACGAACGGGACCGTCTCGACCGCGTGCGCGCTGTTCGAGTTGTGCCACATCCGATCGAACTGGTCGGCGAACCACTGGAAGATGGCGTTCTTGGTCGTGAAGTAGTTGTGCTCCTGCTGCGAGCTCGCCGATGCCGTCGTCCAGTTCGACGAGCCGAAGATCGACAGGTTCTGGCCGTAGAGCAGGACCAGCTTCTCGTGGTTCGCCCCGTCGTGTCCCTGCCAGCGAAGCGGGACGCCGGCGGCGTACAACCGATCGACGTTGTACGCGTCCCAGAGGTAGTCGGGGTTCCGGTACTCCGAGCTGTCCACAATCAGCCGGACCGGAATGCCGCGACCGTGCGCCGCGATGATGGCATTGGTGTGCCGCTCGTCGGTGATGCGGAACATGATCGCATCGAGCTTCTGCGTTTCCTTGTTGTAGGCCGACACCGCGCGGGTCGCGTAGTTCTGCGACGGCGGAAAATTCATCTCCGGATCGATCGGGTAGGTGGGATAGGTGCGCGACAGCGTCGAGATGTTGGCGTAGTTCGAGAAATTCGTGGTATCGGTCCACGAGTCGTCGAACTTGGTCTTGAAGCTGTTCACGACGTCGGGATCGTCGGTGTAGAACACGGTCTCGGCGACGTAGTTCGAGTACGCCGTGGACGGCACGAACGCGTCGGGGCTGTAGTTGGCCGATCCGAATTCCACCGTGTTCTGGCCGGCGAAGATCATCGTCTTCCAGTGCAGGATGCCGCTGGCCTTGCGCTTGCGCAGCGGGATGCCGGCCTGCTGGAAGCCGGCAATCATCTGATCGTTGCCGGGATAGTCGGGATTGGCCCGCGGGTCGATCAGGATGCGGACCGGCACGCCTGCCTGCCAGCGCCGGATGATCTCGCTCATGTAGCGGGAGTCCTGCATGAACCAGAAGCCGACGTCGATGCCGACGCGCTCGTTCTGAATCAGCGTCAACAGCTGCGTGCGGCAGTTGGCGTTCGAAGGGTCGCAGAGCGTGTCGGCGGCGCGCGCCGCCGGTGCGAGTAACAGGAGCGTGACGAGAATCAGCAGGGCGTTGCGCGCGGTGTGGAACATGGCCGCCGACGGTGCGAGCGCGGTGCCATACGGCCGCGGTGACCGCGCAGTGGAAGTGGTTTGCCGAAGCTGACCGTGGCGGAGGGTGACGAACGGTAAACCGATCGTCGTTCGCGCGTGATTCGGGGCGATTGCGCGCTGCGGAAGCGCAGCGCCGCGCGTCTCGGCCCGATCGCCGCTGTTGGAAAACGCGGCGCGCCGGACAAACTTACATAGTGGAAATGCAACACCAGCGGCCGTGCAGCCAGCACGTGTCGTCAGGCTCATGCGGGTCGCGGCGCAGGCTTTTGACCGCCATCCACCGGGCCGGTCCGGCCGCCAGGGCCTTGCCGATGCGATCGTTCAGCTCTGGATCGCGGACACCGAGCGCGGAATAGACCGCGACCACCGCGATGACGCGCGCCGCACAGGCGCCAGCGTGATCCTTGGTGATGAGGAAGACGAGTCCTTTTCCCAGCCGCGACCCCATCGCCGGCATCGTGGTGGTCAACGGCACCATCAATCGTCCCCCAGGGACCAGAGCGTCCAGCCAGCTGTCGAGCGGATGCGTCACGCCGGCGTTCACCAGGATCGCGTCGAACGTTTCATTGAGAGGGCCGGACGCGTCGCCGTGCCGCACCTCAATCCAGGGACGCGAGGCGAGGCGGCGCGTGGCCCCGGCCGCCAACGCTTCGTCCACTTCGAACGCGAGGACGCGTCCGCCTGAGCCGGCGCACTCCCCCATCACGGCGGTGTAGTAGCCGAGGCCCGAGCCGACGTGAAGGACGCGGGCACCCGGCGCCAGCTCGAGCGCGTCGATCCAGCTGCCAAGTGTGCCCGGCTGGCCATTGAACAGCTGGCGCTCCGCGTCGATCGCGACGGCGATGTTGTGGTGCACACGAGCCGGATCGGCGTCGGGCGTGAGGCGCGTGCGCATCGTCGCGCCCATCATGTAGCTCTCGCCGCTGTCCGACAGCACGGTCCACGGGCCCGGCGGAAGAAACTGATCGCGCGGCACCCGCGCGAAGGCGTCGACGAGCGCCGGCGTCCGCAGCTTGCAGACCGCTTCCAGTTCCTCGGCAAAGAACCTGCGCCGCAGTTCGATCTCCATCATGCCGGCCTGCCTTTCTTCGCTCGCGTGGCCGCCCGGGTCTTCGGACGTGGCGGCTCAGGCTCGTCGGTGGCCTCCATCGCCTCGCGCTCGAGGTTGGCGTCGCGCATGAACGCCTTGAGGTCGGCGCCGAGCGCGACCACGTGCCGTCCGTGGTTCCAGAGGTAGGCGTGCTTCGCGCTGTCAACCGCTCCCGGAGACGTGAAGCCCTTCGGGACGAACCGCAGCTCGCCCGACTCGTTGAGGCGCTTCAGGATGGTGTGGATCGCGGCCAGATCGTTCGCGTACTTCGACAGATCGAAGCCGATCGACTGCAGGCGCTGCCGCACGTCGGCAGGCGTCACCGGCACCCCGGCGCCGCGAACGACCAGGCGGCAGGCGTCGGTGAGGCCGAGCGGCACGGTCGGCACCAGGCCGCAGAGGCGCGACAGCGTGCCGATGGTCTGCATGATCTCGGCGAGGCGCTTGTCGATGTCCTGCCGCTGCTGCCCGAGCGTCTCGTACTCGCGAATCGCCGTCGCGAGCGCGCGGCGATAGTCGTCAGTCGTCACGACACGATCTTATACATGATGTGCAATATCGCGTCAAGGAGGAGGCGCCGTTCCCTATCGCTGGAACGCGTACGAGAGTTTCACGAACAGCTGGCGGCCGGACTTCACGAGCAGGTCGCGGTCGTTCAACTCCCGATCATCGCCGTAGCCGACGAACATCACCGACTGCCAGTTCAGCTTGTACGAGAGCAGCGCCTGCGCCGTCAGCGCGCCGTCATGCGGCGTCGTGGCGGGATCGACGTAGAGCTGAATGTCGCGATCCGTCGAGACGTACTGCACGATGCCTCTCGCGAAGAGGCGCGAGGTGAAGGTGTAGGTGCCACGGACTCGCGAGACGCGCGCCGTGAAGACCCGCCGGGCCGCCGGCAGCCCTTCCGTCACGTTCACCCACCGCTGGTTCTGCACCAGCTGCAGGTTGAAGTGGTTGGTCGCGTCGAGCGTCGCCTGGAGATTGATGGTCGTGCCGGTGCCGGGACGCGAGTTCGCGAAATCGATCTCCTGACCGCTCGTGCCGTCGACCGACAGAAAGCTCACCCGCCTCGACGGGCTGAACTGTGCGTAGTAGCCAACGCGCTTCCGCCCGATCAGCCGCTCACCGGCGCGGATGTCCTCGTCGATGAAGCGGAGCTGCATGAAGCCGTTCCAGCGCGTGTCCATCCCGAAGCCGGGCTCGACGTCGCTGCTGATCAGCGCGCCCGACCGTTCCTCCTGCCGATCCAGATTGATAAAGGTCCGGACCCGCGTCACGAAGCCGGTCGGACGGAACGTCCAGCCGCCGCCGCCGTTCGCTTCGCGATAACCCACCTGCGGGACGAACCCGGTATCCGCCCGAAAGCCGTCGCCCAGGTCCTTGTAGAGCGTGTAGGTGTCGAGATGGGTCGTGTTGTGTTGCCACTGGATGCTCGCGGCGTGCGAGGCGAACGACTGGCCGGTCCACTCCGCGGCCAGGTCCGGCCGGTTCGGCGTCCGCGTCTCGCTGTAGAGCGCCTGCCCGGTGACGACGTCGGTGCCCGACGGCCGCCATTGAAAGTCGGGGCCGACGACCCGGTTGTGGCTGTCACCGGACCGGGCTTCGCGATCGGTGGCGAGCACGCCGACAAACGACAAGCCGATGTCCCGCTTGACCCGCGCGACGAAGACGGTCGATCCCTCGTCCACCGACGCCAACGACGATTCGTTCGGCCCGGGAATGATCGCGCTCCCGCCGCCCGCATCGTCCACGACGAGCGCGGTGTAGCGGACGCCGCCGACCTTCCCCGTGACCCGCCCGCCCCACACCGGCGCCGTGATCGTCCGTGTGTAGACCGCCTGGATCGGCGTCTGGAACAGATCGGCCCCTTCGAGGAAGAACGGACGCTTCTCGGGAAAGAACAGGGCGAACCGCTCGTTGGCCGAGATCTGCGCCGTGTCCGACTCGACCTGTGAAAAGTCGGGCTTCACCGTCAGGTCGATGGCGTTGTCGGCATTGGGTGTGTACTTCACGTCGATGCCGACGTGCGGCTTCGCACCGTCCTCCTCCAGCGGCGCGCCCGTGACGCCGTCGCGCGGATGCGCATCGGCGGTGGCGCTCACGTACGGGGCCGCGACCAGGTGCCCGCCGCCGGGCAGGCGCTCCATCCCGACGAGCGTGTTCGATCGGCAGACGAAACAGTTGCCGCCGCGCGGCATCCTGGCGGAGAAAAACTGATAGTGGTGATCGCGCGGAAAATTGCGATAGAGCAGGATGCCCCAGGTCTGCGGATCGACGTTCTTGTAGCGCAGCGAGGAAAACGGGATCCGCATTTCGAGCGTCCAGCCGTGAGCGGTGATCCGGGTCGCCGATTCCCAGAAGAAGTCCGGGGACGCGTCCTCATTGGAGGCATCGTCCATGACCGAGTCGTACTGAATGTTGCGCGGCGTGACGACGAAGAGCGTGGCCGTCCGCCCGGTATTGCGCGGGTCGATGATGATGCCGCCGTAGTCGTTGAAGCCGTTGCCGATGTTGTCGCGGTCGGCGAACGGTGCGCGGATCGCCGCGATGTCCGGATCGTCGAACTCGAAGCCGGCATAAAAAAACCGTTCGTCGTAGGTCAGATACCCGACGCTGCGAACCTTCGGCTCGAGGTTGTCCCCGGGCTGTGTCTCATACCACTTCTCGACGCGGCTGGCGTTGCGCCACCCCTCATCGGACAGGTCGCCGTCGATCGTGATTGCCGCTGAGGTACGGGAGATGCGAATGGGGTCGCCGGAAAGTGCCGTTTGCGCCGCCGCGCGTGGTGCCGCCGACATCAACAGGAACACGGCGACTGCTCCCAGGCATGCGACACGCCGGTACATCTGCGCCTTAGACGGCTGAGTCGGACGGAGGGTTCTTTTTCCTCATGCGACGCGTAGTACACTAAATGATTGCGATATGAACCATCATCCATTCAGATACCTCCCACTCCTGTTGCTCGCCCTCGGACTCTCCGGTCTGTCGGCTTCGGCACAGACGCTGGGGGCGCCGCCTCCGACTCCGGCGACATCCACTCAACCGACCCGATCCTCGCCGCTCGCGGTTCCACCGGGCAGCTTCATCGGCGGCGTGCCGTCGGGCGAGCCCACCACCACCGTTGAAAAGCTGACCGTCGTCTCGGCGATCCAGCGCGCGCTGGAACACAACCTCGGCGTGCTGACCTCCGAACAGAATTACGGCAAGGCGCAGGGCGCGCGCACCCGGGTGCTCAGCGAACTGCTGCCGAACATCAACGGCCGCGTCAGCGAGACGCGGCAGACGCTCAACCTGGCGGCGTTCGGCTTCGGCAGCGGCGTGGACTCGCCGTTCGGCGACATCCCGCTCGTGATCGGCCCGTTCAATGTCTTCGACGCGCGCGTGTTCCTGTCGCAGTCGGTGCTCGACTTCGGTGCGCTCAACAGCTCCCGCGCCGAAACCCACAACGTCGAAGCCGCGCGGCTGACGTTCAAGAGCGCGCGCGACTACGTCATCCACGTCGCCGGCAACCTGTTCGTGCAGGCGCTGGCGGCGTCGGCGCGCGCCGACGCGGCGCGCGCCCAGCAGGAGACCGCGCGAACGCTTCATCAGCAGGCGCTCGATCTCAAGCAAGGCGGCATCATCGCCGGCATCGATGTGCTGCGCGCCGAGGTGCAGCTCAGCACGCAGACGCAGCGCACGACCAACGCGATCAACGAGTTCGAGAAGACGAAGCTGCAGCTGGCGCGCGTGATCGGCCTGCCGCTCGGGCAGCGCTTCGAGCTCGATCCCGCACTCCCCGCGCTGCCGGTGCCGGACATCTCGATCGAAAGCGCGGTGACGCTGGCGTACAACACGCGCCCGGACTACAAGGCGGCGCTCGAACGCGTCAGCGCCGCCGAAGCCACGCGCAAGTCGATCGTCGGCGACGCGCTGCCGTCGGTGCACATCGACGCCAACTATGGCGCGATCGGTCTGGCTCCGTCGGATGCGCGCGCGACGTTTGCGGTCGCCGGCGCCGTCAACGTGCCGATCTTCCAGGGCAACCGCACGCGCGGACGGCTGCTCGAAGCCGACGCCGACATCCGCAACCGCCGCGCGGAGGCCGACGACCTGAAGGCGTCGATCTACTACGAAGTGCGGGCGGCGTTCCTCGACCTCGACGCGACGTCGACCCAGCTCGCGCTCGCCGGCAAGACGCGGGACCTCGCCAACCAGCAGCTGACCCAGGCCAGGGATCGCTTTGCCGCCGGCATCGCCAACAACGTCGAGGTGGTGCAGGCGCAGGACGCGGTGGCCGTCGCCGCCGAGCAGTTCATCGCCGCGCAGTACGGCTACGACCTCGCCAAGGGGGCGCTGATCCGCGGCACCGGCACATCGGAAGACCTGTTGCGACAGATTCTCGGAGGCGCACGCTAACCATGCTTCAGCAACCACGCGTTCGTTTGATCATCGGCGTCATCCTGCTGCTCGGCCTCGGCGTCGGTGTCTGGGCCTGGTCCACATCCGGTCGCGAGAGCACCGACGATGCGCAGGTGGACGCGCACGTGACGCAACTGGCGGCACGAGTCGGCGGCACGGTCACCAAGGTCGCCGTCGACGACAACCAGCTCGTCGAAGCCGGCACGCTGCTCGTCCAGCTCGATCCCAGCGACTATCAGGTGGCCGTCGACAAGGCCCGCGCCGAGCTGGCCGACGCGGAAGCCACCGCCGTGGCGGCGCAGAGCAACGTCCCGATCACGTCGACGACCGCCGCGAGCAACGTCACCACCGCGCGCGGCGGCGTCACCCAGGCCCAGAGCGGCGTCGCCGCCGCGGAAAAAGAGATCGACGCGGCGCGGGCCCGCCTGGTCAGCGCCCAGGCGCGGCTGCGTGAGACGGAAGCGAACGCGGCCAAGTCCGCACGCGACGTCGAGCGCCTGCGCGGCCTGCTCGCCAAGGACGAAGTCTCGCAGCAGATGTTCGATGCGACCACGGCGACCGCCGAGGCGCAGAAGGCCGCGGTGGACTCGAGCCGCTCGCAAGTGGCGGAGGCGGAAGTCGGCATCCGCGTCGCCGAGAGCAAGCTGGCCCAGGCGCGCGCCGGTGAGGATCAGGCGCACGCGGAGATGCAGACGGCGCAGACCGGGCCGTCGCAGGTGACCGCGACAAAAGCGCGCGCCTCGGCGGCCGAAGCCAAGGCCCAGCAGATGCGCGCCGCGCTGGCGCAGGCGGAGCTCAACCTGCAGTACGCGACGGTCAAGGCGCCGGTGCGCGGCATCGTCTCGAAAAAAGGGATCAACCCCGGTCAGGTCGTGCAGGCCGGACAGCCGCTCCTCGCCATCGTCCAGGTCGACGATGTCTGGGTCACGGCGAACTACAAGGAAACGCAGTTGAAGGACATGCGTCCGGGCCAGCGAGCCGAGATCGACGTCGACGCCTACGGACGCAAGTACAAGGGCAAGGTGGACAGCATTGCCGGCGCGACCGGCGCGCGCTTCAGCCTGCTGCCGCCGGAAAACGCGACCGGCAACTTCGTGAAGGTCGTGCAGCGCGTGCCGGTGAAAATCGTGCTCGAGCCGGGCCAGGATCCGGAACACCTGCTGCGGCCGGGCATGTCCGTCACCCCCACGGTGTACCTCAAGTAGGGGCCGACCCAGGTGTCGGCCCTGGGCGGACACGCGGGTCCGCCCCTACTGCAGGTTAGGGATCCTATGACCGAGCAGAAACACATCAACCCCTGGCTGATCGCGGTCTCCGTGATGTTCGCCACCTTCATGGAGGTGCTCGACACCACCGTGGTGAACGTGTCGCTGCCGCACATCGCCGGCACGCTGTCGGCGTCGATCGACGAAGCGACCTGGGCGCTGACGTCGTACCTCGTCGCCAACGCGATCATCCTGCCGATGACCGGCTGGCTCGCGAGCATGTTCGGCCGCAAGAACCTGCTGATGCTGTCGGTGATCGGCTTCACCGCCGCCTCGTTCCTCTGCGGCCTCGCGCCGACGCTCGGCTCGCTGATCTTCTTCCGCATCCTGCAGGGCGCCACCGGGGGCGCGCTGCAGCCGCTGTCGCAGGCCGTCCTCCTCGAAGCCTTCGCGCCCCAGGATCGCGGCAAGGCGATGGGCTTCTGGGCGCTCGGCATCGTCGTCGCGCCGATTCTGGGTCCGGTGCTCGGCGGCTGGCTGACCGACAACTACAGCTGGCGCTGGGTCTTCTACATCAACATTCCGGTCGGCATCGCGTCGATCGTGATGACGAAGCTGTACATCTTCGACCCGCCCTACCTGAAGTCCGAGTCGCGCAAGGTCGACTACTGGGGCATCGGCATGCTCGCGGTCGGCATCGGCGCGCTCCAGATCGTCCTCGACAAGGGCCAGGAGGAAGACTGGTTCTCCTCCAACATGATCGTCGTGCTGTCGGTCGTGGCCGCCGTCACGCTCGCCGCGCTGATCTGGCACCTGCTGGTC
>Ga0097621_100002789_pt1 | contig 11963 bp, 12 predicted proteins | sample KBSMisM72_FD_73165 | JGI IMG/M metagenome (GOLD analysis project Ga0097621, IMG submission 73165) | Miscanthus rhizosphere microbial communities from Kellogg Biological Station, Michigan, USA - KBS Miscanthus M7-2 (version 2) (version 2) | ecosystem: Host-associated > Plants > Roots >... | reverse complement strand
ATGCCGAAGGACAAAAGAGACCGTTCCATCGGGCTGGCGAAATCGAAAAACGGACGCAACCCGACGAAGCCCCGCACCAAACGTCTGAAAACTTCGTTCGAAGACTCCCTCTCCCTCCCGTCTGGCGGTCCACTCTCTGAATCAAATGGAGCGGGACTGCCGGTCGCGAATGCGGATGTTGCGCGGCCGAGGTCGCCATGACGATTGTGATGGGCACTGGCAGGCGTCGCTGTTCATCCCGGCCTCGATCGCAGCTACTGGGGTGATCCTGGCCGCCGGCACCTGTCTGTTCATAGCGACACTCTGGGCTGTCAGCATCCGAAGCACTCGCGGTGCGTGGCAACCGGCCGAGCTCACGACTGCTGGCTATGCGTCCTTGCAGGTTGAACGGCTGCGGCGCGAGCTGGAACGCACGTTCCTTGGTACCGTCGTCACTGTGCTCTTGAGCGCCTTCGTGCTGTTCGTCATGTACGAGGGGCTCGTTCACAGTCTGGCGATCCGCGACGTACACGTCGGTCGCTGGGATTTCGCACCCTTCTGGATTGTCGGTGGAGTCGTTAACATCTTCGTCGTCCTCGCACAGATGGGAAGGCGGCGAAAGGCGGCGGCAGAACTGGCGCAGATGGCCGATATCCAGCGCCGGCTTGAACCGCCGCCCGACGAGCCGGCATCGTAGCGGCAATGTCGCAAGTGGTCACGTTCCGAGCACCCCGTTGGCTATCGGTCGTCTCGTATTTGTAAGAAATGCGGCAAGGCCCCGCGACATTCGAGGCTCTGACGTTGATGTGGCGATATGCCGCGGTTCGTTCAGCGACTGCCGCTGAACGGGGCGAAAGGCATCTTAGAAGCGGTCAAGAATCATGCGTGAAACTGCTTGGATGTCCGCCGACTCTACGGTGATGACGATTCCGTACGGGAAAAGGTGGACAGAACCCTAGGCCCGAGGCGCATCGACACACGGCGCCGAGTGTTCATTCTGGGCGCTTTCTGTTGCGGCGTTTTCTGGTTACTCGCCCTGAGCCAGTACGCCGAAGTTGTGTGGCGAATCAATCAGCGATGAGCCCGCTTGATCGACTTCAGCGCGTCTCGAACATAGCTCGACGCAGTTTCGATCGATAATCGCGCGTACGGAGAGTCATTCGTACGGTGAGTCATGAGAATTCTGCTCGTCGACAACTACGATTCGTTCACGTTCAACCTTTACCAACTGCTCGCCGAAATCTCTGGCGCACTGCCGATCGTCGTATCGAACGACGCGCTCTCCCATGAGGACATAACACAGCTTCGGGTGGATGCAATCGTCGTGTCTCCTGGCCCGGGCAACCCTGAACGTGAACAAGACTTCGGTGTCTGTCGCGCCCTCTTGGAGAAGACTGATAGCCCGACCCTCGGTGTCTGCCTCGGTCATCAAGGTATCGCGTCCATCGCCGGCGGGCGCGTGGTTCGCGCGTCCGAGGCTGTTCATGGCAGAATCAGCGCAATTCACCACACCGGCGTAGAACTGTTTGCCGGTCTGCCTCAGGGCTTCAGCGCTGTTCGATATCACTCCTTGACGGTGGCTCGGCCCCTTCCCGACACGCTCGAGGAGACGGCGTGGACTCGCGATGGCGTCGTGATGGGTCTTCGACACCGCCTGAGACCGCTGTGGGGTGTTCAGTTCCATCCAGAGTCCATCCGTACAGATCACGGCGCGTCATTGTTGCGGAACTTCATTAATCTCGCCGATCAAAGACGTTCGCGAGCACCGATAGTGGCGTCTACCTTTCGCAAGCCAGAAGAAGCCGTTCAGCCCGGACGCACTACCCGCAAGGATCACCGGCCCACCCCGCTGCGTGTGTACTTTCGTCGTCTTGCCGCATTCCCAGATGCTGAACAGACTTTCCTGATGCTCTTCGGCGATGACGCTGCCGCGTTTTGGTTGGACAGCAGCCAAATCACGTCAACTCCGTCTCGGTTCTCCTTCATGGGAGGCTCTGCTGGCGGGACGATTCAGTACTTCAGCCAAGACCGTCGGCTGCTCCTTCGAGGCAACGATCAACGCATCGAGTTTTGTGAATCAATTTTCAGCTTCCTCAACCGGTGGATCGCTGAGCGACCCTGCCAGACCGCGCCGCTTCCTTTCAACTTCCAGGGAGGGTTCGTCGGTTACTTCGGGTATGAGCTTAAAGGCGAATGTGGCGCGAGCTACGCGCACCGCTCGACGCTTCCAGACTGCTGCTTGGTCTACGCAGACAGATACTTGGTTTTCGATCATGTCGAGCGCGAACTCTACTTGGTGTACATTGGAGATTCGGAGAGCGATGCCGAAGCCCAAACATGGTTCAACGACATTGAGCATAAGTTGTCCGTACCTCAGATGTCCTCTTGTGGACAGAGTCTAGTTGTCCGCGAGCATGTGTCTTTTGTTTCAGATCTGTCGCGAGCGCAATACCTCAGAAGTGTTGGCAGGTGCCTGGATTGGATCGCGCAAGGCGAGACCTACGAGATCTGCTTAACGACCCAGCTGCGCGGCAGAACGTCAGTGGATCCGTTCGAATACTACCGAACATTGCGCAGGCTCAATCCAGCTCCGTATTCAGCATTCTTGAAAATGTACGGATTCGCGGTGGCATGCTCATCGCCTGAAAGCTTCTTGAACGTTCAAGCGAACCGAATTGTCGTCTCGAAGCCGATTAAAGGAACAATCCGGCGCAGCAACGACACCACCAAGGATGTGGAGTTTCGGGAGACTCTTCGAAACGATATGAAGAGTCAATCAGAGAATCTCATGATCGTCGACCTCATTCGCAATGATCTCGGAAGGGTCTGCGACGTCGGATCGGTTAGCGTGCCACGGCTGATGGGCATAGAATCCTTTGCTACCGTACACCAGATGGTCAGCACGATTTCAGGAGTGCTGAGATCGGACAGATCGGCCGTCGACTGTTTAAGATGCTCGTTCCCTGGCGGATCCATGACTGGAGCGCCGAAGATTCGCACAATGAATCTGATAGACGAATTGGAACCGCGATCTCGCGGCGTCTATTCGGGTGCGATCGGGTACGTAAGTCTCGATGGCGCAGCAGATCTGAACATCGTCATTCGGACGGCAGTGTTTCAAGCCAACGATGTGTCGATCGGAACGGGTGGGGCGATCGTCGCGCTATCCAGCGCATCAGCCGAGCTGGACGAATTGCTCTTGAAAAGCCAGCCCTTGCTTGATGCGTTTGCCGCTTTGACTGGGCGAGTGTCTCTCAAAATCGAGTAGACAGGGAACCTTCGGTGAGCTCAAGGCTTCATTCGGCGGCTACCGCCGAGGCCAATCTCGGCGATTGCCTCAAGGTCGGGGCTGACTTTCGTTAGATAACTCTCCACACTCTGCAATTGCCGAGCAAATCCTTCTTCGTCATTGGCGTCGACGAGTTGTTGAAACAGTCTCGAAATCTCCGCGAACAGCGCCCTCACCTGCGCGGCGTGCGGGTGCGTACGCTGAAGGCTCCAATAGACGTGAGGCGGCGCCGACGAGATTCGATGAAGCAGAGATAGCAGCATTCGATACGGGGGTGTCGAGAACTCGAGCGAGAGGACAGAAGGCGCTAAGGTCTTGAGAACCATGCCGAAACAAATCAAGACGGCATGTGTTGCCACTTGAACTGATGCCGTCATGTAGTCGTGAGCGTCGGCGGTGAGAAGGACGACGTTGGCTCCCGCTGATCGCATCGACTCGAGAAACCACTGTGCTTTCGGTCCGTCAGTCACGGTTACTGCAGCCACGTTCTGCCCCGCAAACCCGAGATCAGGACCGAACAACGGGTTTATCGAGACGACTTCACTCACGAGCAGCCGCGCCAGAGCAGAACACAGGTCATGCTTCACGGGCGCAGTATCAACCCAGAGAGCTGCCGCAGGCATGAGGGCGGCGATTGAAGGCAGCACTTGAAGCACTACGCTTTCTGGAAGACAGACAACAACGCAACCGGCGGTTGAAATCGCAGCTTTCGAGTCGTTGTTCAATGACGTCACGTCACACTCGATGAATGTGTCGTACGGACTGGCGAAGTCCGGCTGCACGTCTATTCCAGTCAGACGCAACCCTTCAGCATGTAGTAACGTCGCAAACAGGCGTCCGACGTTGCCGGCCCCACCGAGGACGACTGCCTCCATAACGGTGGAGTTCGACGATGGACGTGTCAAGGTACGCGGACTACGGCCGCGGCGATGACGTCGGCTGGAATGGTGATGCCGGCGCGCCTCGCGGCGCTGAGATTGACGCCTATCACGTTTCGAAATTCAGTGAGGACGTCCATTTCGCTCAGCGAGACGTTATCAACCAGGTTCTTGACGATGATGCTTTCCGCGGCGAGTTCCCCGATATTGATGTCGTCAACACCATACGAGACGACGCCGCCATTGTACAGAGTGTTAAGACTCTGTCCGACGAAAGGCTTCGGCGTTGCTCTGGTAAAGGCCTCCATGTTGGTTGAAAGAAGATACCGACCAAAGAACACATCTCCAACAGAAGCCTGTTCAGCCGTCAAAGGGGGTTTGTCGACGTGCAGCGGGACAACGGCTGGCGGAGGCGAGAATCGCGCAGCGAGACCGTTGTAGTCCGTCAGCAGTGCAGCGTCTTGTGGAAAATCGTCGCTATAGATGAATGCGTACTTCTTGCGTGCGAAGACGCGGATAAGAAACCGCAGCGTTGCTTCCGGTGACATGCCGTAGGCCGTCCCCGCAATATTGCCACGGGAGCTTTCCCCACGGAGCGAAGGCACGAGGCCGCTAAGCACCGGGTCACTGACGCCGACGAAGACGATCGGGATTGAGTTCAGGTAATGTTCTCTAGCAAATCGACTAACACCAGTCCCAATAGTCACCAGGTAGTCGGGCTTCGAGGAGAATCGTCCGAGCAATGCCTCAAAGATGGGCGCGTTTTCCTTCGCTCGCGATACTTCCGCGAAGCCGTCTGCTTCTTCGAAGTGGGCGGCGTACGCAGTTGGCTCGAGCAGGCGTTCTAGCTTTTCCCGAAAGCCCGTAGCGATGTCCTGGGCATAGTGCGCCCCGCCGTTACGAACCACGGCGATGTTGATGACGCGTTTGTTTGTAGGTACGGAAGGAGCGGAAATCGCAGAAGTACTTCTGAGGGCAAGAAGAATCGCTGTCGACGAGAGCGCCAAAGTTCCAGACACGACCATGCCAAGATACCCAACGGACAATAGAAGTCTCGCGGCAACGAGACTCGAGCGCGTCCAGATCTGATCAGCATCGAAACCAGCCTGCTCGAACAACTGCTGGACAGTCGGGGGATTCTTCTTCTGTTGAACCTTGGCGCGTGCAGCATTCCTGAGCTGAAACCCCCCTACGACGAACTGATCGACGAGATGACCGTTCTTGTCGGGTCCGCGCTTCCGGTAGCGGAGGAACCCAGCCAAAGCGCCGTAAACGAGAAAACTGACGAGCACGGTGGCCCCGAGGACCAATGCGAATTCCTGAAAACGTCGCCCACCGTCATTGCCGGTGTTCAGCCACATGATTCCTAGAGCCACCGAGGTGACTAGACTGCTTATACGTCGCGCCCCGTGCGGGAGATCTTCTTCTGCCGGCTCCCAGTTCGCGCGCTTCTTCCATAGAAACGTGATAGCAGTCGAGGCGGACACCAGGAAGCCCGCCGCGCGAAAGATATCGGTGAGCGGTCCGTACTTTGGATCCACTTAGTGATTTCCGCCGCACATCAGATCGTCTTCGATCCGGCAGGCCTCGCCGATGATCAAGGAATAAAGTTGAATCACGAATTCCCTGTTCAGCCCAACGACCACACCGCTTGATGCCGCTCGATCTTTTACAGCCTGAACGCGGTCTGGCTGCATCATCGATAATCCGTTGTTCTTCTTGAACGCGGCGACTTCACGGCAAACGGAGAGACGCTCGGCAAGCGCGTGAATGATTTGCGCGTCCAGGGCATCGATTCGGTCACGAAACTCAGCGAGAGACGCCATCAAGATCTCCAAGATTGAGAAGCAGGGGCCCAGTGACGCCGTAGTTGACTATGGTCGACGGAAGTCTACACCGTACGCGTGTTTAGGTTGGCGACAAGATTAATTGGATACCGCCGACGAAGACCGGCAAATCTCCGAAAACTTCGTTCGAAGACTCCGCTCTCTCGTAGTTCATGGACTTCAAGATAAACTGCCCGGCGCGTGCTCGTTCGTAGCGTTGTCGTCGCGTTCCTTTTCGCGCTGCTGTCCGCACCTCCGATCGTGCAACGGGTCATCGGCGGCGACACGCGCGCGTATGTCGTCACGACACTTCTCATGGCCATCGCTGCGCTGGCGTTTGTGTCGTTACCTGATGCGCGCCACTCATCGCCGCAAAGGACGACGAGCTCGCCGCGCGCGATGACGCTCGCAGCCTCCGTTCTCTGCGCGGCGGCGCTGATCGTGATCTGCCGTCGTTGGCTCCAGCAGATCTTCACCACTCCCATCGACGCCTTTGTCGCCGACATGCTGGTCGTGATCCGCGAAGGGTTGCGCCGGGCGTCGCACGGGACAATCCGTACACGATTTACCACGTGCCCTGGGCTGCTCCGCTGCCATACGGACCTCTGATGTGGGCGCCGTATGCCGTGCCGATGCTGCTGCGCGCCGACCTCCGGTTTCTCACGATTGTCGGACAGCTGTTTGTGCCGGTCACGTGCGCGTTCGCCGCCGTCGCCGCCGCCGCACGAAGACGCTTCGCGCCGGCGCTCGGCCTTCTCGTATTGATGGCGTCGATCGGCTTCAGTCCCGATCTTCAGCGCTTCACAGCGTCCGCGCACAGGCCCGTGTACTGGCCGCTGCTCGCGCTGTTTGCGTGGCTCGTCGTGAACGCCGCTGGCGCGCTGCCGCGGTGACGCTCGGCCTGCTCGTCGTCGCGCGCTCCACGACGGTCGCGCTGGTGCCGATCTTTCTCATGGCGGTATGGCAGGACGATCGCCGTGTGTTTGCGGGTGCCTTTGTTCGCGTCGCGCTCGCCGCCGGACTGCCGCTGCTGCCGTTTGCCGTGTGGGATTGGCGCGCCCTCGAGTATGCGCTCTACGGCAGCTACGAATCGGTCATCAAGACTGTGGTCTGGCCGGATCCGACCGTGCCGCACACGATCGGTCTGACGGGAATCCTGCTGTCGCACAACCTGCACCGCCGGGTCGAGTTCGTGCAGGCATGAGCGCCGCTCTTGTCGCGTTCAGCATGACGACGTTGTGGCCGGTCTACTACATCTATTTCGATCCCTTCCTGCTAATGGCCGCGGGCATCGTCGCCGAAACACTCCACGGACCGGTTGTTCGCCAAAGGAGCGTGGCGCTCGTGTCGGCGATCGCGTTGCTCGTCGTCACCGCAATCGCGACGTTGTGGACGCTGCCGTTGGATCAGCCCGCGTTTGTCAACCGGGATGCGCCGCCGATGGCGTCGCTGAGGCTGCTTCGGCGTACGCTCGCCGGCGGGGCGATCGCGGAAATTCAGTTCGCCGCGGGACATCGCCAGCCACAGAACGGCATCGACAAGGTTGAAACAGCGCTCAACGATATGCCGTTCGACACGTCGACTGTTCGCGGCGAAGACGGAATCGTCGTTGCAGTCCCGTCGCCGTTGTGGCAGTTTGGCGTGAACAAACTGGACCTTCGATTCGTGTCCCCAATGCCGGTCGTTCGTGTCGACGTCCATCGGTGAGCCGGTCTGAGACATTTGCCATGGCCAAAAAGCTTTTCGTTGCCGTTGCCGTCCTCGTTACCGTCGTGCTCGTCGCGGCAATCGCGTTCGCCGTCTTTTTCGACGTCAATCAATTCCGGCCCGCGCTTGCCGCGCAGCTCGGAACGGCGCTCGGCCGCCGCGTCGAAATCGGTCGTCTGAAGGTTTCGTGGCTGGCCGGCGGCGTCGCGGCCGAGGACGTCGTCGTTCTCGACGATGCGGCTTTCAGCAAAGAGCCGTTCGTCAGCGCAAAGGCGGTGTCGATTGGCGTCGATTTGTGGTCTCTGATCACGCAGCGAAGCCTCCGGGTCGAGGCGTTTACGCTCGAAGGTCCACACGTTGCCCTGATCCGCGGATCGAACGGCAATTGGAATTTCTCGAGCCTCGCGGCGGGGCAGTCGTCCTCGTCCGGCAGCATGGGCGCGATTAGCGTGCTCGTCCAGAAGATCAAGATCTCGGACGGACAGGTCTCTGTCCGCGGCCTCGACGGGGGCCGACAGCCGCGCAGCTACAACGATGTGAATGTCACGGTGAGCGATCTATCGTTGACGTCGAGGTTTCCGTTCAAGGTGTCCGCCAAGACGCCGGGCAACGGCAGCATCGACGTCGACGGGCAGGCCGGTCCATTCAACATGAAGGACATGGCGGAGACGCCGTTCAGCGGCACCGTCGCGATCAAACGTCTCGACATCGCAACCACCGGCTTCATCGATCCGCGTTCAGGCATCGGCGGCGTGCTCGATTTCTCTGGAACCATCACGTCGAACGGCACGGCGATAAGCACGAAAGGGAAAGCCAGCATCGACGGCCTGCGGCTGATGCCCGATGCGTCGACGTCAAAGGTCCCTGTCACGCTCGATTACGAGTCGGCGTACAACACGCGCTCGGAAGTCGCCAGCCTGAAGCATGTGGACGTCGTCGTCGGCAAGGCCACCGCGCGAATGACCGGCGACTATCGCACGAGCGGGAAGACGTCGTCGGTCAGGATGTCGCTTCGCGGCGACAAGATGGCCCTGACCGAGCTGCAAGGCGCACTTCCCGCACTTGGCGTGACGCTGCCGCAGGGTGCGACGCTTCAGCAGGGCACACTCGATCTCGATCTCGCGATCGCCGGGCCCGTCGATCGGATCGTCGTCAGCGGTCCGTTGACGGTGGCGAACGCCAAGATGACGGGCTTCGACCTGAACGAGAAGATGGGTGCGGTGGCGGCCGTCGCTCAGCTCGCGGGCCTGCAGCGCGTCGGCGACACGCTCGTCGAATCGCTGACGGGCGCGTTGAACGTCACACCTGACGGCACCCAGATCAACATGATCCACATGGTCGCGCCGTCGCTCGGCATTTTGGTCGGCGACGGCACGATTTCACCGCAGAGCGCGCTGAACTTCGCGATGACGGTGACGTTCAACGCGAAGCCGGTCGGCATCCCGTTCAGGATTCAAGGAACCACGAAGAATCCCTCCTTCTCGCCCGACATGGGACGCGTCGTCAAGAACGCCACCGAGAGCCTCAAGGAAGCGGCGAAGAACCCCGACAACATCAAGAAAGCCGCGGACGCGATCAGCGGGTTCTTCGGCCGGAAGAAGCAGGAATAAGCGTCGCGCCGAAGCCGTCGCGGCCGTCAGCCGGCTCGAACTGCATGTTGAGCTCGTCGCTGGCGGCGTTCGCCAACGACAGCGTCACGCGAAGATCCGGACGGGGAAACGTTTCCTTGTCGCCGTCGAGATAGCGGTCCTCCGCGCTCGTGACGGTCACGGTCGGCCGAAGGTGCCCGAGCTCGGACACCACCGGCTCGCCGATTTTCATTTTCACTTCGACGAGCGACGGCGCGAACACTTTGCCTCGAGCGCCGACGACGGACTTTCGAACTTGCAGCGTCGCCTCTCCCGACGCCGAAATGACCAGGGTCACGTTGCGCACGTCGACGGCGCCCCGGCCGAAGACCTGCTCGTCGAGCGGCGTCGTGCGAGGCGTTCGGTCTTCCGTCGCGCGCCACGTCCCAGTGAGATGTTTCAGCAGCTCCGCGCCTGAGATGTCCGCGCTTATAAGAATCATTACCAATGCCGCCAGCACGTTCGACCTCCTTCTAGATTGATTACCATAGCCGCCCCGGATGAAGGCAAGCGACGCCTATCGCGTTTTCTTCCCGCTCGGCATGCTGTGCGGCCTGGCCGGCGTGGCGATTTGGCCGCTCTACGCCTTTGGCGTCACGACGACGTACTCTGGCCGGTCGCACGCATTCGTTCAGATCTTCGGTTTTCTTTACGCATTCGTCGCCGGCTTCCTGTTGACCGCCGTGCCGCGGTTCACGGGCACGCAGCCGCCGTCATTGCCGACGCAGCTGTCGCTGGCAGCCGTGCTGTTGGTTGCCGCCGTGTCGAGCGAACTGCGCGTGTTTGCCGTCGGCACGATCGCGTTCCTCGCAGCGCACGTGATGCTGCTCACGCTCGTCGCTCGCCGATTCATGCGACGGCAGCAGAATCCTCCGCCGACGTTCGCGAACATCGGTCTCGGCCTGCTTGCCGGCGCCGCCGGTGCGTTGCTCACGAGCGGCGTCACGCTCGAGTTGGTGCCGGCGTCGTGGGATCTTCTCGGCAAGCGCCTGCTGACCGAAGGCATGGTGATGCTGCTCGTGCTCGGCGTCGGCGGCTTTCTCGGTCCGCGGCTGCTTGGCTTCGCGCCGCCGCCCAACCACCAACTGCCCTCTGTGTCCTCTGTGTCCTCTGTGGTGGAGAGTTCCGTCGCCGGCCTCGTGATCCTCGTGTCCCTCGTCGCCGAGTACGGTTTCGATCTCTCTCAGATGGCGTACGTCCGCGCCTTCGTCGTCTCGATCGTCGTGATCCGATCGCTTCAGCTCTGGAAGCGCCCCGCCGTACGAACGACGCTGTCGTGGGCGATCTGGATCGCGCATTGGGTGATCGCGATTGGCGTCTGGGTTGTCGCGGCGGCGCCACGCTATCGCGCCGACTTCCTGCACATCCTGTTCATCGGCGGTTTCTCGCTCTTGATTCTCGCGATTGCCACGCGCGTGACGTTGTCGCACGGCGGACACGATCTGGCCCAGGAGCGGCGGTCGTGGCCGCTGCGCATCGGCATCACGTGCATGCTCATCGCGATGCTGGCGCGTCTCGGCGCGCCGTTCACGGCGGCGACTTACTTTGCCCACCTGCAATGGGCGGCGCTGCTGTGGATGGCGGCGCTCATCTGCTGGGGCGCCTACGTCCTTCGTCTACAATGACCGCCCATGAAGCACTTCTTCGCGGCCGTTGTCGCGGCGTCACTCTGCGGCGCTCTCACCGCACGTGCTGACGAGATCACGCTCGTCGCACCGGGCGGCATTCAGGCTGCCGTTCAGCAGCTGATTCCGGGATTCGAGAAAGCGACGGGGCACAAGGTCAAAGCCACCTTCGGCTCCGGTCTTGGAACGAAGCGGCAGGTCGCGGCGGGCGACCCGTTCGACGTCCCGATCGTGCAGCCGCCGTATCCCGACGTCCTCGCGTCTGGACACGTGGTGCCGGCCTCGGCGACGCCGCTCGCGAGCGTGGCCGTCGGCGTGGCCGTGCGCACCGGCGCGCGCAAGCCCGACATCTCCACCGTCGACGCGATCAAAAAGCTGTTGCTGTCTGTGAAGTCGTTCTCGTATCCCGACCCCTCGGGCGGAGCGGCCGCGGGCGTCAGCTTCACGAAGACACTCGAGCTGCTCGGCATCGCGGATGCGGTGAAATCGAAGATTCATCTCTCGCGCGGGGGCGCGGCGGCGATGGACGCTGTCGCAAAGGGCGAGGTCGAAATCGGCCTGACATTCTACAGCGAGATCCTGACCGAACCGGGTGTGGAGGCCGTCGGCACCCTGCCGCCGTCGATCTGTCCGCCGACGGCGCTCGTCGCATTCGTGTCGACGCACGCGAAGAACGCCGACGCCTCTCGCGCGCTCGTCAAGTATCTTTCGTCGCGAGACGCTGCAGCCACCTACATCAAAGTCGGCATGCAGCCGCCCGACGTCGTCGGCGTCGGCAACTTCTCGCACATCGTGTCGAGTATGGAGAAGTCGCTCGCGTTCTATCGCGACGTCCTCGGGCTCGAAGTGACGATCAACAACCCGTTCAGCGGCGCGCCGGCGATTATGAGGCTCGGCGCGACGCCGAATGCGCAGTCGCGGTTCGCCGCGCTGCGCGTGCCAGGCTCCGAAGTCGGCATCGAGCTCATCGAATACAAGGACATCGACCGCAAACCGCAGCATCCGAAGTTCGTGGATCCTGGAGCGGGGAA
>Ga0097621_100002787_pt1 | contig 11967 bp, 10 predicted proteins | sample KBSMisM72_FD_73165 | JGI IMG/M metagenome (GOLD analysis project Ga0097621, IMG submission 73165) | Miscanthus rhizosphere microbial communities from Kellogg Biological Station, Michigan, USA - KBS Miscanthus M7-2 (version 2) (version 2) | ecosystem: Host-associated > Plants > Roots >... | reverse complement strand
ACGTGATGCACGATCACGCCGATCGGCCGTCCGTCGTGGGGCATGGGCGCCTTCCACTCGTCGGCCGTGAGGCCGCGCGCGAAGGCGATGAGTGCACGAGCGCCCTGTTCGAGCCGCTCGGCGAGGGCATTGGCGTGCCCGGTGGGAGTACGGGTTGCGGTGTCGGTGAACGTCGATGTGTTTGTCATACACGAAATGTAGCAACCGCAGCCGGCGCCTGCTTCGCCGGATCCGGTCATTTTGAGGGGAGGCGTGAAAATGGCCCATTCGGGCCACAAGACACGACGTACACCGCGGAGCACGCGGAGAACGCTGAGAAAACGTTTAGTCTGCGTGCTTTGCGTGCTCTGCGGTGATCGTCGTTAGAGCAGTCCGAGCCGCGCGGCGTGGGCGACGGCCGCGGATCGGGACGGCACGTCGAGCTTCGAGAGGGTGTTCGCGACGTGGCGATGGACGGTGTGTTCGCTGATGCACAGGCGCTCGGCGATGGCCTGGTTGCTCAGGCCGCTCGAGATAAGCCGCAGCACCTCGATTTCCCGCACGGTCAGACCGCTCTTGTCCCGCGCGGCCCCGGGCAGACGCGGTTCGGCCGACGAGGCGAGCCGATCGCGAATCGCCTGCGCCGCGGAGAGCTCGGCGCGGGCGTCGAGCCGCGTCAGCTGATCGATCGCGCGAGTGACTTCCGCGACGGCGGCGTCCGTACGATTGAGGCGTTCGAGGACGCGCGCGAGCTCGAGGCGTGTCCGGGCCGTCTCGAACGGCGCTCCGCTTTTTTCGTAGAGGTCCACGGCGTCTTCGAACTGCCGCCGCGCCTCGTCGACGTCGCCGCCGGCCACGGCGAGGAGACCGGCCGACACGCGCGCCGAGGCCAGCAGCGGAGACGTTTGCGCCTGGTCGGCGATGCTGCCAAGTTCTTCCAGCGTGGAGCGCGCGCCGTCGAGGTCTTGTTCCGGCCCTGGCGCCGCCTTGGCGCGGATCAGCAACTCGAGCGCGGCTGCTCGCTCGGTCCGGTTTTTCGCCGGCAGTCGACGGAGGTGCCGTTCGGCGAGCTCCGCGGCGCGGCGTGGATCGCCTCCGTCGAGCGCCATCGCCGCGCGTCCGAGCGTGGCGATCGGATGCGCGCTGCTGCGCTCGAACAACGCCGTGGCTTCGTCAAAGCGGCCCTGCCGCCGCCGCAGCTCGCCGAGACGGGCGAGTCCGTCGGTCGTCATGCCCGGACGGCAGATCGCGAGTTCGTCGCAGGCGTTCGTGAGCTCGCGCTCTGCTTCGTCCCACGCGCCGCGCCACATGCAGACCGATGCGTACTGCGTACGGCAGACGGCGAAGAGCGGCTTGAGTCCCCACTTGCGGCTGTGTTCCTTGATGCGATCGCACCACTGCATCGCGCGGGCGTGATCGCGGACGCGATCGCACGCGCCGATCAAGTAGCAGCCGGCGAGGCCGATCATCAGCCGGTCGCTCAACTCGCCGGCGAGAATCGCCGCGCTCACTTCGTCGAGTTCGCGCAGGCCTTCCGCCACGAGGCCCGTCGTGACCAGCGCGAACCCATGCAGCGCGCGGCCGACCATCTCGTAGTCGATCGCGCCAATCGCCTGCCCGACGCGAATCGCTTCGGCCGCGAGACTGGCGGCTTCCACAGGATCGCCGTCGTCGAGCAGAGTGAAGACCGCCGCCCGCGCGGCGAGGAACGCGTGTTCAGGGGAATCTGGGTGTCCGTCGAGGAGCCGCCGTGCGCGCTCGAGCCAGCCGTTGGCGACGCCTTCTTCGCCGCGGAACGCGGCGCTGTCCCACGCGATCCAGACGGCCATGCGCGCCGCCGACAGGTGATCGCCGCGCTTGCGGTAGGCGCGATAGGCGCGTTCACGCGCGTCGAACACGACCGCGGCGAGGTCGAGCCACCACGCGGCCAGCCCCAGGCCTTCGAGGCTTTCAGGCGTCTCTTCGATCGCCAGCGCGCGCTCGAAGGCCTGCTGGGCCTGTTTCCAGTCGCCCGCCTCGAGGGCCGCGCGGCCGGCGGTGAGCTCGTCGATAGACTGATGAGCGGTCACGTCGGGATTATATCGGGCTATGATTTCGATCGGCCGACGGCCTATGACACGCGCCATTTGCATCGCTGTCGCCGGCGTTGTCGCCACCGTGGCCGCGACAACCGTCGCGTCCGTGCGGGCGGGCCAGGAGAGCCGCGGCCCCGACCAGGCGCGAACACTTCTCGACACCTACTGCGTCGGTTGTCACAGCACGCGGATCCATGCCGGCGGGCTGGTGCTGGACACGCTTGCGTTGGATGCGGTTCCACAGCACGCCGAGGTCTGGGAAAAAGCAATCCGCAAGCTGCGTGGCCGGCAGATGCCTCCGCCCGGCAGCCGCCAACCCGATCAGCGAGAGATCGATGCGTTCGTCGAGTGGATGGAGATGACGCTCGATTCTTCTACTGGCGGCCAGAGAGCCGGCTACGTCCCGATGCAGCGTTTGACACGGACGGAGTTCGGCACGGCCGTCAGCGATCTGCTGGGCATCGAGCTCAACGCTTCACAACTGCTTCCCGCCGAGATCGAAGTCAACGGCTTCGACAACGTGGCGGCGGCACTGAGCGTCTCGCCAGCGTTCCTCGATCAATATGTCGCCGCCGCGCGACGTGCGGCTCGGCTGGCGGTTGGCGATCCCGCGAAAGTTGCGAGCGCCACGTACTCCTTGCCGCCCGGCGAACAGCCCGATCACGTCGACGGGCTGCCGCTCGGCACGCGCGGGGGGATGAAGTTCCGTCACAACTTTCCGGCCGACGGCGAGTACCGATTCACCATTCAGGATCTCGGCATCGATCTTTATTCGCGCGTGCTCGACACGCGTCACTCCGTGGTGCTGCTGGTCGACGGCCGTGAAGTGTTTCGCGGCGCGATTGGCGGCGTCGAGGATTTGAGGACGGCCGACCGGGGCGGCGCGCCGGGACGCGCGGAGATCATGAAGCGCTTCGCGAACATTCCGGTGCAGATAAAGGCCGGCACCTACGACGTCGCGGTCACGTTCGTCGAGCGCGCGCGTGTGGAGTCGGACGAATTCGTGGGCTTCCTTCCTGGAGACGAGTTCAGCCGCGGCGATCGCGAACCGCGTCTGGTGGCCGGCGTCCAGGTGACCGGGCCATTCAGCTCTCCTGGCGTCTCTGATACGCCAAGCCGGCGAAAAATCTTCATCTGCAAACCCGAAAAAAGTCAGGAGCGTGCGTGCGCGCGTCGCATCGCGGCGGGCCTGGCCCGCAGCGCCTATCGTCGTCCGGTGACGGACGCCGATCTCGATTCACTGATGCCGTATTTCGACAGAGGGCGCACCTTCGACGCGGGCGTAGAACAAGTCATCGCCGCGATTCTGGTGAGCCCCGATTTTCTCTTCCGTTCGATTCGACAGAGCGGACCGTTGAGCGATCTCGAGCTGGCGTCGCGGCTCTCGTTCTTCCTGTGGAGCCAGGGACCGGACGACACGTTGCTGAACATGGCCGCGGCCGGCAAATTGCGCGCGCCCGGCGCCGTTCAGACCCAGGCGCAGCGGATGCTGAACGATCGGCGCGCGTCGAGCCTCGTTCGAAATTTCGCGATGAAGGCCTTCGATCTCGACAAGCTCGATCAAGTCGTGCCCGATCCGAATCTGTTTCCCACGTTCAACGACCAGCTGCGACGCGACATGGGTGTCGAAGTGGAGTCGTTCATCGGCAGCGTGCTGCTCGAGGATCGCAACGTCGGCGACCTGTTGACTGCGAACCAGACGTTCCTCAACGACAGGCTCGCACGGCACTACGGCATCGCGTCGGTGCACGGCCCTCAGTTCCGCCGCGTGACGCTCGACGATCCGCGCCGCTGGGGTCTGATGGGCAAGGGCGCAGTGCTCTTGCGCACGTCGTACGGCGATCGCACGTCGCCGGTGCTTCGCGGCGCGTGGATCCTCGGCAAGTTGATGGGCACGCCGCCGACGCCTCCGCCACCGGACGTGGACGTCGGGGACTTGTCGAATGCCAAGGGCGAGCCGCCGAAGACCGTGCGCGCGCGGCTCGAGCGTCATCGCACGAAGCCGGGCTGCAATCAGTGCCACGGCGTGATCGATCCGATTGGACTCGCGATGGAGAACTTCGACGCGATCGGCCGCTGGCGCGAGAAGGACCTCGACGCGAATGCACCCATCGACGCCAGGACCGTGCTGCCGACCGGCCGCGCGATTGAGGGGCCGGTTCAACTGCGCGAGGCGCTGTTCGGCAGCCGCGACGTGTTCGTGCGCGCGTTCACCGAGAAGCTCATGATGTATGCGTTGGGCCGGGAGCTGAAAGCGTACGACATGCCGCAGGTGCGGGCCGTCGTCCGTCGCGCGGCGGCGCAGGACTACAGGTTGTCGGCGATTGTGTCGGGCATCGTGTCGAGCGACGCGTTTCGGATGCAGGCGGTGCCGTGATGCATGAAACACGACGATCACCGCAAAGCACGCGGAACACGCAGAGTGCAAATGTGAATTCCATCCTGACGTCGCTGTGCTACGCCCATCGAATCGCGAGGCTTCGTTCTCTCGAATCGCGTTTGAACTCCGCGTGCACGGCGTGCTCTGCGGTTAACGTTCTGGAGTAAGCCCATGTTTTTGACGAAGAAACATCTCTCGCGGCGGACGGTGCTGAAGGGCGCGGGCGTGACGTTGGCGCTTCCGCTGCTGGACGCGATGATCCCGGCCGCCACGGCGCTCGCGCAGACGGCCGCCGTGCCGAAGATGCGCATGGGATTTTTCTATATCCCGCACGGCGCGATTATGGGCAACACGTCGCTCGGTCCGGAGATGGATCGCTGGACGCCGAGCGGGTCGGGCGCGGACTTCAAGTTGAGTCCAATTCTCTCGTCGCTCGAACCCTACAAGCGATACGTCACCTCGTTCGGGAATCTTCAGAACAACGCGATGGTGGGCGGAGTGCACAGCCTCGCGCCCGCGACGTGGTTGAGCGGGACCAAGCCGGACAAGGGGTCGGCGGGCGCGAGCATGTCGACGACGCTGGATCAAGTGGTGGCGCGCAATATCGGCCAGAACACGACGCTGCCGTCGCTCGAAGTCGCGTCGGAAACCACGCAGCAGGCGGCCGCGTGCAGCGGGTCGGCGTGCTTCTACAACACGACGCTCTCGTTCCGCGACGCACACTCGCCGCTGCCGATGGAGTTCAATCCGCGGAAGGTCTTCGCGCAGCTCTTCGGTGAAGGAGACACGCCGGAGGAACGGGCGGCGATTGGGAACCAGACGAAGAGCCTGCTCGATCGCATCGGCGACCGGACGCGCGCGCTGCAGCGCGATCTCGGCGCCGGCGATCGCGTGGTGCTGGACAACTACCTCGAGACGCTTCGCGAGATCGAGCGGCGCGTCCAGCTGGCGTCGAGCCGCGACTTGTCAGCGATCAAGGTGCCCGAGGCGCCGATCGGAGAGCTCGATGCGTTCGGGTCGCAAGTCGATCTGATGTTCGATCTGATTGCCCTGGCCTATCAGGCGGATCTCACGCGCGTGGCGTCCTACATCATGGTTGCGGAAGGGACCAACCGCACGTACAACCACATCGGCGTGTCCGACGCGTTTCATCCCGTCTCCCATCACGCGAACGACGTGAGCCGGATCGAGAAGCTGGTGAAAATCCAGACGTGGCACCTGGAGCGGTTCGCCGCATTCGTGAAGAAGCTCGCCGCGGTCCGCGACGGCGACGGCACGCTGCTCGATCACGCGATGTTCCTGTATGGCTCGAACATGTCCAACAGCGACCGTCACAACGGCCATCCGCTGCCGACGATTCTCGTCGGAGGCGGCAACGGGAAGCTTCGCGGCGGACAGCACGTCGAGCTCCGCGAGCCGACGCCGCTCGCCAACCTGCACCTGACGATCCTCGACAAACTCAACGCGCGTCAGGAGTCGTTTGGGGACAGTACGGGGCTGATTGGGAATCTGTAGGCGGGTAGGGCAGGTAGGGCGGGTCGGGCAGGTCATCGCCTCCAACGGTCGAGCGCGAATGCGATGCCGAACATCGTGATCGCCGCTCCACTCAGGGCGTACAGCCATAGATTCTCCGAGCGATTCAAGTAGGCGACCTTGCCGTGGTTGTTGATTGAATAGATCCTGCCGGTGGACACGTCCGGTGTTCGCGGACGCGTGCGCGCAAACTGGAAGAACAACCCGATATACACGAGCCAAACTGCGACCGATACCGCCGCCAGTCCTCTCGCGAACCGCTGCCGCGCGGTGAGTTGCTTGACAGTCACACCAGGCGTGCCTGCAGTCAACTATCGGTCGCTCAGAGTTCGCTCCAGCGATGCTTCGCGCCTGACGGACGTCGCTTCGCGCCCGACGGAAGCCGCTTCGCTCTCGAGAGTGCGGCTTTGTAGGCGGATGGGCACGATGGTGGAGAGTGCAGAGCCTCCGCGTCCTCAACCGTCCGGCCTTACCTGCCCCTCCCGCAACTCCGGCCTATCCTGGCCTTATCAGGCTCGATGCTCAGCGTGACGGCTGAAGATCGGTATCCGCCGGTCGATACGTTGATCACGTTGGCGAAGAATCGCCGCCTCCATCGGCCTGCGGCGCTCGCGCCGCTGCTGGCCATGACGCTCACGGCCGGCGCATGCACGGCGACCATGCCCGCCGTCACGATGCGCGTCGTCGACGAAGCCACTGGGACGCCGATGCCGGGCGCGGTCGCGATGTTCTGGGGCACCGCGAGGGAAGGCACGATGACCGGACATGGCGGCAGGAACGCCCTGCTGTTCGCGGCCGACGCCATCGCCGACGCCTCGGGACAGCTCCGGTTCCCGGCACAGACGTTCGGCACGCAGCCGTTCTTCCTGAACACGAACTATGAGAACCCCGAGGTACTTCTGTTGAAGCCGGGGTATGCGCCGCTCTTCCTCCACAATCAACGCAGCATCATTCCTACACTCGCCGATGCTTCGCAGTGGGAACAAGACGGTCAGATCGTGAAGATGAAGAAAGCGACAGGCGAGGAGATACGGCAGCAGGCCTACCTGATCCGCCTCGACACCGATCAAATGCTCGGCTTCGCGGGCCTGTGTACGTGGAAGCGCGTCCCGAACGCGCTCGTGATGGCCGACCGCATGTTCCCGGATCCTGGCAGCACACTGCGAACGCTGTTCATGAACGACGCGCTGTTCGTGCAGCAAGGTTGCGGCTCGCCGACCGCATTCTTCGAACCCTACTCGCGCCGGTAGTTTCCCTCAATGCTGAACGAACTTGCGAGCTGGCAGCCATACCTCGACGCGCACCACCGCGCGTTCGCGCACCAGGCCGGCTCGTTTGTCCCCAAGACGCCGGCCGAGTTCGAGGCGTTTCTAGTCTGGCAGGACGAGACGACCGCGCTGTTCGACGCGTCCGCGACTCTGCGAACGCAGGTGATCGCCGAGCTTCGCGACGGTGACCTCGAACAGATCCTCGATTTGGTGAAAGGCGACAGGATCACCGACGAGCAACGCGGCGCAGCCTTTGTGATCGTCGAGCTTGTACGAAAGAAGGACCCGCGGCTAACGGCCGATCTGCGTGACCGCTGGGCGCAGATGCTCGAACACAAAGTCGGGCGATCGTATCCAGGCGACAGTTCCGCCCTTCAGTTCTTGAGCGAAGTCGATGCGGACCGCGCCAAGGCCGCCTTGCTGTCAGCGGTCGACCGTCTGCCGCTCGCGGAGCTTTCGACGAAAGACGCTGACATCCTCATCCGCGATAGCCGTGTGCTCGGCACGGACCGGGTCGAACTCCTGCGCTGGTTCGCGGGTGCCGGCGGCGAGATCGCCGCGAAGGCCGAGCGCGCACTCGAGCTGGGCGGAGATGCGACACCGGCGCGCATCGATGAAGTCGCTGCTGCGTGGCGGCGCGATCGCGATCGCAAGACGTTGAACTGGATCTACAACGCCGTCATCAGCCACATCCGCGAAGGTGTCGAGCCCGTCGATCGCGTTCGCACGTTGCTCGGGGAACCCACCGACGAGTTCACGGACGCATTGATCTACGAGACGCGCGAGGAGAACCCGATTCAGTTGAACATCGGCATCGGTCGCGACCGGAAGATCGTGTCCTGGAAACTGAAATAGGACGCGCGTTCGGGGAGTCGCAACATGTTTTCACGGATTGCGGCTTCACGCCGAACGAATGCCGCTTCGCGCCGGCGGACAGCCGCTCCGCACCAATGAGCAGCCGCGTTGCGCCGACCGACAGCCCGCTGCGCCTAACGGCAGTGCGTCGCGCCGAGTGGCAGCCGCGTCGCGCCGAGTGGCAGCCGCGTCGCGCTGACGGACAGCCGCATCGCGCCAACGGACAGCCGCTCCGCACCAATGAACAGCCACGTTGCGCCGACCGACAGCCCCGCTGCGCCTAACGGCAGTGCGTCGCGCTGACGGACAGCCGCGTCGCGCAGGACGGCAGGGCCGTCGCGCTCGACGCATGGTGGAGCGCGCAGAGCCTCCGCGTCCTCAACCGTCCGCCTTACCTGCCCTACCCGCCCCACCTGCCCTTACTTCCCCCGCGATCGCTGCAGCCGCTCGTAATCTTTCTCACCTTCCGCGCAGAACTCGTCGACGAGTTCAGTGTCGGGCTCGATGCTCTCGTTGAGCAGGACAGTGAACGGCTTGGTGTACACCTTCGGATCGTCGATCGTCAGCGCGATTTCCATCGTGCCGAAGTTCTTGCGATGGAACTTTTCGGTCATCTTCGCCGCGTCGCTCATCGGGCTGCCCCACGTGTCGGCCCACAGATCGTCGCGGAACCCGCGCGTCTCGACCACGAGCGTGTCGCCCTCCCAGTGTCCGACTGAGTAGCCGTTCCACGTCGGGTTCATGTCCTGCGGGAACGGCCGGCCGTCGATGAAGACCTGCCGGTACATCGCGTTCACTTCGTAGAGCAGCACGAGCAGCTTCGGTGAGTGGATCGCTTTCGTGAGATGCGGCAGCGTCCAATGGCGTGGCGGGTTGTCGGGCAAGCAGCGCACATGTGGGTCGTCGATGCTGTTCACCGCATGCCGTTCGTTCATCAACTTCTCAGCCCACGGCTGATACGGGAGCTTGCCGCCAGGCAGGTTGCGACCGAGGTTGCCGCCGAGCGGCGATCCGCCGATTTCGATGCCGCACGGGCGCGCCTCGCCGCGGCTGTTCTCACACGTGCGTCCCTGCGTGGCGTGCCACAGGCCTGACAGGTCCGGCTTTCCGTCGGGCAGCCGTGGCGCGGGCGCGGTCAGGTCGGGTTTTCCGTCCGGTTTCCGCGGAATGCTGTCTGTCGGATACTTCAACCACTGCGCGGCGACAACTGACGTCGCACACATGACGGCCGTCAAGGCCAACGCTGCTACGCGAGACATCTGCTCCTCACTTTCCCCGGGTTCGCTGCATCCGTTCGTACGACTTCTCGTTCTCGAGACAGAACTCGTCGACCAGTTCCGTGTCGACTTCGAGGCCCTGCCGCATCTTCACGGTGAACGGCCGCGTGTACACCTTCGAATCGTCGATCGTGATCTCGAGTTCGAGCGTCCCGAAGTTCGGACGCCGTATTCGCTCGGTCATCTTCGCGGCGTCGCTCATCGGGCTGCCGCCCATGTCGATCCAGAGGCTGTCGCGGAAGCCGGCCGTCTGGACGACGAGCGCGTCGCCTTCCCAGCGCGCGACCGAATAGCCGTTCCACGTGGGGTTCAGGTCCTGCGGCAGCGGCCGTCCGTCCACGAAGATTTGCCGGTACATCGCGTTGACTTCGTAAAGCAGCACCAGCAGCTTCGGCGTGTGCACGGCCTTGGTCAGGTGCGGCATGCCCCACGGCCGCGGCGGATTGTCTGGCAGGCAGCGGACGTGCGGATCGTCGCGGCTGAAATCGGCGGCTCGTTGTTTCGCGACCTCCGCGGCCCACGGCTGATAGGGAAGGCCGCCCTTCAAGTCCGTCCCGAAGTTCAAGGCGACGGGCGATCCGCCGATTTCGGAGCCGCACTCGATGAAGCGGGCGAACTCGGCCGTGCAGGGGATTTTCACCGCCGTGTGCCAAATGCCGGAAAAGTCGGGCTTTCCGTCAGGGAGTCGAGGTGTGGGCGCCGTCAGGTTTGGCGTGCCGTCAGCCTTTCTCGGCACGTCCGCAGTCGGATATCGCAGCCACTGGCCGAACACAGCCGCTGGCGCACCGACGAGCGTTGCAAGCACAAGGGCGAGCACATTGACGCGCCGCATTACTCCTCCCGCCTCAAGAAATGTCGCATACTACCGCACGCGGATGGACCGGCGACAACTTCTCACGGCATTCGTCGGCGGACTCTGTGGCGGATTCGCCCTGCCACGCCGCAGCGCGGCGCAGCAGAACGCGATTCTGTCGCTGAGCGACCGCCTGTCGCTCGTCACAAGCGGCAGGACCAATGTCCTGGCGCTGGCGACGGCCGACGGCCTTGTGCTCGTCGACAGCGGTGCACCCGAGCTGAGCGATCGTCTGATGGAGTCGCTGCGCCAGCTCTCGACGAGCGGCCGCGCCCAAACCCTGTTCAACACGCACTGGCATCCGGAGAACACCGGCGCAAACGAGATGCTCCGGCGCGGCGGCGCGGCGATCGTCGCGCACGAGAACACCCGGCTGTGGATGTCCACTCCCGTTTGGGTTCCGGCGGACGATCGCTACAGGCCGCCACGCCCGAAGGACGCTCATCCCACGCAGACGTTTCGTGTCGACGGATCGATGAATGCCGGCGGCGAACGCATCGATTACGGCTACCTGATCGAAGCGCATACGAGCAGCGACATCTACGTGTTCTTCCGCGCCTCGAACGTGCTCGCCGTCGGCGACGTCGCGTCGCCGTCACGCGATCCGGAGCTGGACTACTTCACCGGCGCGTGGCTCGGCGGCCGTGTCGACGCGATGACACGGTTGCTTGCCCTGTGCGATGCGAGCACGCGCGTTGTGCCTGGCTACGGTCCGGTGATGACTCGCGCGGAGCTGCAGGCGGAACGCGACATCATGAAGACGCTCTACGACCGCGCGGTCGATCGCATTCGTCAGGGTGACGATGCGGACGACATGTTGAAGGCGGGCATGATGAACGGTTTGCCGCGGACGTGGAAAGATCCGCGGAAGTTCCTGTATGACGTCAACAAAGGCCTGTGGGCGCACCACAACAAGTTGAACCCCAATGTCGTGTAGGCAATTGATCGCGGCATGCGCGCTCCTGACGTTGGCGTCCGCCGGAACGGCGCGCGCACAATCGAAGCTCGCCGATCTGATTCAATCGGGCGATCGGCGCGCCGCGTTGGCGATGCTCGACGGCGCCGTCGACGTGAATCGCGCGCAGCCCGACGGCACGACGCCGCTTCACTGGGCGGCGTACCGCGTCGATCAGGAGCTGCTGCAGCGGCTGCTGAAAAAAGGCGCGAAGGCGAACGTCGTGAATCGCTACGGCGCGAGTCCGCTGGCCGAAGCCGTCCGGGTCGCCAGCGTCCCGCTGGTCGGGATCCTGCTCGAAGCGGGAGGCGACGCCAACGTCGCCAACGAGGACGGACAGACGCCGCTGATGCTGGCCGCGCGGACCGGCAGCGTCGCCGTCGCCGAACTGCTCGTCCGGCACGGCGCGGACGTCAACCGTCGAGAACGATTCCACGATCAGTCAGCGGTGATGTGGGCGGCAGGCGAGAACCATCCCGAGATGGTGGCGTTTCTCGTGTCGAAGGGCGCGGACCTCTCGATCCGCGCGCGATCGACCGACTGGCCGACGCAGATCAGCAACGAGCCGCGCGTCCAGTATCGGCCGACTGGCGGTTTGACGCCGCTGCTCTACGCGGCGCGTGCCGGCTGTCTCGCGTGCACCGAGACGATGCTCGACGCCGGTGCGGACAAGGATCGGCCGAACCCCGATGGCATGACGCCGATGATGATGGCGCTCGACAACGGCCACCCGGAGGTCGCGCTCTATTTGCTGAAGCGCGGCGCCAACCCGCACACGTGGGATTGGTGGGG
>Ga0097621_100002786_pt1 | contig 11969 bp, 10 predicted proteins | sample KBSMisM72_FD_73165 | JGI IMG/M metagenome (GOLD analysis project Ga0097621, IMG submission 73165) | Miscanthus rhizosphere microbial communities from Kellogg Biological Station, Michigan, USA - KBS Miscanthus M7-2 (version 2) (version 2) | ecosystem: Host-associated > Plants > Roots >... | reverse complement strand
ATCGATCACAATGAAATCGAACTTCTCGCGCAGCCGGGCCACGATTTTCTGCATGACCTGCGAAGACAGGAGATCGCCCGGATTGCCCGGTGTGTTGACGGAAGGCAGCGTAAAGGCTCCGGATTTCTCGTCCTTCACCAGGCATTTTTCCAGCGGCGCCACGCCGGTCAGGACATCGACTATGCTGCGGGAAAATTCGGAATTGATTGTTTTTCCGCTGGAGGCGCGTCGCAAATCGCAGTCAAGCAAGACCGTCTTCTGGCCGCTTGACGCGGCGATGCGCGCCAGGCTGACCGCCACCGTCGTCTTGCCCTCCGAGGGGACGGAGGATGTGACCAGCACCACCTTGGCGGGACGGTCGATATCGGAAAGAACCAGGCCGAGCTGAAGCCCGCGTATGGCCTCGGCGAAGGACGACATTGGTTTTGCGATAACGATATCGGCGGCGCGAAGCATTTGACCGTTGGCCGCGCTCATCTCGGGCACCGTGGCCATCACCGGAAGCCCGACCATGGCTTCTATGTCGGCGACCGTGCGAAAGCCGCTATCCAGACGCTCGGCGACGAAGGCCAGCAAAAGACCCAGAACAAGTCCCGCCGGGATCGAAAGCGCGATAGAAAGACCTTTCTTGGGGAAACTTGGCGAAGCCGGAACTTCCGCATTGGAAATGACGCGGGCATCGGGAGCCTGAATGCCCTCGCGGTCCTGGGTCTGGCTGAGCCGGCCCAGAAATGCCTCATACATCGAGCGCGTCGAGGTCGCTGCCGATTGCAGGGCAGTCAACTGGACGGAAGACTGATCCTGACCTACGCCCTGACCTTCCAATCGCGCCAGGCTTTGCTCCAACGAACCGACATGGGCGCCCGCAACACCCACAGCGTTGCGGACAGACTCCACCACCCGCTGAACTTCGTCATTGATCTTGCCTTCGAGATTTGCCTTCTGCGCCTGAATGTCCTGGATCTTGGGATGGCTGGGCAGGTAGCGGCTGGACAGATCGGCCAGCTGCCGGTTCAAGTCGGTCTCCTGGGCGCGCAGGGTCGCGATCAGCGGCGAAGAAAGAACCTGGGCCGCGTTCGCTGCCTTGCCCGCACCCTGCAGCGCGATCAGGCTGTTGAAATTCGCCTGCTTTTCGGCGAGATCGGCCTTGGCGATCACCAACTGACTGTTGACGTCGCGGATCTGCTGATCGACCACCGACATTCCGTTTACCGGAGTGGTGATATGATGCGTCGCCTTATAGCTCTGGACCGCCGCGTCCGCGGCTTCCGCCTGCTTGGAAAGATCGTGTATGCGGCCAGCCAGCCATTGCGTGGCTTTCTGATTGGCCTCGAACTTGGCTTCCAGCTGATCCTCGACATAAGCGTCGGCGATGCCGTTGGCGACCAAAGCGGACCGGTAGGGATCAGGCGAGTTGTACGAAACCGTGATGGTCGTGGAAACGCCAACCGGGCTGACGCTCAGATGCGACAGCAGCCGGTGCGCGATTGCGTTTTTGGTGGAAACCGCGTCGGCATGGGTCGCGCGAGTCTCGCCGTCGCCAGCGGCTCGCTGGTTTCCGCCCCACCCTGGCAGCCAATCGAGATACTGCGCAAAAAACGATCCCAGCTGCCGTGACAACTCCGCCAACGGGCCGGGTTTGGGATTGAACGCCGGGTCTTGTTCCAGGTGAAGCTTGTCGACCACACGGTCCATCAGTTTCAACGATGTCAGGATCTGCACCTGGTTTTGCATGGTTGGCTGGTCGCTGGGCAGTTCCGACAGGGCGGAATCGGTCGACTCGGCGCTGTTCTGCCGCTGATCCAGCAGCACCACGGCGGTTGCGGTATAGAGCGGCGTCAATTGCATGACCGCCGCCGCGACCAGCGCCACCACCGCTATGGTGGCGCCGATGATCGTCTTGCGGCGGATGCGCAGCACCCGCAACAGTTCCACCAGGCTCATCTGGGAAGACGGCCGCGCGCGCTCCAGCGAGGCGGAGCCTTCCAATTCATGCGCCAGGAATGTTTTCTGCACCGTCACGATCAAATATGTCCCGTGATCCGAAAGCTGATCATGTTGTCTCGATAGTTGGCGGGCGCGACGTTGGACGAACGCTCGCCATAGTCGTAACTCACATTGGCGCTGAGATATTCATTCATTAAATATTTCAGATTGATGCCGGCGGATGGATAGTCGTCCGATCGGGAACTGCCTTGCAAATGGCTGTGGGTGTAGCCGCCATAGGCCTGGGCAATCAGATTGTATCCCAACTCATACTCGGCGCTGAGTTTGCCGGCATCGTCCTCACTGGCGGAAACGCCAGAGAGAATGACGTCGGAAACCGTATGCGCGACGGTCAGATGCACCGTCATGAGCTGCGTCGGATACCAGTTGATCTGTCCGCCGAAATCCAGGCCGGAGATATTGGTAAGCGGGGCCGTCACATTCTGCGCGTAATGCTGTTCCAGATAGCCCGCATAGATCTCGCCATCGATCAGATTGGAAAGTTGCAGATCGACGCCGCCGTCGAGCCTGAAGCCGTTCGACGAGCGGTGGAAGCCGGAACGATCGAGGAATTGATCGAAGGCCCGGTCATCATAGGCGGCCTTTACGAACACCGAATAGCCTGGCGAGAAATCATAGAAGCCGCGGATATAGGCCTGGTATTCTTTCTGGTTGCGGTCGGTATTGCCGACCAATCCGCCGCCCAATAGCGGAACGCTGGCATATGTCAGGCGATCAACGGTGAAGCCGGCGCCGATACCCAGGCTCGCGGGGTGATAAGAGGCCGTGATCTCGCTGTGGTTCTTGTGATACCGGGTCGGCGAAATCTGGTTTCCCACCGTGTTGGGGGAATAAAGCGCCTCATGATACTCGCCATAGGTGTTGCTTCCCGCCAGCGAGACACCGCGCATGATGTCGTAGCGCCCCGCCGCACCGATGTTCCAATCCGTCAAATCCAGGCTTGAAAACCGGCTGTAGTTGTAATTGTCGGCGCCGCCATACACTTCCAGGAAATGCTGCCCCCACTGGGACTGCAGCCGCAAGGTTGGGGTCTCCCGGAAATACCAATCGGACTGCGCGGCGGGCAGCCGAAACACGTTGTCGTCATAGGCGGTGTCAAAATTAAGATGCGGAAACAACCGGAATCCGCCCAGGGGGATTCCCTTTGCGTCATAAGCGGGCCGGAGACGGTCCAGCACGCCGATCGCTTGCGCGGATACCGGTCCGGCACAGAACATCAGCAAGCCCAGGAAAAGGCCCGTACATGCAGCGAAAAAGTAGCGAAAACTCATGGCATCCATATCGCGGGTTGTGCGCTACTGATTCAACGCTGAATTGCGGCGGCAAAAAGTGAACAGTTTGGAGGCGCGTTAACGATTGCGCTGGAAGCTCCGGAACAGATCGCCAATATGTCTCCCTTCGCGGCAGAGAATGCGCCGACGCCATCGCCTAACGCAGGTTCAAACGGTTGGTTGCCTGATGCTTGAGCAGCCGCCGCGGCATTTTCGCCGCCGGTTCCCGCTATATGTGCCGCGATGTCAAAGCGCAGTTCCTGAATCAGCCCCAGCACCGCCGGAACCGCGGCCATGACGGACACAATCAAGATTCCTGAGCGGGTGAAATTTTCCGGCCCTGATTCCAACCGGAGCGCCAGAGAAGATCGCTCGCAATATCCGATGCTCATAGGCCTTTCCAAATCACTTCGCTGATGCAGCATATCCGATCTTGGCAAATGGGAAAGCATTTGCTCGTCGCAAATAGAAATGCCCATTTTATGCCGTAATTCCTAATTCGGATGAACTACGCGCCACATGCAACCATGGGTGTGTGCATGGAAACGTGCATTGTGCACTGCAAATAGGCGGGATGTTTTTAAAAAAATCGCTCCGGAATGCGCACAACATCACCAGGATAGATTTTTATCTGCCCGGTGACTCGCATGGAGGTTTCGGCGTCACTGCCCACGCGCCGGATGTAAACATTTGAATCGTTCGCGCGATAGGTGAAGCCGCCGGCCAGCGCGACCGCGCCGTGCAGGCTGAGGCCGCTCTCATAAGGATACTCGCCGGGCTTGTTCACTTCTCCGATGATGTAGAACGGCCGGTAATTCTGGATTTCGATACTGACTTTGGGATCGCGCAGATATTTGGCGCCCAACTCGGCGGTCAGAGCCTTGGCGAACTCCTGCGCCGTCAGATCGGCCGCCTTGACCTCGCCCACCAACGGGAATTGAACTTGCCCATTGGCACTGACCAGAAACTCGCCGCTGAGATCCTGCTCTCCGTACACCGTGATCTTCATCTTGTCGCCGGCGCCAAGACGATAGCTGTCGTCATTCACGACAACAGCGCGGCTCGCCTGGGGCACAATCGGCGAGGGCTGGCTTATGGTTTGGGCACCCGGTTTTTGCATATTGGGAGAAGGCGCCGGCAGCGCGCCCTCCTGGGCGCGTGCCGCCAATCCCAAACACAGAAATCCCACGGTCAAGGCGAAAGCGACAACGCCTTTCTCCCATGTCATGCTTTTCTCCTAGCTGTTCACGGCCTGAAAACCCTGCATGACGTCTTGCAGCACTTTGACGTTGCGAACGTCGAGGAAGCCTTGTTTTTCGCCTTCCAGGACCAAGGCAGTCAGCCGGCCAGTCGCATGGGCGCCGGTGTCGACGCAGATGCGATTGGAGAGCCGCACCGGGGCCGGGGACGGCGTATGGCCATGCACCACGATTTTCTCGAAGCGCCCGCGATGCGACAGGAAATTTTCGCGAATCCACATCAGATCTTCGAGTGACTGATCGGCCAGGGCGATGCCCGGCCGGATGCCGGCATGAACGAAGAGATAGTCGTCTTCGACATGGAGATGTTTCAGGTTGCGAAGAAATTCCAGGTGGTGCGCCGGCATCTTGCGGGAGAAATCGTCCCAGGCACGGGCGAAGTCCGAGGCGTTTTCGAACCGCGGCGGGATAACGCCATAGCTGAGCAGGGTTTCAGCAGCGCCATAGCCGCGCCAAGCGGTGTAATAAGAAGGATCCTGGAGAAATTCCAGAACCGCCTGGTCGTGATTGCCCCTGATAAACACGCAGCGCCAGCCGGTCAGCTTTTCCAGGCCGCAAAGCCGCTCGATCACCGCGCGCGATGCCGGCCCGCGATCGACATAGTCGCCCAAAAATATCAGGATATTGTCCGCAGCGGGCGCCGAAGCGAGGTACCGGCGGAGGCGCTCAACCATCGCATCCAGCAAATCCAGACGTCCGTGAATGTCGCCGATTGCGAAGAGACGCTTGCCAAGGCCGATAGCCGGCTTGGGATCTTTTGCGCCGATCAAACGCCTCAAGCAGTTCACGGCTTTCGTCCTCGCTGCTGACACTCTAAATCCTCACACTTCGCAACTGCAATATAATTCTCGGAATGGGCCGGATAAAAGGCGGAAATCCGGCAAAAAGCGGAGCATCCGGCAATTGCACCGCCAGACAAGTTGCCGCTGGTAAACGCGCAGACAGCGATTCTCGCCTGTCGAAGCGATGAGAAAACAGGCCGCCAGGGGCAAAGTTCCGCGAAATTGCGATAACGACTTCGCGCGCTCAGCACTCAAGCGTAATGAAGGATCGCCGCAATGAGGGCCCAGAGAACGGCGCTGCCGAGCAGCGCCAATCCAACTGCATGGGCGAAAGGCCAGGACTTGGAACGGCCCGCCTGGGCGGTCTCACCCGCATCGTTGGCGGCGGCCTGGAGCGCTGCAGCGGACGCACTCATAGGTGGCATAACCTCAGGATGTTCGCCATCCGAGTTTCCACCACCGGTTTTAAGGCCACGTACATTGCGGCTCTTCGAAAACAAGAACGCCTCCCAGCCAGCTTGATCTAACATGGGCCGCCAGGAGTTTAAATCTCGAGCGGAGAGGTCGAGCGCCGTTCTCCATAAAAATCGGTAATATGCCCATATCTCAGGCAGCAAAAACCCCTGGCTCGCTGGAACTCGCTATGGCACTTCTGAATTGCTGCATTGCACAACTCACGAGTCTCGCGAATGCCCCAGCCCGCGCCGAATGTCCGCCGCGATGTGATTCTGCTCTATTGCGCCGCTGCCGCGGCCGCCCTGACGGTATTTCCGCTGTTGATGCCGGCGCATGATTTCGACAGGGGGATTTTTGTCTCGGTGGCGGAAAGACTGCTGGCAGGCGACAGGCTGTATGCCGACGTCTGGGATAACAAAGGGCCGCTTTTTTATTATCTGATCGCACTCGAACGCTTGGCCGGCGGCGTTGGCGAGATCCTCGCCGAAATTTTGCTGATCGCGCTGTCGTGCTTCAGCGTCTTCAAACTGCTGACGGTCTTTTCAAATACTCGCGACGCGCTGCTGGCAGGCTTCATCGCCACGCCGATCATCGTGACAGGCGTTTATTATTTTCCTGGGTACACGCACCTTCCCGCTATCGCCATTTCCTTCGCGGCACTTGCCCTGGTCGCGGCGCAACGGCCAATCTGGAGCGGCTTCGCCCTGAGCCTTGTCGCCTTCGCCAATATTCTGGTTGCCCCGGTCGCTATGGTCTGTGTTCTGGCGCTGTGCTGGCACCGTGCGAAAGCGGCCTTGTATGTCCGCATCGCCCTGGGCGTGGCCTTGTCGGCCTTGCTTGTCGCCGCTGTTCTTTTCGTGAGGGGCGAGTTGCACCCCTTTCTGAATTCGTTGTTGCTGAACCTGGTCTATTCGCAAGGCGGCTTGGTAAAGGGACATGGCATGGTCGCCCACCTGCTCTCACATTTGTCCTTGATCAATTTCGACCGTGCCAAGATCATCGCTGCTGCGATAGGCGCCTTGTTGTTATACGCGGGGCTGAAGGCCGACCAGGCCAGCCGCCCTTTATTTCTCGCGGCAATCGCGTCGCTGTTCGCCTGCGCCCTCGTTCTGGCCATGACCGGCCTGTGGCGTCAGCACCTGCAAATTCTTTTCATTCCCGCGATCCTGTCGGTTTCGGCTGTACTGGTTTGCGCGCCGGATTGGACCGTGCCGTGGCGGCTAACAGCCGTGATCATCCTGTCCTGGATATTGAGCGGCGGCGCCGGCCCGGGCCGCTACATCGAAGCCGGGCGCCATCTTGCCGGCGGCTGGAAATCCCTGAATTCGGCGCCACCCGATGCGGCGGCGATGCTGTCGGCGTCAAAACCTTCGACCTATGCCAGGCTCGGCAAGAATGACGATTACGGTCATGCAATAGGATTGGCAAAATGGAAATTGGCCTGCCCTCGATTTCATCAGTATCCGTTCGATACCGGCGAAAATCTGAAAAATACGTTGGATTGCGCGTCGAGAGTTGAGACGATCCTTGTCGCGCCCCGCTTTGCGCCCGAGCAAGGACAACCGGACTGGAATCGTTTTGTTGCGGATGGAGAAAAGCTTCTGGCGTCGGGCTTTTCTTGCCAACGCCGGGGCGCCTTTCGGGTCTGCCACCGCATGACAAATCCTGCATAGCGGAGACGGACCGCGACGGCGCGTGTCAACCTCTCATCAAGGCTGTCCGTCGCCACCGGATGCGCCATAGATCTGGCCATTGGCATAGCTGGCAGTTGGATCGGCAAGCTGCACGTAGAGTCCGGCAAGCTCGGCAGGTTGACCGGGGCGGCCCAGCGGGGTCTGGCCACCGAACTGCTCCAACTTCTCCATGCTGGCGCCGCCGCAAACCTGCAAGGGAGTCCATATCGGGCCCGGTGCTACGCCATTCACCCGAATGCCCTTCTTGCCGAGCTGCTTGGCCAGCGACTTCACATAATTCATCGTCGCCGCCTTTGTCTGAGCATAGTCATAGAGCTCGGGCGATGGATCATAAGCTTGTTCGGAAGCGGTGGCGATAATCACGGCGCCAGCCCTCAGATGCGGCAACGCCGCTTTGATCGTCCAGAAGGGGGCATAAATGTTGGTCTTGATGGTGGCATCGAACTCCTCATCCTCGATATCCAGAATAGTCTCATGGCTCTGCTGGCGCGCGGCGTTGTTCACCAGGATATCCAGACCTCCCAGTCCCGCCACGGCGTCCTCCACCATCTTTTGGCAGAAGCTTTTGTTCCGCAGGTCCCCGGGAAGGGCGAGACCCGTGCGACCCGATTGCCGGATCAGCGCGATCACCTGATCGGCATCTTCTTGTTCGGAGGGAAAATAGTTGATCGCCACATCCGCGCCCTCACGCGCGAAGGCTATGGCCGCCGCCCGGCCCATGCCGCTATCGCCACCCGTTATCAACGCCTTGCGGCCAAGCAGCCGGCCAGAACCGCGATAGCTGCTTTCGCCATGATCGGGCGGAGGCTCCATTTTGCAAGCCAAACCTGGCCAGGGCTGTTTCTGCTTGCCGAACGGAGGTTTTGGATATTTTTGTCTCGGATCCTGCAGCGGCAAGGAATCGGAGATTTGTTCTTGGGGCTTGTCCATGGCGTGATCCCGGAATTGAACCAAGACAACTCGCGGCGTCGACGCCCCGTTCCGGGAACTTGCAGGGTTTTCGTTTCCGAAATTCCATCGAACTCAGCAGCAAGCTTTGACGTTAAAGCTTGATTCCTGAGGACATGACGATGGAAAGCATTTTTGGAGGACTGAAAGACATCACAGCCGCGCAGGAATGCGCGAGGGCAATCCTGATATTCTTTTACGGCCTGGTCATGTTGCGGTTAAGCGGCAAGCGCACGTTCGCCCATATGTCGGCAATCGACCTGGTGATATCCATCATCGTGGGTTCGAATCTCAGCCGGGCGATGACTGGCGAAGTACCGTTATGGGGAACGCTGGCGACCGTCGCCGTGCTGGTCGCCCTGCACCTGCTGATGGCGCTCGCCGTTTCGCGAAGCCCGGTTCTGTCCAGTTGGATTGAAGGCCTTCCCGTGGTGCTGGCGCGTGGCGGTGACATCGACGAACCCGCCAGGTTGCGCTGCAAAATCTCACTGTGCGATCTGGACGAGTCGTTGCGGGAAAAAGGCCTGGATGGCTTGGGCGAACTGAAAAAGGCCAAAAAACTGGTCCTGGAACCCAGCGGAAAAATAAGCGTCGTAAAATAGGATCGATCTGCGGCTCAGGCCGGCTCAATCAAAGCCAGCCCCAGCTCGGGATGCCTGTGGCGGCGCAGATGTGCCGGAAGTTCGGTGAGGGTTACTTCCAGGGTGGGCCGGACATAACCTTGGACCAAGTGGCCGCCGCGGGTCGTTCCGTCGCGGCGGCCCAACACCACATGGGCGTGCAGGCTGCTCTTACCCTTGTCGTCGGGCACGATGTCGCCCGCGAGCGCGATCACCTCGACCTGCTCATCGATAGGGATGTTCAGATATTCTTTCTTTTCCCAGTCGAAATAGGCGATCACCGCCTTTTCGAAGGCACCCAATGCCGCAAAGGACGCATTTTCGATCCTTTCCTGCCCAGCCAACGCCAGCAGGACAGTCTTGACGTCTTCGCCGTGCTCCAGCACCGCGATCCACACCCGCGTTTCGTTCGGCCTGCTCACCAGTTTGCTGTGCATGACAACTCTCCTATGCGATCCAAAGCCCGCGATGCCGGTGCCATTCCTCAATCGATTGTTCGGGATAGCGCTGGAATTTCTTGTCGCCGCGCCCGATGTCGGGCTTCACCCAGGGCGCCTTGAATTTCAACATCAGGTGAACCTTGGATGGCGGCACCGGAAGCCTGGTATCAATCGCCGAAGCGAACGGATGCACCAGATCCGGCCATGATGGATCGTAGAGCCACAGCGCCGTCCCGCAGCGCGTACAGAAGTTCCGCTCACCGGTGCTCTTTTCGCAATGGCCGCGATCGTCCCGAATTTCGGCGCGGAACACGGCAATGGCCCGCTTACCTTTGATCTTAAGACCTTTGCGGTCGGCATGGAGGTTGATGGCGAACCCTCCGCCGCCCGCCGTTTTGCGGCAAATCGAGCAATAGCAGAGTTGATAAGGATAGGGTGCATGACTGGGCACACCGAATTGTACGGTGCCGCACCGGCATGATCCCTCCAGCAACTTGGGCATGGAACCTCGCTGAATGCCGCGCCTGACCAACGTGCGGCGCAACTTCCGGTTCCGAGATGCGTTTTAACCGCGTGAGTTCAGGCAATTGGAGGTTCCATGAAAAACGCATTTCTTAATGTCGGTTTCGCGCTTGTAATGATGAGCGGCGGAGCGTTTGCGGCGCCTGCCGACCAACCCGGCCATAAAAGTCCCGCGCCCGGGGCCAACAGCGAAACCATGAGCGCGGTGGAAGACAGCACCGCCGGAATGGTCGGCCGGATAAGCGCCGAAATGACGTCCACTACCAAGGGTTTTGTCACAGCAGCCGCCACCAGCGACATGTATGAAGTGACGGCAGGCAAGATCGCGCTGCAACGCGCATCCTCGCCGGAGGTCAAGGCATTTGCGCAGAAGATGGTGGACGCCCATACCGAGACCACCGCCAAGTTGAAGAGCATTCTGGCCAGCAACAACATCGGCGTGGCCCCACCGGCCCATGTCGATAACCGCCGCCAGGGCATGCTGGACAATCTGCGCGGCGCTTCCGCGGCCGATTTCGATCATCGCTACATCACACAGCAGATTGCCGCTCATAAAGAGGCCGACATCCTGATGCGCGGCTATGCCAAGGATGGCGACAATGCAGCCATCAAGGAATTTGCATCCATGACCGACCAGCATGTCAAAGAACATCTGGCAATGGCGCAAAAGCTGGACGCCAGGACCAAGAGCGCCAGCAACTGAAATCCCTGCATTCGAATGGGACGAAGATATTTTCTTCGTCCCATTTTTGCATTCGCCCGCTGCATGGCGCTCCCGGCGATCAGCCGATCCCGGCCGGCAGGCGGAAGGCGATGAGTTCGGCCGGAAATCCAGGGCCCCCAATCGTCAGCACGATATATTGGCGGCCGCCCAGCATATAGGTCAGCGGACAGCCGGTCTGCGGCGCGGGCATATAGACCGCGCCGCGATCCTCCCCGGTCTTCTTGTCATAGGCCCGCAACATGGCGCCGCGCTTGCCGGCGGGCGTGGTGGCGAAACCGGACTCGCCGCAGATCACCAGAGACTTGGTGACGGTGGGACCAATCAATCCAGGCCGTCCGGTGCGCGGAATGTTGAGGCCCTTGAGCGCCGGATGGTTCTTGATGGCATCCGGGGTGTCGCCATGGGCAATCTGCCAGGCGATCTCGCCTTTGGTGAGATCGGTGGCGGTGATGCGGCCATAGGGCGGCTTCATCAGCGGCAAGCCGTCGATGGTCAGCACCCCGGGGCGGAATTCCTCCGCGCCACCTGCTCCCGCGGTTGATCCTGCGGCGTTCGCGACGGCCGTCGGCGGCGCGAGATAATTTTCACCACCCTGAATCGCCGCCGCCCGTGTGGGCGCGGCCGCAAAGTTACCACGCACAAAATCGGCATCCGTGAAGCGCGGATTGCCCGGCACCAGGCCTGCCGCCGCCACGGTGGTCTCGGAGAAGGTGTAAACGGTGTGTGTTTCCGGGTCATAGCAACCGCCGGCCCAGTTGGTGCCCCCCTGGCTGGCAAGCGTAACCAAGGTACCCCAGGTGCTGTCGGCCTTGGAGAGCGAGGGCGGCGTATAAACCGGCCCGGTGCGATAGTGCGACAGCAGCCGCAGCGCCTTGGCGTGCAGCTCGGGCGTGAAGTCGATCACGGTGGAGGCATCGACATTCTGCACGTCGTAGGCAGGCGGCTTGCTTGGGATGGGCTGGGTGGGCGAATACCACTCGCCGGGCACATCGCCCTTGGGCACCTTCTTTTCCGCGATCGGCCAGATCGGCTGCCCCGTCTCGCGGTTGAGCACATACAGGAAGCATTGCTTGCTGGGCTGGGCCAGCGCTTTCATCATCTTCCCGTTGTGCGGAATATCGCAAAGGATCGCGGCGCAAGGCACATCGCGGTCCCAGATATCGTGATGGACAAGCTGGTAGTGCCAGCGGCGCTTGCCGGTTTCCAGTTCCACCGCGACCAGGCAATTGCTGAACAGGCTGTTGCC
>Ga0097621_100002780_pt1 | contig 11975 bp, 11 predicted proteins | sample KBSMisM72_FD_73165 | JGI IMG/M metagenome (GOLD analysis project Ga0097621, IMG submission 73165) | Miscanthus rhizosphere microbial communities from Kellogg Biological Station, Michigan, USA - KBS Miscanthus M7-2 (version 2) (version 2) | ecosystem: Host-associated > Plants > Roots >... | reverse complement strand
GGCGTGCCGTCCGGAGAGCCAGTGTGGGTCACGACGGGTTCGCGACTTTGGGCGAATCCGGATCCCTCTCCGGATGGCAAATGGGTGGTGTTTTACTCGAGCGTTCAACCCGAGGGCGATCTCTACATCGCTCGAACGGACGGCACCGGCGTGCGGCAGCTGACGACCGGAGCAGAGCCGATCGATCGAATGCCGCGGTGGTCGCCCGATGGCAAGTGGATCGCGTTCCACTCGATTCGTGGCAAGGATCAGTACTTATGGAAGATTCGTCCGGACGGTAGTGATCTTCAGCAGCTGAGCCCGCTCGCCGACGCGATTTATCCCGCGTGGTCGCCGGATGCGTCGCGGATTGCGGTGCTCATGGGAGCCGGTATCGGGCATCCTGGGAACAACGTCTACATCTTCGATCCGAATCGTCCGTGGACCGATCAAAAGCCGGACGTCATACCTCCTCCCGCTGGCCCTGACGAGTTCGTCGTGAACGCGTGGTCTCCAGACGGAGAACGGTTAGCCGGACAAGCCGGACTGGCGGCGCATGGCGTCATCACCTACTCTCTGCGTTCGCATACGTTCGATCGGCTGACGGATTTCGGTGGGTATCCGGTGTGGCTGCCCGACAGTCGGCATCTCATGTTTGTGTCGAGCGGTCACGATTTCTACGTTGTCGACGCCCGCTCAAAAAACGTGCAGAAAGTCTTCTCGGCGCCGCGCGACATCGTTGGTCCGCCGCAACTGACACAAGACGGGCGCCAGGCGTACTTCTCTCGGCGCGTGACTGAAGGGGACATCTGGTTGTTGACGCTGAACGTCTCGAAGCCGAGTCCATAACCTAGCCGGTAATGGAGATTTGGACCATTACGTGTCCAACTGTGGCCTCTAGTCCGGTGTCGGTCGCTCAACGTGGTCGATCACAAGAACATCCACGAGACTCTTGCTTGACTTCAGTGTCAGTCCCAGCTGCTGCCGAAGCGCCTCCAAGAACGTTGGCCCGACGTCTTCGACTTGAGAGCTGGACGACTGCGCGGGATCGGGCGCGAGCGACCACTCCACACTCATATCAAACGCGCCCGTGAGCCCCGTGCGATCTACTACCGGCCGGTCCACGCCCGTAGACGGGTTTTTCAGGAAATTGGCAATTCTCGTCATCGTCACGCCATTCGCCACGATTCGTCCTCGGCCAGCCCTACTCGCAGGTGCCGGCCCGACGCTGCCGCAGGGAATCGGCGGCAGCTCTAGGCGAGGTGCGGTCGTGCACGATCCCTCGTCCGAATGTCGCTGCAGTTGCGGCCCCGTGTGACCGGCTTTGGCCAGCACCAGGTGGAACACCGACTGCGTTTGCCGCTCCGTGTGCGTGTGCAACTTAAATCTGTCGGCCATCAGGGACTGCATCATCAGGCGCATCTCATCCTTTGTGGGCATTCCCGGCGCGCGTGCCTCGATGTCAAATCGCTCCTCGTAGACCCACCCAGGCAAGTCCATCAAGTCACCCTGACCGAGCTTGTAAGCGAATAGCAGGTAGACGATCAGAGGCTGATTCGTAGCGGCGAAGAGAGCGCCCGGGGCAAACGCGTCTCCAGGCCCCAGCGCAAAACGCGACGTTGCAGCAGCATCTGATTGATCCGACTTAACGGATGCGACCTCGAATGAGAGTCGCTTTTGGTCACGCGGCTGAGGAGACTGACTGTGCAGTACAGACGTAGTCGCAACGACCAAGGTGAGCAGCAGAACACACCTGGCGAGGATTCGACTCCGCATCGACCGATGATACAAGTTGAAACCCTCTCATAACGAAAAACGCCAGAATGTTTGGTTGTCTCGCTTCCGGCAAGCTGGAAACTGATCGAGTTCCATTTCGAGTTCCATCTTGCTGGCAAAATCGGAAAACGGACGCAAGCCGATGAAACCAAACACCAAAGCGCTTTGGACGCAAGTGGCAGAATCGGAAGGCATTGGCGAACGCTGGTTGAATTCCGCAAACGCTGGAAAACTTCGCGCGAAGACTCCCACTCTCTCCGCCAATCTTCAGAAATCAGCGAAGCTTTCGCACGTTGGGTGTCATCAGCATGGCATCCTCAGATAGGCACTATATCGATTGCAGTTCCGCCGGCTGGCAGGGACAGGTGTATGCACCGGACTGATACCGTTCGAGAAGCCGATCGACGAGCCGTTCGGCGTCGCTGTCGTAAATGACTTCAGCGCCGGTGTGCTTGGCCGTAAGACTTGCTTCGAGTTGCGGGATGGTCTCTGTGATACCTCCCGTCCCCGTGAGCACACCGATCAGCTTGCCCGCTTCATACGCGATCGCGAATTCACCAAGCGTCCCAGAACGTCCACCCACGACGATGACGATGTCGCTGCTGTAGATGTTCATCAGTTCGCGGCCCATGAGCCCCATCCCGGTGAAGATGAGGACGTCGTACTCACGATAGGGCGAGCCGTGAACCTCGACGTGGTCCTTTAAGGTCGCCGCCGGCGAGATGCCGACGACGTGGCCGCCGACCAGCTTCGCGCCGAGGACGGTCTCGTGAGGCATGCCCGGGCAGGCGCCCGTCAACAGACAACACCCGCGCATGGCGATCGTTTGCCCAAGCGTTCGGCACAGAGCGCCAACTACCGGGTCCTGGCCGTTCGATGCAGACCCCATTACTCCGACGCGGATCTGCAGACCCGTGCGCGGATCGCGCGCGGTGATTCCGGAGTGAAGTGTCATGTCTGAGCCGTCCTCAAACGGAGCGCGTTCGCGATAACTGAGACCGAGCTGAAGCTCATCGCGGCTGCCGCAATAATCGGGCTTAGCAGCAACGAAGGGTAAGGCACCCCTGCGGCGAATCGTGGGCTGGCGCTAATCATTGTTTAAACCGTCCCGCGCTCGCTCAGGAGTGCCGCGATGACCCGCCGCAGGCGTGCGTCTGCTTCATCAGCGATCGGTCGTAACGCCGGACTGTCGACGATCGTGAACATCGCGCGTGGATCGGCGATGGTCACGAGGATCGTGTTCTTGTCGATCTCCTGAATGACGACGTTGCAGGGGAGCAACAGGCCTATCTGCGGATCCGCTGCCAAGGCCTTGCTCGCGAGCACGGGGTTGCACGCGCCGAGAATCAGGTACGGCCGAAAGTCGAGATTCAGCTTTTTCTTCAGCGTGTCCCTGACGTCGATCTGAGTCAGCACCCCGAAGCCCTCTACCTTCAGCGCTGCCGTCACTTTGTCGACGGCCTCGTTAAGCGTCGTCTGTTCGAGCGTGCCTCCGAAACCGTAGGCGCAATCGGTGATCGGTTTGAGGAGCATGGAAACCTCCACCGGGTCCGCGCGTATCACGCGGGCCCGGAGCTGAGCTGTCGTCTTACTTTGCCATCTGTTCGTGGTCGCGGGCGAGGTCACGCGCCGCCGTGGCTGCGTTGCGAGCCGCCTCTGCGAGCCGATCGCAGTGGAGCGCGGTATCGGGTCCACCCGGTCGCTTGGTTTCCGACGCGCTCGGCGTGGCACGATACGTCTTCGCTTCCGCTGCGTGGTCTGCCGCTTCAGCCTCATCTCGAGCGGAGACGGAAGCGAAGTGCTTCGCCAGCTTGCGATGGTCTGCTGGCGTCTTGGCGTTGGCAATCAGCTCTCGTACTTCCTTGCCGCTCAGGATGTCATTGGCTGACGTCTGAACTACCGGTGCCGGCGTTCCGAGGTTAGCCGCGGGCGCTGCGATGACGCCCGCTGCCTTCTCCAGTCTGTTTGCGATCCGCTCGCAATGCAGCGCGGTACCAGGGCTTCCAGGTCGTTTCGACTCAGACGCGTTCGGCGCGGCTCGCAGAACAGCCGCTTCGGCCCGATGCCGTGCTGCTTCCGTCGCGAAGACAGTCGGAACTGCCGACCTAGGCACGAACGCTGTGAAGGCACGCTCCACGAACACAGGCCTGTCCGTGGCGACCTGCACCCAGCTCGCGACGCCGTTGTCAGCGTGGACAACGACGTCGCGGCCGACGTGCAAGGCGCTGAACGGCAGCGTGCCGGACTCCTGCCACGGTTTCTGCGCAATCAGTTTGGTAAAGACAGTCTCGCCGTTGAGACCGACGGTCACGACTTCTTTGTCGAAAACCGAGATGGACGTCGGCGAGAAGTTGGTGACCCTGCCAGTCAGCGTGTTCGCGAAGGCCACGGCCGGCAGGACGCTTAGTGCCGCCGCAAGAGTAAAGCTGGTGAATCGTTTCGTCATGGTCGTTCTCCCGAGCGGAGGCGCGAGACACCGCCGCAACAAGGTGGAGGAGCGGGCCTTTGCCCGCTCCTCGTTGTTGTGCGAGATTCACAGCACATGCTTGAACGCTTCACCCGCAATCTGAACGTCCGCGACTTCCTTCTCGCCCGAAGGATTTGTTCGCAGAGAGACTGCCGTTTTGCCGGCCTTCTTCTCGAAAGGCTCCACCTTGCACGGGATTCGCGCAGCGGCGTTCTGGTTCACAGGAGTGTTGCTATGACGATAGCCAGCGGGCATTTGCACCTCTTTGAAGGTGATGTAGTGCTCGCCACCTTCGACGGCGTGCTGCAGCTGGTACATGCCTGGCTGCAGCAGGGTTCCACCGGCTTTCACAGGAACGTTGAAATGGACTTCGCCCTTCTTGCCGATCGTGACGTCCCCCGTCTTGTCTTGTGCCCAAGCTGAAACATTGCCAAACCCAAGGACGAGTCCGAGAAGCACTGCGAGTGCGAGAGTGAATCGTTTCGTCATGGTCGTTCTCCCAGCGGAGGTGTTCTGCACCGCCGCAAACGAAGCTAATAAGGTCGATAGCGGAGAACGAATGACTTAGATTCGCAGATCGCTAAACAGAATGCGGAGATCAGGAGGCCGTTCAAGAAGCGGAGCGCCTACCTGAACCAACGGAATCGTGACGGTGGGAAGATGGAACGTAACCGCGGCAACAGTGACGGCGTGTCCGTAGTCCGGAACATCGGTGCGACCTGATGGAACCTGCGAGGGATTCGCATCGGATCGGTCTCCACAGCAGCAGGAGGTCACGGCCTCCAGCTTGGCGCACGAGTGGTGCATGGCATCGCACACTTCGTGTGGCGCCGCCGCGAACAATGGCCCACCCATCAAGGCCAGCAAGCCGGTAATGAGTAGAACGGACCACGTGCTCTGGCGGGTAGTCGTCACGATGCCAAGGTAGACAGCAGGCGCCGTGCCAATGACGTAGGCTTCAAAAGTCTCGGTTTCTTTGCACTGAGCTCCGATCCGGAGGTTTCGCCACAGGGATTTCTCACGCAGCGCGCTGAATTTCTCACGGCGGTTTGTCGATTGCCGAGATATCGGCAGCACAGCCAGATCCACAAAGGCCGCGCCCGTCATCCAGACGCCAACGCGAAGCGGTTCAACGTGCACGGTTTCGTGAGCGACGCAACGGAGTTTGCACAGAGTTCGCGCGACATATCTGTTTGCGCGCTGAACATGTAACACGCGAGCTGCTTTTTCATTCGACTGCGCGTCTTCCTGTACTTACGGACACGTTTCGCCGATCGAACTCTGGAGGCGGCCGTGAAGCGCACAAAAAAGACCCTCAGCAGTAAAGAGACTGACCGAACCTCGACTGTTGCGCGCGATACAGACGAGCTGCTTCGCGATCTGTCCCCCGCACATCACAAACGCCTCCTGACATTTCTCAATGTAGCGGCGAGTCCGTTCGACCTAATCACGGTCGCGCCACCGCCCATGTCAGAGATGCAAATGGCGGACATGGGAAAAGACTCGCCGCCCATGGAGAAAGAGATGCGGCTGATGGACAGCCGCTCCGCGCGCCTCCTCTTCGAGTTGCGAGAACGCGAATTCCCGCTCGGCTTCACGAACGTCACCCAGCTGCTAAAGATCCACGGCGTCAATCTCGGCAAGTTGATCGAGTGGCTGAGTGATATCAGGTATGGGAGCTGGCAGACCTTGCCTTACACGATTCCGCGGCAAGGCGGAGGTAGCGTCAGCATCGTTCATGCGGCGTTACTGCACACCGGCAAAGTGTTGTTTCTCGATGACGGTCCCACGCCGATTTGGGATCCGGCCGACGAGGTAAACCCGCATTTCGAATTTCCAATCAGCAACCCTGACTACTCGCTCACATGTAGTGGGCACAGCTTCCTCTCGAATGGGCAATTGCTCGTAGTTGGTGGCGGAGGCTTTGGTCCGAGGGCCGGTGCGAACAAGGGTTTCAAGTTCGATCCTGTAGGAAAAACATGGACAAAGACCGCGGGCGATATGCATGTCGTCCGGTGGTATCCGACCGCAGTGACTACCGGAGACCAACGCATGTTGGTCGTCGGTGGATGGAACGAAAACGCCACGCTGCAAAACGACATGGAGGCGTACGAGGAGTCCTCCGACTCCTTCGTCACGGTCGCGGGCGCCACGCTCGGCTTTCCCAATCTCTACCCGGGTCTTCACTTGCTTCCAAACAACGTTTTGTTCTATTCGCGGACAGGATGGGGACACGCTGCAGGCTCGCCGCCATCTTCGTTGGACAGCTCTTCGTACTTCCAATTCACAGGCCCGACGCTTGGCGCGTGGTCGTCGATCGCGCCGTCGACAGTCAATCGCTGCAAGGGCATGTCGGTGATGCTTTACCGAAATACATGCCCACATACGCGGATTCTCGTCGTCGGTGGGTGTGATGCCACTGGCAACGGGATCAACTCCGCCGCAGAAATCATCGACGCCTCATTCTTGTCGCCGGCAAGCGCATGGGCACTGACCGCGCCGCTGCCAGACGCCACTCCGAGGCGGCAATGCGACGTCGTGCTGTTGCCGGATGGGACTGTATTTGTCGCTGGGGGTGCGACGACGCCGAACTCGCCGTGCATCCTCTTTGACCCGGTAGCCAACACCTGGTCGTCGATGGCGGATCTGCCTTCAGTGCGGATGTACCACTCGGTGATGATTCTGCTGCCGAGCGGGAAGGTGATGATGTCCGGCTGGGCGAACGACGCTCCAAGCGGGACGATCGATCTCTACAGCCCGCCGTATTTATTCAAGGGCGCCCGTCCGACCATCTCGAGCGCACCGGCGACCGTCAACTTCGGACAGCAATTCACGATCGGCACTCCTGACGCGGCGTCAATCGTCAAGGCGACGCTGGTGCGTCCCATGGCGGTGACGCACCAAACGGAGACCAATCAGCGCGTCCTCGAGCTGTCGTTTCTCCATGATCACGTTCACCCGAACAACCTGATCGCCACCGCGCCGGATGGCGGGAGTCCGCACGCGTTCGCCCCGAAGGGCTACTACATGCTCTTCATCCTGAATGGCTCGGGCGTTCCATCGGTAGCGAGATGGATCTATCTGCAGTGATCCGGAGGACTTGTGCCAGCTGATCGCATTGACGCATCGAAAGTCGAAGGGATTCTGCGCCGACACCCTCGAGTTGTGGCGCTTAAGAAACGTCGAACTCGCATCGTCGCGCTCGGTCCCAAGCCGTCGCATCGGGGCGAGCCGGATGATCGCGAGGTGGTGGCGGTTCTGCACGATTACGACGCGGGACAATCGATGGTGGCGCTGGTCGATGTGAAAGCGAAGAAAGTCGTCGCCCTTCAGGATGCGCCCGCTCACTTCCAATTGAGTGAGGATGAACGGCGCGAGGCCGAAGGGCTCGCAGCCAAGGACTCTCGTGTGCGGCAGTTCGTCGGACGACGAAGCCTGAATCCCCTGACCAGGTTGTTCTTTCCGAAAGCGGGTCACGAGAGCAGCGCCCACCGCTGCGCCATCGTCTTCATCCGGCCGAGCCTCGACGAACGGCGCTACGCCATCGTCGATCTTTCGCTTCGTCGTGTGGTCGACGTGCTCACACGTCGCGATCTGACAGGACGTTGACCGGAGAATCTGAGATGCCTTCTCTGAAAAAAGCGAATTGGCACGTGCAGTACGGATGGTCGGAATCGAGCGGCCTTCGGCTGGGTGTCTGCGAGTACCAAGGGATTCGTGTGATTCACAGTGCATCCGTGCCGTTCGTCTACGTGAACTACGAAGGGGACTCGTCGGGGCCGTTCACCGATGAATTGAAGAGCAGGAAGTCGAAGGTCGAGATTCGCGACATCATGTTCGGCTTCGATCTCAAGGTCACCTACGACTACTACGGTGAGGACTATCAGTACGAACACGTCTGGCGCTTTCACGACGATGGTCAATTCGGCTCCACCATCGTGATTCAGGGCCCTGGCGAGGAAATCGACGGACATCACACGTATCACCTGCCATTTCGGTACGACCTCGACATCAGCGGCGCGTCCGGCGATTCGTTTCAAAGGCGGCGCGCCGACGGTGGATGGGAAGACGTCGTGTTCGAAGGACGACAGTTGCCGATGCATCCGTGGGCGCCGCATTTTGACTGGCGCGTCATCGACAAATCCAGCGGGCGAAGTGCCTCGATACGACCGCGGGCCAGAGACAACGCTGAATTGTGGGCTCTCCGCTATTCGGCGCTCGAAAGCTGGGGATCGTGGGGCGCAACTGGTTCAGGAGCGCCTGGATCTTCCGGCAGCGTGCCCGCGATTTACGACAACGGTCAGTCCGTTCAGAGCACCGACATCGTCGTTTGGTACATCGCGCATATCCCTTCAGTAGAACGCGTCACGGCATGCGGGCCGTGGTTTCGATTGAACGCGTATCCGCGGCCTGACCGCGATCCAGACGACGACGGTCATGACCACGGACATGACCACTGAAGACAACTCGAGCACGCTCGACGAATTCGCCGTGTAAGGGAGGAACCATCATGCCCGACATTTGGATTCAGTTGGAGAATCGCGCCTGGGACGTGTCCCCGTTCAACATCGACCGGATGACCGGCCAGAACGTCGCCGCATCGCCCACGCCCAAAGTGATCACGTCACCCGAGACAGGCGTCACGCGTACGCGCAACATGTGGAAGCCGCTTTCGGAAGACGCGTTGATCTTACGGCGCTACACGCCGAACTGGGCCGCGCCCGACGACCGCAAGATCAATCCATGGGATCTTAACGAACTCGACCCGACCGACAACGGAACGATGGGTACGATTCCCGGGCCGGTGATCGAATGCAATCTCGGCGACACGGTGACCGTGCACTTCCGCAACAAAGATGCCCGCGTCGGCAAGGCGGTCGAATCGCGAACGCACAGCCTTCACACGCACGGGTTCGTGTTCGATCCGAAGTTCGACGGCGCATTTCCGTTGTCACCGCCCGACCCCGCTCAACCAGTAGGCGCCGAGGCCGCGTTGTGGGCGGCCGTTGGCGTTACTGGGTCCAAGCGCGGCGATCGCGTGCCGCCGGGCGGCACCTTCACGTACACGTGGCAGACGATCGGCTGGCCAACGACGGCAGGAGTGTGGCTCTACCACGATCACTCGATCTGCGACACGGAGAACGTGCAACTCGGCGCCATCGGCATCGTGGTCATTCACAACACCCACGATCCCGAGGATGTGATCGTCGGTCCGAATGACTTCCCAGTTCCGAACGATCCGAACAGCTCGCCCATACGCGTGAAGTGTTTCCCGTTCCCGTTCGAAGTCGCCGTGCTACCGCACCAACTCATCGACGTGGGCCGGATCACGCGCATGGAGGATCTGCTCATCGACCTGCCAGGCCCGCCGCCGATGGTCATGCCTGACATGCCAATGGGCCCGATGGGCGACATGCCGGCGATGGCCGGCGTGGCCGAGATGCTGGCGATGGCCGCCAGACGTCGTGGTCCCGCAGGGCGAAATGTCCGCCGAATGGCCGTCGACGTGCCGCATGCCGAGGCGTCCGGCTCGAAGCGAGCCGGGCACCCGGGTCATGACCTCCCTGAAGACGAGCGCGTCGCGCTCGACCGCGCGTTCGTGAGAGACGGCTTGGTGTTGGAGCTCAACAAGAATCTGAACGCGATCGCACAGCTGTGCATCCGGAACTATCGGACGCCGCCCACCAAGGCGCAGTACCTGTTGTTGTTCCACAACCTGACCGGCGCGCAGATGTGCATCAACGGCCGGAAGTTCCTGGGCAACACGCCGACAGTTGTCGGCGGTCCGCAGACGCTGATGCGGTTCGGCGTGGTGGGCATGGGAAACGTGGACGGTTTCCACACATTCCATCTGCACGGTCACCGGTGGACCATCAACGGCCCGCACGGCAACAATCGAGCGGCGATTCAAGGCAGCATTCAGGACACGCCGGTTTCGCAGTTCGAAGATACGCGGACGTTCGGTCCTGCGAACTCATTTGCGTTTTCGATCAAGGAAGGCACGCTCGGAACCGTGCCCAGTTTCATGGGCCCACCGCCAGGCGCAGCGGTCGGCGAATGGCACATGCACTGCCACGTGCTCACGCACATGATGGACGGCATGATGGGGTCGCTGTTGATCGTCAACGGCGGAGAAGCCGCAACAGCACTTCCGCGCGGCGTGCCGTGCCCGCCCGACACGGGTGGCGGTGGAACCGGCACGGTCCATGTCGTGAAACTGCATCCGCCCGCTCCGAATACGGCGCCGATCTTCGATCCACCGACGCTCAGTATCCCCGTGGGTGACATCGTGCGTTGGCAGTGGGATGACAACGACGTGCATTCGACGACGTCGGACGCAGGCGTGTGGGATTCGAGTGTGCACAACAAGCCGTTCACGTTCGATCACACGTTCAATGCTCCAGGAACGTTCCCGTACCACTGCTCGATTCATGGCGCGACGGGTGGGATTGGAATGTCCGGCACGATCACGGTGATCTGAGAGGAGACAGCGTATGGCTCGACGGACGATCAAGCGGAGAGTGCAGCACCCACGGCATGACGACAAAGTCACAGTCGCCGCAGCTCTCCTCGAACGCAATCTGCCGGCGTTGTCGCGATCGATGACGTTTGGAAAGATGGTGCAGCAGAACGCGGCGTTTCGGGCCGCCCTGAAGGACCTGCGGTGGCTGTTTCCGCCGCTGTGTCAGCGGAAGGATCAAGCAGCGATGAGCGACACCGAACGCTCGCGGTACTTGTGTGCCTTCAGCATGATCAACAGCGACGGGACACTCGGTCAACTTGTCGACACCCACGCCGAGATGCACATGCAGCACACCAATGCTCGGCTGCTGCCGTGGCATCGCATCTTTCTGTATCTGTTCGAAGAGGCGCTACACAACTACCATCCCGACGTATGCGTGCCGTACTGGGACTGGACCAAGCCAGAAGAACAACATTTTCCGGACTGGCTGGTGAATGTCTTGCCGACGGTGCACACGCCGACGCGAACGATCAACGTCGTTCGCGCGCCAGGCCCGGCGGGAGGGCTCGCATCAATCGCCAGCCAAACGCCGAATGCCATGGCGCAGACGAACTACGGACAGTTCTCGGGGATCATCAACGGCATCCATGGCTCGGTGCACATCTGGGTTGGCGGCACGATGTCCGACGCGTCGGTGTCGCCCGCCGATCCGGTGTTCTGGCTGCATCACGGAAACCTCGATCGACTATGGTGGGTCTGGTACAACAGCGCGCAAGGCAACCATCAGAATCCGCCGTTGACGGGCGCCGATGCGCTGATGGATCCGTGGACCTACACGGAACCCGATACGCGGAACATCGCGTCGCTTGGATACACCTACATCTGATGTTGCGCTGCGTCTTCAGGAACTATTCAATGGTTGAATGGTGACGTGAGCGACTGCGGAGGTCGCTCACGTCGCCGTTGACTCCGAGTTCCATTTCGAGTGCCATCGCGCAGACAAAAACGGAAAAAGGTAGCGACCGTCGGAAACAGCCGGCAAGTCGCCGTTGGATAGATCTCAGAATCCGAACGGTTTGGAAGCTATTAGCAAAACTTGGCAAACAGAAGAAAAAGGATATCGACATGCATTCAGCGGTGCCGAAGTAGCGGACCGTTTTCGCGCGGTTCGGATGTTGGCGCTTGCCGTGCACGGACGTCGTTGACGCCAGCTGCTGATCGTCGCGGACGGCGCGCCGAGACCAGAGTCGGTCCGCCTAAAGGCGGACACCACGAGGCTCACTGCAAGAA
>Ga0097621_100002774_pt1 | contig 11989 bp, 9 predicted proteins | sample KBSMisM72_FD_73165 | JGI IMG/M metagenome (GOLD analysis project Ga0097621, IMG submission 73165) | Miscanthus rhizosphere microbial communities from Kellogg Biological Station, Michigan, USA - KBS Miscanthus M7-2 (version 2) (version 2) | ecosystem: Host-associated > Plants > Roots >... | reverse complement strand
GGCTTCTACGGCACGCAGTCGAACAGCGGCCAGATCGCCGCGGAGCTCTTCAAGGCGAAGCTCGGCCTGAAGACGACCTACGTGCCGTTCAAGGTCACCGGCGACGCGTTCACCAACCTGCTCGGCGGCAACATCGACTTCATGTCGGTCGACTCGACCTGGTCGGCGACCATGCACCCGGCGAGGGTGCGCATCCTCGCGGTGACCTCGGCGAAGAGGAACAGCAGCCTGCCCGACATCCCGACGCTCGCCGAGCTCGGCCTGAAGGACTTCGACATCACGCCGTGGTGGGGCGTCGTCGTGCCCGCCGGCACGCCGCGCCCGGTGATCGATCGCCTCGCCGGCTGGTTCAACCAGATCGGCGCGCAGCCCGAGACCAGGCAGTTCCTCGCGCGCCAGGCCGCCGACCCGTTCCCCGGCAACCCCGATTCGATGGCCGCGCTGATGAAAGCCGACGTCGAGCGCTGGGGCCGCTACGTCAAGCTAGCGAAGATCGAGCCGCAGTAGGAATTCGGGGTCAGAGCACGAATTCCTTTTGCCACTCGGCAGCGCCGAGTGGGTCGAATTCGTGCTCTGACCCCGAATTACCGCAGCAGGCCGTCGATGCGCGCGATGAGGTCTTCGATCGGCGCGCTCTTGGAGATGGCGGGGCGGCCGCCGACTTCGCCGCGCTTGCTGTCCTTCGCCGGCACGAGGCCGCTCAGGAAGAGGAGCGGGATGAAGCGCGTGCGGTCGTCGCTGTAGAGCGCGGCCGAGATGTCGCCGCCGTCGACCTTGGGCATGTCGATGTCGCAGATGATGAGGTCGGGCGTCTCGCGCAGGGCGAGGGTGACGACTTCGTCGCCCTCGTCGGTGGTGACGAGGTCGTAGCGCGCGCCGAGCTTCGCGCGCAGGAAGTCCAGGACCGCCGGGTCGTCGTCGATCAGCAGGATCTTCTTCTTCATGCCCGCAAGCGTACCTTGACCGCGTCCAGGTGTGCACGAACCTTGTCGGTGCCTCGCGCGAGCTCGGCGGGCTCCGCGGTGGCCGCCGCCTTCTCGAGCGCGCGGCATTGCGCCGCCGCCCAGCGAAAGCCGTAGAGCACGAAGCTGCCGGCGAGCTTGTGCGCGAGGCGCTTGAAGCGCGCGCGGTCGCCTTTGCCGAGCGCCTCGCCCATCTCGGCGAGCGCTTCGCGGCGCGAGGCGAGGAAGCCGGGGAGCGCGGCGCCGAGGTCCGGGTCGAGCTCGATCGTTTCCTCGGGCGCATCGGCATCCGGCGCCGCCTTCAGCGCGGCCGACGACACTTCGCCCGAAAGCAGGCGCAGCAGCGTTTCACGCGGCGCGGGCTTCACGTGGTAGTGGTCGCAGCCCGCGGCGAGCGCGCGCTGGATGATCGCGTCCTCGTCGTTCGACGAGATGGCGACGATGGTGCAGCGCTTGCGGCCGCCTTCGCGCTCCAGCTCGCGCAGCCGCTTCGCGGTCTCGTAGCCGTCCATCACCGGCATCTCGAGGTCGAGCAGCACCGCGTCGGGCCACGATTTGCGCGCGGCGTCGAGCGCCGCCCGGCCGTTCACCGCGACCTCGACCTCGAACGGCGGGGTCGGCAGGAAACGGCGCAGCACCAGCCGGTTGAAGTCGTCGTCGTCGACGATGAGCACGCGGCGCCCGCCCTGCTGCTTCGCCGCCGGCTTTCGCTTCTCCTGTCTCGCATCCTGTTCCCGGCGCGCGGGCGCGGCGCGGGCAAGCGCGAGCTTCACGCTGAGCGTCGTGCCCTCCGCCTCCGAGGTGCTCAGCACGATGTCGCCCTGCTGCACGCGCGCGAGCAGCCGCGCCGAGTAGGCGCCCAGCCCGGTGCCGCCGCTCTTGCCGGCCGTGGCGTACTTCTGGAAGAAGCGCGGCAGCACCGCTTCGGACACCGCGCCCGCGTTGTGCACCTCGATCGCGAGCACGTCGCCCGGCTGCGGCCCGACGCCGATCGTCACCTTCGTTCCATCGGGCGCCGCCTCGATCGCGTTCTTGACGAGATTGGCGAGCAGCGAGTAGCACAGCGGCTCCTCGCCGTGCGCCACCGTCGCCGCGCCCGCGCGCACTTCGACCGCGACGTCCTTCGACTGCGCCTGGCTCTCGAGGTCGGCGGCGACGCGGCGCGCCACCTCGGCCATGTCGACCGGGCGCGGGCGGAACTCGTAGGTGCCCTGCTCCATGCGGAAGAGATCGAGCGACAGGTTGACCATGTTCAGCACGCGGTAGCCGGCGCGCTCGATGCTCGAGAGCATCTCGCCGTCCTCCTGCGCGAGGCGGCCGTCCTCGCGCAGCAGGCGCGCCATCGCGATCACGCTGTTGATCGGCGTCTTCAGGTCGTGGCGCGACATGCGCTCGACCTCCTCGCGCAGGCGCACCGCGGCGCGCAGCGCTTCTTCCTGGAAGCGCCGCTCGCTGATGTCGCTGATCGAGGCAATAAAACGTGTTGCAAAACCCCGAGCGTCGCGCACCGAGGCGCCGAACGCCTCGACCCAGACGTAGCTGCCGTCGGCGCGCCGCAGGCGGTACTGGATGAGGTCGTGCACCTCGCCCGCCCCGCCGGCGCCGCCGCCGCGGATGTGCTCGCGGAAGCTCTCGTGCACGCGCTCGCGGTCCTCGGGATGCACCATGTCGAAGTAGTCGGGCCAGCCCGAGGTGTCGGCGTCGGGCGGGTAGCGCAGGATCTCGCGGAAGCGCGGCGAGTAGTACACCGTGCGGTTGATGCCGTCCCAGTCGAGGATGCCGACGTTCGCGGCGCGCACGATCAGCGCGGCGCGGCGCTGCTCGCCGACCAGCCGCTCCTCCATCGCGTAGCGCTCGGTGGTATCGAGGCTCGCCACCACCACGCCGCGCGGCGCGCCGTTCGCGTCGGTGATCACGGTGCGCGTCAGCATGTAGCGCTTGCCGGCGAAGTCGAGGTCCTTCAGCACCGGCGGCGCCTCGGGGCCGCGCTCGATCGCCTCGCGGTCCTCGCGCTCGACGCGCGCGGCTTCCTCGGGTGGCGCGCGGTCGCGCACCGTCTTGCCGATCACGTCCTCGCGCTTCGCCCCGGTGTACTCCTCCCAGGTGCCGTTGACGAAGACGTAGCGGCCCTGCATGTCGCGCATGGCGAGGCCGATCGGCAGCGCGTCGAAGATGTCGGCGGAGAACTTGTCCTGGTCGCGCCGCTCGGTGACGTCGGTGATGGCGGCGATGAAGCGCGTGACGAAGTTCTTCTCGTCGCGCACGCACACGCCCTGCGACTGCACCCAGACGTAGCTGCCGTCGGCGCGCCGCAGGCGGTACTCCTCGGGCTCGTAGTACTCGACCGGGCCCTCCGGCCCGCTGCCGCGGATGTACTCGCGAAAGCGCGCGATGACGCGGTCGCGGTCGTCGGGATGGATCAGCACGCGGAAGTAATCGGGCCAGTCCGAGGTGTCGGCCTCGGGCGGGTGGCCGAGGATCTCGCGGAAGCGCGGCGAGTACCAGGTGGCGTGCGTGCGCCCGTCCCAGTCGACGATGCCGGCGCGCGCGGCGCGGATCACGAGGTCGAGGCGGCGCTGCTCGGTGCGCAGGCTGGTCTCCTGCTCGCGGTAGTGCGTGACGTCCTGGAAGGCGGTGATGAAGCGGCGCACGCGGCCGGTGGCGTCGACTTGCGCGAGGCTGTTGGTCCGCACCCAGACGTAGGCGCCGTCGGCGCGGCGCAGGCGATATTCGAGCGAGGCGCCGGGCGCCTGCAGCCCGGGCTCCCGCTGCCGGCGCAGGCGCTCGCGGAACACGGCGCGCACGCGGTCGTGGTCCTCCGGATGCATCAGGTCGAAGAACGAGCCCCAGCGCGAGGCATCGAAATCCGCCGGGTAGCCGAGCATCTCCTTGAAGCGCTCGGAGTAGATCACCACGTTCGCCTTGGTGTCCCAGTCGGTGAAGCCGGCCTGCGTGGCGTGCACGAGGAGCGCGAGGCGGTCGCGCTCGAGCTCGAGCAGCTGCTCCTGCTCGTTCTCGTGGCGCCGGCGCGCGTCGTTGACGTAGGAGAAGATGTTGGCGAAGACGATGGTGAGGAGCAGCGTCACGCTCACGCGCAGCGCCACGTCCGGGCCGTAGCTCATGTACGCGTACAGCGTGGTGATCGCCACCACGCAGGCGTTGAAGATGTTCGCCGCGCTGCGGCCGAGGATGAAGTGGAACAGCAGCGCCGCCGGATAGGCCCAGAAGATGCCGACCTCGCCGCGCTCGTGCATCGCGTAGGCGAGCATGGCGATCGCCGGCGCGAACACCAAGGGATCGGGCAGCAGGCGGCGGCCGCGGTACACGGCGAAGCCGTTCAGCAGGAACCAGATGGCGAGCGCGGCGTTGGTGAAGCCGAGCGAGAGGCGGCCGTGGATGAAGTTGTTGATGGCGAAAGGCAGGATCGCCACGCCGCCGAGCACCGCGAGCCCGACGAAGGTGCCGTCGTTGCGCGCGAAGAAGCTGAACCCCGAGCGATGCGCGCCGAGCGTCTGGCGGAATCCCATCGGGCTATCTCTCGAGGATGGCGGTGACGCCCTGCCCGCCGGCGGCGCAGATCGAGACCAGGCCGCGGCCGGAGCCGCGCCGCGCGAGCTGCTTCGCCAGGGTGCCGACGATGCGCGCGCCGGTGGCGGCGAACGGATGCCCGATGGCGACGCTCGATCCGCGCACGTTCAGTTTCTTCGGATCGATGGAGCCCAGCGCGCGACGGCCGAGCCGGGCGAGGCACCACTCCTCGGATTCCCACGCCTTCAGCGTGCACAGCACCTGCGCGGCGAAGGCCTCGTGGATCTCGTAGAAGTCGAAGTCCTGCAGCCTCAGGCCGGCGCGATCGAGCATGCGCGGCACGGCGTAGGCCGGCGCCATCAGCATGCCCTCCTTCGGCCCGGCCATGCCGACGAAATCGACCGCCGCCGTTTCCGTGTAGCTCAGGAAACACTGCGGCTGGAAGCCATGCGCCGCCGCCCAGTCCTCCGAGGCGAGCAGCACGCACGCCGCGCCGTCGGTGAGCGGCGAGCTGTTGCCCGCGGTGAGCGTCCCGGCGCCGCTGCGGTCGAACGCGGGCTTGAGCGTTGCGAGCTTCTCGATCGACGCGTCCGCGCGCACGTTGTTGTCCCGCGAGAGCCCCATGAACGGAACGACGAGGTCGTCGAAGAAGCCTTCCTTCCACGCCGCGGCCGCGTTGCGATGGCTGGCGAGCGCGAGCTCGTCCTGCTCGCGCCGGCCGATCTTCCACTCCTTCGCCATCTCCTCGCAGTGCTCGCCCATCGACATTCCGGTGCGCGGCTCCGCGATTCCCGGCGCGAGGGGTTTCAGGTCTTTGAAACGAAAGTGCTTCCAGGGAGAAAACCGCTGGCCGAATGATTTTCCCCTCGCGCTTTTGAGGAGGATTTTCTGTAAACCCGAACTCAAACCCAGGGGAATGTCGCTCGTACTGTCGGCGCCGCCGGCGATGGCGGAGTCGATTTCGCCGAGCGCGATGCGGTTGCCGAGCTGCGCGGCGGCGGAGAGGCTGGTGCCGCAGGCGCGCTGCAGGTCGTAGGCGGGCGTCGTCGGATGCAGGCCGGCGCCGAGCATCGACTCGCGCGCGAGGTTCCAGTCCTTCGAATGCTTGATCACCGCCCCCGCCGCCACCTCCCCGATCGTCTGGTTCTTCAGGTTGAAGCGCTCGACCAGCGCGCGCAGCGCGGCGGTGAGCATGTCCTGGTTGCCGGCGTCCGCGTAGGCGCCGTTCGCCCGCGCGAAAGGAATCCTCGCCCCGCCCAGGATCGCGACGCGCCTCATGGCAGCTTGAGCTGCCCCTTGATGATCTTGCGGGTGGGCGTGAGCGGCATCTCGGCCACCACCACCAGCTTCTCCGGCAGCTTGTTCTTCGCGATGTTCTTTTCGAGCAGGTAGGCGACCAGTTCCTCGAGTGAAATTTTTTCTGAAGATCTTAAAGTCACGAAGGCGCAGGCCTTCTCCCCCAGGATGGGATCGGGCATCGGCACGATCGCCGACTGCAGGATCTTCGGGTGCGAGTCGAGCAGCACCTCGACCTCGGCCGGGTTGAACTTCACGCCGCCGCGGTTGATCACGTCCTTCGTGCGACCGGTGATCGCGATGTTGCCCGCCGCGTCCATGCGCGCGAGATCGCCGCTGCGGAACCAGCCGTCGTCGGTGAACGCCTCGCGCGTCGCGCCGCCGTTGTCGAAGTAGGCGGCGAAGACCGGCGCGCCGCGCACCTGCAGCTCGCCGTCGGGCGCGATGCGCACCTCGGTGCCCGGGCTCGGGCGTCCCGAGCTCGTCGCCGACACGTCGATCGGGTCCGAAGGCCGCGTGTACAGGCCGGCCTGCAGCTCGGTCATGCCCCAGAGCTGCGTGACCGCGCAGTCGGGCAGCTTGCCTTTCAGGTACTTCACCAGCTCGGGCGGCGCGCTCGAGCCCGACACGATCGCGAGCTTGAGCGAGGACCAGTCGCGGCCGTCGAACAGCCCGGCGGCGCGGCACGCCGCGACGTGCGCCGGCGCCGTCCACAGCGCGGTCGGCTTGAGCTGCTCGATGACCGAGACCAGCTCGGCGGGCGAAAACGCAGGCAGCAGCACGACGCACGCGCCGACCGCCCACGCGCAGTGCAGCGAGTACAGGCCATAGAGATGCGAGAGCGGCGCCGCGCACAGGATGCGGTCGCGCGAGTCGAGCTTGTGCTCGGGCGCGCCGAGGCGCGCGTTGCACAGCATGGTGCGATACGGATGCGGCACGCCTTTCGGCGCGGCCGTGGTGCCCGAGGTGTAGAGGAGCAGGAAGGCGTCGGCCGCCTCGGGCATGGGATGGTTCGGCGCGAGCAGCTCGTCGCGCGGGAGCTCGGCGAAGTCGAGGCCGCGCTCGCCGAACATCGCCTTGCGCTCGGGCAGGCAGAGGGCGAGGCGCGCTCCGGCGTGGCGCGTGAGCGACTCGACCTCGGCCTGGCGGTATGGCATGTGCAGGGTGCAGGTGACGGCGCCGAGCCGGCACAGCGCGAGATACGAAATGACGAACTCCGGCGAGTTCGGCAGCTGCACGGCGACCACGTCGCCGCGGCGCACGCCGCGGCGCGCGAGGCCGGCGGCGGCGCGCAGCACGCGGTCCTGCAGCTCGGCCCAGGTGAGCAGGCCGCCGGGCCAGGCGAGCGCCGGGGTGCGCGCCCGGCGCTGGGCATGGGTGGCGATCCAGGCGGAAAGGGTGTCGTCGCGCCACAGGCCGCGCGAGATCAGCTGGCGCTCGCGCGCGGGATCGAACTTCGGTCGCTCCATTCTGGACGTATAGTAGTACGCATGGAAGAAGCCCTGCTCCTCGCCCGAGCGCAGTTCGGCCTCAACATCGCCTTCCACATCCTGTTTCCCAGCATCACCATTGGCCTCGCCTGGCTGATCGCGTATTTCCGGCTGCGCTACGAGCTCACCAAGGACCCGGCCTGGCTCAGCACCTACCGCCTCTGGCTCAAGGTGTTCGCGCTCTCCTTCGCGATGGGCGTGGTGTCGGGCATCACCATGAGCTTCCAGTTCGGCACCAACTGGCCGGGCTACATGAACAAGGTGGGCAACGTCGCCGGGCCGCTCCTCGCCTACGAGGTGCTGACCGCGTTCTTCCTCGAGGCGACCTTCCTCGGCGTGCTGCTCTTCGGCATGAACCGCGTGCCGGGCTGGGTGCACGTCGCCTCGGCGTTCATCGTCGCCTTCGGCACCACCGTGTCGGCCTTCTGGATCCTCGCGCTCAACTCCTGGATGCAGACGCCGGCCGGGCACACGACGCTCGACGGCGTGCTGATAGCCGGCAGCTGGTGGGCGGTGATCTTCAATCCCTCGTTCCCCTACCGCCTCACGCACATGCTGCTCGCCTCGGGCATCACGGCGTCGTTCCTGGTGGCGGGGCTCTCGGCCTGGCGGCTGCTCAACATGCCGCCCGACCAGGCGGCGCTCAGGACGCTGCGCCAGGGCGCGCGCATCGCCGCGGTGCTCGTGCCGCTGCAGATCCTCGTCGGCGACATGCACGGCCTCAATACGCTCGAGCACCAGCCGGCCAAGATCGCCGCGGTCGAGGCGCTGTGGCATACCGAGAAGGGCGCGACCCTCACGCTGTTCGGCATCCCGGACGAGGAGAAGAAGAAGAACCTCTACGCGATCGAGGTGCCGAAAGGCCTCTCGCTGATCCTCAAGCACGACGCCAACGCCGAGATCAAGGGCCTGAATGAATTCAAGGACCGCCCGCCGGTGGCGCCGCTCTTCTTCTCCTTCCGCATCATGGTCGGGATGGGCATGCTGATGCTCGCGCTCTCGTGGTTCGGCGCGTGGAGCCTGCGCCGCGACCGCCAGCCGCGGCGCTGGCTGCTGTGGGCCTTCGCCGCGTTCTCCTTCTCGGGCTGGGTGGCGACGCTGGCGGGATGGATGGTGACCGAGATCGGCCGGCAGCCCTGGCTGGTGACCGGCATCCTGCGCACCGCGGACGCGACCGGCGCGGTGAGCGGCGCCAAGCTCGGCGCGAGCCTCACCGCCTACGTGCTTACGTACACCGCGCTGATCGTCGCCTACATGGTGGTGATCACGCACATGGCCGGCAAGGGCGAAGCCGGCCCGCTCATGAAGGGAGACGTGAAATGAGCGACGCGCTGCCGGTCATCTTCACCGTGCTGATGGGCGTCTCGATCCTGCTCTACGTCGTGCTCGACGGCTACGACCTCGGCGTCGGCATGCTGCTGCCGGCGGCGACGCGCGCCGAGCAGGACCACATGGTCGCCTCGATCGGCCCGTTCTGGGACGCGAACGAGACCTGGCTGGTGCTCGGCGTCGGGCTGCTCCTCGTCGCGTTCCCGGCGGCGCACGGCGAGGTGCTCGGCGCGCTCTACCTTCCGGTGGCGGCGATGCTGGTGGGCCTGATGCTGCGCGGCGTCGCCTTCGAATTGCGCATCAAGGCCGAAGGCTGGCACCGCGAGCTGTGGAACTGGCTGTTCTGGGCGGGCTCGTTCCTCGCCGCCTTCGCGCAGGGGCTGATGATCGGGCGCTACATCACCGGCTTCGACGCCGGCCTGGGCTACTGGCTGTTCGCGCTGGTGACCGGCGCCTCGCTCTGCGGCGGCTACGTGCTGCTCGGCGCGACGTGGCTCATCTATCGCGTCGAGGGCGAGCTGCGCGAGAAGGCGGTGCTCTGGGCGCGCTGGGGATTGCTGTGGGTCGCGCTCGGCGTCGCGCTGGTGAGCCTGGGCACGCCGCTGGTCAGCGAGACGGTGCGCGAGAAGTGGTTCTCCTTCCCGCGCATCGTGTTCCTGTCGGTATTGCCGATCGGCACGATCGTCGCGTGGCTCTGGGTATGGTTCTCGGTGAGGAAGTCGGACAAGCAGCCCTTCCTCGGCGCGATCTCGATCTTCGTGCTGGCGTTCGCCGGGCTCGCCTACAGCCTGTTCCCCTACGTCATCATCGACCGCATGACCATCTGGCAGGCGGCGGCGCACGAGAGCGCGCTCAAGTTCGTGCTGGTGGGCGCCGTCGTGGTCCTGCCGTTCATCTTCGGCTACACGTTCTTCGTCTACCGCCTGTTCGGCGGCAAGACGAAGGACGGCGGTGCATACTAGCGGGGAGGGAGGATTTCCATGAACAAGCGTCCGTCACGCGCCTCGCGGCGCAGCTTTCTTGCCAAGGCGACCGGAGCCGGCGCAGCGAGCCTGCTCGCCCCGGCGGCCCGCGTGCTCGCCGCCGGCCCCGTCGGCTCGAGCGGCGCGCTCGGCTTCGCCGAGCTGCCCGACGGCGCACTCGCCGAGCAGGCGCTCTACGCGCTGCCGGGCAAGGTGCCGCTCATCAAGAAAACCTTCCGGCCGCCGAACTTCGAGACGCCGGTGGAGTATTTCCGCACCGCCGTCACCCCCAACAAGGCGTTCTTCGTGCGCTACCACCTCGCCGGGATCCCGCAGGTCGGCGCGAAGGAGTGGAGCCTGTCGGTGGGCGGCGAGAGCGCCGAGCGCGAGCTGAAGCTCGGCCTCGCCCAGCTCAAATCGGAATTCAAGCCGGCGCAGGTGACCGCGGTGTGCCAGTGCTCGGGCAACCGGCGCGGCCTGTTCGAGCCGCACGTCACCGGCGTCGAATGGGGCGTGGGCGCGATGGGCAACGCCGTCTGGCGCGGCGTGCGCCTGAAGGACGTGCTGGCGAAGGCCGGCGTGAAGGCCGGCGCCCTCGAAGTCGTGTTCGACGGCGCCGACCATCCCGCGCTCGAGAAGACGCCCGACTTCGTGAAATCGCTCCCGCTCGAGGTGGCGCTCGACGACAACACGCTCGTCGCCTTCGAGATGAACGGCGCGCCGCTGCCGCACTGGAACGGCTTCCCGGCGAGGCTGATCGTGCCGGGCTGGACCGGCACCTACTGGGTGAAGCACCTCGCGAGCGTCAAGGTCGTGTCGCAGCCGGAGAAGAACTTCTGGATGAGCGCCGCCTACCGCCTGCCCAAGGGACGCTTCAAGACGCCGAGCTTCCAGTCGCAGGTGGCGGCGGCGAACGAGCCGATCACGAGCATGGTGGTGAATTCGCTCATTACCTCGCTGCGGAGCGGCCAGCAGATCGCGCGCGGCAAGCCGCTCGAGGTGAAGGGCGTCGCCTGGGACGGCGGCGCCGGCATCGCCAGGGTGGAAGTCACCACCGACAGCGGCGCGACCTGGCAGCCGGCGCAGCTCGGCCGCGACCTCGGCCGCTTTTCGTTCCGCGAGTTCTCGCTCAGCGCGCCCACGCGCAGCCCCGGCTCCACCGTGGTGATGGCGCGGGCGACCAGCACTTCGGGCGAGACGCAGGTCGAGCAGCTCATCCACAATCCCGCGGGCTACCACCACAACGTGGTGCAGCGGATCTACGTCGAGATCGTCTGAGGAGGCGCGAATGAGAACCGTACTAGTCATCGGCGCCATGCTCTTCGCGGGCGCGGCCGCCGCCCAGGAGTCGAAGGTCGTGCTGAAGGACGGGCCGGGGCGCGACAAGGCGCAGGCCTGCGTCGCCTGCCACAGCCTGGACTACATCCAGATGAACTCGCGCTTCCTCGACAAGGCGGGCTGGACGGCTTCGATCAACAAGATGATCAACGCGTTCGGCGCGCCGATCGAGAAAGCGGACGTGGAGGCGATCGCCGCCTACCTGGCGGCGAACTACGGGGCGGTGCCGGCCGGCAAGTAGCTACGTCAGATCGCGCGCGGCAGGGGCACGACGAAGTTCTCGCGCACCACTTCCTTGCCGGCGATCATTTCCTCGGCGCCGCGGCGCTCCTCGTCGAAGACGACGGCCGCGAGCTTCTGCAGCGTGTCGCGCGCCTCGTCGATGGTGCGGCCGTGCGAGTTCACCCCGGGCAGCTCCTCGATGAAGCCGATGTAGCCGTGGGAATTCTTCAGGTACACCGCGGTGAATGCCAGCCGTCCTTGTTCCATGCGCGCCTCCGCTTGAAGAACTTCAGGTTACGCGCAAAACCTTACGGCAATATTTCTTTCCGCCGGCTTTTTTGCCGCGAGTAATACTTCAAAACTTATGTGGTCCTTCCGACGACAAAATTATTGCGACGCGCAAATTTGCTGCGGCGCGCTCACGTCTCGAGCAGCTGCTTCTTCGCCTTCACCTTTGCCCATTCGTCCGCATCCGACGGCGCGGGCTTGCGCTCGATGATCGGCTTCCACTGCGCGGCGAGCTCGCGGTTCTTGGCGATGAACTCGTGCTGCGCGTCGGGCACGTCGTCCTCGGCGAAGATCGCCTCGACCGGGCACTCGGGGACGCACAGCGTGCAGTCGATGCATTCGTCGGGGTCGATCACCAGCATGTTCGGCCCCTCGCGGAAGCAATCGACCGGGCAAACGTCGACGCAGTCGGTGTACTTGCACTTGATGCACGACTCGGTGACGACGTAAGCCATAAGAATCAACAGTTTATCACGCTCGCAGCTTAGGACTTGGGAACCGCCGGAGGCGACCTCATAATACGGGTCTCCCTGCATCAATTCCCGAGGAACCATGAGCAGTCCCGACATCAGCC
>Ga0097621_100002773_pt1 | contig 11989 bp, 6 predicted proteins | sample KBSMisM72_FD_73165 | JGI IMG/M metagenome (GOLD analysis project Ga0097621, IMG submission 73165) | Miscanthus rhizosphere microbial communities from Kellogg Biological Station, Michigan, USA - KBS Miscanthus M7-2 (version 2) (version 2) | ecosystem: Host-associated > Plants > Roots >... | reverse complement strand
GGAAGCACTGGGATCTTTTTTACTTAAATTATAAACGCAACACACGGGGCCGTGGACCCTTTAAAACCGCAGTGTGTTGGAAATGCCGCTTGTTTTCTAATCAGCAGAAAGCCCTCTGTGAAACTCTGTGGCTCTGTGTCTCCGTGGTTCAATGGTTTGCCCTGGTTAAATTATTTAACGGTATCGAAATAAAAAAGTGATAATTAAAGGAAAATATCAAACACCAAACGCTTATATGAATTGCAGCAACATGAAAAAGGTACAGGAAATTTCTAACAGCAAACCTTTGCTTATTGTAAGCAAAAAAATGATGGTTGCTATTGTAGGGTTGTTTATTTTTTTTATAGCACAATCGCAAACTGCCAAAGAAAAAATGATACCGGGCGGTAAAAAAATTAGCCCGGATTTGTTCGGGCTGTTTTTCGAAGACATTAATTACGCGGCTGACGGCGGACTCTATGCTGAGATGCTGCAAAACAGGTCGTTTGAGTATAGCCCAACTGAAAGAAAAGAATGGCACCCGCTTTCTTTCTGGGAATATATTACAACCGGTTACTCCTATGGCAAAATAAGTGTGCAAACAAATAATCCTGTACACCCTAATAACCCGCATTACATTGTATTGGATATTGAACATATCTATGACAAAGAGGGTGGTGTGGGAATCAAAAATTTTGGATTTGACGGAATGGTTGTTAAAGCAGGAGAGAGGTATAACTTTTCTATGTTTGCTGCCCGGCTTGGTACAAAACCTGTCTCCTTAACTGTTAGTTTGCAAAACACAAAGGGCAAAGTACTGGCTGCGGATTCTTTTTCCGCTTCATCCGGCAACTGGCAAAAATATACGGCAACGCTTACTCCCAATGAAAATACAGACAGTGCCACATTGGTAGTGCTGGCCACAACAGAAGGGAAAATTGCGGTAGATGTTATTTCTCTTTTTCCTGACAAAACATTTAAAAACAGGTCGAACGGATTAAGACCCGACCTGGCCCAATTGCTGGCAGACATACATCCAAAATTTATTCGCTTCCCCGGTGGCTGTCTTTCGCACGGAGATGGTCTGGGAAATATGTACAGGTGGAAAAACACCATTGGTCCCGTTGAGCAAAGAGTTGAACAAAGAAATATCTGGGGCTATCATCAGACTGCCGGGCTTGGTTATTTTGAATACTTCCAGTTTTGTGAAGATATAGGCGCAAAGCCCCTGCCGGTGTTGCCGGCTGCGGTTAGCTGTCAAAACTCGGGCGGCACCTGGCGGATTGGTGGAACAGGGCAAAGAGCATTGCCGCTTGAAGAAATGCAGGATTATATTCAGGAAGTATTGGACCTTATTGAATGGGCCAATGGACCGGTTACCTCTGCATGGGGAGCCAAACGTGCGGAAGCCGGTCACCCCGCACCTTTTAACCTGGAGTATGTGGGTATTGGAAATGAAGATAAGATCACGCCTGAGTTTGAACAGCGGTTTACAATGATCTACGAAGCTGTAAAAGCAAAACATCCTGAAATTACCGTTGTTGGAACGGCCGGGCCTGCCCCCGACGGGGAAGATTTTTCAAAAGGATGGGACCTTGTAAACAATCTGCACGTGCCGGTGGCGGATGAACATTATTATAAGCCGCCCCAATGGTTTGTTTCAAATCAGTACCGGTATGATGGCTACAACAGACGCAAAGCGCAGGTATACCTGGGCGAATATGCATCCTGGGGCAATAAAATGCAAAACGCCCTCTCAGAAGCCTTGTATATGACGGCCCTTGAGCGCAATGGCGATGTGGTGAGGATGGCATCTTACGCACCATTATTTGCAAAAAAGAATTTTACCCAATGGAAACCAGACATGATCTTTTTCGACAATAGCCATTATTTCCTCACTCCCAACTACTATGTACAAAAAATGTTCACTACCAATCAGGGTGATTATTATGTTGGCAAAGTGATTAATAATAACAGCAGCGATTCGCTGGTGGCGGGTTCGTGTGTATTTGAAAGTAAATCCGGAGATATTGTTTTGAAAATGGTCAATACAGGAACAACACAAAAAATTATAAAAATAAATTTGAGCGCTTTTGGAAAAATCAATCCTGATGCTATAAAAACCGAATTGAGTGGTAGCGCCGATGCTGCCAACTCATTTGAAAACACAACAGCTATTATGCCTGTAACCGCTGCATTCAAAGCAGGTAAAAATTTTGATTACAGTTTACCGCCCACTTCGGTTACAGTAATCAGGATTAAAACAAAATAACGCACAGTATACAGCAACGGTTGAAAAACGGGCAGTATGTTATCGGTAAACAATATAATTTAAGCGTAAAGTTTTTAAAATGATAAAAGAGATTGTCCTTGGCGCGGCCATTGTAATTAGCCAGGGCGTTTTGGCGCAGGTAAAGCAGGCACAGAACCCTATTATTTTTGCAGACGTTCCTGATATGTCAATGCTTCGTGTGGGCGATACCTACTATATGAGCAGCACTACCATGCACATGAGTCCGGGCGTGCCGGTTATGAAATCAAAGGATCTTGTAAACTGGCAAATGGTCGGCTATGCTTACGATACATTGGCCAATGTAGATGAACTTAACCTTGCCAATGGCAAAAGCACTTATGGCAGGGGCTCCTGGGCCAGCAGTCTTCGTTTCCACAATGGCATTTATTACGTCAGCACATTTGCGCAAACAACCAATAAAACGTATATTTTCAGCACAAAAAATATAGAAAAAGGTCCCTGGAAAAGGGTTTCATTCAGTCCTCTCTATCATGATCATTCATTGTTTTTTGATGATGATGGAAAAGTGTACTTATTGTACGGCGGCACAAAACTCAGCCTTGTTGAGTTAAATGAAGATGTTTCCGGTGTTAAACCCGGAGGCCTGCAACAGGTGGTCATTGAAAACGCCAGTTTACCATCGGGCAATAAGGGTGGTTTAGGTGCAGAAGGTTCTCAACTGTTTAAAGTAAACGGCAAGTATTATCTTTTCAATATTACATGGCCCAGGGGAAGTGTGCGTACGGTTGTTCTGCATCGCGCAGATAAAATTACCGGGCCTTACGAAGGCAGAATTGGCTTCCAGGATAAAGGCGTGGCGCAGGGCGGACTCATAGATATGCCCAATGGTAACTGGTATGCGTACCTGTTTCGCGATTTTGGATCCGTAGGACGTATTCCTTATTTGATTCCTGTTAAATGGGAAGATGGATGGCCTGTGCTGGGTGTGAATGGTAAATTACCCGAAACACTTGATTTGCCTGCCAACAAAAGTTTAATTCCCGGCATTGTGGCATCGGACGAATTTACCCGCAAAAAAGGAGACCCCGCTTTACCACTTGTTTGGCAATGGAACCATAACCCGGATAATAGTTTATGGTCAGTTACGGCAAGAAATGGTTTTCTGCGTCTTACAACCGGCAGGATTGATACCTCTTTTTTGCTGGCCAGAAATTCGCTCACCCAGCGTACTATTGGTCCTGTATGTTCCGGTAGCATTTCACTGGATGTATCAAATATGAAAGAAGGTGATTTTGCAGGTCTGGGATTATTGCAAAAGAAATATGGGCAGGTGGGTGTTAAATACGGCGAGGGATCAAAATCAATTGTTATGGTAAATGCCGAATCGGGGAACCCGGTAGAAGTACAAAGTCTGCCCCTTACCCAAAAGACGGTTTTCTTTAAGGCAGAATGCGATTTCACTGAAAAAAAAGACATCGCCAATTTCTTCTACAGCCTGGATGGCAAGGCCTGGATAGCAATTGGTACTCCACTCAAAATGGAGTACACCATTCCACAGTTTATAGGCTACCGGTTTGCCTTGTTTAACTACGCTACCAAAAATGTTGGCGGGTGGGCCGATTTTGATTTTTTTCATATTACAGACACCATTTCGCAGGCAAAATAATTTGCAGGGATCATGCTATTTTACGGATAAAGGGATGCTGAAGCAAACAGGTTTTATTGTGTGTTTACCTGCTAGCCGCAAAAGACAGAACATAGCATTTTGTCAGACGCTACAAATTGGAGTTATTAATATAGGATTAGGTAGAATAAGCGCAAATTGGGTTAAATATTGGTTTGCTATAATAAGCCCGCGCCTTTAGGCCGGGGCATATCGTAAAGGCTTTTCGGGGATACCGGTACAGCAGCGGGCCATTTTGGCTAAAGCCTGAACAGATTTGTATTGTAACCCCGGCCTAAAGGCGCGGGGGTTATATTAAGATATCGTCATATTGATTGTCCCTGCGTTTATTGTATCCAATCCTATACTGATAATTGAAGCAATTGCAATGATTCAGGACGATTTAGACATTTGAAACATCAATTTAATGAATTGTGCTATCTGGAAATGTCTCTTTTGTCGAACTTTGTCCGGTAAGCTTATCATCTTATATCTGAGACTGCAATACTGACATAGGAAAATGTGAAAATGTTGGGCGCAGCTCTTGTGGCTGCCCTTAGAAATGCAGAAATAAAGAAGTTGACCGGTTGATGGGCCGCCGCGCGTCTGAATACTGTTATCCAAATACTGAATACTACAGTAAATGAGGAAGTTGACCGGATTGATGAGTTGCCGCGGGTCTGAATACTGTTATCTAAATACTGAATACTAACTACGGTCTTCAATCAAATAAATCAGGATGAAAACAGCAATTGTTACAGGCGGGGGTTCCGGGATAGGGTTGGCCATTGCAGCAAAATTTGTTCAGGCGGGCCTAAAGACAATCATTATTGGCCGGGATCTGGAAAAACTCCGTATTGCCAGTGACAGGCTGGGAACGTTATGCATACCTGTTAGTGGCGACCTTAGCACCCTTGCAACCATTCCGCTGTTGGTTGAAACTATTATAAAAGAGCATGGCAATATTGATATACTGGTAAATAATGCAGGTATTAATATGAAAAAGGAATTCACTGAGGTAACCGATGAAGATTTCCTGCGCATTATACAAACAAATCTTTCAGCCGTGTTTGTGCTGTCAAGAGAGATAGTAAAGCACATGCTAAAAAATGATATTAAGGGAAGTATTATAAACATCAGTTCCATGGCGTCGCAATATGGCATTCCCAAAGTAATTGCTTATACCGCCTCTAAATCGGCTGTTGAGGGTATGACCAGGGCCATGTCAACAGAATTGGCGCCCAAAGGCATTCGCACCAATTGCATAGCACCAGGGTTTATTGGTACAGATATGAGTGCAAAAGCATTGGACAGCGATCCGGAGCGAAAGAGTAAAGCGCTTGGAAGAACTTCCATGGGATACCTGGGAGAACCGGCAGATATCGGCGATGCTGCCCTTTTCCTCGCAACAGATAATTCTAAGTACATTACAGGTGTTGTACTTCCGGTTGATGGCGGCAACTCTACCGGTTTTTGATTAAACAACGATTGCGAAAGATTAACCAATATGAAATGATCAGGAATTTGCTGTTGTTACCGCTATTGATGGTTGGCATACACTTGTATGCGCAAACTATTGTGAGCGATACAAAATGCGCGGATTGCTACACCTTACTGGATGCCGGACAAAACACGGCCATTTATACCGATGACAACGATGGATTACTGGTGAAAAAATCAGCCGCACTGTTGCAACAGGATATTGAGATGGTAACGGGCACCAGACCCATCTTACAAAACAATTTTGGCCCATCATCAAATTCAGCCATCATCATTGGCACAATCAACTCATCTGCTATTATCCGGCAACTGGTGCTGGAAAAAAAAATCAACACAACAAAAATTGAGGGTAAATGGGATGGGTATCTAGTCCAGTCAGTAAAAAATCCTGCTAAGGGCATCCGGCAGGCTATTGTTATTGCAGGAGCAAATAACAGGGGCGCTGCATATGGTGTTTTTGAATTATCAAAACAATTGGGTGTATCGCCCTGGTACTGGTGGGCAGATGTGCCTGTAAAAAAGAAAGCTGCTGTTTACATTAGAAGCAACGCATTGATAAATGATGCGCCAAAAGTAAAATACCGGGGTATTTTTATCAATGATGAAGCGCCCGCGCTCTCCGGTTGGACCAAAGAGAAATTTGGAGGTTTCAAGAGCCAGTTTTACGCAAAAGTCTTTGAACTTATTCTGCGGTTAAAAGGAAATTATATTTGGCCGGCCATGTGGGGCAATGCATTTTATGACGACGATTCACTGAATATAAAAACGGCCGATACATTTAATATCGTTATCGGTACTTCTCATCATGAACCATTGATGAGGGCGCATGATGAATGGAGAAGATATGGCAAAGGGTCATGGGATTATGACAGCAATGCAGTAAGGCTGAAAGAATTCTGGAAACAGGGCATGCAACGCGCCACCAATGAGAAAATAGTTACCGTGGGCATGCGCGGAGATGGTGATAAGCCCATGAGCCAGGGTACGGCAACTGCACTGCTGGAAAGAATAGTAAAAGATCAGCGGCAAATAATTGAAGAGACAACCGGTAAGCCGGCAAGTGAAACGCCCCAGCTATGGGCCCTGTACAAAGAAGTACAGGATTATTACGATAAGGGAATGACGGTTCCTGACGATGTAACGCTTTTATTATGCGATGACAATTGGGGCAACATCCGCCGGCTGCCCCTCTTGGGTGAAAAACCGCGCAAAGGCGGTTACGGTATCTACTACCATTTTGACTACGTAGGCGGCCCCAGAAATTACAAATGGCTTAATACCAACCCCATTCCAAGAGTGTGGGAACAGATGCACCTGGCATGGGAATATAATGTGCGGCAAATCTGGGTAGTTAATGTGGGTGATATCAAACCAATGGAATTTCCCATCTCCTTTTTTTTGGATTATGCCTGGGATCCTGAAAAAATAAATGCGGATGATTTGCAGCATTATACACAGCAATGGGCCAAAGACCAGTTTGGCGTTAAATATGCCGGTGAAATTGCAGAACTCATCCGTTGTTACGGAAAATACAATGGCAGAAGAAAACCTGAACTGCTGGACGCAAATACGTATAGCTTTAATTATAACGAGTGGGATACGGTTGTAGCTGAATACAAGAAACTGCTGACGAAGGCCGAAAAAATAAATGCTGTTTTACCAGCAGCGCAAAAGGATGCGTATTATGAGTTGGTATTACATCCAATAAAAGCCTGCGCCAACCTTAATGAAATGTATTATTACGCCGCACTGAATCAAAAAGCATATACAAACCAAAATGAATCAGCCAATTTGTATGCTGATAAAGTAAAGCAGCTTTACCAAAATGATTCACTCATCACACTGGAATACCATCAGCTGCACAATGGTAAATGGAACCAGATGATGAGCCAGACGCATATTGGCTATACCTATTGGCAGGAACCCCGGAAGCAAAAAATGCCGGCAGTTAAATACCTGACTGCCGATTCAGCGGTTAAAATGACCATCCCTGTCAAACCTGTTATGAAGCGGGCCGCTATTCCTGCCGGATATAAAACAACTGCTTTTTTTCAGGATGAGGAAAAAGGCGTGTCAATGGAAGCTGCTCATTTTAGCAAAGCAATTAATACAAAAGATATTCAGTGGAAAATAATACCCGACCTTGGAAGAACAGGTTCAGCTATTACAACATTACCGGTTACGGCAAAAGCGCAGGTGCCCGGTGGAAATGCCGCTCATGTTGAATATGAATTCTATACTTACAGCACAGGCGATTTTTCGGTGAACGCCTATTTTTCGCCCACGTTAAATTTTCAGAATACCACGGAAGGATTGCAGTATGCTGTTTCTATAGATAATGAAACGCCACAAATTCTGAGCATTAACACCGAAGACAAAAACACGGGAGCAGGTATCTGGAATAAATGGGTGGCAGAGAATATTATTATCAAATCAAGTAAACACAGCATTGCTGTTGTGGGAAAACATCTCTTAAAATACTGGATGGTAAATCCCGGCTTGGTATTGCAAAAACTGGTACTGGATTTCGGCGGTGTTCAGCAAAGCTATTTCGGGCCGCCAGAAACAATCAATCATCTCAACGAAATAAGATAATATGAAATACACAATTGTTCTTTCAAAATGGCCGCTCCTGTTCGCCCTTTTATTGACCGGCTTTACCGGCAGTAAAAAAAATGGTGCTTCTTTACAAATACCATCGCTGAAAGAAACATTCAGGGATGACTTTGCCATTGGTACAGCGCTGAATGCGGCGCAGATTGAGGAGAAAGATCCCAGGGCTGCTGTATTTATACCGGAACAGTTCAATACCGCAACCCCGGAAAATATTATGAAGGCAGAGATAATTCATCCGCAATGGGACACTTATAATTTTGACCTGGCTGACAAGCTTGTTGCCTATGGTCAGAAACACCATATAAAAATCAATGCACACACCTTAATCTGGCATAGCCAGTTGCCTGCATTTGTGCGGAGAATACAAAGTGTTGACTCTTTCAGAACTTTTTTTACCAACCACATCAATACAATTGCCGGCCGTTATGATGGCAAGGTGTTTTCCTGGGATGTGGTGAATGAAGCATTGAATGAAGACGGCACCATGCGCAAGTCTGTTTTCTTTAATAAATTGGGCGATGATTTTGTTACAGAGGCATTCCGGCTTGCCGGCAAAGCAGCACCCAATACGGCTTTGTATTATAACGACTATAACAACGAGCAACCTGCCAAGCGTGCTGGCTGTATTGCGCTGATCAAAAAAATACAATCGGGCGGTGTAAGAATAGACGGAGTAGGTATACAGGGCCATTGGCACCTGGGCAAAATTCCGCTAAAAGATATTGAAGAAAGCATTCTTCAATATGCAGGGCTGGGCATAAAAGTAATGTTTACGGAACTTGATATAGAAGTGCTGCCCCGTAATTTTCAGGGGGCGGAGGTAAGTCAGCAAATGAAAAATACACCGGATATGAATCCTTATCCAAATGGTTTGCCAGACAGCGTACAGCAACAACTGGCAAGCGATTATGAAGCATTGTTCAAATTATTTTTGAAGCACAGGGATAAAATTTCGCGGGTAACTTTTTGGGGTGTAAATGATGCGCAAAGCTGGCTGAATAACTGGCCGGTAAGAGGCAGAACAAATTATCCATTATTGTTCGACAGGGAGTTTGCACCAAAACCTGCATTTTATAAAGTAATTGAAGCAAAAAAAACGTTTAGATAAAGATAAAAAGCATCCTGATACGGGGCAACAAACAAATATGAATAATAACACGTCTCAAAAATTATCGGTGCTTGAAAAAGTGGGTTATAGTTTAGGCGATCTTGCTGCTAACCTGATCTTTCAAACACTGTTGGCTTTTCTTGCATTTTTCTATACAGATATTTATAAGATACCAGCGTCAAAAGCAAGCATGGTAATGCTGATTGGCGGATTTATTGGTGCATGTTTTAACCTGGTAATGGGTGCTATTGCCGACCGCACCAATACCCGCTGGGGAAAGTTTCGTCCCTGGGTATTGTGGACAGCTATTCCGTTTGGTGCCATTGCCTTGCTGGCTTTCTCCACGCCCAACTTTAATGAGGGAGGTAAGGTAGCGTATGCATTTGTCACGTATTTTTTTCTTGTTGTCATTTATTCAGCCAACAACCTTCCTTATTCTGCATTAAGCGGTGTAATGACGGGCGATATGAAAGAACGGAACAGTCTTTCATCCTATCGCTTTGTCTCAGTCATGCTGGCGCAGTTTATCATACAGGTATTATTGCTGCCACTGGCTATTTCAGTAGGTCATGGCGATAAAGCCGCAGGGTTTGAGAAGGTGATGCTGGTATTTGCCATTACGGGTGTCGTCTGCTTTCTGATCACTTTTCTAACCACCAGGGAAAGGATTACACCACCAGCTACGCAAAAAACACCTGTAAAACAGGACCTGCTGGATTTGTCGAGAAACAAGCCCTGGCTGATAATGCTTGCGCTGACCGTTCTTGTTTTTATAACGCTGGCTCTTAGGGGCGGTATGAATATCTATTACTTCAAATACTATTTAACGGAGGCAAGCCAGTCAGCATTCCTGCAAGATATTGGTTTTGGCAACATGCTCAACCGCCTGAGTAATGTCTTTGGTAGTGCAGCTTTTGAAGAATTTCGCAAGCCCGACAGTGCACCGTATGCTGCTTTCAGTATTGTAAGCGGAGCCAGTACCATTGCCATGATATTGGGTATATTTTTTTCAAAACCACTGGCAGACAGATTTGGTAAACGAAACACATTCGGTATTTTTCTTTCACTATCTGCCATCTGCCTGATACTGGTAAATTTTTTATCCAGCACAGCTGTCACTGCCGTGTTTGCATTGCAAACATTGTATGGGTTTATTTATGGCATTACCATTCCGCTGCTTTGGGCCATGATTGCAGACGTTGCCGACTACAGCGAATGGAAAAATAACCGCCGGGCAACCGCCATTATTTTTTCAGCAATGATATTTGGATTGAAACTAGGACTAAGCCTTGGTGGCGCGCTATCAGCCTGGCTGCTCAGCATAGTTGGGTACGATGCAAATGTTGCACAGCAAACTGCGGGGGCTGTAAATGGCATTAAACTATTGGCGAGTGTGGTGCCGGGATTAATATTTATTGGCGGTGCAGCATTGCTGTTTGGATATAGCATAGATAAAAATTCAGAGTTGCAGATTGAAAAAGAATTGAAAGCAAGAAGAAAAATAGTGTTGAGCAATACAACAGATGATTCAAAATAAATGAAGGAAGTATAAATTTATCTCCATGTGGTTAATAAAAGGCTGTATTATCTTTTTTGCCTTGCATGCTTTTGCTATTTCGGTTAAAGCAGAAAACGGTCACGATCTGTGGCTCCGCAAACAAACAGCCCATATGGTAAATGTTGTTTGTAAAAAACAATCACCCATGCTGAATATTGCCCGCCAGGAATTGCGGCGGGGCTGGTTGGGCAGGGCAGGGGCAAGTTTTACTTTAACAATCAAACCTGATAAATCAATAAAAGGTGATGGTTATAAACTTGATAGTTCTGGCGTGCAGGCCGGCACAGAAGCGGGCATTTTGTATGGCGTTTATGATCTGCTGCGCCGTCAGCAAACCGGAGACCTTACGCAACCGGTTATTTCCAATCCCAGCTATGAGCGCCGCATACTGAATCACTGGGATAATCTGAATGGAACTATAGAACGTGGTTATGCAGGCCGTTCGATTTTTTGGCGCAACGAAAACGATTCACTGTTAACAGTAACCGAAAACGACAAAGACTTATGGCTGGAATATGCCCGTGCCAATGCTTCCGTAGGAATTAACGGGAGTGTTATTAATAACGTAAATGCATCTGCTAAAATCTTAACGGCTGAGTATCTTGAAAAAGTAAAGGCCATTGCAGATGTGCTGCGCCAGTATGGAATTAAAACGTATCTGTCAGTTAACTTTTCATCTCCGGCATTATTGGGTAAACTGAAGAATTCGGATCCCCTGGCGCCGGAAGTTATTCAGTGGTGGAAAGACAAGGTGAAAGAAGTGTATCAGCTTATCCCCGATTTTGGCGGGTTTCTTGTAAAAGCTAACAGCGAAGGACAACCGGGCCCGCAGGATTTTGGACGCACTCACGCAGATGGTGCTAATATGATGGCTGACATTTTGAAGCCTTATGGCGGAATTGTTATGTGGCGGGCTTTTGTATACAGTTCCAATGATAAAGATCGGGCAAAACAGGCTTATACTGAATTCACCACACTGGATGGGCAATTTCGCGATAATGTTATTATCCAGGTAAAGAATGGTCCGATAGATTTTCAGCCCCGCGAGCCATTCAGTCCACTTTTCGGCGCCATGAAAAAAACATCTGTGATGCCCGAATTTCAAATTACCCAGGAGTACCTGGGTGAATCCATTCACCTGGTGTTTTTATCAACCATGTGGGAGGAATGTTTGAAAAGCGATACTTACCAGCAGGGAGCCGGCAGTACTATTGGCCGCTGTACAGATGGCAGCATCTATCCGCAAAAATATACGGCTATTGCAGGTGTGGCCAATATTGGTCTTGACAGCAACTGGTGCGGACATTTATT
>Ga0097621_100002772_pt1 | contig 11993 bp, 9 predicted proteins | sample KBSMisM72_FD_73165 | JGI IMG/M metagenome (GOLD analysis project Ga0097621, IMG submission 73165) | Miscanthus rhizosphere microbial communities from Kellogg Biological Station, Michigan, USA - KBS Miscanthus M7-2 (version 2) (version 2) | ecosystem: Host-associated > Plants > Roots >... | reverse complement strand
GCCGTCTCGCCATAACTGACGTCCTGAAGCTCACACAACACGACGACTTCACGATACTTCGCCGGCAAACTCAATACTGCTTTCCGCACCGATTCAATCGTCTCTGCACGCGTCAGATCTTCAAGCGGACACAAATCCGTGCCGGGTTGCTGCAGAAGCGTGTCATCGTCCGATTCGTCGTTGAGCGGGGACAGCAGTTGTTCGACTCGCAAACGCCGTAGCACGTAATTTCTGGCAACACCGAAAAGAAACGCACTCACGGATCCGCGGGCAGGATCAAAAACATTCCCCTCACGCATCAGAAACAGAAAAACTTCCTGGGTCACGTCCTCAGCGATCGACTTAGACCCGCTCATCTGGAGCGCAAAGCGATACACCCCGGCCTGGCGGCGACGATAGAGGAGGGTTAGTGCTTCATCGTCGCCCGCCAGCATCGACCGTAATAATTCAGTATCGCTAAGGTCGTTTTTTAGGTTCATTAATCCTGTTTGAGCCCGCCGGTCATTGGTATTCGTTCCGGAACGTGTGAAAGTTCCAGAATCTTGGGCGACGGGGTTTCAGGGTAAAAAGCGCTCGCGAAATTCGACTGTATTCTGCCGCAAATCGAGCCATTCCGCGAATATCTGCGGGTTTTGGAGCCAAACTGTCAGCCACTCGGCGACCTCAGCTGCTAGTTGTGTGTGGGAGGAGAGTGAATCAAGTTCGGATTTAAGTGAGCGAACGGCTCGGCGGAGATGCTCCCGCTTTGTTGGATCGCTTTCCACCTGCTGAACTTTTTTGATTAATCCGAGAGCCGCTTCAATGCTGGTTAATTCGAGGTCTTCCGCGGTGAAGAGCAACTGTTTTTCACGCCAGCGTGCGTCGGCTTGAAGAATCTCGGGATGTCTGAGGGGCGCCCCATGATCGGCGAGCACACGAGCAATTGACGCAGGACCAATTGAAGCTCCAAAACGTTCCTCAAAAGCAATCCCAATCAGTTCGAGCTCAGAGGCACTAACAACCTCAGCCCCCAAACCTTCCCACACCTCAACAATGAATTGCTCTTTAGTCATAGCCACAAAAAAGCACAAAAGGCACAAAATCTCTTTTGTGTTTTTTGTGCCTTTTTGTGGCCTACTTCTCGATTTGTTTAATCAAGCGCAGGGCGTGGTTGCGGGCGATGAGCGGGATGTGTTCGTCCGTGCTCATGTCGTGAAGCAGTTTGAGGAGCTGGCGTGGATCCGATAAGCCGTCTCGTTTCAAAAGCGATTCAAAAAGCTCCATCAGCTTCGGTGCATTGAGCGGCTGGTTCTCCCGCGCGATAGCGATATCAAACACAAGAATCGCCTGATCCGCAGCCTTCCGATATTCAGTAACAAGCTTCGAGGCGTCCGAGTTATTCGTCCAATTGAATTCAGCCACGCGTTTGCGCTCGCCACGCTCCATCCCGATGCGCATCGTGCCAAGATGAGGAAACTGTTTGTTTGACTGGTAGTTTGTTTCCGTATCAAGAAACTGCAGGGCTTGCCACGACGCGTTGATGCGAGCGAGAGCGTCGGTCGAAAATTCGATCGGCTCACTTATCGGTGTATCTCCATCCAACCGTTCAAACGTAACCGTGCCTCGTCCATTCTGATCGTGTTCGATAACGATGTGTTTGATGTAAAACTTGGGCTGTGAAAACTCGTAGGTATATTTAACCCGCTCAGTCTTTGCCGTCGCGCCGATTGACGAAGCATCCCCACCTTGCTGCGGACGTGAATTATGCTTCGCGCCGCTCTGATTCTGCGCACAAATGGAAATCGCCGCGCTCAAAACTATCAGCGCGGCGGGGAGACCTTGCAACAGTAACCTTTTCCTACTCACTCAAATTTTACCGACACCAGCTTCGAGACGCCTGCCTCCTCCATGGTCACGCCGTAAAGCGCACGCGCCATCTCCATCGTCCTCTTGTTATGCGTGATAACAATGAACTGAGTGTCAACCGACATCTGGACGACCTTATCAGTAAAGCGTCCCACGTTTGCTTCGTCAAGTGGAGCGTCCACTTCGTCCAGGAGACAGAACGGCGCCGGGCGATAATGGAAGATTCCCAGCACGAGTGCAAGCGCCGCCATCGCCTTCTCACCACCGGACAACAGCAGCACGTTCTGCAGGCGTTTACCTGGCGGCTGAGCAACTACGTCGATACCGGATTCGAGCACGTCGTCGGCGTCGATAAGACTCATTTCGCCTCGTCCACCACCAAACAACTCCTGGAACAACACGCTGAAGTTTTTGTTGATCTGCTCGAACGCATTTCGGAAGCGCTCACGTGACCGGCGTTTGATCTCGCGCAACGCTTCTTCAGTTGCGGAAATGCCTTCGACGATATCCTGACGCTGAACGGTGAGGAAGAGTAGACGTTGCTCCGCTTCTGCAAGCTCCTCGAGCGCCATCATATTCACGCCGCCGAAACCTTCCAGCCGGTTGCGCAACTCTTCGACACGCGAATGGCTCGCATCGAGATCGAAGTCTTCCGGGAAAGTAAGCTCGCGAGCGAGATCTTCCAATGACTGGCCCAGCTCCGTCTGACAGTTTTCATGAACGAATGTCTGGCGTGCGTGTGCCTCGGCTCGCTGCACCTCGAGCGCGCCACGAGAATCTCGCACTTCAGCCGCTCGACGATTTAAGTCAGACAACTCAGCCGAATACTCGTCCGCCTGTCTGCGAGCGTCGTGCAGCCTGTTTGAGAGATCTGCGATCTGCTCTTCTTCACGAGCGCGGTCACTTTCAACTGTACTTGCCGCGAGTTCCAGATCAGCGATCGAGAGTTTCAGCTCGTCACTGCGGCCCGCCATCTCTGCGAGATCCATCCGGTAGCGATCGACACGCGCCGCAAAATCAGCGAGCTCGCCTTCAGTTCTTCTCAACTCTGCGGTAGTGGCGCGCCGGCGTTCAGAAGCAGCAGCCGCGGCAGCTCGTTGCTGCGTGAGCGATTCGCTTTCGGCTTCCAACTCACGTCGCAAGTCGGTCAACAACGCTGAGGCTTTAATTACGTTGTCCGCGGCCGTTTCACGCGCGTTCTCAGCAGTTTCAGCTTCCAACAAAGCCTGCGCCCGCCGGTTCGCGACTTCCAACCGCTCTTCCTCGACGCGCATGGAATCTTGTCCGACGACGCGCATGTGACGCTCAGTCCGTTCAACTTCCTGCTCGAGCGATGTCGTCGTGTGTTCGCGCGCGAGTGCCTCGCGTTCTTCACGACCAATTGCCTCATTTAGGGTAAGCACTGCGTCTTCAAGTTCAACGAGACGGGCGCGAGCGTCTTTCGAGGTTCTGCCGGCAGCGTCAACTTCGCGCGCGAGTGCCTCGGCACGCGTTTCGAGTTCCCGTAACTCTCGTTTGAACGCGAGCAGACCCGCACCTTCTTCAAGATCGCGAGCATCGCCTGCGTTGACGAATTGTCCGCTGGCAATCCAGTCACCATTCAACGTCACGTACATTTCGCCGGTCGCGATCGACTTGACCATCGCTTCCTCGAGATTCGCGGCCAGCCGTGCGTTTACTTTCTGTGGCAGGGTCCGTTTGAGAACGGTTACCAGCTGTTCTGGAGCACCCAGCAAATCGCAGATGCGCAGGTCTTCACGAATGCCTTCGCCCGATCCGTTTGCAAGGAGCGGTCGCTCTTCTAGCCTGCAAGCGAGTGCGGTGACTGTGTTGGTCTCGATTTCATCGCTGCCACCATGCAAACCGGCCACGAGGAAACTCGCCCGACCGCCGTTGTTTTCGCGGAGCCATTGAGCGGCGCGAACGGCATCGTCGGGCGTCGGCACCACGATCGATTGCAGCGACGACCCAAGTACACCTTCGACTGCACGTTCCCACTTCGCATCAACGTTCAAAGCATCAGCAAGCGTGCCGATGAAATGAAAATCACGCGGCGTTTCACTCGGAGAGAAGATGAGTTGCACGGCCGGAGAGTAATACGCGCGCCGCTGGTCAAGTTCTTTTAGACTTTCCAGGCGATGACTTGCACGTGAATACTCGTCGCGGACTCTGGTCAGTTCGGCTTCCGTGTCGCTGACAGCTTCGTGACCGCGAACTACAGCATCGACGGCGGTTTCGCGTTCAGCATGAAGCTTCGCTACACGGGCTCGCGCATCGGCCAGTTCGAGCGCAAACCTCTCTGCTTCGAGTTTTCTCTCGGCATGCTGCGTAGCCGCTCGATCGCCTTCGCGCGCGAGGCCGTCGGCTTGTTGTGACAGGCGCTCGAGAGTGTTTTCGAGTTGGCGTGCAATCTCCCGCACTCTTTCCGCAATAGCAGTTTGCGCCAGCAACTCAGCACGTGAACTCTCAATCTCGACTTCTGCCGCGTTTGCGCCCACCAGCTTCCCGGCGTACGACTCTTCAGCCGTTCGTAGGAGCAGCGCACTCTGGTCAAACTCCGCACGCAGCCTCGCATCTTCTTCCTGCAAACGACGGCACTCGCCTTCAATCAGCACCAGGCGTGATGTCAGTGCTTCGATTTCGGCAGTGACTTCGCCCTTACGCTTTTCAATTTCGGTCAACTGCTCCTGCTGGTAGACGCACTCACGAGCCTGCCTGTCTCGCAGCAGCACGGCTTCAGCCGCCGCCGCGCGAGCAGTCGATAGTTCGTCCTCGAGATTGCGTGCTTCGTGGGTTGCGGCGCGTGCAGCTTCTTCTCGCTTGCTGAGATCGTCAGCAATCGCTTGTTCGAGCTCCGTAATCTCTGTGAGCCTGGATTTTGTTTCTTCGAGGGTCGTCGCGAGTTTCTGATCTTCGGCGACGTAGACCTGGCGCAGCAACTCGCGCAGCTCTTCGCGCAATACGCCGTAGCGGCGCGCCTTCGCGGCTTGCCGTCGCAGGCTGTTTACCTGCCGATCGATTTCGGCAACGATGTCGGAGATACGCGAAAGATTACTGCGGGCCGATTCAAGACGTGCTTCAGTTGCTCGCTGGCGAACGCGAAACTTGGTGATGCCGGCCGCCTCTTCAATGATCGTGCGGCGGTCCATCGGCTTGGCGGAAAGAATCTGTCCGATGCGGCCCTGCTCGATGATGGCGTAGTGACCACCAGCCAGACCGGTTCCTGAAAAGAGATCCTGAATATCGCGCAGACGACAAATCCTGCCGTTCAGTAGATACTCACTCTCACCCGATCGATAAAGCCTGCGCGTAACTGAAACTGCTTCACCGGGCGCAAACTCTAGCGCGAGATTGCGGCGCCGCCAGTGTCGCTTGTATGTCGCCTTCTGGACCGGAGCCGTCTCTGAAGCAGTTGCTTCTGCAGGAGCAGCTTGAGGCGCTTCAGGTCCTTCAGTGACCTCAGTGATTTCGACCGCAGCGACTTCGATTGCCTCGGGTTGTTCCTGCGGCAGGATCTCATCGAGGTTGACCAATCGATCGTCGATCTTCTCGAGGGTCGAATCGATGTCTTCAATATCGGGTTCAGACTCCAGCACTTCGTCGCGCACCATGTGCATGACGACTTCGGCCATGCCGCTGGGCTGACGGTCTCGCGAACCCTGAAAGATGACGTCCTTCATTTCACCGCCGCGCAGATGCTTGACGCGCTGTTCGCCCAAAACCCATGCGATGGCGTCGGCGACATTGCTCTTGCCGCAGCCGTTGGGGCCAACGATGGCGGTGATTCCGTCTCCTGTGAAGATTATTTCGGTGTAGTCGGCGAAGGATTTGAAACCAGTAATTTCCAGGCGTTGGAGTTTGAACATTACGGGTGAGCCACTATAAGTTGGAGTGCTTAGAAAGTCAACCACAACTTAAAGTGAGGGCTCCTTAACTGAAGTGAGGACCACAGTTAAGCATCCGCGTTTATCCATGACTAACTCGGAACGTACTGTAGGGGCGGCCCTCCGTGGCCGCCCTCGGTTTGAACACGGGCTCAAGAACTTCACGGCCTCGGTCTCAACGAACATGATTAAACCGAGGGCGGCCACGGAGGGCCGCCCCTACAGTACGTTCCGAGTTAAATCAAGGCTGTATCGGATTTTGAGTCGATGGGGGTCGCCGCACATACAGCAGCAACTTCACCCCCGGCCGTAATTCAAAAGTTCCGCCCTCTTCTTTCGACGGCACCTGCCGGTATAACTGGCCGAAATTCGCCTCGAGTTCCTGTTTCTGATTTTCATTGGCGATGATCATTGGTTCACTGGAGGCAGCCATCCGCCCGAAATATCCGACGCGACTGAAGTTTCGGAAATACCACGGCAACGGCCAGTAGTCGGGACTCACGATTGTTATTCCCGTCAGGTCTCCCGAGTTTTCCTTCGCAATTTGTTCGACCTGCGTGACCAGGTCGAGAGTGCCGCGCCGCGTGTGCGCATACACGTAAACATACCTCGTATTGTCGTTGTCGTAGTTAACGAAATTCAGGTCGATAGACTGGTAAGTCGCCACCGCTACTGCCACGAACAAGACCGCCGCGGCCAGTCTCAACTGCCCGTGGTCCATGTCGTAAATCGCCTGGATCGTATAACCGGAAATCAGCGCGAGTGGTATAAGGAAGTTCAGCATCAACCACGGCGTCTTATAAGGAATGAGCGAGTAGGCGGCGATGAGACCAAAGGCCCACAACGCAGAAAAGAGCGCGAACCAGTTTTTCGGCTTTAACACGACAATCACCGCTCCGGCGGCGCCAAGAAGTAATAGCGGCGACTCTATGCTAACGAGCCACCTCACATACTGATCCGCTGAATGCACGTGCGCTTCGGTCCCGGTCTTTTTCCAAATAGCAAACGTCTGCAGCGAATCCATGATGCCTTTATTGTTAGTGAGGAACGAGGAGTAGAAGAGCAGGTACACCGCAAAGAAAACAAAGAGCGTCGTCGCGACGGCCGGTATGAGACTACCAGAACCTCCCATTTCATACATGGTGCGACTCAGCTCACCCTTGATGCGACTCCAGAGGCTAAGCGGTTGGTTTCGCTTGCTTACTTGAACAGCAGGTTTACGATTGAAGTACAAATAGACGAGCGTTAATACGAGCGAGATGATGAGCACCGCCACAGAGATCAGCGCCGTCTCTTTCGTCGCAAAAAGAAGTGCGACGCAAGCAGCTGCCCAAATCAAATGACCCGGTCTCCGCGTGTCATAAGCCCATACGCAAGCCACCACGATTCCGAGTGTAAAGAAGACGAATAGCGACTCGTGAATAAAGTAGCGGGAGAGATAAACAGCACCGGGCGAGACGGCGATCAAAAGCGCCGCTGAGAGTGTGGCGACCGTTCCCAACCGGCGGCGCAACAAGAACACCAAAACGATCGTGCCAAGCCCGAAGAGGACCGTTATGAGTCTGATATTGAATGTAGTAAGGCCGTAATTGTCGCGAGTGGCCGAACCGAATAAGAGTTTCGTGATCCACGGGATCACGGCTGAGAAGTAGTAAAGAGTAGGACCGTGATAGTTCGCCGGATCGTACTGGTAAAAACCCTCGCGCACGAGCCGCACCAGAAAGTTTCCGTTGACGCCTTCATCATGATGCAGCGGCACGAGATTCAGGTTATAGAACCGTAGCACGGCAGCGATCAGGAAGATTACGATTGCTCCGATTCGCCATGCCTGCTCCGGCACGTCCTGTATACCATGGACCGGAACCTCACTCTCCGAAGGCCGGCTCTTCGCACGGGCCTTTGGATTGCTACTTGATTTTGTAGAGTTTGTACTCACCAACTTCTCCAACTTTCTGAAAGCGTGTAAGGAATACTTCGTTGACTGGAGTTACAACTCGCTCCTGAGGTCCAACTACAAGATACTCGATGCCGTATTTCCTGATTAACTGTTCTGCGTCCGGCGCGCCAAGGTAAATGCGTTTGATCTCCCCTTCTCGCTGCACAAATTGAAGCCCGTGAGTCCAGATGTGGCCCGGGTATCCCATGAGTGAACGACGGCCGGTCAGAAACACCGGAGTGTTATGAACTGGAGCATGAACGATCAATGCGCGAGGTGCTGTTTGAGCTTTCACCAATTCGGCAAAGCGAAGTCCCGCCGCATCGAAGACCTGGTATGGCATTCGAGGCAGAGAAATGCTCGCAACATCGAGTGCTCCTGCGAGGGTGACAAAGACAAACAGAACAACTGCGAGTAATCGCCGCGTTCCTCTCTGATGCCAGAGTCTCGCCAGGAGCAAAGCAACGATGGGCGCAGATGCGAGCCACCAGTAGTAGAGAACTTTAATGTTGTCCCAGATCCACGGAGCCAACTTGATAAGGTTGGGAATAATGAAGCACAGCGTGAATGGCAGATAGAAAAGCAGGAGCCGTTTTGGAACCAGATATCCTTCGCCTCTGATGAGAACTGCAATCAGCAGCAGAGGTATGAAGAATCCCGTATTCATAAACCAGAACAAGATCGGATTTTCCTGTCCGTGGTCCCAACCTACTTCCCACGCAAAGAAACTGCCGGCATCCACTGAACTGTGGATAGTCGACCAGAGCAGCTGCGGAATTGCGATCACAGATGCTACCGCAAAGAATATGAACCAGTCGCGCCAGCGCCGTTGAATCAGCACGAGGCATCCCGCCATTCCCATCACAACAACAAAACTATGAGCATGGACGAGGGGCAACAGTCCTGCTGCGACGCCGGCAGCGATCATGCCTCGATTGGCAAACGCGACACGCGTCGCTTCCTGCTGCTGCCAAACGCTCTTTTGCTTTTCGCTTGCGCGCGTCTTTTTTCCGGTTTCAGTCGCTTCCGGTGTACGTTTCTTGTCGTTGGCGATCCACCAGTATGTGAAAGCGATGGTTGCCAAGGGCAGTCCCATCAGAAATCCACGCTGCGGGATCAGAAGGGCGGAGATGGCGTTACCCCAGCGCCACGTCGTTTCGGGAACAACCGTGAATGAAGGAGGCGGGTCCATCAAGACGCCCAGGAGGCCGCCTTCGTTTGTCCCGGCTTTTGCAAACAGTTGTGTCCAGCCGAGACCGCCGTTCAATAGTACGAGCAACGGTGTGATGATTGCCGCCAACTTGTCGCGCAACATCACCAGGGCCCAGCGATGGATCAAGCCGACGAAAGCGAGCCCGAGAATATAATTCTCGATGAACATCGATTCGCGAAGGTCTGCACCGCAACGCACGAACATCGCTGAAACGAAGTCGGAGATGAACGGATAAGTGAATCTAACTCCCGCATAGGTCGGATCTTCGGGCGGGAAATTGTTTCCGAAAACGAAACTCGTGATTACGCTGAGGTGAAATGGAAGATCGCCGAAGTTATTCAGCAGGCCGGTGCTGAGCCCGGTACTGTCTTCAATCACCGCCCGGCTGAACACTCTCCACAGCACGACTGCAACGAGCGCGTAGAAGAGAACGTAACCGATCGACGTCCCATCTGGTTTTGTAACGAGCCGTCGAGCTCCGATCGAAACGGCGTCGAGATCTCGTTTCAGGCGGCCGGCGATAGCTCCGTCCGTCAGGAGTGACAGCGGGCTGCAACAAATCACAGCGCTAAACAGCACCGCCGCTCCACTGAGACCAACCAATGAAGCAACCACAAACCCGATCAGCCCGAGGGCCGCTAACCCAATCGCTCCTCCGGCGCACAGTCGTGCACCCAACGACGCGTTTTCGTCGTAGAGGTAAGTCGCAATGGTGCCGCTAAACGTGACTAATAAAGCCAGTAAGAGAGACGCGATCATTTATCGGAGCGGATTATACCCTCTAAGATCAATCTGTGTAATCTGTAGATGGTTTTGCATCCGTGTTTGTAATCGGTTAGTTTTCTGCACGAGGCAAATGAATGTTAAGAGCAGGTATTGTAGGACTGCCCAACGTGGGCAAATCGACTCTATTCAACGCGCTCACAGCGCAATCGTCCGCCCTCGCGGCGAATTATCCGTTCGCCACTATCGAGCCGAATGTCGGCGTTGTTTCCGTGCCCGATGAACGACTCGAACCGCTCGCCCGGTTAGTCAAAACAGAAAAGATCGTGCCGGCGACGGTTGAGTTTCTCGACATCGCGGGACTCGTTCGCGGCGCGTCCAAGGGTGAAGGTCTTGGGAATCAGTTTCTCGCGAACATCAGAGAAACCGATACGGTGGTCCAGGTTGTTCGTTGCTTCGAGGATGAAAACATCGTCCACGTTGAAGGTGCAGTCGATCCGCTGCGCGATATCGAGACGATTCAGATCGAGTTGGCTTTGTCCGATCTTGCCACCGTGGAGCGTCGGCGCGAGAAGGCACAAAAGAGTCTCAAGAGTGGAGATAAGGTTGCGCGTCAGGAGTTGGACGTGCTTGAGAAGATCCAACCGGCGCTGGAAGAAGGGCGATCGGCACGAACTGTCGCACTCACAGATGATGAACGCAGCGTCGCGCGTAACTTCTTTCTCTTAACGACCAAGCCGACCATCTATGCCGCGAACGTGGAGGAGTCAGCGCTCGCCGATATCGATCACAACTCGATGGTGAATTCTGTTCGTGAGGTCGCGGCGAAGGAAGCGGCGGAGTGTGTGGTCATCTGTGCGCAGCTCGAAGCCGATCTGGTAGCGCTACCACCGGAAGAGCGTGTCGACTATTTGCAAAGTCTCGGTGTGAAGACGAGTGGTGTAGATCAACTGATTAAGAGCGCCTATCACCTGCTGGGCTTGATGTCGTTCTTGACTGCGGGTGAGAAGGAAGTACGCGCCTGGACGATCCCCCAGGGCACTCGCGCACAAACCGCCGCGGGCACCATTCACTCAGACATCGAACGTGGTTTTATTCGCGCCGAGATTGTCAGTTACGACGACCTTATTTCCGCAGGCTCCTACGCAACCGCACGAGAAAAGGGACTGCTACGACTCGAAGGAAAAGACTACATCATGCAGGAAGGCGACATAGTTAACTTCCGCTTCAATGTGTAGCCACAAAAAAGCACAAGAGGCACAAAACAGGATGAATCTCCTCTTGTGCCTCTTGTGCTTTTTTGTGGCTAATGTTTTAAGTGAGACCGTTTCGATCTTTGCCGAGACTCTTGATAAAGGTGTACAAGGCTTCATCGGTGCGGTTCTGATTGGCAGTTAACTTATTTATCTGTTCAGTGGTCTCCATTTGAGCCTGAATCAGCATGTTGATCTTCTGGTCCTGTTCGCGTGAGCGCGCACGCCAGCGGCGTCCTTCTCTAGCGAAAAGCCCCAATATACGTTCCACTCGATCGAGTCGTTGTTCAGGTGTCATTTACTCCATCCTTCAGGTGAGGTGAAAAATCGTGCACATGATCGCATGTGCGTACAGGAGCGGTCAAACTTTTAAGTGGGAGCGGAGGGACTAAGGTGGGAACCGAAGCGGGCAACTGAGTGAAGGAGCATCAACTCCCAGTTGCCCGCGAACAGTTAGCGTAGCAGGGCACGTATTCCAACTAGAACGAGATACGCAACGGCCAAGGTTACTGCCACCTTGATCAATAGCACCGCGAGCCCAATTATTGCGAGCAATGTAATTCCCACTACCTTTAACGCCAGCGGGAGTACCACTGCGAAAACGAATATTGCAAGGAGAATCATTCCGGCGATCCTCCAAATGTCTCTTCCATTCCTCATCGTCTGCTCTCCAATCGCTTTGCGGCCCCTGTATTTCCGGGGATTCTTATCGTCCGCAGCCAACTATACGCAGATTTCTCTAGTCGCGTTCCAATGAAGATTCTGGATACTTTACCCGAAAAAATTGGCCTTTTCGAACCTTTTGTTCCGGTTAAGGCACCGTCAGGTGATTCCCCACTGGTCGCTTGTTTAATTCTTTTCGGCGATAATTATACCTCGTTTTTGCGCCATGGACCGATGGAATTCAAGAAGTCTGTTTAGCGACGACGCCGGCGACGCCACCCCGCCGGAGGGCACACCGCTGGCCGAGCGTATGCGACCGCGCTCCCTGGCGGAATTTGTCGGCCAGACACACCTTGTGGGCGAAGGCCGGATCCTGCGACGTTTGCTCGCGGGCGGCGGCACCCTCCCATCATTGATTCTGTGGGGCGCACCGGGTACCGGAAAAACCACGCTCGCGCGCTTGCTAGCTGACAGTA
>Ga0097621_100002771_pt1 | contig 11995 bp, 7 predicted proteins | sample KBSMisM72_FD_73165 | JGI IMG/M metagenome (GOLD analysis project Ga0097621, IMG submission 73165) | Miscanthus rhizosphere microbial communities from Kellogg Biological Station, Michigan, USA - KBS Miscanthus M7-2 (version 2) (version 2) | ecosystem: Host-associated > Plants > Roots >... | reverse complement strand
CATAATTATTTTCAAACGCTTTCCAATCGATATTGTATCGATTACCCAAAATTGTATTTGCAAGATTGCATATAATCGCAACTTCGCTTAACAAATGAGATGATGGCGGTTGCAGCACACCTTTACTCATTTGTATTACACCCATTGAGTTTTCACAGCTTACAAATTGTTCGACTCCGCTTTGAATGTCTTTATCCGTTCTGCCTAAACATGGTAAAATCAGAGCACGTTTTCCATGAACCAAATGACTTCGATTCAGCTTTGTGGAAACATGCACTGTTAAATTAGTTTTCCTCAATGCTTCTGCAGTGAAAGCAGTGTCAGGCGTGGCAGATAAAAAATTTCCACCCATAGCAAAAAATAATTTCACCTTTCCTTCATGCATTGCTTTGATAGAGTTCACAACATCATATCCATGTTTGCGTGGAGGTTCAAAATGAAAATGGTCTTTCAGCTTATCTAAGAATTTATCAGGCATTTTTTCCCAGATGCCCATTGTTCTATCGCCCTGAACATTGCTGTGACCACGAACGGGACAAACACCCGCGCCGTGTTTTCCAATACTTCCTTTAAGCAACAAAAGATTTACGATCTCTTTGATGTTGTCAACTGCATTTTTGTGTTGCGTTAAACCCATTGCCCAGCAAACAATGATCTTATTTTTTTGCTGAATTAATTTTGCTGCTTCGCGAATGAGCTGTTCATCAACACCGCTTAATTCAGCGCATTGCTGAAATGATTGTTGTTGCAAATTTTGAATGAATTCTTCAAAGCCCGAAGTGTGTTGTTGAATGAACTGTTTATCGAAAACAGTTCCCGGATTTTTTTGTTCTTCTTCGAGCAACAATAACATGATCGCTTTCAGCAAAGGCACATCTGCATTTACCCGAACCTGCAAAAAAAGATCGGTGAGTTTTGTTCCGCCGCTTAAAATTTTTCCCGGTCTTTGCGGATTGATGAAAGTTGTCAAACCCGCTTCAGGCAAGGGATTAATGGCAATGATCTTTCCACCGTTCTGTTTGCATTTTTCCAATGCGCTCAACATGCGTGGATGGTTTGTTCCAGGATTTTGACCTATAATAATCAACAGTTCAGCATGATGAATATCTTCCAGCGAAACTGTTCCTTTTCCAACACCGATAGTTTCTGTTAGAGCGGCGCCACTGCTTTCATGACACATGTTACTACAATCAGGCAGATTGTTTGTTCCAATCATTCTTACAAAGAGTTGGTATAAAAAAGCAGCTTCATTACTTGTTCTTCCGGATGTATAAAAAACTGCTTCATCCGGAGTAGAAAGATTTTTTATTTCATTCGTAATTATTTCAAAGGCATCTTCCCATGCAACCCGCTGATAATATTTTGCACCTTCGTGCAAAATCATTGGTTGTGTTAATCTTCCTTGTTTACCAATTTCAAAATCCGTCCACGCACCAATTTCTTCAATACTATGTTTGCTGAAAAAAGCAGCGGTTAATTTTTTCTTTTGCGCTTCTTCTGCAATTGCTTTTATTCCGTTTTCACAGTATTCGCCAAGAGAAGACCGTTCATCATCAGGATCTGGCCACGCACAACCCGGACAATCGATTCCTCCTTTTTGATTTAATGACGTAGCAACTTTCAAAGCATCAGCCACTGTCATATATTTCAGCATTTGCCTGAAAGAAGAAATAACGGCTGTAACACCCACGGACTTATGTTGAAAAGGAGTCTGATGCAAGTGTGCAAAACGGTGAGGAGTGAGTGCTATATCAAATTTTTTCTGAAAATCAAATGCCATACAAAAACTCTTTACACTACTAATTTACAAAATGTAGAAAGGCAATTTTCATAAATAATATTTTGGAGTTGATTGTACGATCTGTTTATTATTGCTGTTTTTGTCTCTCAGAATAACTTTTTAAGATTATAAGCAGAATAATCACATCTCAGTTTCTTTAATCAATTTTGCATTTGTTATATTTATTACAGCAGACATTAAGATAGTTTATGCGAAAGTTGCATTGGAAAGAATTGCTGGCCCTGTTCTTCATTTTGTTGGCGATCTTCTTTTTAAGACAGGAGAGAGGCGAACTTGTACAACTTATTCCTGCAATAAAAGAAGCAAATGCTTTTTGGGTTTGGTGTGGTATTATTGTTACCGTAGCATATATTCTGTTGCAGGCCGGTTTATATGTATTTAGTTTTGCCACTGTTCACGGAAAAATAAATTGGATAAGTGCCATTGAACTTTTTGTAAAGCGAAATCTTATTTCGGTCTTTCTTCCTGCAGGTGGCATCAGTTCGTTAGCCTATCTTCCTAAAAACATAAAACAGGAGCAGATTAATAAACAACAAGTGCACCAGGCTTCGGCGGTCTATGCTTTTATTGGAATCTTTTCTGTATTTCTTGTTGGTATTCCTGTATTAATTTTCCTGCTTGTATCGCCGCATGAAATTGAAGGAGCAATCGGAGGTTTTGTTGCACTGACTATAATTTTACTGCTTGCTATAACCGTTGTGTATGCAGTGCGTAACAGAACGCGTTTTTATTTTCTTATAACAAAAAGATTTCCAAAACTTGAACAGTTTATCGATGATTTTTTTTCCTTCAAAATCTCGAGAAAAAATTTTTGGATAGCAACTTTTTTTTCTGTGCTTATCGAGTTTGCGGGAATTGCTCATTTGCTTATCGCGATGAAGGCAGCCGGTTTGCAACCTGATCTTGAAGCTGCCGCTGTTGGTTATATTGTTGCAACAATTTTTTTGATCATCTCACCTTTTTTGCGCGGACTTGGCGCAATTGAATTATCTCTCGCCATCATTTTGCAGGCTTATAATTTTTCACTTGTAAATGCTTTGGTCATCACTTTGCTCTTCCGGATATTTGAATTCTGGCTGCCTCTCGCAGCGGGCATTATTTCATTTGCGTTGCGCGGGAAAGAGTTGTTTCTTCGTTTGTTTCCTCCGGTAATGATATTTTTATTAGGTGTTATCAATATTATTTCAGTCATTACACCTCCCATTGCTTCACGTGTAAAAATTTTGAAAGAATATATACCGGTTTCCTCGCTTGAGGCTTCCAACTTATTAGTGATATTAATGGGTTTGATGCTTATTATCACTGCACATTTTCTTGTTCGCGGACTGCGCACCGCATGGCTGCTTGCATTGATCGTTTCTATTGCTTCCTGTATCGGTCATATTTCAAAAGCATTGGATTATGAAGAAGCGCTTGTGGCTTTGGTTGTTATCATTGTTTTATTGCTTACATCAAAACAATACACTATTAAAAGCAATCCCAATCTTGTGAACATTGGAATGATTACCGGCGTTGCAACTTTTTTGGTAGTACTTATTTTCGGAGGCATCGGGTTTTATTTTTTAAATAAAAAACATTTCGGGATTGATTTCACATGGCGGCAATCGATCGTATATGCTATTCGAACTTTCGCGTTGCTTAGTAATGCAGACTTGCATCCGCAGACGAGATTCGCAAACGAATTTCTTCTTTTTATAAACGGCTTAGGTGTTGTTTCGTGGATATTTCTTTTTTATACGATTATTCGTCCGACAATTTACAGTGCAACAAAAGGAGATGAATCTTTTCAGAAAGCCCACTACCTGCTGAAACAATATGGTGATTCGCCGCTCGATCATTTTAAAATAAGCGCTGATAAGGAGCTGTATATTTCCAATCAATACGAAGCGTTCGCCTCGTATCGTGTTGCCAATGGATTTGCAATTGTTTTGGAAGAGCCCGTTTGTTCTGAAGGAGATAAAACCTTTGTACTGCAGGAGTTTGAAGAGATGTGCAGAACAAAAGGTCTTAAGCCGGTTTATTATCGTGTGGAGGAAGATTCATTGTATCATTTTAAATCATTAAATAAAAAAAAGTTATTGATAGGCCAGGAAGGCATTTTAGAAACGGATAAATTTTCGTTGGAAGGCAGGGAAAGAAAATCGCTTCGAAACGCAGTGAACAGCTTGAATAAAAAAGGATACAAAGCAGAGGTGCATAAAGCGCCGCAATCGGGCCTGCTGTTGCAGGCATTGCAGCAGGTTTCTGATGAGTTCTTAAGAGCAAATGATATGGAGGAACTTGTTTTTTCGCAAGGCTCTTTTGATTGGAGTGAACTTCGGTCGCAAGACATTGTTACTATCAGTGATCCTGATAAAAAAATCGTTGCCTTCCTCAACATTATACCTGATTATAACCCTAATGAATGTACCTACGATATGATCAGAAAAACAAATGATGCGCCCAACGGTTGCATGGATGTTTTGATTATTGAACTGATCAAATATGCGAAGGAGAAAGGATATGAGTATGTAAATTTTGGATTAGCCCCGATGTCTGGTATTGAAATGCCCGACAGTACCGCTGAAAGGGTTGTTAAACTTGCTTACGAAAAAATAAAACGTTTCAGGCATTACCAGGGATTAAGAGATTTTAAAGAGAAATTTGTAACGAAATGGCAGAACATGTATCTCGTTTATAGAAATGATTTTGATCTTATTCAATTACCTGCTGCGTTGAATAAAGTTATGATTCCCGTTAACAAAGCAAAATGAGTATGCAAACTAAATGGTTATTGATATTTTTTCTTGCGATATTTTCAGAATCAAAGGCACAGCAAAATTCCGATATAAGCAGCCTACCAATAATGACGTATCCTTCTGCTGATACATCAAAACCTATTATTCTTTATTACACAGGTGATGGCGGTTTTAACTCATTTTCCACCGAATTTGCTAAACACTTTAATGAAAAAGGATATCCTGTTATTTCCTTTAATTGCTTAAAGCATTTCTGGAAAACAAAAACTGCAGAGCAATCATCTGTTGATGCGATTAACCTTATCAATTATTATGAAAATTTATGGAAGAGAAACAAAGTTGTATTGATAGGATATTCATTTGGTGCAGATATAGTTCCCTTTATTTTTACTCGATTGCCAAAGAATCTGATGGAGACGATTAATTATATTGTTTTGCTGTCACCATCTAATCATACAGATTTTGAAGTGCATGTAACAGAAATGCTGGGCGAAAGCAGTGAAGGATCTGACAATGTTCCTGCGGAAATAAATAAGATCACAGAAAAACCTATACTCATATTATCAGGAGAAAAAGAAGAAGGAGATTTAAATGTTGCTTCATTGCGAATTAAAAATTATCAAAAAATAACACTTCCCGGTGGTCATCACTATGATAGTGCTCCTTCTTCCGTTGTTGACACGATTTTAAAAGTTTTTCATTAGCGGAATTGTTTACAGTAGTTTTTATAAGTGATATAACAAGGAAAAATGACGTTATAATTTCCTCACAAAAAACAGATCATTACTTATTCCTTTACGGAAATAAAACTTAGCTGTCGAATGTTGCTTACATTACTGTAATCGTATTGATATAATCCATCAGCGTCAACAACAAGCGCAACATTGTTATGCGCAATAACATCATAAGGTTCATTACTGTTTATCTTATTCAATAATTTCAAATCAGAGGGATCGGCTGCATCATAAATTTTTACTACAGAAGCATCGCAAACAAAAAGCAGTGAGCCATCTTTACAAAGACCGGTAGGCTTTGTCATGGGATAAGTTTTTACCAATTGAGATTGATCAAGATTTTCGATATTCACTACATCAAGTTCATTCGCATTTCCGCCACATTCAGTGCCTGCATGTAAAGTGATGTAAGCATACTTACCATCAGACACTACAGGATCACAGGCGCGGCCATGAGAAAATGTTCCAATTGAAAACGGTTGAACCGGATCAGAAACGTCAAACATAAACATACCTTCAGCAGAACCAAGAAAAAGCTTATCCTCAAACGGGTAAATCGTTTCAAGATCAAATCCGGCAGAAATGTTATTCTCGAAATGCGGAGAAGATGCGTTCGTTACACTTACAATGCCAAGCGAATGCCTTTCACTGATCGCATAAAGATAATCTTTGAGTAAAACCATTTTTGCCATCGAGCCCGCTTCCCCGTTAGTTGCAGGAACAGAGCTGGCATCTGACAGCATAAACATACATGCCCTGCAATCGTCAATCGGCGGTACAACAGGATTTTGGTCAATAACAACAGTTGTATCTTTTTTTATCCAATCAACGATCACCTGGTTACTGTCGGGTTGAAACCCGTTTACAAATTCACGTTCCATAAAGAAGTGAAATACTTTTCCTGTAACATGAACACTTTGAGGATCAGTAATATCAATTGCAAGCAGATCAGCATACATATCGGCGTACAATATATTTCCTTTTACAGCAATGTCCTCGTTGCCGGGAATATCTAAAAAAGAGATCTGCTGAGGATGCGAAGGATCACTGTTATCAATGATGTGAATGCCTTTGTCAATTTCATTTATGAAAATGAGATTGTCTTTAATATAAATTTTGCCGGGATGTGAAAAGGATTCAGTTGCGTTGCCATTGATTGCTGCAATCACCGAGGCTTTATCTTTATAGACAGGCTTTAAAATTGTATAGGTTCTTGTATTGTCTTTATGGCAACCTTCCAGTAAAAGTATTGTTGCGCTACAGGTAAGCACAAAAAGGAATACAGATAGTTTATTGTTTTTCATAACAATTTTTCTTTGCTGACACATATTGAGTGAATAACGTTGCATTGACTTTATGTTTGACAGGAACATTTTTGCAACGCAATCTGCTGAATAGCGGACAAAGCGTAAAAGTGAGTGACACAAGAAAAGTTAAATAGAATTACTTCTGCCGGCTACAAAAAATAAAAATTTTATTAATCAACATTGATTTTGATGATCGGTGGATAAAAGCAAAAACTTAACCGTATTATTAGTGATTAGATTATTTTGCGTTTTAAATTTATTTAAATTCACCGCGTTTACTAACTGCTAAACTATAACAATGACTCGTTATTCCCGCCAAACAAGAATGCTTGTAGCTGTTGACTGTATCATTTTCGGATTTGATGGACAGGATATGAAATTATTACTTATTCAAAGAGCCTTTGAACCCGAAAAAGGAAAATGGAGCCTGATGGGAGGTTTTGTACAACAGGATGAAAGCTTTGAAGAAGCTGCATCGAGAGTGCTTAAAAAACTTACCGGCCTTGAAGGAGTATACATGGAGCAGTTGCATGCTTTCAGTGATACGTATCGCGATCCTATTGAACGTACTGCTTCTGTTGCATTTTTTAGCCTGATTGATATTAATCAATATACAAAGCAAATAAGCCATGAATATCATGCGGAATGGTTTTCTCTTCATAAAATTCCTGAAGTGATTTTCGATCATAAAGAAATGATCGATATGGCAAGAGAGAAATTGCGATATAAAGCAGCCATTCATCCTATATTGTTTGAACTGCTGCCTGAAAAATTTACGTTGCCTCAATTACAGATTTTATATGAAGGCATTTATGATACGATACTCGATAAAAGAAATTTTAGCCGTAAAGTGTTATCTACAGGATTGTTGGTGAAGCAAAAAGATAAAGAGAGATTGAGTTCGAAACGTGGTGCTTATTATTATAAGCTTGATAAAAGAAAATACCAGCATAAGTTTGATGCCTTTTTTAATTTTATTCCAAATCCGTATCACCTGATTTAGTAAATCAGATTAATAAAAATTTTTTTAGAATAAAAATTAAGTGTTGATTTGACACGAATTACTATATGAAAAAAGACCGGTTTGTTATAGGTGTTGATTACGGAACAGATTCTGTTCGCTCAATTATTGTAAATACTGAGAACGGAGAGGAAGTGGCGTCCGCCGTGTTTTATTATCCGCGTTGGAGAGATGGTTTGTATTGTGATCCGCCTGTCAATCAATTTCGCCAACATCCGCTTGATTATATTGAAGGACTTGAACAAACGATTCGTAATTGTTTGCAACAAACAGGAAAAGAAATTGCTTCAAATATTAAAGCAATATCGGTTGATACAACCGGTTCAACACCTGTGGCTGTAAATGAACACGGTGTGCCTTTATCATTGCTTCCCGCATTTGAACAAAATTCTAATGCAATGTTTGTGTTGTGGAAAGATCATACTGCAGTGAAAGAAGCTGCAGAAATAAATGAGCACGCAAAAAAATTTCAAATAAATTATTTACAGTTTGTTGGAGGTATTTATTCTTCAGAATGGTTTTGGTCGAAACTTTTACATGTGCTAAGATTTGATGAAGATATTCGCAATGCAATTTATTCATGGGTAGAACATTGTGATTGGATCCCTTTTCTTCTTACAGGCGGAAAGCATGTAAACGAAATGAAACGCGGTGTTTGCGGTGCGGGCCACAAGGCCTTGTGGGCAGAAGAGTTTGGAGGATTACCACCCAATGATTTTTTTGCATCACTCGATCCTTTATTAAACAATTTTACTTCGAGACTTTTTACAGGAACATATACATCTGATCAGGCTGCGGGAAATCTCAGCAGTGAATGGGCGGAACGTTTAAGTCTTTCAACAGATGTTGTTGTGGGTGTTGGCGCATTTGACGCGCACATGGGTGCAGTAGGCGGACAAATAGAACCGTTTTATATCAGCAAAGTGATGGGCACTTCAACCTGTGATATGCTTGTGGCCCCTGTTGATGAAATGAAAGGTACGCTGGTAAGAGGAATTTGCGGGCAGGTACCCGGTTCAATTATTCCCGGCATGATTGGAATGGAAGCGGGTCAATCTGCTTTTGGAGATGCATATGCATGGTTCAAAAATATACTGTCATGGCCATTACAAAATGTTTTGATGAAATCAACAATTATTGATCGCCATACTGCAAACGAACTGGTAAAAGAAACAACGGATAACATTGTTAAAGAACTAAGCAGGCAAGCCTCACAATTGCCAATAAAAGAAGATGATGAACTTGCAATTGATTGGTTCAACGGACGCCGCACACCCGATGCCAATCAAATGCTGAAAGGTTCTGTTACAGGATTAAGTTTGGGAACTGATGCACCAAAAATTTTTAAGGCAGTAGTTGAAGCAACATGTTTTGGTGCAAAGGCAATTGTGGAGCGCTTTAAAGAAGAGGGAGTGCCGGTGAAAGGTTTAATAGGTATGGGTGGCGTTGCAAAAAAATCTCCTTTCATTATGCAAATGATGGCTGATGTAATGAATATGCCTATTCGTATTCATAAATCAGAACAAACTTGCGCATTAGGTGCCGCGATGTTTGCAGCAACAGCAGCAGGTATTTACAACAAAGTAGAAGATGCAATGAATGCAATGGGGCAAGGATTTGATACGGAATATCACCCCAATCCTGACAATGTATCAATCCATGCAAAGCGGTATAAACGCTATCAAGAGTTAGGACTTTTTATTCAACAACTTACAAGCCATCCTTTTGAGATGCAGTAAAAGAGCATTGCGTAATTTCTACACAGAGACTAAAATTTTAAGGTGAAAATTTTAAGTGAAAAACTTATATTTGAATAGTTGCGTTCACTTAAAAATAATCCCCATGCAAAAACCATCTTACAAATGGATACCATTCCTGCTTATTGCATTGGTTATCTCCATCATCGTTGAATACTTATTAAACTGGTCAATGAGCGATGTATTTGTTTCGGCCGAAGCAACTTATGCTGTTGCATCAATTGTATTCACTATTCTGTTAATGGTTGCATCACTATTGATATGGTATTGCAACCGTCTTTATTTCAGAAAATCTTACCGCACAAGTTTCTGGAATGTGCTGTACAACATTCTTTCTTTTATAATACTTTTTTATCTCTGCTTTTTTGTAAAATTATCACTCATCGCAAGGGTTATAGGCCGCACCAGCCTCAACAAAATTTTTGCAAAGTGGCATATCCAAACTCCCGATACCGGCGCATATCAAACAGTAATTATTTTCGTTTCACTGCAAGTGCTTTTCCTTATTTATTATTGGTTCATGAGACCATCATCAAACACTGAAGATTTAGTGTATTGATTTTTTTCTTTTTTATTTTGAGCCCAACTGCAATGCAACTATTATGCTTCCGTTGCGTCGCACACTTGTACTGTAACAAAGCTTTGAGCTATTGGCTGCGAGCTTGATTTCTCGTAGCTGGAAGCTCAGATGAAATAATTTCCGAACGCTGAAGTGAGTGACACAACCGGTGATGCCATATGCACCACTGTTTGTAACATAAAAAATATTTTATCGCTTCATTACACAATTGTTCGCACACCTTTTTCCAGTAGTTTTGCCGCGCACAAAAACCTGACTATGCGACCCATTCAGATGGTTGACTTGAAAACGCAGTATCAAAAAATAAAACCGGAAATTGATGCCGCGTTGATTGAAGTTTTGGAAAGCTCGGCATTTATCAATGGCAAACCTGTTCAACAGTTTACGGAAGCGTTAGCAAACTATCTTGATGTTAAGCATGTGATACCTTGCGCCAACGGTACTGATGCGTTACAAATTGCATTGATGGCACTTGATCTGAAACCCGGTGATGAAGTGATCACACCTTCTTTCACATTTATTGCTACTACTGAAGTGGTGGCGCTCCTTCAGTTGAAACCTGTGTTTGTTGATGTGGATGCAAAAACTTTTTGTATTGATGTAAAAGAACTACGTAAAGCAATTACACCAAAAACCAAAGCGATTGTTCCTGTTCATTTATACGGACAGGCAGCAAATATGGAAGAGATAATGAAGATGGCTGCTGAACATAATTTATTTGTAATTGAAGATAATGCGCAAGCAATTGGGTGCGACTATTTTTTTAGCAATGGTGATAAAAAGAAATCGGGCACAATCGGAACTATTGGAACAACTTCTTTTTTTCCTTCGAAAAATTTAGGATGTTATGGTGATGGCGGTGCAATGTTTACAAATGATGATGCAATTGCGGCGAAGTTGAAAATGATCGCTAATCACGGACAAAGCAAAAGATATTATCATGATATTGTCGGATGTAATTCAAGATTGGATACGTTACAAGCCGCGGTATTAAATATTAAATTGAAAAAGCTTAATGAATATATCGCGGCAAGAATAAAGGTGGCGGATTTTTATGACAAAGCGTTTGCAGAAAGTTCTCACATTATAACTCCGCATCGAGCTTCTTACAGCAATCATGTGTTTCATCAATACACTTTAATACTTGAAGGTGCAGACAGAAATGATTTGAATGAACAACTTGCTTCAAAAAATATTCCTTCAATGATCTATTATCCGGTGCCGGGTCACCGGCAAAAAATGTTTGCTTCGTTTAATGCAAACCAATATCATTTGCCGGTTACAGATTGGTTGACAGAAAGAGTTATTTCTTTACCGATGCATACAGAGCTTGATGAAGAACAATTATCTTATATTGCGCAATCTGTTTTAGAATATGTAAACCGGTAAAAAACGAACCCAAAACTATGATGAAGAAAAGAGTGCTGATTACAGGTGCAGCAGGTTTTCTTGGCTCTCACCTTTGTGATCGGTTTATCAGAGAAGAATTTCATGTTATCGGCATGGATAATCTTATTACAGGCGATCTTAAAAACATTGAACATTTATTTCCATTAAAAGATTTTGAATTCTATCATCACGATGTTTCAAAATTTATTCATGTTCCCGGCTCACTTGAATACATTTTGCATTTTGCTTCGCCGGCGAGTCCAATCGATTATTTAAAGATTCCAATACAAACATTAAAGGTCGGATCCCTTGGAACGCACAATTGTCTTGGATTAGCGCTTTCAAAAAAAGCACGCATACTTGTAGCATCAACAAGTGAAGTGTATGGCGATCCGCTGGTGCACCCTCAGAGTGAAGAGTATTGGGGTAACGTAAATCCTGTTGGCCCGCGTGGTGTGTATGATGAAGCGAAACGTTTCCAGGAAGCCATCACTATGGCTTATCACACTTTTCATGGATTAGAAACACGTATCGTTCGCATCTTCAATACTTATGGTCCGCGTATGCGTTTGAATGACGGGCGGGCATTACCGGCTTTCATCGGGCAAGCGTTGCGTGGCGAGGATCTTACTGTTTTTGGTGATGGTAGTCAAACACGTTCTTTCTGT
>Ga0097621_100002769_pt1 | contig 11996 bp, 9 predicted proteins | sample KBSMisM72_FD_73165 | JGI IMG/M metagenome (GOLD analysis project Ga0097621, IMG submission 73165) | Miscanthus rhizosphere microbial communities from Kellogg Biological Station, Michigan, USA - KBS Miscanthus M7-2 (version 2) (version 2) | ecosystem: Host-associated > Plants > Roots >... | reverse complement strand
ATTACCCATCAATATTTTTCATACGATCAGCCTGAATATTATTAATTAATCGGGTAAAAACTCAATTCGGCATTTTTCTGAAAACAAGACTGTCTTCCAAAACTTTCCAAACCAGGTTATCCAAATCTGAGATATAGCTACCTGCTACCGGACGATAGGTATTTATGAGTACAGCCCATCTGTAGCCATTGCCAGCGCGCACAAACTCGGCGGTTGAGCCTGGTATCTGGGATATACAAAACCAATTTTTAAAATCACTGTTGGATGACCACCCGCATGCGTAATGCGGATTCAATTTTGAAGCAGTAAACATTATCTCCTTTGTATTGCTGTCAAGGTTATCCGTTGCTATCAGTTTTACCAGGTCCTTTGCAGAGGCAAGCCAGCCACTGCAGGCTGCTGCTCTCGACAAAAAAAAGTCATCATCTATTTCATCGTAAGAAAAAGGGATATTGGTATCTTCTTTATAACAAATAACCTCGTTCTTTTTCTTGTCCGATTCGTTGTCGGCGGTTATGCGCATAGCGTCTATGCCTGCTGGCCGAATCACGTTTTGCATCACAAAATCCTCATACGACTGCCCGCTGACTTTCTCGATTACCATACCCAGAACAAAATAGCCGAAGCGTGAATAAGCGAACGATTGCCCTGGCAACGATCTTAGCGGAACATGGTCAAGCGTTGCACTTAACAGCTTTGTCCTGTCTACAGAAGCATTTCTGAGCGCCGGAAGAAAAATAGGGTCATCACCATCTGACCAACCACCGGAGGTATGATGAAGCAAATGATCTATCGTAATATTGGTGATGCCTTTCGAATAAGGCGGGGTGCCATAATCATTTTTTAAAATCCCGCTGTCTCCAAAAACTTTTGATGTTATTGACAACTTGCCCGCTTCTATCAATTTCATAATAGCCATTGAAGTAATGGTTGAAGAAATATCACCCACCCGGAATAAACTCTCTGTAGTGACTTCCTGTTTTTTGGCTTTATCCGAATAGCCATATCCTTTTGCGCAGAGGATCTTTCCATTTTTTTCTATGGCAACCGACATGCCCGGGATATGATATTGAGTCATAAATCTCACAACAAAGCTGTCAATTCTGGGAACTGACCCTTTTGCTTTTTGTTGTTTCATAAGTGTGGATTCCCAGGTATCACCGTTGCCTGAGCAGCCAACCATGAAAAATATAAACAGCAATAAGTAGACGTAGATTACAATTTTAAAGCAGCTAAATGACAGCATACGGATGTTTTTAATGAGTTTCCGGGCTCAAGTAGTATACCAGTTTGCAGAGACTTGAATATCAGCGGGCTAAATTGTCAACCTTCATTTTCCATGTTCAGATGCGCACATCATGCTGTCCGGTAATGAAACGATAATGTCGAAATATTAGGTTAGAAAGTACACAGCCTATAAGCAACCCACCAAACAGGTAATAGACAAAATTTCTTGGATCTATAGGATATATTACATGCGTTTTACCATTTGTTAAAACGAGCGGCTTTACAACATGAATGAAAAATATTTTGACTTGCTGATGTCTGGCAAACAATGCGGCAGCAATTGTCAGTATAATTATTGAAATGGATGAGATTTTTCTATATAATTGATTAATCCCGGAAAGTTGCCAGGTTATGAAAATCAGGATGGGAATTAAAGCGAGCGTTAATGAGAATAGAAAAGCAGTCCAACGCCCGGTAATAACAAATTCAATTCCTTCAATAGTTGGCTCCAGCAATTTAAGCAGTTGGGTAAATGTTGTCAATCCAATGATAAAAAATATTACTGAAGTGAATAAAGTCCAAACCGGTATTTTTTTGGTAAGCTTCATTTCTGTGTATGTGCGATTAAAATCGATCAATGGGATATTCCTGCAATACTTTTTTTCATAACCGAGCCCGAAAGAAAAACGCCCGAACTATCAGTTACCAAAAGCTGCACCGAATCAATGCTTGCATGGCCGATATCTAAAAAGCAAGCGCCTTTCAGGCTGGCTTTTAATTGGGCCACATGAAAATCGCCCGGTCCTTTTAACGCAGGGTCCATTTCAAACTGCACATCGGAAGAATCTGATTGGGTAATGGAGAGTTTATCAAATTGTGGTACCAGGCTCTCCACTTCAAAAAATGACTTGCCGGAGAGTTGAACCGTTACATTCTTTTGCCGTAACTTTTCCATGAGAAATGCTGTATTGTTGCCAGTTACAGAAAGCAGCTCCGGCGAAAAAATACGGAGTACGGTTGACCATCTCAGGTAGTTTTTTTCATAAATATTTTTGTAATCATTAGGGAAATTAATGTAAAGGGTATCATTGCTGGTGTATGCTTTTACGCTGTTTCTTGCATATCCATCCCAGTCCTTTGCCACTCTTACTGAAGGGTGAGGTCCCTGGCGGTAAACAATCCTGGTGACATTGCCCCCGTTTATTTTTACATGCCGGAAAGGTTGTTCCAGGATTTTTCCATAGGTCCAGTAGATATCCGTTTTGTCAACCTTGTCATAAACTTTTTTTAACATCAGATTGGATGCAAACAGGCCCGTTGTAAACAACAGCAGCATGGCGATTAAAATTTTGGCGGTGAGTTTCATATAAAATTCTTTTTTACAAATTGGTCGTAATAGTGTTTGATTTCCTTTGGGTCAATTTTTAAGAGGTAGAGACTGCGCAAAAAAATGGGCAGTTCGTTTTCCATAAATTGTTCCTTCCTGAACAACATAATCTGCGCCGTGGCGTCAGGTTCTGTAAAATAGCCGATACCCCGTTTGTTGGTGATAATATTTTTTTGCTGCAGAAAATCATAAGCGCGTTGTACAGTATTCGGACTAATCTCAATGGCAATGGCCATATCACGTATACTCATAATTTTCTCGCCCAGCTTCCATTTATTCAACAGGATCTGTTCACAAACGTATTCAGCAATCTGGATGTATATAGCAGGGTTGTCTCTGAACTCCATTCAGTGGATTTTAAAATTCTTTTTCCCTTAGCCGCATAAAAGCAAGCAGCCACAGTATAACAGGAATAATGTACCTGAAAAATATATTTACGATCCGCAAAGTGGTGTCCGGCAATTCCATTCTGCCCCGTTCTTTGCCTTCCGTTAACCACACCAGGTAGTAAGGGAAAGCGGTCTGCACATTGCTAAAAAACATTTTTGCGATGAGCAGGTTAAGCAAAAAAGCACCCAGGCAGATACCGCAGGTAATCAGGGCCACTTTTATAAACGCCGCTTTGTTAAAATACAATGACCCCACCAGCATGATGCCGGCAAAATTAAAGAACATTATAAAAGACTTATCGGCTATGTATTCATCGTAGGCAAACAGCCGCACTGCATCATATTGTTCCCTGTAAAAGGGTGCCTTAGGATCTAACCCATTGTGGTAAAGAGCAACAAACCCCATATCAATCAAACGGAAAAAAATCAGGAAAAGAAAAAGATACAATATACCGGTGATGACTACTCCGCAAAGCCATTTCTCAAAAATGGAAGCCGGCAGCGTAAGAAAAGACGAGCCGCTTGCGTTGGAATTGAACTGCCCAAATACAAACGATGCCAGGAAACAGCCACCACCTATCAGCCCAACAAGAAAAGAGAAATTTTGCGCGTCTTCAAAACTGCTCATCATCTTCACCACGCCATAAATAATTAGCGACAGTAAAAAGCTGAGCAGGGTGAGGCCCATTAACTGGGCCGGTCTTTCCAGTAAGGTCTTTTTTAAGAGCTGGCCAAACCGTTTTAGGTTAAAGATATTGTTCATAGTGAAAAGGAATTAATGATTAAAAATAGATTTTGCCAGCGAAGGGTTTTCGGTAATGGCATTGAACAGGTGTTCCAGGTTTATTTTCGTTTGTTCTTTTCCGCTGTTTTCAACAACAATGGCCTTGCCTTTAAGTGCATCCTCCTCGTATAGCACCGGTCTGCCTGCCGGCACTTCCTCTACCGTTTTAAATGATAATTTTTCGCTGATGGCGGAAATAGATGCATTCAGCAACAACTGTCCATTGTCAACGATAATGACCTGGTCAATTAAATTATCAAGGTCTTTTATCTGGTGGGTAGAAATAAAGATCATGCGTTCTTCATTCATCACAGACGCAATAAGCTGTCGGAATCTTTTTTTGGAAGGAATATCAAGTCCGTTAGTAGGTTCATCCAGCAACAAAACCTTTGTATTGCAGGCCAGGGCAAAGGCAATAATGAATTTCTTTTGCTGTCCGAACGACAATGTGCTGAGTTTATCTGCTGTTACCACTTCAAGTTTTTCCAGATAAGTCATCAGTTGTTCCCGGCTGAATAACGGGTAAAACGGAGAAAATAAATCGATATACCGGTCAATAGTAACCGCAGGTACGTGCACTTCCTCCGGGATAAGATAAATGGTTTCAAGAAAGGAGGGTGCCCGCTTACCGGGTGTATAGCCGTTTACAGATATGGCTCCTTCAAGCGGGTACAATAGCCCAATCATATTTTTAAGCAGGGTTGATTTACCGGCTCCATTTTTTCCAAGCAGGCCATAAATATTGCCGGTCTCCAGCGACAACTGCAGGTTTCTGTACAGCAGCTTTTTCCGGGTATACCCAAATGAGACATTGCTTATTTCGATCATCAGTGTATTAGTTATGTTGTACACGTAAAAGTATAACCCGTTTGCATAACTTCCAAATTAATATTTAATAAAATTGCCAGACCGCAAAAGTTGTAATACCAAACAGCCGGTTAAATGAAAAATCATTCAATGGTTTTAAAGGCATTCACCGGAATAAAATAAAACATTGCCTGCATCAATAATCCTGCGCTAATTGAATTATATTCATTTACAAACAACCGTAGTCTTTAGAGGCTACGGTTGTTTATAAATAATTGCAGGCACATTTACTCTTAACATATACCTATATCAAATGAGATCATCAGTCATCTATTCTTTAAAAACAACGGCCACCTGCCTTTTTACAATTATCCTGTTTACCGCTTTTGGTCAAACAGCCACGGTGGCAAAAGAAATAAAAGTAAGTCAGCAGCGCATGGAGAGCAGGATTTTTGAACTGGCCAAATTTGGCAAAGATTCCATTGGAAGAGGTTACCGTGTTGCCTATACAAAAGGTGATCAGGAAGGAAGAGCATGGTATATTAATCTGTTGAAAAAAGCAGGACTTGACGTAAGTATTGATGCAGCCGGTAATATAATTGGCAAAAGAAAGGGAAAAGATCCATCGCTGAAACCAATTGCTTTTGGTTCCCACCTCGACATGGTGCCTGATGGCGGCAATTATGATGGTTGTGTTGGCTCTATCGGTGCCTTGGAAATAATTGATGTGCTGAATGAAAACAATATGGTAACCAGTCACCCGCTGCAGGTGATCATTTTTTCCAATGAAGAAGGTGCCACGATAGGCAGTGGCGCAATAGCAAAGGATCTGCCAATGGATGAATTAAAAAATATTAGCCAGAGCGGACAAAGCATCGCCGCAGGCATCAGGTCAATTGGCGGCAGGCCTGATAGTATTGCCAGCGTTACCCGGAAAAAAGGTGATTTGACCGCATTTCTTGAATTGCATATTGAACAGGGAGGGATTTTAGAAAAGGAAAATGTACAGATTGGTGTGGTGGAAGGCATTGTGGGTATTGTGCATTGGGATGTTACCATTGAGGGTTTTGCCAACCACGCCGGTACCACGCCCATGAATATGCGCCAGGATGCTTTGCTAACGGCGGCTAAATTTATTGTAATGCTTAATGAAACCGTAACCAGTTTTGAAGGAAGACAGGTAGCTACCGCCGGAAAAATTGCTGTTCAACCAGGCGCCTACAATGTTATACCGGGTAAAGCCGTAGTGGGAATGGAAATAAGAGATTTGTCCAACGATAAGATATGGCAGATTTTTCAGGATGTTGAAAAAAAGGCAGCCGCTATTGCTGCATCAACAGGCACAAAAATTTCTTTTCAGCAAAGGGATGTGGTAAAATCGGCACTCACTGATAAAAATATGCAGGATAAAATAATTCAGTCGGCAAAAGTATTGGGCTTTACTTATAAAAACATGCAAAGTGGTGCGGGGCACGATTCGCAGAATATGGCGCTTATTTGTCCGGTAGGAATGATATTTGTTCCCAGTGTTGGCGGCATCAGCCATTCTCCGAAAGAATTTACAAAAGCAACCGATATGGCCAATGGCGCAAATGTTTTATTAAAGACCATACTGGCAATAGATAAAAACCCTTTACAGTAAAGGGTGCTGGCCCTCTCTTTTGGAGAGCGGTTGGGGTGAGTTGTATCAATGCTTCATCCGCTTTTTTCCCTCCCTGTATTCCGATGGGGTTACTGAAAATTTGGATTTAAAGACAGTAGAGAAATAGGCCTGTGTGGAAAAACCTACTTTAAAAGCCACTTCCGAAATAGAAGCGTCTTCATTGGTGAGCAGGAATTTGGCTTTTTGCAGGCGAACCGTAAGAATATAATCATTGATATTATAACCAATCAGCGCTTTTACTTTGCGGTACAACTGCACCCTTGATACACCGATGGCCTTGCTGATATCATCGATAGAAAACTGTTCGTTGGAAATATTGTTTTCTACTATGGCTGTAAATTCATTGATAAATTTCCGGTCTATCTTGCTGCTTGAATTGGACCTGGTTTCGGTGGGCAGTTCACTGGTATAATGTTCCCTTAGCAATGCCCGGTTATTTAGAAGACTTTTAATGGTTTCTTCCAGGTACTCCAGGTTAAATGGTTTTACAATAAAAGCATCGGCCCTTAATTTAATACCGGCAATCTGTTCTTCAATACTACCCTTGGCAGTTAATAAAATGATGGGGATATGTGAAGTGCGGATATCCTGTTTAAAGGTTTCCGTCAGTTGCATGCCGCTTTGACCCGGTAAAATAATATCTGAAATAATTAGATCAGGAACAATATCGTATGCCAGCGCCATGCCGCTCTCTCCATTTTCTGCATTGTGAATTTCATACAAATCGCCCAGTCTTATTGTCAGAAAATTTCTAAGATCATCATTGTCTTCTATAATTAAAATGGAATATTCTTTTTGGGCATTGGCCGGCCCGCCATTTTGTGGAACCACCGGGTCTATATCTGCCGTATAAATTTTTATGTCCTCGTATGTGTTAATGGGCGCCGGTTTTTCAGATAGTATTTCATCTTCTTCCAGGTGGGCTTTGCCAATGGGTAAGCTTACTTCAAAAGTAGTTCCCCTTAATTTTTCACTTTGTATGCTGATGCTGCCGCGATGCAGGTTGATCAATTCTTTCGACAAAGACAAACCAAGGCCTGTTCCCTTAAAATTAGAAGTATGTCCCTGGTAGAATAATTCAAACGCATGCTCCAGTTCATCCTTTGTCATACCTATTCCCGAGTCGGCTACTTTAATCAATGCATGCCCGCCGTCTTTACTTTTTTCAATACTTACATTAATAGTACCGTGTTCATCTGTAAACTTAAACGCGTTTGATAAAAGATTAAAAAGCACTTTGTCCAGCATGTTTTCATCAAACCAAATGTGAAGATCACCGGCTTTGTTGTACACGTTAAACGCGATTGATTTTTTTCTGGCTATTTCCTGGAATGAATTGGTAATTTCAGTTACAAAGGCAGCAATATTGTTTTCGGATACTTTTAATTTCATTTTACTGCCTTCAATCTTCCTGAAATCCATCAGCTGGTTGATGAGACGCAGCAGGCGCAAACTGTTGCGATGCACAAATTGCAGGTTGTTTTTTAAAGTAAAATGTAGTTTGGGCGAGGAGAGGGCGTCTTCTACCGGGCCCAGTATCAGCGTTAGCGGTGTTCTTAATTCATGAGAAATATTGGTAAAGAAATTAAATTTGGCATTATTGGCCTCATTCACCTTTTCCACCAGTTCGATCAGTTGATTGCGCTGGTGAGAGATTTCATTTTTCTGGCTCTCCAGTTTTTTATTGATCTTCTTGTTTTCCTGCAGGTAATAAAATAAGATACCACCAAAAATCAATGCCAGGGCAAGTGTGATGGAAACAGCAAAAATAATATTGGTCTGGTTTTTTGTAATGGCAATTTGTTCTTCTATCTTTTTTTGCCTTCTGTCGATGTCTTCCTGTTGTGCAACCACTTTTTCATTTTGAAGCTTCATGATTCTTACATTGGAAGAATCGATGATGGTAGTCATTAACGGATTCTCTTTTTTAAAAGGCTGGTTGTTGAGTATTGCTACGGCGGTAAGAATGGCTTCTCCACCACCTGTTGGATATAAGATAGTAGCTTTCAGCACCGCTTTCTCCACCAGGTCTATGCCGCCATTTTCACCCACCAGTCCATCTACGCCAATAATTTTTACACGCTGGTCAAGTCCCAGTTTTTTGCAAACCCCCGAGGCGGACAAAGCAAGCCGGTCGTTTTGCGCAAATATTAAATTGGTACCAGGGTTGGATTGCAGGAATTGTGTTATTTTTTCTTCGGACGGTTTGTTATCTCCCGATTCGTATATTTTACCCAGGTATTGTATGCCCGGGTATTGTTTTATGTATTCTGTAAATCCTTTGTGACGGTCGATATCTGCCGAGGACCCCGGAATATCTGATAATTCCATGGTTGTTCCTTTTCCTTTTAAAAGGCTAACAGCGAAAGTTGCGGCGTTTACACCCACCTCATAGTTACTGGCGCCTACATAGGCGGCATAGTGCTGTGAGAGTGTTCTGCGGTCTACAATAATAACCCTGATTCCTTTGTCATAGGCTTTTTCTACTACTTCAGTAATGGGGGCAGCTTCATTGGGTGAAACAATCAGCAAATCGATCTTTTGGTCAATCAGCTCCTGGATTTGTTCAATTTGTTTTTCGGTATGCCCGTTGGCATCTTCAACAATAAAATCTATTTCGGGGTGAAAAGACAGTTCCCTTTCCATTTCCCGCAGCATGGTCTGCCTCCATTTATTCACCAGGGTGCATTGCGAGAAACCAACCTTAAATGTCTTTTTTGTCTTTTGAAAAGAGCAGGAAAAAAGCAAGGCAGTAAAATATATAAGAAGCAAAAAAGCGATTCCTTTTTTACCCGCTGTCTGCGAACATTGAATTTGTAAACCCCTTGGCATGGCAATCATATCATAAACAAAGTTGAGGGATATTTAATCAAAAAAGATATCTAATAATGTATCATTCTTTTTCAATTGTCCTGTAAATGGTTTTTTTCATAAAATCCATTGAAACTATTTTGAAAAAACAGGTGGCAAAATTAGAAAAGACAAAAAACAGGTGAGGGTTATTTGTTTTATAACTAACTAAAAATTAACACCTTGATACGATTTAAAAATAAATATGCTTTTATAATTGTTTGATACCGGATTGAAAAGCGGAACTAACGGCGGCGTATAAGTTTGTGTACTGAACTAATTGCCATATGAACAGGAAAAATGTCTTTCTCTGGTCACTCGTTATCGCGCTGGGTGGTTTTTTATTTGGGTTTGATACAGCCGTTATCTCCGGTGCCGAACAAGCAATACAAAAATACTGGAACCTCAATACGCTGGAACATGGTCTTACTGTATCCATTGCCTTAATTGGTACTATAATAGGTGCACTGCTGGGCGCTATGCCTTCTGATAAACTGGGCCGTAAAAAAACGCTCTACCTGATTGCCTTTCTTTATCTTTTTTCTTCTTTGGGTACCTCACTTTCAACCAACTGGTATAGTTTTTTAATTTTTCGTTTACTGGGCGGACTCGGCGTTGGTGCTTCTTCGGTTACAGCGCCTATTTATATTTCTGAAATTTCACCGGCTTCAAGAAGAGGTAAACTGGTAGGATTGTTTCAGTTTAATGTGGTATTCGGAATTGTTATCTCTTACCTGTCCAATTATCTGATAGGCCTTACCGGCGAACATTCGTGGCGACTTATGCTGGGTGTGCAGGCAATACCATCGGCTTTGTTTTTTATTTTATTGCGTTTTGTACCAGAAAGCCCACGCTGGCTGATTACAAAAAAAGGAAATATAGAAGCGGCCCGCGCCATCTTTAATACCATTGACCCTGCCAGCGCAGATAAGATAATAAAGGATGTGCTGGACAGCAACCGCGAGGAGAAAAACCTGCCTGGTGAGGATTCATTGTTTTCAAAACGCTATAAAACACCGGTCATGCTGGCCATTCTTTTTGCCGTATTTAACCAGGTATCCGGTATCAACGCTATCATTTATTATTCGCCCAGAATTTTTGAGATGACGGGTTTGGCCCGGGGGTCTTCTTTATTGTCTACCGTTGGACTGGGGATCATCAATTTTACTTTTACCCTGCTGGCAATGAATTTTATAGACCGTATTGGCAGAAGAACACTGATGCTTATTGGATCCGTAGGACTGATACTTACACTTGCTATGGTGTCTTACTCTTTTTATGCGGTTAGTTTTAACGGATGGGCCGTTCCGGTTTTCCTGTTTATTTATATCGCATTTTTTGCTTTTTCACAGGGGGCCGTTATATGGGTATTTATTTCGGAAATATTTCCCAACCAGGTACGTGCAAAAGGACAGACGCTTGGCAGCACTACCCATTGGATAATGGCCGCTTTGATTGCCTTTTCATTTCCTTACCTGGCAGAAAAAGCAGGCGGTGGCAATACCTTTCTTTTTTTCAGCATCATGATGTGCATACAATTATTTTTTGTATGGAAGGTAATGCCCGAAACCAATGGCAAATCACTGGAACAAATAGAACATACCCTGGTACTGCATTAAACCAAAGCAGGCTTTTATTATATCAAACCAAACTAAAAATTAAACCAATGCGAAAATTTCTAACGATTGCTGCAGCTGTATTGCTCTCATTGGCAGCAACAGCCCAGCAAAAAACAATCACCGGTAAAGTGGTTAGCAAAACCACCAATGAGCCTTTGCAGGGTGTATCCGTTCAGGCAAAAAATAAAGCGGTTGCTACCGATGCCACAGGTAAATTCTCCCTGCAGGCCGCAGTAGGAGAAACGGTAACGCTGTCATTTGTAGGAATGCAACCACTTACGCTGAAAGTAACCGCTGCAACGCAGGACCTTAACCTTGTAATGACAGATGCCGCCGGCGATCTGAATACGGTGGTAGTTACAGGTTACAAGAGCGAAAAAAAAGTGGATCTCACCGGCGCTGTTTCGGTGGTCAATCTTAGTACTATTAAAAACTCATCCACTTCCAGTCCCATGCTGGCTTTGCAGGGCCAGGTGCCCGGCTTGTATATTCAGACCGATGGCTCGCCCACGGGTGGTAACGGTGGCGCACCCACGATTCTTATACGTGGCGTAAACACACTGGGCAATACCAATCCGCTGTATATCATTGATGGTGTACCCACCACACGGTACGAAGACTTTGCCAACCTGAATACCAATGCTATTGCATCTATCCAGGTGTTGAAAGATGCTTCTGCCGCCTCCATTTATGGATCACGGGCATCCAATGGTGTTATTATTGTTACAACCAAAGACGGCAGTTCATCGGGCGATAAAGTGCGCATACAGTTTAACACCAGCCTCACCTCGCAAAGCGAAAAACCCTGGCAGGAAAAGGTATTGAACTCGTATGACAGGGGTGCGGCCCTGTGGCGTGCTGCCGTGAATGATAAAACGGATCCCAATAATTTGGTTAGCCAGATTTACACCTACGACTGGAACGGCGATTATAGCAACCCGTTACTTAACAAAGTAAATATTGCGCCCTATGTTGGCGGAGATAAAACAGAACCAGTGGGCAATACCAACTGGCAGGATGCTTTGTACAGAAAAGCATTGGTCACTTCAAATGATCTATCCATATCTGCGGGTGCCAACAAAAGCGGGTTCCTGATAGATCTGGGCTATTACAACAACAACGGTTTAATAGTATTTACCAAATACCAGAAATACAATGCCAGGGTAAATTCGCATACCTCAGCATTCAATAACAGACTGAAAATAGGAGAGAACCTGCAACTGAGCAGGACATCGCAGGTAAATTCCACCACAGATGTGGGTGGTGCTTC
>Ga0097621_100002768_pt1 | contig 11999 bp, 9 predicted proteins | sample KBSMisM72_FD_73165 | JGI IMG/M metagenome (GOLD analysis project Ga0097621, IMG submission 73165) | Miscanthus rhizosphere microbial communities from Kellogg Biological Station, Michigan, USA - KBS Miscanthus M7-2 (version 2) (version 2) | ecosystem: Host-associated > Plants > Roots >... | reverse complement strand
GTGCGGATAATAGGGGTCGAACCTACATGCCTTGCGGCGCCAGATCCTAAGTCTGGTGCGTCTGCCAATTTCGCCATATCCGCTTTTCCGAATTTTGGGATGGCAAAAGTAAGCCTTTTGAAGTAAAAAAGCCGCGCTTTTTTCGTAAATTCGTTATCCATGGATACTGTAGCAGCTACGCCTAAATATAACCTCAACGATGAACAGGAGAAGAAACTCATCTTACGTGAATACCGTGCTTTACTAAGAAGCCTGAAGACCAAATTAAAACCGGGTGATAAAGAGCTGATCCGCCATGCTTTTGAGATGGCGGCCGAGGCGCATAAAACCATGCGTCGTAAAAGTGGCGAGCCTTATATACTTCACCCGCTGGCAGTGGCCCAGATATGTGTGGAAGAAATTGGCCTGGGTGTCCGCTCTACCATTTGTGCCCTGCTGCATGATACGGTAGAGGATACAGATATATCCCTGGAAGATGTGCAGCGTGAATTTGGCCAGGAAATAGCAAGAATTGTAGACGGGTTAACCAAAATATCAAATGTTATTGATGTTAACGCTTCCCAACAGGCAGAGAATTTTAAGAAGATATTATTAACGCTTACGGATGATCCCCGCGTGATACTGATAAAGCTGGCCGACAGGTTGCACAATATGCGTACCCTGGAAAGCATGAAAAGGGAAAAACAGTTGAAAATATCCTCCGAAACTGTGTATGTATATGCACCGCTGGCGCACCGCATGGGCCTGTACAATATTAAAACAGAGCTGGAAGATTTGGCAATGAAGTACCTGGAACTGGATACTTACAAAGAAATTGCCCGCAAACTGGCGGAAACTAAAAGGGAACGCACCCGGTATATTAATGAGTTCATACGCCCCATAAAAGAAAAGCTGGAAAAGGGAAATTATCAGTTTGAAATCCAGGGCCGGCCCAAAAGCATCCATTCTATATGGAACAAAATGAAAAAAAAGGGGGTAAGCTTTGAAGAGGTATATGACTTATTTGCCATCCGCATTATCCTTGACTCACCGCCGGAAAAAGAAAAATCGGATTGCTGGAGTGTGTATTCTATGATCACCGATGAATACACGCCCTCGCCGGAGCGGCTGCGTGACTGGCTGAGCAACCCAAAAAATAATGGGTATGAAGCCCTGCATACAACTGTTATGGGCCCCCAGGGCAAATGGGTGGAAGTACAGATACGCACCCGGCGTATGAATGAAATTGCTGAAAAAGGGCTGGCGGCGCACTGGAAATATAAAGAAGATACTTCTGATGAAAGCCGTTTTGATAAATGGTTTCAGCAGATAAGAGAAGTATTGAATACACAGGATACTGATTCGGTAGACTTCCTGCAGGATTTTAAAACTTCCTTTCTGGCCGAGGATATCTATGTGTACACGCCAAAGGGCGATGTGAAGATGTTGCCGGTTGGTTCAACTGCACTGGATTTTGCTTTCTCCATTCACAGCGCCGTAGGGTCACAATGTATTGGCGCCAAGGTAAACCATAAATTGGTTCCCATTAGCCATAAGCTGCGCAGTGGCGACCAGGTAGAGATAATTACTTCCGCCAAACAAAAACCAACAGAAGACTGGCTGGGTTTTGTGGTGACTGCCAAAGCAAGGGCAAAAATCAAAGACGCGCTAAAAGAAGTAAAAAGGGGTATTGCGGAAGAAGGCAAATACATACTACAAAAAAAGCTGGAAGGCGTTGGAGCGGCAATGAACCAGCATAATATTGATGAGCTCACCAATTTTTATAAACTCAATTCTTCGCTCGACCTGTTTTACGATATAGCGGTAAAGTCCATTGATCTGAAAGAGATCAAAGAGTTTAATAAATCGGGTGATAAATTAGAGATACCCAGGCCGGTAAGAACACCGGTAGAAATAAAGGGTGACGCATCGCTTTCTTCGCTTACAAAAAAAGATGCAGAGCTGATTATTTTTGGTGAAAGCAGCGACAAGATCATGTATACACTCGCCAATTGCTGTAAACCAATTCCTGGCGATGATGTATTTGGATTTGTAACCACCGGCAAAGGACTAACTATACACCGCACCAATTGTCCCAATGCCGCCAAATTGCTGGCTAATTATGGTCACCGCGTGGTCAAAACAAAATGGGCCAAGAACAAAGAGATATCATTTCTTACCGGTTTAAAAATTGTTGGGCTGGATGATGTGGGTGTGATTCATAAAATTACCAATCTTATTTCCGGTGAAATGAAAATCAATATCAGTGCATTAACGGTAGAAGCAATTGAAGGCATTTTTCACGGTAATATAAAAGTATTTGTGCACGATAAAGAAGAACTGGAAGAACTGGTGCAAAGACTGCTGAAATTAAGTGGTATACAATCAGTGGACCGGTATGACACTGAAAAAGAGTAAGTTATTTTGAATTTTGAATTAAAAATTTTGAATTATTTCCAGCTGGGCAGGCATTTAAAATTTAAAATACAAAATTCAAAATTTGTTCAGCCAAATCGTTTCATTCCTCTATTTTTGCCACTTCTCAATAACAGTTCAACATTCATTATTTTATGGTAGATGCGATATTGGGTTTGCAGTGGGGAGATGAAGGAAAGGGAAAGATTGTAGATTATTTTGCTCCTAAATATGATGTTATAGCCCGTTTCCAGGGCGGTCCAAACGCAGGTCACACTTTATATGTTGGCGACAAAAAAGTGGTACTCCACCAAATACCTTCCGGCGTATTTCATGAACAAACCGTTAACCTGATCGGCAATGGAGTAGTACTCGATCCGGTTACTTTAAAAAGGGAATGTGAGATCGTTGCGTCTTTTGGTGTGGATGTAAAGAAAAATCTTTTTATTTCGCAGCGTACCAATATTATAGTTCCCACGCACCGGGCACTGGATAAGGCCTCTGAGCTGGCAAAAGGCAATGACAAGATTGGTTCAACACTAAAAGGCATCGGTCCTGCTTACATGGATAAAACGGGCCGCAATGCATTGCGTGTGGGTGATTTGCTGGATAATGATTTTAAGAAATCCTACACGCAGCTTAAACAAAAGCACCTGCAATTGTTGGGTAATTTTAATTTTCAGGAAGATATCAGTGGCTGGGAAGAAGAATTTTTTGAGGCCATAGAATTTCTGAAGCAGCTTAATATTGTAAACGGGGAATATTTTATCAACGATAAAATAGCGAACGGCAAAAAAGTATTGGCGGAAGGCGCACAGGGAAGTATGCTGGATGTTGATTTTGGAACTTTCCCTTTTGTAACTTCATCCAATACAACCAGTTCTGGTATTTGTTCCGGGTTGGGCATTGCGCCGCAAAAAATACGCGATATTATAGGGGTTACCAAAGCGTATTGCACCCGGGTGGGCAGCGGACCTTTTCCTACAGAGTTAAATGATGCTACCGGCGAAGAATTGCGTAAGTTGGGAAGTGAATTTGGGGCAACTACAGGCCGGCCCCGCCGTTGCGGATGGATTGACCTGGTGGCACTGAAATATGCCTGTATGATAAATGGCATTACAAAAGTAATAATGACGAAAGCCGATATTTTAGATAATTTTAAAGAACTGGAAGTGTGTACGGCCTATAATATTGGTGGCAAAGAGCAGCAGGAAGTGCCGTTTCAAATGATGCATAAGAATATAGTGCCGGTATTGAAATCTTTCAGCGGATGGAATTGCAATACCATTGCAGCGAAAACAGTTGCTGAATTGCCTGAGAAAATGAAAACCTACGTAAACTATATAAACCAGTATATTGGCGTAAATGTTTCTCATATTTCAAATGGACCGGGACGCGAACAGATAATTCATGTTGGATAAAAAAACAAGAAAAAAATATTTAAAAAAATTTGGCGGTTTAAAAAGTTCGCCGAAATTTTACACTAATCAAAAATCCTATTAGACCATGGCGAAGTCAAGTAAGGACAAACCGGTAAAAAAAGCTGCACCAAAAGATGCAGATGAAAAGGTGGAGAAAGCGTCTCCGAAATCTAAAAAGCAATTGGATGATGATGATGACATCGATGACGATGATGACGATGATCAACCCAAAGCTTCAAAAGGAAAAGCGTCAAAAAGCAAGAAAGATGATGACGATGACGACGATGATGATGTAGACGTAGAGGACGATTGGGAAAAAGTGGAAGAAGAAGAAGAATGGGATCCTGATTTCGATGAGTTTGATATTCCCAAATCCAAGACAAAGAAAAGCGCCGGCTCTGCTGGTAGCAGCGGTGCTAAAAAAGGCAAGGGTGAAGAAGAAGATTTGGGTGTAGATGATGATTTTAAAGACATGGATCTTTTTAATGACAGCGGGTTTGATGATGAAGATGATGATTATTAGACGCTAATGGATGTGAGTAAAGGATGCTATTAGCCGCGAATGAAAAACAACCAGCGCTAATATCTTGGACAATAATTTTATTTCTTTTCCAATAACAGATTTCAAACGTACAAAACAACAGGTGTTGAGTTGGGCAAACCAGTTCAGCACCTGTTGTTTTCTGGACAATCACCAATACCAGTTTAATCATCATAGCTATGAATGTATAGCTGGTGTGGGCGCTGCTGATTATATTGAACTGAAGGCCGGTAACGCATTGAATCAGCTACAGCAATTTCAACAAAAACATAGTGGCTGGCTTTTTGGACATTTGGGGTACGATTTAAAAAATGAAGTGGAAGAACTTGTTTCTGCTCACCCCGATCATATTAATTTCCCGGACCTTTATTTCTTTTCTCCCCAAACGGTTTTATTATTCAACCAGGATGAATTGTTTATTGCAGCAGAAAATGCTGAAAGGGCAAATCAGGTTTTTGCTGAAATAACTGCAATGGATACACGAAAAGAGATTACCCAAAAAAATCAAATCCTTTTTCAGCAACGGTTTTCAGAACAGGCATATATTGATACAGTTGAAAAATTACGCGGCCATATTTTGCGCGGCGATTGTTATGAGATTAACTTTTGCCAGGAATTTTTTGCCAATCATGCTGAAATAGATCCGGTGCACGTATACCAGTTACTCAGCAGGATTTCTCCAACCCCGTTTGCTGCGTTTTATAAGGTGAATGATAATTACCTGCTTTGCGCAAGTCCCGAACGCTATCTTAAAAAAGAAGGAAACACCATTATCTCTCAGCCAATAAAAGGTACCAGCAGCAGAAATGCAGCCAATGCAGACGCAGATGAAATAAATAAGGAATTATTATACCGTAGCAGTAAAGATCGGGCAGAAAATGTAATGGTTGTAGACCTGGTAAGAAATGATTTATCCCGCTTATGTATTGAAGGAAGCGTACAGGTAGACGAACTATTTGGCATATATTCTTTTCCCCAGGTACATCAGATGATATCCACCGTTAGTGGTACACTGCAGCCCAACCTGCTGTTTACTGATATTATAAAAAAGACATTTCCCATGGGTTCTATGACCGGCGCACCCAAAAAGAAAGTAATGGAGCTGATTGAAAAATATGAAAATGTAAAGCGTGGCATATTCTCCGGTGCAGTAGGCTATATAAAACCAGGTGGCGATTTTGATTTTAATGTGGTAATAAGAAGTATTATGTACAACCAGTATAACCAATACTTATCATACCTGGTTGGTTCGGGCATTACTTTTTACAGCAAGGCAGACGAAGAGTATGAAGAATGTTTATTAAAAGCCGCTGCCATAAAAGCTGTTTTTGTATAGAACAGGTCTTTTGGCTTGTTCGGCCATAAAAAAAGGACATACCATTGGGTACGTCCTTTTTTATCTGCTTGCCGTGAATTATTTTTTAGCCATCTTGGTCGCCATGATCGTACTGTCTTTTACAGCAGAAGAATTGGTATTGGTGGCAGTGTTATTTGCGCTGTTCAGCAGCAACTGTATAGACTCATTTAAAATCTGGTATTTATTTGCATTGAACAATTCAAGTTTGTCAGCAGGTAATTTTATTTCATAGCTGCTGTTGGCGCTGGCCATTACTTTATCAAAATCCGGATTATAGCGGTTAAAATCTGCCAGCTCCATTACAATGTTTTTAGCGATAACAGATGAATAATACTTGCCGGATATGGTTTGTGATTTGGCTTCATCCAGTTCCGCAGCAGTCAGCCGGCGGTTGAAAATATAGGTACCGTTTACTCCGTAGTTTTCATCTGTTTCCTTTTTGGTCAGCGTACACAAACCGCCCTGTCCTTCAAAAATATAGTGAGTACCAATAAATTTTTTTACATGGTTACGACTTTCTGCGGGCAGGTAATATTGCAAATCCCAAAAATTGCGGCTACCACTTTTTCTGATGGCCTTCAGAACATTTCCTGCGCCACCATTGTAGGCGGCAATTACCAGCAGCCAGTCACCAAACTGGTCATATAAATCGTTCAGGTATTTAGCGGCCGCATGGGTGCTTTTTATGTAGTTGGTCCGCTCGTCTGTTTTGCGGTTCACTTTCAGGCCCAATACCCTTGCGGTAGCCGGCATCAGTTGCCACGGACCTACTGCGCCTGCCCAGGAAACAGCGCCTGTGTGCAGCCGCGATTCAATAACGGCCAGATATTTTAGCTCTTTTGGAAGGTTGTAGGAAACAAGGATGGCATCCATAACATTAAAATATGGCTTGCCCCATGACCTCATATTTTCAAGATCTTCGGTATTCTTTTCAATATAATCCTGTACAAAACTGATGGCCCTGGGGTTTAAACGAGGGCCCGCATTATTAGCAAGATTGTCATTGTCGAAAAGATCCCTAAATCCCTTCTTTTTTGTAATAACCGGGGCCGGGGAGGTGGCTGCTACAGCGGCTGCCTTTATGCTGTCCTTTGCAATAGACACAGATTCAATGGCTACTGCCGATGATTCTAAAGACACTGCCTGTTGCGCACTGGCAAACGACATTAGCATTAGCAAACAGCCAATTAGTGATAAAACCTTTTTCATTGTTGTAGTTTACGTTCACAAAGTCAAAACTGCAGTTGTACAATGATTTGTTTCAGGAGGATACAGGAAAGAAGGTTTACAAAGGCGCGATAGATAGTGGAACTGGAAAAGTGCAATTATTGAGCCAGTAATTGGTGCGCCAACCGGAGTAAATATACTTCGGAAAACTGGTTTGTCATAGCCTGCAGACCAAAAGGCATACCATTGGAGTGCCTGAAAAGGGGGATAGAAATGGCAGGAATACCCACCAGGTTGGCGTAAACTGTATAAATATCAGCGAGATACATGGCGATGGGGTCGTCCATTTTTTCGCCTATTTTAAATGCGGTAGAGGGTACTGTAGGCAGCAGAATAACGTCGAAATCGTTGAAAATCTCCCGGGTTTTATCCAGCAGCTTTTTTCTTACTTTTTGGGCCTGGGTATAATAGGCGTCAAAATAACCGGCGCTTAAAACAAAGGTACCCAGCAGAATACGGCGTTTCACCTCTTTTCCAAAGCCCTCAGAGCGGCTTTCTTTATAAAAATCAGTTAAATCAAGGTCCTGTTTATTGCTGCGGTAGCCAAATCTTACGCCGTCATACCTGGAGAGATTGGAAGAGGCCTCCGCTGTGGTAAGCACATAATAAGTTGGAACGATATAGTCGATCAGCCCGAAATTAACAGGAGCTACCTGGTGACCAAGGCCGGAAAGGGTGTCTATAAAATTGCCAATACTGGCCGACATCTCTTTATCAAGACCGGGATGATTGAGCGCATCCTCAAAATAACCAATGCGCAGTTTTGTGGGCGCTTCTTTGATAGCACTTATATAATCTGGTACACTGGCGGTGGCTACTGTGCTGTCAAATTCATCTTTGCCTGCTATTACCTGCAATACAAGTGCAGTGTCAGGTATATTCTTTGAAAAAATACCAATCTGATCAAACGAAGAACCATAGGCGATCAGTCCGTGCCTGGAAATACGACCATAGGTTGGTTTAAGGCCAACAATACCACAAAAATCTGCAGGCTGCCTTACAGACCCACCAGTATCACTTCCCAGGCTTACCATGCAAAGACCTGCCTGTACTGCTACTGCCGAACCTCCGGACGATCCGCCGGGCACATAGTCTTCATTTAATGCATTGCGTGTATTGCCATAATAGGAATTTTCATTGCTGGAACCCATAGCAAATTCATCGCAATTGCAGACGCCCAGTATAATGGCTTCTTCATCCAATAATTTTTGAACAGCGGTGGCATTATAAGTGGCGGTGAAACCCTGTAAAATATGCGAGGCTGCGGTAACCTTGTGCCCTTTATAGCAGAGGACGTCTTTAATACCAACTATCACACCATGCAGTTTGCCGGTTGGTTTGCCCGCCAAACGCTGCTGGTCCAATGCTGCAGCTTTTTGCAGGGCTTCTTTTGAGAAGACTTCGGTGAATGCATTTAATTGTTTACATGAATCAGTACGGTGCAAAAAAAACTCAACAGCTTCCACACAGGTGGTAGTGCCATTGAGTAAACTGTTTTGGTATTGTTGTATTGAGTGAAAACTAAACAAAAGGATCCTTAAACTTCGAAAGAGAAATTAGTGAGAAGAAAAAAAGCAGGCCGGGCTGCTATACCTTGGTTTCTTTTTCTTTTAAACCTTCTTCAATCTCCTTGGTAACGTTGCTTTTTGCATCGTTAAATTCACGGATACCTTTTCCAAGACCTTTCATTAATTCAGGAATTTTGCGACCACCAAATAACAACAAAACGATTATCAGGATGATGACAATTTCTTGTGTTCCCAGTACTCCCAACAACACAGGTTTTAAATTTGCTTGTAGCATAATGAATAATTGAAGTTCAAAGATAGTAAAGACTGCAAAATGTAGGCATATTTTATTTGCGATACATTGTTATTAACGAAAAATAGCCGCGATTATGATTTGAACGTATTTTCTTTAACCGGCTGCTAACAAAAAAGGATACCCTGAGGGCATCCTTCTGTATATTTTTTTTTGCTTGTATTATGCTTTTTGGGCAACAGCCATTTTCTTTTCCTGTATCCTTGCTCTTTTACCGCTTCTTTCACGCAGGTAGTACAATTTGGCGCGACGTACTTTACCTGTTTTGTTTAAGATAATAGTATCAATATTAGGTGAGTAGAGCGGAAATGTTCTTTCTACACCTACACCATCAGAAATCTTACGCACAGTAAAAGTTTGTGTAAAACTAACACCCTGTCTTTTGATAACGTCTCCGCGGAAACCCTGGATACGCTCTTTGCCACCTTCGATAATCTTATAGTTAACAGTAATGTTGTCGCCAGCTTTAAACTTTGGAAATTCTTTTCCCTTTGTTAACTGTTCGTGTACAAATGCTACGGCGTTCATAATCTTAAAATTTATAGGACGGCGAAGGTAGTGTTTATTTTGAATTTTGAGTGATAAATTCTCAATAAAATCATCAAAAATCATTTAAAATTCAAAATTCAACATTCAAAATCGTTACCTGGCCACATTTACAGCTCTTTTCTCGCGAATAACCGTCACTTTTATCTGCCCGGGATAGGTCATTTCAGTTTGAATTTTCTGGGCTATTTCAAAAGAGAGTCTGTCGCTATCAGCATCGGTTACTTTATCAGCTTCTACAATGACCCTCAGTTCGCGGCCAGCCTGTATGGCATAAGCCTTTTCAACACCCTGGTAAGTAAGCGCCAGGCCTTCAAGTTCTTTAATACGTTGCAGGTATTGCTGCATAATCTCCCTGCGGGCACCGGGGCGCGCGCCACTGATGGCATCGCAGGCCTGTATGATAGGGGAGATAACATATTGCATCTCCATTTCATCGTGGTGGGCGCCGATGGCATTTACCACGGCAGGGTTTTCACCGTATTTTTCAGCAATTTTTGCACCCAGCAAAGCGTGACTTAACTCACTCTCCTCATCGGGCACCTTTCCAATATCGTGTAACAGACCGGCACGTTTTGCCAATTTTGAATTCATGCCCAGTTCAGCTGCCATCGTTGCACACAAATTGGCTACTTCGCGGCTATGCATCAGCAGGTTCTGGCCATAGGAAGAGCGGAACCTCATTTTTCCAACAATACGCACCAGCTCTTTATGCAAACCATGAATGCCCAGTTCTATCACTGTGCGTTCTCCTATTTCCATTATCTGTTCTTCAATCTGGCGGCGGGTTTTTTCTACCACTTCTTCAATACGTGCGGGGTGTATACGGCCGTCTGCTACCAGGCGTTGCAGGCTCAAACGGGCAATTTCCCGGCGAAGGGGATCAAAAGAAGAAAGCACAATGGCTTCGGGGGTATCGTCTACAATAAGGTCTACGCCGGTAGCGGCTTCAATGGCACGTATGTTACGGCCTTCGCGTCCAATTATCTGCCCCTTAATTTCATCGCTTTCAAGATTAAAGACGGTGATGGAGTTTTCTATGGCTTGCTCAGCTGCTGTACGCTGAATAGACTGGATAATAATTTTACGGGCCTCTTTATTGGCCTTTTGTTTGGCGTCATCAATGATTTCCTGCTGCAGGCCAAGTGCCCTGGTATGGGCTTCCTGTTTCAGGCTTTCAATAAGCTGTGCCTTGGCATCTTCAGCGGAAAGCTGGGCAACCTTTTCCAGACGGCGTATATGCTCTTCCTGGTGTTTTTCCAGTTCTGTGCGTTTTACGTTAATCACCTCAATCTGCCGGTTAAGGTTTTCCTTAATGGCTTCGTTTTCTTTAATCTGCTTGTCTAAACCGGTTTCTTTCTGAGTAATACTGATTTCTTTTTGTTTGATCCGGTTTTCCGTTTCACCAAGTTTGCGGTTGCGTTCCAATACTTCCCGGTCGTGGTCTGATTTTAGCTGAACAAATTTTTCTTTGGCTTCCAGTAGCTTCTCTTTTTTTACTGTTTCGGCATTGGTTTGTGCATCTGCAATAATTTTCTGTGCCTGTTGTTCTGCTTCCTGAACCTTATTTTGTGTGTTTTTTGCGAAGACCAGCTTACCCGCTATGAGTCCCGCTATTAGTGCAACTACGCCAATTATAACCTCTATAATGGTAGAATCCATTGAATTTGTTTTTAATACGGTTTACAATCCTTTTATTATTTCTCTCCAATTGCATAAAATGGGTAAAATAAGTAGGTAGTTGGCGAAAATACAAAAGATAGTGCACATTATAAGTGTTGAAATTTTCATAAATGACGGACAGGCATGGTCGGCTTGCTGTAATTTGCCGCCTTTAAATTGATAAAATGAAAAGGATTATTTTTTTAATATTTACATTGCCAGCCGTTCATTTGATTTTTGCCCAATCCTCCGCATTCACTTTGACGGGAGATATCAGCAGCCTGAAGGCACCCGTTGAGTGGGTCTTTCTCAACTATTCAGTACACAACCAGCACATCACCGATAGTGTGCAGGTAAAACAGGACAGCTATAGTTTTAAAGGAAATATTGACGAAGCGGTTCAGGCCGAACTAAGAATACGTTATAAAGCGGGGCGGGTAAATACAACTAAAATACCTTTTAATTTCAAGCGCGATTATGCCATTGTGTTTCTGCAACCCGGCAATATTACAGTGGCTTCTATTGATTCATTTGCCAACGTAGCGGTTACGGGTTCGGCGGCAGATGCCGAATACCGCAAATTGCAGCAACTGTCAAAGCCTTTTGACAGTCAGCTGGCCGAACTGTATCAAAAATCTGCATTGGCCGGAAGAATGATGGATACCGGTCTTATCCGCCTTATGGAAAAGCAGATAGACAGTGTAAATGAGCTGGCCAATGAGAGAATTTATGGTTCATATATAAAAAGCAACCCGGAATCGCCGATTGCGCTGTATGCGTTAAAAAATTGGGCCGGATATGAAATGGATGCCGCAAAAGTAGAACCGGTATTTAAAACACTGCCGGCAGCTGTTCGCAATTCGGCATCGGGAAAGGAGATGGAAGAAAAAATAAACACGGCAAAAAAGACAGGCATAGGTCAGATGGCGATTGAGTTTGCGCAAAACGATACACTGGGCAAACCAGTAAAACTGAGTTCTTTCCGTGGAAAATACCTGCTACTGGATTTCTGGGCATCCTGGTGTCGCCC
>Ga0097621_100002767_pt1 | contig 11999 bp, 7 predicted proteins | sample KBSMisM72_FD_73165 | JGI IMG/M metagenome (GOLD analysis project Ga0097621, IMG submission 73165) | Miscanthus rhizosphere microbial communities from Kellogg Biological Station, Michigan, USA - KBS Miscanthus M7-2 (version 2) (version 2) | ecosystem: Host-associated > Plants > Roots >... | reverse complement strand
GGGACGGGAGACGGCGAACACCAGCGCGCCGCCGACGAGGATGCCGCTGACGAAGACTGATCGAATCATGCGAGTGAAGTACGGTACTTTGCCGGCAAAGTCAACGAGATAGCGAGAGAAGGAGCGATATGTCCGACACGACTTCGACCAGCCGCCGAGACTTCGTCAAGGCCACGGGCGCCGCGGCCGTGGGCGCTTCCCTCTTTCCCGGCGAGGTGCTCGCGCAGCAGCCGCGCGCCAAACGGCGGTACGCGATCGTCGGCACCGGCGACCGCGGCAGCGGGATGTGGGGCCGCGATCTGGTGCAGCGCTACCCCGACCTGCTCGAGTTCGTCGGCCTCTGCGACGTCAACCCGAAGCGGGCGGCGGTGGCGCGCGACTACATCGGCGTCCCCGGCTGTCCGACGTTCACGAACGTGGACGAGATGATCGACAAGGCGAAGCCCGATCTCCTGATGGTGACCACGGTCGACGGGTTCCACCACGAGTACATCATCAAGGGACTGGATCGCGGGCTCGACGTGATGACCGAGAAGCCGCTGACGACCGACGAGACGAAATGCCAGGCGATCCTCGACGCCGAGAAGCGCAACAACCGGAAGATCGTCGTCACCTTCAACTACCGCTACGCACCGGCCCACCAGCAGATGAAGGAGATTCTGCTGTCGGGCGAGATCGGCCGCGTCGTGTCGGTGGACTTCAGCTGGTACCTCGACGTCATCCACGGCGCCGACTACTTCCGCCGCTGGCACCGCCTGCGCAAGAACAGCGGCTCGCTGCTGGTCCACAAGGCGAGCCATCATTTCGATCTCATGAACTGGTGGCTCGGCGCCGATCCGGTGGAGGTGTCCGGATACGGCGGCCTCGGCATCTACGGGAAGAACGGGACGTTCCGCGCGCAGCCGCCGGCCGACAACTGCCGCAACTGTTCCCATACCAAGGAGTGCCGCTTCTACTACGACATGACCAAGGAGAAGCGGCGGATGGATCTCTACGCCTCGTGCGAAAGCGTGGACGGCTACTTCCGCGACGGCTGCGTGTTCCGCGAGGACATCAACATCTTCGACAACATGCAGGCGATCGTGAAATACAGCAACGGCGCGACGATGAGCTACGCGCTCAACGCCTACATGCCGTACGAGGGCTACCGCGTCGCGTTCAACGGCGAGAAGGGGCGGCTCGACGTCCAGTCCTTCGAGCGGCAGCCGTGGGAGGTCGCCGACAGCCACGAAATCTTCGTCACCAAGAGCTTCGGCAAGCGCACCAAGGTGCCGATGCCGAAGATGACCGAAGGGCACGGCGGCGGCGACGATCGGATGCGCGACCTGATCTTCAAGAAGACCGATGCGCCGGCGTACATGAAGCTGCCCGACTCGCGCGCCGGCGCGATGTCGTGCCTGACCGGCATCGCGATTCGCAACAGCATCGACCAGAAGCGGCCGATCAAGATCGCCGACCTCGTCACCCTGTGAAGCGCTCGCCCTTCGGCCGTCTGCCCGACGGATCGGCCGTCGATCGATTCACGCTCGCCAGCGGCCGCGGCGTCGAGGTGGACCTGATGCCCTACGGCGCGGCGATCATCTCGGTGCGCGCGCCGGATCGGGACGGCCGCGTCGCGGATGTGGTCCTCGGCTTCGACACCCTCGACGACTATCTCACCCGGTCGCGCTTCTTCGGCACCATCGTGGGTCGAGTCGGCAACCGGATCGCGAGGGGACGCTTCACGCTCGACGGCGTGGAGTACCGGCTCGCCCTCAACAACGGCACGAATCACCTGCACGGCGGCAACCGGGGATTCGACAAGGTGATCTGGCGGGCGGAGCCGTTCGAGCGGGACGGCTCCGCCGGCGTCACGTTCTCGTACACGAGCGTGGACGGCGAAGAAGGCTATCCCGGCACGCTGCAGGCTTCAGTGACCTGCACGCTGACGCCGGACAACGCACTCGTGCTGCGCTATCACGCGACCTGCGACAAGCCGACGCCAGTCAACCTCACCAATCACAGCTACTTCAACCTGGCGGGGCGAGGGCGCGGCGACGTCGGGCGGCACGAGCTCACGCTCGACGCGGATCGCTATACGCCGGTCGACGACACGCTGATTCCGACAGGAGAGGTCGCCAGCGTCGAAGGCACGCCGTTCGACTTTCGTACCCCGACCGCCATCGGTGCGCGGATCGACGACGCCGACGAGCAGCTGCGGCGCGGCAACGGATACGACCACAATTTCGTGCTGAACGGCTCTCCGGCCGCCTTGCACCTGGCCGCGTCGGTGGCCGAGCCCGAGTCCGGCCGTACGCTGCGGGTCTCGACCACGGAGCCAGGCGTGCAGTTCTATTCCGGCAACAACCTCGATGTCGCCCGCAACGGCTTCGAGCCACGCGGCGGTTTCTGCCTCGAAACGCAGCATTTTCCCGATTCACCGAACCAGCCGCAGTTCCCGTCGACGATCCTGAGACCCGGACAGACCTACGAGTCCACCACCGTGTTCCTCTTTGGAGTGACGCCATGAAACGGCTCTTCGCTCTGCTCGCACTGTTGTGTGTCGGTGCGGTCACCGCCAGCACCGAGGACGGATATCCATCCAACTATGTCGCCGCGACGCTGGTGCGGCTGAACGACAACGGCGCGTGGTCGTGGTTCATGGATCCACGGGTGATCGTGAACGACGGCAAGCTGATCGTCGGATCCGTCCGCGCGGTCGGCAGCAATGAGGCGAACATCACCGATCCGAGGTGGGGGAACGTCGAGATCTCCGTCTACGACCTCGCCACCGCCAAGGTCGAGAACACGGTCCTTCATCCGCACCTCGAGCAGGACGATCATGATGGCCCGGCGTTTCTCGTCCGCAAGGACGGCCGCTACCTGGCTGTCTACAGCAAGCACACCAAAGAGCGCCGGATGTATTACCGGATCTCGGAGCCCCACAATCCGCTGGTGTGGGGGCCGGCGATGATCGCCGAAACTCCTGGTGACGACGCGCCGGTGCAGGGGAACAACTGCACCTACGCCAACTTGTTCCGCATGCCGAACGGCCGCATCTACAACTTCATCCGCGCCTTCCACCACGACCCCAACTACATGTACTCGGATGACGAGGGAGACACCTGGAAGTACGGCGGCCACTGGCTTCACGGCAAGGGCGGCTACAGCCCGTACCTGAAGTACGCGGCCGACGGAAAAGGCACGGTCCACTTCATCGCCACCGAGGATCATCCCCGCAATTTCGACAACAGCCTGTATCACGGCTACGTGCGCGATGGCGTCATGTACCAGACTGATGGAACCAGGGTCAATGCGTTGAGCACGTCGACCGAAGCCACCAACGCGACGTGGGACTTTACCAAGGTCTACCAGGGCACACCGGACAGCGTCGCCTGGATGGTGGACGTGGAGCTCGACGCCAACGACCGGCCCTACATGCTGTTCTCGACGCAGGTGGACGGCCGCGGCCTGCCGCGCGGTCAGGGCGGCATGGATCTGCGCTATCACTACGCGCGTCTCGCCGCTGACGGCTGGCATCACGAGGAGATTGCGTACGCGGGCAGGCGCCTCTACGCGACGGAGGACGACTACTCCGGGTTGGGCGCGCTCGACCCGAACAACCCGGACGTCCTGTACATTTCGACCGACGCGGACCCGGTGAAGGGCACGCCGCTCATCAGCAGTGCCGACGGCAAACGGCACTACGAGCTCTTTCGCGGCGAACGCGGCGCCAATGGCAAGTGGACGTTCACGCCCTTCACGCGCAACTCGACCTACGACAATCTGCGCCCGCTGATCCCGAACTGGAAGGATCCGAGGACCGCGATCGTGTGGATGCGCGGCGCGTATCTGGCCAATCAAGGCGAGTGGTACTCGTCGGTCGTCGCCTCGATCGTCCCGCCGCGATGACGCCATCGATCGCTTTCGTGTCCACGGAGCGCGAAGGCTTCAGCCGAGCGAAAGGTTCGCCGATTGACCCGCTCGGCTAAAGCCTTCGCGCTCCGAGCAACCGAAATCGGCGCCAGCCAAGGGTGAACACATGGACCGTCGCGAGTTTCTGAAAACGGCCGGCGCGGTCGGCGCGGTATCCTCGGTGCCGGGGATGGCGCGTGCGGCTCAGCCTGCCGTTGCATCGCCAACCGACCGCGAGGTCTGGATCGCGGCGATGCGCCGTCTCGCCGATCCGGTGCTCACCCACCTCGCGAACGGGACGCTCAAGGCGCAGATGCCGGTCGAACAGGCGTCCGGCGCCGACCGGCGCGCCGTCACGCACCTCGAAGCGCTCGGCCGATTGATCACCGGGCTCGCGCCGTGGATCGAGCTTCAGGCTGACTCGACGCCCGAGGGGCGCGCGAGAGCCGAGTACGCCGGCCTCGCACGCCGCGCGATCGCCCGCGCCGTCGATCCCGCGTCGCCCGATTTCATGAATTTCACGCGCGACCGGCAGCCGCTCGTCGACGCCGCGTTTCTCGCGCTCGGCGTCCTCCGCGCGCCGCGGACCCTCCGCGACGAGCTCGACGCCCCGGCGAGGCGGCATCTGGTCGCCGCGCTCGAATCCACCCGTCCTATCGCGCCGCCGTTCAACAACTGGCTGCTGTTTTCGGCGACGGTGGAAGCGGCGCTGAAGTCACTGGGCGCGGGATGGGATCGGATGCGCGTCGACTACGCGCTGCGCCAGCACGAGCAGTGGTACAAGGGCGACGGCGCCTACAGCGACGGACCGGAGTTCCACTGGGACTACTACAACAGCTTCGTCATCCATCCGATGCTGCTGGCGGTCGCCGACGCATGCAAGGACGAGACGCCCGCGTGGAAGGATCTCGCGCCCGTCATTGCACGGCGGGCGCAGCGCTACGCGGCGGTCCAGGAGCGGATGATCGGCACGGACGGCAGCTTTCCGGCAATCGGCCGCTCGCTCGCCTACCGCTGCGGCGCCTTTCATCTGCTCGCCGACGTCGCGCTCCGCCGGCAGCTGCCCGAGGGCGTGCCGCCCGCGCAGGTCAGAGGCGCGCTGACGGCCGTGGTGAAGCGCACGCTCGACGCGCCGGACACGTTCGACGCGGACGGCTGGCTGCGGATCGGATTCTGCGGCCACCAGCCCGGCGTCGGCGAAACCTACATCTCGACCGGCAGCTTGTATCTCTGCTCCGCCGGCCTGCTGCCGCTCGGCCTGCCTGCGTCCGACGAGTTCTGGTCCGCGCCGGCACAGCCGTGGACGTCAGTCCGCGCGTGGAGCGGCCGGCCGTTCCCGATCGATCACGCGCTGTAAACACGAAGAAGAAGAAACCGCGGAGCGCGCAAAGAACGCAGAGAAGAATTGGCTCAACGACGCGTGCGCGGTCCGGCTCAACGTGGAAAGCGTCGAACGTCGAGCCTTCACTACTGACGCGGAAACACGAACTCCCCGCTCGGGTCCCGTTGCCGCATCGCGAGTACTTTTCCGTCCTCGACCGTGAAGGAGATGACCGCGTCGGGGAATTCCTTGACGCGGAACTGGTGCGGCCGCCAGGGTTGGAGGTCGAAACCGCCGGCGCCTCGAATCGAAAGGCCCTTGCCGGGCTGGAACGCCACGTCGACCTTTGCCCCGGAAGGAGACAGGTAGCTTCCCGCGTACACCTTCAGCGTCGCGTCGGTCATCAACGCCGCGGGTACGCGGCGTGCGAACGTCACCGCGGCTTCGTCCAACGAGATATCCGCGCTCTCGACCTCGCCCATCGGATTGGTCCGGAAGTTGAGCGAGAACTTGCCGTCCTGTTCGTCGTCGGGGGTGTCGAAGCGGTCGTAGTGGAAGTGATTGAGCGGCATCTTGATGCCGTGGAACTCGAAGCCGAGTCCCGCGTCGCGACGCGTCACGGAGACGACACCGTACGCGGCGTGCTCGAATTCACCCACGTAGTCGTCGAGGGCATGCGACGGCGTCGTCCCTGCCACCTGTCCCACGTTGGCGACTGAACGAGCCTGGGTCCCGGCCGCCTTGTTCTTGAGTCGAATCCCGTTGAGCCGCTCGGACCACGGCGTGAGCGACATACCGAGCAGTCGCTCGTAGATGTGGTACGTGAGCCCGTTGTACAAGGGCGCCACGTGATCGCCGACGACGAGCACGATCACGCCGATGGAATCGTTGGGCATGATCGAGACCTGCGAATGAAACCCGGGAAGGTCGCCGCCGTGAAGCGCCAGCAGGTGCCCGCGGTACGAGGAAATCCAGCGGCCCATGCCGTAGTACTGGTTCAGGTTCTCACCCCACCCGCGGCTCTCGAGCGCGGCGTTCGGCATCGCGAGCGAGGGGGCCATGGTTTCCCGGAGCACCGCATTCGGGATCACCTGCTTTCCATCGACGGCGCCGCCGTTGAGCAACGCGATGACCCAGCGGGACAGGTCCTGCACGCTGGAGTTGATCGCGCCGGCCGGCGCTATGGCGACCTCCGCCGTGTAGTACGGCTGTCGGTAGAGTTCCGTGCTGTCGCGGCGCTCGGAGAACGGCACGGCCGGCTCGGGTCCCTTGAGGTTGTCCTCAATCGTCAGGGTGGAGCGCGACATGCCGAGCGGATCGAAGATCCGGCGCGCGACGAACTGCTCCCAGGTGAGCCCGCTCAACTCCTCGACGATTTGGCCTCCCGCCGTATACATCAAGTTGTTATAGAGGAAGGTCGTGCGAATCGGGGCGGCGGGTTCGAGATACCGCAGCCGATCCCAGAGGTCGCGCCGCGAGAACGTCGACTTGTACCAAATGCCATCGTGCCGGGTGATGCCGGTACGGTGCGACAACATGTCGCGGATCGTTACCGAGCGATCGAGCTCGTCGTTGTAGAAACGGATGGCAGGCACGAACCGCTTGACCGGCTCATCCCAACGAAGCTTGCCTTCTTCGACGAGCAGGCCCAGCGCGACCGCGGTGAAGAGCTTCGAATTCGAGGCGATCGGCTGTGTCGTCGTCGGCGTGTATGGGATCTTGTTGCCGTAGTCGCGGAAGCCGTAGCCCTTGGCGAACACGAGTTTGTCCTTCACGACGATCCCGACGCCGATGCCCGGCGCGTTCCAGTCCTTCATCACCTGCGCCATGTAATCGTCGAAGCCTTTGAGTCCGGCGTCGACGTCGATCTGTGGCTGCGCGCGAACGCGCGCGGCGAGTGTAGCGGCGGCGGCAAGGGCGAGTGCGGCGGCCAGGCGGCGACGGATCCGAGAGGAGGCAACGATCATCTTGACACCTCGGGTTTGCGGAATAAATGACTAACTCTACCCGACGCGGCCGGCATCCACCTTCCTATCGATCAGCACGGTCGGGTCCCACTACAATCGGCGCACGACGGTCTGTCCGTAGACGGCATGCCGGGGAGAAGTCATCCGTGCGAACCATCGATCGCCGAGAGTTTCTGAAAGCCGCTCCCACCGGCCTCGCGACCTATGTCGCGGCCGCGAGCGCTGGACTCGAGATCGCCGCGGCGCAGCCGGGGCCGAGCCCCACCATCGGCGCGGCGGCGTACACGCCAGTTGCGGACTACCCCATCCAACCGAAACGCTGTTCCGAGGTGACGATCACCGACGGCTTCTGGAAGCCGAAAATCGCCACGAACGCCGAGGTCACGATCCCGCTGGAGGTGGACAAGCTCGCCGACACCCCCGCCGGCTTCGCCGGCAACGTGCTCGAAGCGGCGATCGTGTCGCTGACCACTCACCCGAACCCTGCGCTCCAATCGCAAGTCGATGCTCGGATCCGCGCGATTGCCGGCGCGCCACCGGGCGGCAGAAACGACGGCAACAGCGGATTCGAGGTCGCCGCCACCTATTACCACGCCACCGGCAGGCGTGACCTCGTGGACAAGGCGATCGCGTCCGCCGAGGCGCTGTATGAGGATTTCCGCACGAGAAACCCTCCATTTTCAGGCGGCGAGAGAGATGCGATCAATTGCGTCCAACTGTATCGGGTGACGCACGACCGGAAGCATCTCGATCTGGCAAAGCACTATCTCGACATCCGGGGATTGCCCAACTCGGTGAACCGCAGCCGGCACAATCAGTCGTACAAGCCGGTCCTCGAACAGACCGAGGCTGTCGGCCATGCCGTGAACTGCCTGTCGCTGATGGTGGCTCTCACCGACGTCGGCGTGTTGACCGGGATCAAGACATACTTCGACGCCGCGCACCGGATGTGGCTCGACATCGTCCAGCGCAAAATGTATGTCACCGGTGGCGTCGGCACGACCGGCAATGAGGGGTTCGGCGATCCCTATTCGCTGCCGAACATATCGGCCTACTCCGAAACTTGTGCGGCGCTGATGTTCATCACGCTGAACCAGCGGTTGTTCATGGCTACTGGTGACGGCCAGTACATCGACGTCATGGAACGCTGCATGTACAACAACGCGATCGACGGAGTCGCGGTCGCGGGCAACCGCTTCTTCTACGTCAACAGGCTCGCGAGCGCCGGCGACGGCCGCGATGTTCGCTGGGAGCGCGCCTCGCTCGAATGCTGCCCGCCGAATCTCGTGCGGTTCCTGGCCTCGATGCCGAGCTTGATCTACGCACAGGATCAGAGCGGCGCGATCTACGTGAACTTGTATGTGTCGAGCCGCACGTCGTTCATCGTCCAGTCGAAAGAGATCGGGCTGTCCGTTCAGAGCGAGCTGCCGTGGGAGGGGCACTCGAGCATCACGGTGTCCACCACGTCCGATGTGAAAGCCATCGTCAAGCTGCGGATCCCGGGTTGGACGAGGAATCGCCCCGCGCCAGGCGGCCTTTATACGTATCTAGACCGGATTGAGGCCGAACCGACCGTAGCCATCAACGGCCAGCGCGTCAGCGCCGTTGCGGATCGGACCGGCTACGTCTCCCTCGACAGGCTGTGGAAGAACGGCGACGTGGTCAGCGTCGATTTTGCCGTCAGGGTTCGGCGACTGTCGGCCGACCCGAAAGTCACGCACACCCGGCGAAGAATGGCCGTCGAGAGGGGGCCGGTCGTGTACTGCGCCGAATGGCCGGACGCCGATGGCGCCCGGCCGTTGACGCTGCTGTTGGATTCCGCCGGCGAGTTGACGACGTCGGTCGACGCCGGCTGGAATGGCGCGACGATGATCAAGGCGCAAGCGCGCGACATCACCAGGCCGTCTGATCAGCCGAAGCCGGTCACGCTCGTCCCGTACTATCTGTGGGCGAATCGCGGCGCGGGTGAGATGACGGTGTGGTTGTCCACCGCGGGCTACTCGATCGGTGATATCGGCCCCGCGGGCGGACTCATCTTCTATGAAAACCCGAACCATCGTCGCGACGGCTGGCGGTATCTCGAAGCCGCGCCCTTCGATCAGAGTGCCGGCGCCCAGTGGGGATGTTTTCGCCGCTTCGTCCCAGGGGCGCGCGGCACCGCGATCGGCACCGGTCAGCAGAACACCCTCGACATGATCGCGGCGTGCTCCGAGGCGGGCACCGCCTCTCAACTGTGCGCCACCCTCAGCGTCAACGGGGTACGCGGATGGTATCTGCCGTCTCGAGATGAGCTCGCGTTGCTGTATCGCAACCTGAAGGCGGCGGGGATCGGCGAGTTCCGGGACGGTGGCGCGGCCGACAATTTTAGCTACTGGGCTTCATCGCAGCAGACCGCGGATATGGCCGTCCACATCGACTTTGCCGATCTGGGCCGCCAGCACGGTGACGACAAGGACTTCCCACGGCGAGTCCGGGCGATTCGTACGATATGAGTCGCGCACCCGGACGGATGACACATGTGATCGTCGCCGCGTCTGCCGCGCTCGTGCTGGCGGCCGGCGTGATCGGATCGCAGCAAGGGCCGCCTCCGCCGACCGCGTATGTTGCTCCGCAGGTGCCGCCGGCCGCCGCGGCGATCGAACAGACTGAGCCAGGCACTGAGCCGGGCGCGACGCTGGTCGAGAGCTTCGATGGCCTGGGGCTCGGGTTCAACGGTCCGCAGGGCATCACCCGAGCCGGCAACCCGTCGGACAACAGCCTGGCGGTCGGGCCGAACCACATCGTTCAAACCGTCAACGGCGCGGGCATGGCGGTGTTCACCAAGAAGGGCAAGAAGTTCCGCACGACAGGAGTGGTGCTGTACGGGCCGGTCCGTGCGAACAATGTGTTCAAGGGTTTCGGCGGCAATTGCGAAGCTCGATCGAGCGGGGACGTGGTCGTCCGCTACGATCAATTGGCCGATCGCTGGCTCCTCGTCATGCCGCTGTTTTCCCGCGGGCCGCAACGACCCGATCAAGTCGCGCCGGCGCCGGTCGGACAGCCGCAGGTGAGCGTGCCCGGCGTCGCGAACCAACCGGGGCCGGCGGCGATGCTCTTTCAACCGCCTCCGCCCGACCCCGGCGCGCCCACCCAATCGGGCCAGCGCGGCCGCGCCGGTGGCGAGGCGGTGTCGCAGCCGCAGCCGTCCGGGCCGTACTCGATGTGCTACGCGATCAGCGCCACGCCAGATCCGCTGGGTCCGTACTATCGCTACGAGTTTCTCCGGCCGCTGTTCCCGGACTATCCCCGCCCGGCGGTGTGGCCCGACGGCTACTACGTTCCGACGAGCACGAGCGACGACCGCATTTCACCGACGGTTGCGACCGAGAAGCACGCGTGCGTCGTCGATCGCCAGAAAATGCTCACGGGTCAACCAGCGTCGGAACAGTGCGTGATTATTCACGACGTCAATTTCCTGAACAACGCCGACCTTGACGGCAAGGCCCTGCCGCCCGCGGGTGCGCCGAACATCATGATGGCCGCCGGCGGCCGGCAACTCGACAACGTGCTCGAAGACAGTCTCATCAACGTGTGGCAATTCCATGTCGACTGGAAGGATCCGGCGCACACGACCGTGACCGGCCCCACACCCATTGCCGTCGCTCCGTATCACTACCTGTGTGGCGGTCAGCTGACGTATTGCGTACCGCAGCCAGGCAGCGAACTTCGTCTGGACGCGCAGGGCGACAAGATCATGGCGCGGCTGGTTTATCGCCGGGTCAATGGCCACGAGTCCATCGTCGCCGCCCACTCGGTGGACACCGCCGGCAGTGGCGGAGGCGTTCGATGGTACGAATTCCGGGTCGACGCCGAGCCCCGCAAGAACCGCAGCGTCAGCCTCTATCAGCAAGGGACCTACGCACCCGGCGGTTTCTACCGCTGGCTCGCCAGCCCGGCGATCGACAGGTTCGGCAACATCGGGATCGGCTATTCCTTCGGCGGCTCTCCGAACTTCGCTGGTCAGCGATTTGCAGCCCGCAGGCCTGGAAACAGGTCCGGCCGGCTCGAACTGCGCGAAGTGGTGCTCGTCGAGGGCGCGGCAGCGGACGGAGGGCCCGGCACCGGTCGGCCGCGCACGCAGCGCTGGGAGGACTACACACAGACGGCGATCGACCCGTCCGACGACTGTACGATCTGGTACGTCGGCGACTACGTCAAGAAGGAGGCGACCTCCTACACGAGCCGGATCGGCGCATTTCGTCTGCCGGGATGCTCAACCCGGCGATAGAATGCTCGCGCGGTTATTCATCTCATGGAGGGTGTATGGCAGTCTCACGCCGCAGGTTCGTAGGCGGCATCGCCGCCGCGCTCGGCTATATCGGCGTCGGTCCGGACGCGGATCTCTTCGCCCAGCAGGCCCGCGCAGGCGTGCCGGGGCAGGGCGGCCGCGGCCCGCGGCCTCTTGTGGATCTCTCCAAGGTCGCCAAGATCAACAACAACGAGAATCCGTACGGCGTGCCGCCCGCCGTCAGGACGGCGATGGACGATCCCAAGGCGTGGGAGTGGGCCAACCGCTACGGCGCGCCGGACGGCGGACTGTCCCAGGCCATTCAAGAGCTGCACGGCGTCAAGGCAGACAACATCATCTTCGGCTGCGGATCCGGCGAGCTGTTGAGTTCCATCACCATCGCGATGCTGATCGGCGATCCGAAGAAGAAGGTGCTGGGCGTCAACCCGACCTACAACGATCCGTACTCGAAGGCGGCGCAGATCGGACGGGAAACGATCAAAGTGCCGCTGAACAAGGACTACACCCAGAACATCCCCGCGATCATCGA
>Ga0097621_100002766_pt1 | contig 11999 bp, 10 predicted proteins | sample KBSMisM72_FD_73165 | JGI IMG/M metagenome (GOLD analysis project Ga0097621, IMG submission 73165) | Miscanthus rhizosphere microbial communities from Kellogg Biological Station, Michigan, USA - KBS Miscanthus M7-2 (version 2) (version 2) | ecosystem: Host-associated > Plants > Roots >... | reverse complement strand
CATCGAAATCGCCGCAAGCACGACCGCAAGCAGAAACAACCTGCGGCCGTGGCCTCGTCGAATCACATGCCGCCTTCCGTAACGAATCCAACGGAATATTGTCGCCCGCAAATGTTCACACCTGAAAGTGATGCTATCACCGCGTTAGGCGGGATGCCGGCCTTACGAAAAGCCGACGGAATAGAACGAGACTTCTGCAGGCAGCCGACGTGGTGCTCTGCGAAAGCGAGTGGGCAGACGTCAGGGGACGGTGCGGGAACCGGCCTGCGAGCGAAGATCGACGATTCGAGCATCGGCCGGCAGCGCGAATAGACTCCGGTCGGGCTCCGATCGGTGAATATCGGTCACCGTGAACACCTCCGCGCTGCTTCGAGGATCGTTCCGCCTGGTCATAACGTTCATACCCAACGCCTTCGAGTACCAGAACTCCTTGACGACGGCCAGCGGGCGATCCGATCCCGTGGCCGTCAGGCCGAGCGGCTGGGTTTCACGAGTGCCAATCAAATCGAGGCCGTTGACCGTCTGGACACCGAGATCCTCGCGCACGAGCGAGTCCGTCGCCTTCGCAAACGGCCCGGCTGCGACGGGCTGAGACGGTGGGCCGGTATACACGCGCAGCTCGCAGACGCGGGAACGAGTATCGCAGTAGGCGGCCGTGTGCGTCTGCGGTTCGGCGAGCTCGGTTCTCCAGACCTGGGACTGGACCGGACTTCCGTCGGACACGAACGTCCGCCGCTCCTGGAACACGCGCCCGAGGCTGTCTCGAGCGATCAGGCGGCGATTCTTCAGAACCATTCGACCGCCGTTCTCGAGATATCGTGTCCACTCGGTCTCGACTGTCGCCGAGAACGGAGCGTTCGGCATCGGGGGAATGGCGATGCTTGAGATCATCTCGCGAGAGCCGCCGTCCGGCGCGTGGCTGGGCTCTGCCGGCGCCTGGGTCAGAGCGGTCCGGCTCGAAAGCGCGACCGCGATGACCATCGCGGCCAGTCGAATCTTCATGACCTGCCTCGCACGTTCGTCGTGACTGAGTTCAAGCAACGAGCGGCCGTTCGAGATCTTAATTCGGCCGGCATGCGAACCCAAAGCAGAAGTCTGTAAATCCTGCGCTGACTCATCTGTGCACGGAACTGGAATCGGTCGACTGCCGATCTTCGATCCCGTAGCCGCCTGGCTGTGACGAGCCGCGATCGCACTCATCTCACCATCGCGTCTCTGACAAGGCGCCGCGACGAATCCGGGATCGGCAAGTTGCGTGCCGGACCGGAGCCGGTTCTGGCGAGGGTCGACTTTTGAGGACGCTCGCGGCACAATCTCGCGATGAATCTCGTCGAGCGGACGACAGCCCTTGTGCCCATGCTTCGTCAACACGCGGCTGCCGCCGAGAACGAACGGCGGGTTCCACTCGAGACCCTCGAGGCGCTCGACCAGGCCGGCGTCTTCCGCATGATGGCGCCGAAAAAATTTGGCGGTGACGAGGCCGACTTCGAGACGCAGGCTCGTGTCCTGGCCGAGATCGGCCGCGCCTGTCCCTCAACCTCGTGGGTCGCGACCATCTACAGCGCGATGGGCTGGGCCGCCAGCGCCTTCCCGGACCAGGCGCAGGATGAAGTGTTTGCCGGAGGCGTTCCGCGTATCGCCGGCGTATTCTCGCCGACAGGCACGGCCGTCCGCCACGACGGAGGCTTCATCGTCAATGGGCGTTGGCCGTACAACACCGGATGCCACGGCGCCCAGTGGACGGTGGTGGTGGCGCTCGCGGCGCCGGATGGCGGGGATCCTGCCCCGCACTGCGCCCTCGTCCGAAGCCGCGAGCTGACGATCCTCGACGACTGGCACGCGAGCGGCATGGCCGGCACGGGCAGCAACACCGTCGTGGCCGAGGGAGTGTTCGTCCCCGGCCATCGTGTGCTTCCGCTGCCCGACATGGTCGAAGGGCGGTACCCGAAACGCCATAACAGCGGCAACCCTTACTTCAATTACCCGCTGGCGCAGGTCCTGACGGTCAACGCCGGTGGCACACCGCTGGGGATCGCCCGCGGCGCGCTCGAGGCGTTCTTCGATCGGCTCCCTGGCCGCGGCATCATGTACACAACATACGCGGACAAGTCCGCCGCACCAGTGACGCATCTTCAGGTCGGTGAGGCATCGCTCAAGATCGATTCGGCCAGCGCGCACGTGCAGCGCGCCACGGCCTTGCTGGACGGGCTTCAGGGCCGGGCGCTGACGGTACAGGACCGCGTGCGATCGCGTGCGCACATCGGCTACGCCACCGGCCTGGCGCGGGAGGCCGTCGATCTGCTGTTTTATGCGAGCGGCGCTTCGTCTATCCAGTCGCACGTGCCGATGCAGCGGTTCCAGCGCGACATGCAGGCGCTCGCGAACCACGCCATCATGCACGCTCCGACGGCGGTCGAACTGCACGGCCGTGTGCTCTGCGGGCTCGAGCCGAACACGCCCCTGTACTAAATGTACCAAACGAGCCACGAGCCACGAGCCACGAGCCACGAGTCACGAGTTCCGAGTTCCGAGCCGCAAGGGGGATGACGTGAAGAACAGGGTGATCGTCGGACTGCTGCTGGTGTGCTGCGCGTGGAGTGCCGCCGCGAACGCGGCGCAAGCGCCCACACCGACGTGCGACCGCGAATGCCTGCGCGGCAACGTGACGCAGTTGCTATATGCGCTGCTGAAGCACGAGGTGAAGGGTCTGCCCGTTGCCGACACGCTGCGCGTGACCGAGGATGCCGTCGAGAAGCCGCTCGCGACGGTCGGCCTTGTTGCCACCGTGACGCGTCTGCGCGGCTTCCGCCAGGACATCATCGACGAGCGCGCCGGCGTGGCGGGCGCCCAGGTCGTGGTGGAGGAGACCGGGGCGCCCGTGCTTCTCGTCGTGCGGCTGAAGGTGGTCGCCGACAAGCTCACCGAGATCGAACTGGTGGCCACACGCGGCCGCGCGGAAGGGCTCATCTTCAACATCGATGGCCTGAGCGCAGGCAGTGCGGTGATGAACTACGCGCCTCGTTCCGAACAGCTCGCCACCCGGGACGAGGCGATCAAGGCCGCACTGCATTACCCGGAGGGGCTCAATGCCGCGAAGACCTTCGCCGCCGTCAACGCGCCTTTTGCGCCCGCCGCCTATCGCTTTGAGAACGGCCAGCTGATGGCCGGGCCCGAATGCAAGTTCGCCCCCGGCTGCCAGAACATCTCCACGCAGTCGCTCGAGATTTTCGAGCGTCTCGGTGACGTCCAGACGCGCGTCGTCGCTGTCGACGAGCGCATGGGCATCGTGTGGCTGCGGATGGCGTGGGGCGTACGCGAGCGCGGCGGCGATCAGCTGACGGTCTGGGAGGCGTTCAAGGTCTACGACCGCCAGATCCACGCCGTGGAAGCGTTCATGCGGATCCTGCCGTTGGAGAAGCGCAACGGCGGGTGGGAGTGATGCCGGCACGGAGCTCAGCTCTTACTGTCGAGGCTCAGCGACGGAGCGGATGTGTTGAAGAGGGTCGAGTCCGAGACGGTAGAGCTTGAAGGCGCGCCGAGACAGACGCGAATCGTCGCTTTTGGGGACGCGAATCGTACGATACCAGACGGACCAGGCCCGCCGAATGCGCTACGTTGTTCTATTCATTCGCGCGAGTGCGCGACCCGCACAACGCGTTCACATTGAGCGGAGCCAGATGATCGACCGCGCTGAGACCGACGGTGACACCAAACCGTGCCCCCGGTGTCGAGGCTCACTGATCTTCCGGCCGGGATATCCCATTCTCACGGTCGGCGCGGCGCTGCAGTTCTCAGGTTATGAAGTCGGTAACCGCATTCGATACGAACGCGGCTGGATCTGCGAGACTCCCGCATGCGGTTACCGGGAGCTCATCGCAGCGCCATCCGTTGAAACGATAGTCGAGTAGCTGCTCTTCTTCCGCCTCGACAGCTCAGGGAGATCGTATGGATATGTTGTCCTACCGCCTGGCGTTCGAACGGATTCGGGCTGAGTACCTCGAGATGCCCGGTATGGCGCTGACGCCGGTACAACTCCAGCGGTTGTCCGGCGTGGACGTACCTCTCTGCCAGGTCGTGCTCGACGACCTCACCCGGGACAGTTTCCTTCATCAGCGTCCTGACGGATGCTACGCGAAAGGCGCGGGAGACACGTCTCGACTGCGAATGGCGCGGGCGGGCGTGCAGCAGCTGCGACACGCCGGCTGATACCGCTCGCGCGGCTGATTCACCCCTGCGGACGTTTTCAGAAATCTGTCGCCATCTCCCGTACGGCCCCTTCTGCCGACGTGACTCCTGTTGACATTCTAGATGAGGCTATGACACGCTCATCTAGAGCGTCAACATAAGCGCCGGTGGAGATGTATTGGCCACAGAAGTCCTGCAAGGCACGCTCGATCTCATGGTGTTGCGGACGCTCGCCGTGGTGGGTCCCCAGCACGGGTTCGGCCTGGCCAAGCGGATCCTCCAGGTATCGGACGGCCTCCTCGACTTGAATCAGGGCACGCTGTATCCGGCGCTCCTGCGGCTCGAGCAGCGGCGGTGGATCAAGAGCCGGTGGGGCGTCTCCGACAACAACCGGAAGGCGAAGTTCTACGAGCTGACGGCCCGCGGGCGGCGGCAGATTCGCGAGGAAACAGAAAGCTGGGAGCTCACGGTGGCCCTGATGGCGAAGTTTCTCGCGAAGGCGGCGGGAGAGCGGTGACCTGGGGCCGCGTCCTCGACGTATTCCGCCGGCGCCGCCTCGACGCCGACCTGGATGCCCAACTGGCGTACCACGCGGACGCCCTCCAGGCCGAATTTCTCGCGAAAGGACTGGCGCCCGGCGACGCCCGCGCCGCGGCACGCCGCGCGATGGGTGGACTCGCGCAGGTCAGGGACGCCTATCGCGATGAACTCACGATTCCTGTCATTGACGCACTCTGGAAGGACGTTCGGTACGGTTGCCGCGTGCTCTGCCGCAATCCAGGGTTTTCAGTCGTGGCTGTGGCGATCCTCGCGATCGGTATTGCCTCCGCGACCACGATCTTCAGCTTCGTTGACGCCGTTCTTCTGAAGCCGCTGCCGTACGAGAGCGGAGACCGCATCGTCCGGATCCTCGAACGGCGCCCAGACGGGGCGACGTCCTGGTTTTCGGCGCCGGCGTATCTGGACTGGCGAGCCAGCAACACCGTCTTTGAGCAGATGGCAGCGCAGCAGCAGGGACTCGTCACGCTCACCGGTGCCCGGGATACGGTGGCGCTCCGTGTCGCGCGCGTGACGGCGGACTATTTCAAGGTGTTCGGCATCAGTGCTGCCCTCGGGCGTACGTTTGCGGAAGGGGAGGATACCCCGGGGAAGGATCACGTGGTCGTCCTCAGCCATGCCGTCTGGCGCTCGCAGTTTGGCGCCGATGCACGCATTGTGAGTTCGACCGTACAGCTCGATAACGAGCCCTACACGGTGATCGGGGTGATGCCGCCAGACAGTACGGCGGACAGCACGTTCGACCGTGGAAGCGCCCAACTCTGGCGGCCGCTGGCGTTCAGCCCGCTCAATATGATCCGGGAGTACCGGCCGATCAACGCCGCATTCGCGCGTCTGAAACCTGGCGTGTCGCTGGATCAGGCACGTGCCGGGATGGACGCCATCGGTAAACAGATCGCGGCCGATTACCCGGATACCAACCGAGGATGGGGCATCGCCGTCGATCGGTACGCGGACGTCATCGTTGGATCGCCGCTTCGCACCGCGCTGCTCGCGCTGATGGGGGCGGTGTGCGGGCTTGTGCTGATTTGCTGTTCGAACCTGGCGAGCCTGGTTCTGATGCGGGCAGTGTCCAGGGGGCCTGAACTGGCAGTGCGCGCCGCCATCGGTGCCAGTCGCTACCGGTTGATCCAGCAGTTGCTGGTCGAACACGCGATCCTGGCGACGGTCGGCAGCCTGCTCGGGATTGCGTGCGCATACGTGTCGATCGGATGGTTGACGCTGAACGTTCCGTCGCGGCTCCTGCCGAGCGAAGCGAGCGTCCGGCTCGATGCGCGCGTGCTGATGTGTGCTCTTGTCGTGTCGAGCGTCACCGCGATTGTATTCGGGCTTGTGCCGGCGCTTCGAGGAGGAAGCCGGAGCCTGGCCGGCGTGATGGGCACTCGGAGCGAGACTCCGAGCGTCGCCAAACGCCGCGTGCTCGATGTCCTTGTCGTCGCGGAAGTGGCGGTCGCGTTCGTCCTGTTGGGCGGCTCGGCGCTTCTCATCCGAAGCTTCGTCGGCTTGGTCACTGTCGAGACGGGTTTTGTGTCGGGCAGCGTGCTCACGATGACCCTGCCGGTTCCCGGGTTTCCGCCTGGCAGCGGGTACGCGAGCCCTGACGAGTTCAAGACCTACCTCCGAGCGATCGAGACCGCCGTCGACGCCATTCCGGGCGTGCAACGCGCCGCCCTCACGAACTCGCTGCCGCTGACGAACTGCTGTCTGTATCCGCTGAACATGCAGGTCGCGAACCGTACGGTCCTCGATCGTGCCAGTCGCAACGGCGGGTTTCTCAAAATCGTCACGCCCAGCTACTTTTCCGCGCTCGGGCTGACGCTGCGGCAAGGGCGGTTTCTCGATACGCGAGACGATGGCAGTGCCGTTCCCGTCATCGTGGTGAACGAGCGCCTCGCCAGACGACATTTCCCGAACGGCGACGCGATCGGGCAGCACCTGCTTGTGCCGCGGCTCGTTCCGGGAAAGACCGAGCGCGGCCCGGATAAGTCGTGGGAGATCGCGGGCGTCGTCGCGAACGAAAAGATCAGCGCCCTGAACGATGACGACAGCGAGATTGCCTATGCCTCTTACGAACAGAGCCCGGTGTACTTCACCAACCTGGTCGTGCGGGCGCTGGTCGACCCGAGTGCGCTGGAACCCGCTGTCCGGCAGGCGTTGTTGGCGCTCAATAAAGGACAAGCGGTCATGGATGTCCGGACGCTGGAACAGCGAAAATCCGCGTCCGCGGCGGGAGGTCGCGTCCAGGCAGCCGTGATGAGCACGTTCTCCATCGTCGCCGTCGCGCTCGCCGCTGTGGGGATGTATGGCGTGCTGGCGTATTCGATCGCATTGCGGCGGCGCGAGCTTGGGATTCGCGCCGCGCTGGGGGCCTCCTCGTCGCGACTCCTCAGGGCGGTTCTCGCCCGGGGACTCGTCGTGACAGGCCTTGGCGTGGGCCTCGGGTTGGCCGGAGCCTTCGCGTTGGCGCCGCTTCTCGACGCCGCTCTTTACAACGTTCGCGCGCGCGACCCGTGGCTGATGGCGCTGGTCACGACGATTCTCGTGCTGGTTGCGTTGCTCGCGTCGACGATTCCGGCGCGACGGGCCGCCAGCATCGACCCTGCCGTCGTCCTGCGCGGAGAGTAAGTCGCGCGAGTGCGTTCCGGCTCGAGGGCGATTGACTACCGGAAATTCTTGTCATCGGCCGACGGTCCATAGATCGAAGGGACCTTGGCACCGAGCAGCCGCAGATAGACGGTCATCTGGCCGCGGTGATGCGCCCAGTGGTTGAGCGTGTCCTGGATCATCACCCAGCGCGGCGTCTCCTGAACGACCTGCCCGCGCGCGAGCAGCTTCCACGGCGTCATCAGAAAGTCGTCATTCGTGCCTTGCAGCGCCGCGCGCGCCTCGCCGGCGCTCTTGTCCAGCGCTTTGACGAGCGCCTCGCTTGTTTCGAGCTTCTCGCGCGACATTGCCGAGCCGCTGGCTGGCGCCACGTCGAGCTCACTCTGCGTGATCCCCATCGCCATCCACGACGGCATCGTTGCCACCATATGGGCCAGGTAGCCGAACGCCATCGACTTGTCGTGTGGTTTCCAGTCGTACTTGCCAGCTGGCGCTTCTTCGAGCGAACGCCGCGACCGCGGAGTTTCACGGTCCAGCTCGGCGAGCAGCATCTCTGTCAGTTTCATGGACGGCTCCAAATGTTCATGTTCTCAGCTGTGATGCGCTGTCGACAGCGAGTCCGCGCCGAGCGGAGCAGCAGCTTGGGTCTTCCAGAAGGCCTCGATTTCCTCGAGCGTTCGCCCCTTCGTCTCAGGCACCTGCCAGTACGAGAAGATCCCGGCGAGCACCGCGCACACGCCATATAGCCAGAACGTCCAGCTCGCGCCCATGGCCTGAACGAGCGTCAGGAACGTCAACGACACCAGGAGGTTGGCGCCCCAGTTGAAGGCCGCCGCGACACCTTGCGCGGAACTGCGAATCTTGAGCGGATAGATCTCCGAGATCAGCAGCCAGAACATCGGCCCCAGGCTGATGGCAAAGGACGCGACGTACACCATCATGCCGGCCACGGCGAGCGTGGCGGACGATTGACCGGGCTGGGTGCTGCGGAATACGAGTCCCAGTGCGCCCAGGCTGATGGCCATGCCGGCAATTCCGGTCAGGAGCAGCGGCCTGCGTCCCATCCGGTCAATCAGCCACATGGCCACGATCGTCATCGCCACGTTGATGACGCCAATCCCAACCGTCGCCAGGATCGCGCCGGACGCGGACGAAATGCCTGCGTCCTGAATGATCAGCGGCGCGTAATAGATGACCGTGTTGATTCCCGTGATCTGTTGAAAGGCGGCCAGGCCTATACCGACGATCAGCGCCGGGCGCACGGCTGGCATCAGCAGATCGCCGAACCGTCCGCGCTCTTCCGCGTGCGCACAGGTTTCGACGATCTCATTCAGCTCCTCGTGCACGTCGGCGGTGCCGCGCACCCGCGCCAGCGCCGCCAGCGCTGCCGCGCGCCGGCCCGACTTGACCAGCCAGCGCGGACTCTCCGGCAGGAACCAGATTCCGCCGGCAAACACAGCCGCGGGAATCGCCGCCACGCCGAACATCCACCGCCACCCGCGAATCGGCGCGAACGCGTAGTCCACCAGGTAGGCGAGCACGATGCCCACGGTGATCGCCAGCTGAAACAGCGAGACCTGCCAGCCCCGGGCATCAGCCGGCGACACCTCTGAGATGTAGACGGGAACGGTTCCCGACGCCAGCCCGATACCGAGACCGACAATGATGCGGCCGACGATCAGGATGGCTGGCGACGTGGCGGCGGCGCAGACCAACGCCCCGACCGCGAAAATCAGCGCCGTGACCAGGAGCAGGCGCCGCCGTCCGTAGATATCCGCGAGGCGTCCCCCAAGCAGCGATCCGGTGGCCGCGCCGACCAGCACGCCGCTGACGATCACTTCCAGCGCGAATGTGGAGAGGACGAAGTCGTCTTTGAGGAACAGTTGCGCGCCGGAGATGACCCCGGTGTCGTAGCCGAACAGCAGGCCGCCAAGCGCCGCGAAGCCGGCGGCAAGATACACCATCGCGCGCGACGACTGGGGCGTGGCCATGACTGTCTCCTCAGGTGTACTGCGACGCCTGCAAGTTGAACAGGTGCGCGTACTGCCCGCCGCGCGCGAGCAGCTCCGCGTGCGATCCTTGCTCCTGCACGGTCCCGTCGTCAATGACGACAATGCGATCGCACATTTTCACGGTGGAGAAGCGATGGGAGATGAGAACCGCGGTGCGGCCTTCGCTCAATGCCGCGAATTTCGAGAAGAGCTCGAACTCGGCGGCGGCGTCGAGCGCCGCGGTCGGTTCGTCGAGGATCAGAATCTGCGCTTCGCGCATGTACGCGCGGGCCAGCGCGATCTTCTGCCACTCGCCACCGGACAGATCGACACCCCCTTCGAATCGCCGCCCGAGCATCTGGCGCAGACCGCCGGGGAGCTTGCTGACCACTTCGTGGGCGCCGCTGTTCCACGCGGCTGTCAGGATTCGCGTGTCGTCGTCCAGCCGGTCGATCTGCCCGAGGCCGATGTTCTCGTGGACCGACATGTCGAACCGGACGAAATCCTGGAAAATCACGCCCATCTGCCGATGCAGGTCATCGATGTCGAATTCGCGGATGTCGACGCCGTCGATCAGGATGCGGCCAGCGGTGGGCTCGTACAGGCGCGTCAACAACTTGACCAACGTCGTCTTGCCCTGGCCGTTCGCACCCACCAGCGCCAGGCGCTCGCCTCGCGCAATCCGCAAATCGACGCCGTTGAGCACCAGGCGGGACGAGCCGGGATAGTGGAACGACACGTTTCTGAACTCAACGCCGCTGCGGATCGGTCTGGGCACGGGCAGACCGGCTCGGGATACCCGGATGGTCGGCTTCACGTTGAAGAAGTCGCGAAGATCGCCGATGAGCAGCGCCTGGTCGGCGATACCGGCGAGAATCGAGAAGACCGATTGCAGCTGGCCGCTGGTGCCGTTGAGCGCGCCTCCCATGAACATCAGTGAGCCGATCGTCAACCGGCCGTGCAGCGTTTCCCACACCACGAACGCGTACGTCCCGTAGTACCCGAGCACACCGACCATCGACAGCAGCGAGCCGTTCACCAGACGCCGGCCCTGCAGGTCTCGATTCTTCCGGATCAGTTCGCCGTTGGCGCTGGCGAACCGGTTCAGAAAGAATTGCTCGAGCGAGAAGAGTTGCGTCTCCTTCGCGGTCTCCCTTCCTGTCGCGAGCAGACGAATGTAGTCCAGCTCGCGGCGGAGCGGCGTGACCTCGTGGGCCAGCGAGTATCCCACGAATGCAAAGTGGGTTTCGCCGATGAATGCCGGGATCAACGAAACGAAGAGCAGCAGGAACAACGGGGGCGAGAAGACGACGACGGCCACCGAGAAGGAGACAAGCGTCGCGGCCTGCTGCACGAGATTGCCGAGCGCGTTCAGCAGCCAGACGCGGTCGCCCGCCTGGGCGCGTGCCCGTTCCAGTTGATCGTAGAAGGCCGGATCCTCGAACGACTGGAGATCGAGAGACATCGCGTGCCGCATGATCCGCAGGCTCACGCCGCGCGAGAACTCGTCCGCCAGACGCGATTCGCAGTAGCTGATCGTCTTGCCGAGCACGGCGCCGCTGACCCCGACGAGCAACTCGGCTGCGACCAGCCACCAGATTCGTGGCGATGCGGATGCGCCCTGCGTCGTGGTCGCGACTATCAGGTCGACGATCAGTTTTGCCAGCCAGAGGCCGGCGAGCGGCAGAAGCGCCCCGAGAATCCGTCCGGCCAGGCTCGTCAACAGAAGGGCCGGCGATGCCTGCCACGACAGGCGCACGATCAGCGGCACATTGCGGAGGGCGGCGAACCGCTGGCGCCAGGTTCGGTATTTGGGTTCCAAGGCCGGAGTCTCTAGCAAGAATCTTTCCCAATCATCCGGCGCGATGCCCCGGCGATTTGTTTATGGCGACTCATCCTTTTTGAACGCGTAACCAGGCTTGAGATCGCACCGAAATGTCCGGTTGCGCTCGCTTCCGGTGCGGATCTCGCACGTCGCCCAGCTGAGCACAGCGTTGGGTCCCAGTGGGAAGACCACCTCCGTCCCGTCGACCTCTGCCTGGATACTCGGGCCCTGGGCTGTCGCGGGCAGCGTAAAATTTAGGCCGCGACCGAGAATGATTGGATGTGAATTCTCCGTGACGTCTGTCAGCTGCGATCGAAAGACTTCGGATTCGAGCACGAACGTCGCCGTGTCGGACCAGTTCCGGACGGTGGCGACGATTCGCTGCCCACCTCGTGTGTACGCATCGCCATCGACGCGCGTGAAGGGACAGGGCCCCGCAATGCAGGAGAGGCGCGCGTTGCGAAACTGGTTGTCGGCGCCGGCGTCCATCGATACCGTCGCGACCGACGCCTTCCATTTGCCGTCTGGAGAGCAGGCGCCTTCGCGGTCGCAGGGCACGTTGCCGGTGTTGACAACTTGAAACTGCCTGGCGCCGCTGCCGATACTCGTCTCCACTTGCGTGGAGATCGAATAACGCACGACGAGGTCGCTCAGCACCACGGTCGGTCCGCTTGCGTGGGGCTCGTCCACGTGCGGGCGGGTCGACAACATGCGAGCGAGATAAATCTGTCCTTCGCTTGTCGCGTCCAGGTCGAGCGGCCGGTAGTCACGATGTTCGAAGCTCAACGTAATGGCCTCGCCCGGGACCACCGGCCGCGGAAATTCGAGCCGGAACG
>Ga0097621_100002761_pt1 | contig 12005 bp, 10 predicted proteins | sample KBSMisM72_FD_73165 | JGI IMG/M metagenome (GOLD analysis project Ga0097621, IMG submission 73165) | Miscanthus rhizosphere microbial communities from Kellogg Biological Station, Michigan, USA - KBS Miscanthus M7-2 (version 2) (version 2) | ecosystem: Host-associated > Plants > Roots >... | reverse complement strand
GATTGTAGACATCCACAATCTATTTAAAAACAAATCGAACACTCAGTCCTAATGCTGAAGGTTCAAAGAAAATTTCATTCACGAGGTTTAATTCAGGCTTCCAGTCAACCGAAAGATTAATGGGCACATTGTTGAATTTATAATCCAGTCCCACAATTCCCTGTGCTCCCAGGTACTGGCCATTTCCCCAACCACCATACGCGCCACCGCCAAAGAAAAATTTAAGCCCCTGCAAATTCGTGAGCGGTCTAAAAACTTCATACAGCGCGCCAACAGCACCTGGATCGAATGACACCATTGCTTCCACCGCTGCCTGGTCGTTGAGAAAATAGCGAAATGTTGCAGAGTTGTTAAGGGCGGGTCCCCCGCTGGAGATCCTTGCACCCAAAGCCATCCTGTAATCCTGCGCCTGACTGGAGTTGCAAAAGAATGCCAGGGTCGTGCAAAGCGCGACCGCGATGATGATTTTCATGATCGGTCTTTTGAATGGAATAAGAACGGCGGAACTGAAATCGGTTTATACCGCGGGCGTTAATTTTTTACTAAAGAGGAGTAGACATAAATATCCAAGAATAACAGACGCCAATGAACCCAGCAACACACCGATCTTTGAAGTGTCCTGCATTTGGGGATTTCCGAAAGCCAGCATCGCGATGAAGATCGACATGGTAAACCCAATTCCGGCAAGCAAGCCAATTCCAAGCATTTGCATCCAGGTAGATGATCTCGGCAATTCACCCCATTTCATTTTCACTAAAATGAAACATGCCAGGCATATGCCCAAAGGCTTGCCCAGCAAGAGCCCCAAGACGATTCCCCAACTAAGTGGTGTTTGGATAGCGGCGCCAAGATCGGAAGGAAAGTGGATAACGGTGTTGGCTAGTGCAAAAATGGGAAGGATGATGAAATTGACTGGCGTATGCAACGCGTGCTCTATTTTTTCAAGCCTGTTCAGGGGCACCATCAGGGCGAACAATACGCCGGCGATTGTAGCATGAATTCCTGAATTGAAAACGAAGTACCAGAGCAATATGCCCAATACGATATGCACAATGCCAAACACGGGTTTGATTCTATTTAACAAAAAAGTTAAGGCCAAAACGGCGACTGCTAGGAAAAAATAAACCAGGCTGAACTGTCCGCCATAAAAAATGGCAATGACGATGATTGCGCCGAGATCGTCTAAGATAGCGAGGGCCGTTAAAAAGATTTTCAAACTCATGGGAACTCTCTTACCCAGTAAGGAGGCGATACCCAGCGAAAAAGCAATATCCGTAGCCATTGGAATTCCCCAACCATGTTCCCCCACACGACCAACATTGATCAACAAAAATATTCCCGCTGGAAGTAACATGCCCCCAATTGCACCACCAATTGGCAACATGGCTTTACGAATGGAACGGAGTTCTCCCGTCAACAACTCACGTTTGATTTCCATTCCGACCAGGAAGAAAAACAAAGCCATCAAACCGTCGTTGATCCAGTGTAACGGGCTATGCGGGAGATGAAGCCAGGAGGGATAATGAATTTCTCTCACGATGTTGGAACCATAGCCCGGCCACAAAGACGAATTGGCAAAGAAGAGAGAGAAGATCGTGCAGCAGAAGAGAATGATGCCAACGGATCGCCCATCATTGATAATATTTACCAATGGGCTAATTAGGGCCTTTCTGATGATCTTCCTCACCATGCGATCAAATTAATATTATCGGAAAAGATCAGCGCGGCTCTTTGGCCTTCTGCCCTCCAGCCATTTGTAACCCCGAAGCGTCTGCCTTTCTTCGGGAATCTGTCGAACGGGATAAAAATTTCCTTCCACCTGGTTTACCCAGCTTACACGGCTCAGTTCCTTGTTTTCGAAATAAATTGTTATGAGATCAGCATGCGCATAGTTCGCACCAACATAGGCGCTGTCTTCATCCTGCAGGTAGTACATGCTTTCCGCACTGCCTTTGGCGCGCATGTAGTGTATTTCGCCGTTGTTAAAATACGCCGTTATGCTGTTGCCCCTAAGCTGGTTATTGAAGCCTTCTTTTGTTTTGTTGATCGAAAAAGCATTTTCCCTCACGAAGAGCCTGTCTGGTTTTTGATTTTTTGTATACAGCCACATCGTATCACCGGTGATCTGGCTGTTGCCTGACCACATCACCGGATTTCCATAGAAGCGAAAAACAGAATCCTTATAACTGTAGTACAAACTGTCTGAAACACCCTGCAGGGAGTCAGAAAAAATTCTCACATGATGAAAACCCTGGAAATATCGAATGCTATCTGCCGCCTTTCCTTTTACAGATATGGTCGTCACACTGTCGCCCACCCTCGCTGCCGCGGTATCTTTAAAAACGGCTGAATAGATCGTATCGGCCGACATAAAAACCGAATCCTGGTCCTGTTTAAAAATGACCACCGGTTTTTTTGTGCCAAGAAATGTTTTTTTATCGCGGTTGAATTGACCTTCTTCGGCTAATAGCGTCACACCATCCTTAATATTTCTGTATACGAGTCTTCCTTTCGCATAGCCTTCGCCGGTACGCTTGTCGTATTGCAGCTCATCGGCGACGATGGTTTGGGTGCTGTCTCTTATTTCCGGCCGCTCACCGAAATTGGCTTCGCCGGTTTTGTTATTAAACGTTCCGCTTCGCGTCCGGATGGTTGAGACGCCATCAAAAATGGTAGTTGGTGACACGAAGGTCGTGATGTCGGTATTGATATTGTAAAGCAGGGTATCCGTTGAAATGGTATTTTGTGGATCAACCATTAACACCTTATCCATAAAATAGACATCCTTCGTATCTCCATAATAGATTCCCTGTTTGCTGGTGAGCGTTGAATTTCCATTGATCACCTTGCCACCCTTGGTATACTTGCCCAACTTTGAATTGAGATCATACTCCAGTTCATCCGTTTCAAGCCGGCCCTTACCATCAGTCAGGATCACCTTTTTCTGAAGTAGTGCCGTTTTGGTGTTGGCGTAGTAAATAATATAGTCGGAATAAGTTTGTACCGTGTCATTGTCATTGATGTGCACATTACCGAAGGCCTGAAGCGTGTTCAATTTTTTATCGAACACGGCGCTGTCGCAATCTACAAGTGTTTTGCCCTGGCGCATTTTTACGTGTCCAACCAGCATTTGCAATTCTTCCGTAGAATCTTTTTTGAGAAAGCTCAATCGATCGGCGTGCAATATATCCAGCGGCTTGCTGCTGTCCTTCACAGCAGGCTGTGCGGGTTCAGGCTGTTGGGCCTTTGCATGAATGGTAAACAATAAAAGGATCCATCCAGCCAAAAATACACGAAACCATTTCATCACGGATTCGAACTGGGTTTTGGTATGGAGTCGGCCAGGGGTTTTGTAAGTGGTGGCGAATTGTCTTTCTTACTAAAGGCTATTCCACCCGTATAACGCTTCGGGTGAACCCGAACATCGTCTAATAGAATATTCAGACTGTTGATCGTATTGCCAAGTTTGGCAAGCGTTGCATCATCAAAAACCATTTTGCTTACCGCACCTTTTTCGTTCAATTTCGCTGCAAAAGTTTTCAATTCAGCCAGGGTTGAGTGAAGCGCATCAATCGTACTGTCCAATTTAGCTTGTGCAAGTTTGTCAGAAACCTTTTTGAAATTTGTAATGGTCGCATTGAGGTCCTTTCGGCTATCCTTAAAGGTTGTAGTGAGTGAGTCTATATTTTGAAGGGTATGCGCCAGCGGGCCGCTTTTTGAATTCACCAGTATCTTTAATTCGTTGCTGGTGGCTGCGAAATTTGCGACCATTGCCCGAAGGTTGTTTTTCGTTGCGGGGTCGAAAGTGGACCCGATGACCTGCACCACAGAATCCAGTGATTTCAATCCCACTTCCAATTTGCCAAGCACGGGTGCGAGCTGACTTGTCACTTTATCAAACATGCCCAGTGACACTGCAGCAAGAATGGTGTCACCGTCTTCAACCCATGCCTTATCGTTACCCAGTCTAACATCGAGATTGGCTGTTCCCAACAGCGAGGCGTTGATCGATGCAATCGAATTCTTGGGAATATGAATGTCTTTGGTAAGATTCATCACTACTACCACACCGGTCACATTCTGGTCCTTTTCAACCAATTTTGAAACCGTGCCTACCTGCAGGCCATTCACAGTTACCGGGTTGGAGGGGGTGAGGCCTTCAACCGTAGGAAACACTGCATAAATCTGGGTTGTTTTATCAAACAGGCTCTTTCCCTTCAGAAAGTTAAATCCAAGGATCAGTAGCGTAACGGCAATAGCAGTAAGGGCACCTACTTTAGTTTCGTTAGAAATTTTCATGTCGAGCCAATTTGGTTAATGGGGCAGGCCGGGTCCGCTACAGGTCTGTTGGACTGCTTTTCCAAAAATAAGGAATCTTAGCCGCTGCGGCTGATTGAATTCGCTAACGTTTTTTAGGCATTACGGCCAGCGGCTTCTGCGGCTGATTGATAGCGTTACTTTCCTTTGAAGGCTGCCGGCTGGTATTGCTTTGTGGTGCATCTGTGGTGGAGTCGCCAAGAATATTGTTCCTGGGCGCTTCTACCTGGGTCTTGTAGGCGACAATGGCATTGGCGATTGCGCCAACCATCGCAGTTTGACCAGCCTCACTGTTGAGAAAGTCCTCCTCCTCCTTGTTGCTGATAAATCCGGTTTCAATCAGCACACTGGGCATGGCCGTGGCTTGCAATACCCATATCCCTTTTTCATTTCGTTGCTTAACGCCGCCGCTGTTTCGACCGATCTTTGCAAATTCAGACTCCACCATGGTGGCGAGCCTCACACTTCCTTTGAAGAATTTCTGTGTCCAAAGCCTGGCTTTGATCAGCGCTTCAGGGCTTTCCGGATCGGGTACGTCGTTCACCTCTTCACTGGATTCGAACCTTTCGTTTTCGATGATCTCCTGCGCTTTGTTGTCGGCTCTGTCTGCCGCCCAAACATAAGTTTCGGTGCCTTCGCGTGGATTGGGGGTGTACCAGACTTTATAAACAGGTTCTTTTTTGGTATGCTTCTTTCTTTTCTTTCCTTTGCCGGTATAGTAAGTTACAGTACGCGTTCCCGTTTGTTGCTGGTGGCGGATTTTGGGAGCGTAGTTCACGTGGATGCAAACAAACAGGTCGCCATTGTTCTGGTTGGCAAAACTTGCTTTTTCACGCACATTTTGAAAAACGTCCGTGGTTCTTTCCATGATCAATTTCGTGTCGGGCAATTGGTCCTTTAAAACTTCGTTTAACTTGAGCGCGAGTTGAAGGGTAATCTTTGCCTCCGTCGAGTATTCGCCTTCGGCCCCCGGGTCTCTTCCGCCATGACCGGCGTCGATGATGATCGTTTTGATCTTGTGGCCGCTTTTTCCAGTTTGGGCTAGGAGAAGGATTGGTGAACAAAAAATAAAAAAAAAGGCGATGATTTTTTTGATCATTCGACAGCTTGAATTTAACTGGTTAGAAAACAATCTTCACAACTCCTTACAAATATAATGGCTTATTTTTGTCCATCTGTATGAGGAATAAACGACGCAAAGGTAGCCGAAATTCTGTTACTGCTTATCCCATCCTGATTGGCCTCCTCATCATAACGCTAAACAGCATCGGTAGAAACGGTCATTCGAGTTTTTTTTACGATTCTTTAACATTCTATCGCGATACGCTTCCTCCAAAAACAGACAGCCTTCCACTCAAAAAAGACAGCATCCCACCCATCTCCGATAGTTCGAATCATCCAGGCCTGGATTCTCTGAAAGGCGGAGGAGACAGTCTCTCCAGATTCGCTAAGATCGATACGATCAATCTAAAAATATCCAGGGATTCCATGGACGCGCCGGTCGATTACAAAGCAGAAGATTCGATGGTGCTTGACGCCAAAACAAGAAAGATCATTTTGTATGGCAGGGGAGAGATGAAGTACAAAGACATGAACCTCACGGCTCCTTATACCGAATTTGATCAGGCCACACAAATCGTTACAGCGCACATGACGAAAGACACTGCAGGCGTTGTTGTTGGGATGGCCAAATTGGTGCAGGGTGCCAGTACGACTGTCAGCGACAGCATAAAGTTTAATTTCAAAAACCAGAAGGGTCTTACACAAGCCACCTACTTTCAAGAGGCGGAATTATTCAATTTTGCGGAGAAAGTAAAAAAGATCGACAGTTCGGTTTTTTATGCATGGCGCACCAGGTTCACAACCTGCAATCTCGATACGCCGCACTTTGCGTTTCGCGCCAATAAGATAAAATTTATCAATAACAAGATGGCGATTACAGGTCCGGTGCATCCTGAATTTGAAGGCGTGCCCGTGCCCATTTATCTTCCTTTCGGTATTTTTCCCATCGCCCGGGGAAGGCATTCGGGAATTTTGCCGCCGGTTCTCACCGTAACTGAAAGCTATGGATTAGGACTTGAAAATTTTGGATACTACAAAGTCATAAATGATTATTTCGACATCACCACAAGGGCCGATGTTTATTCCTATGGCAGCTGGCGACTAAATATAAATCCAACCTATCGCGTCCGATACAAGTATAATGGCTCGCTGGCTTTCAGTTATCAGAATACAAAACTGAATTTTAAAGGAGACCCCGACTACTCGGAAAATAAGAGTTGGTTCCTGAACTGGAGTCATCGCCTGGACAGCAAGGCAAGACCCGGCGTAAGTTTCAGCGCGAGTGTGAATGCGGGCTCCAGCAAGTACAACCAATACGTGCCAAACAATCCGACGGTGAATTTCACCAACCAGCTGAGTTCATCCATCACGTATCAAAAGTCCTGGCAGGGAAAACCTTACAATGTATCCGTGAGCTTGAATCACAATCAGAATACAAAATTGAGGTTGGTGAACCTCACCATTCCCGATGTGATGTTCAACCTGAATCAGATTTATCCGCTTCAACCTAAGGACATGATCGGTATTCCGAAATGGTATCAGAAACTGGGTATCGCTTACAATGGGAATATGAGAGGTTATCTGTCCTTTTACGACACAGCATTTCAGTTCCACAATTTGATCGATACTTTCCAGTGGGGTGCGAATCACAACCTGCCCATCACCTTACCACTTCCTCCGCTTGGGCCCCTTCAATTCGCGCCCAGCATCAGCTACCAGGAAAGATGGTATTCGCAGCAATTCATCAGGACCTGGGACGGTACGAAGGGGAAAATGGATACCACCATCAACAAGGGATTTTACAGGGCGCAAAACGTGACCATGGGCGTTTCACTGAGCACCGCGCTCTTTGGTACGGCTCAATTTGGAAAGAATTCGCGAGTCATAGCGATCCGTCACACCATGCGACCGTCGATCGGAGTCAACTATAAGCCCGACCTGATGAAGCCTTATTACTACTACACCCAGGTTGATACAACGGGCAGGCGCTTACCATTCTCTGTTTTCGACGGGAGCATTTACGGTCCTTTTCCGCAGGGAAGATTTGGCGGTATAGGATTTGGACTCGACAACAATCTCGAAATGAAATGGCGATCGAAAAAGGATACCGGTGAAAATGCGATCAAGAAAGTGAAACTCATCGACGGTTTCGGATTCAACGGTGGCTATAACCTCCTGGCCGATTCATTCCAGTTGTCGAATATCAGCTTTTACGCCCGAAGCAACCTCTTCAATAAAGTGAACATCACAGCCAACGCGACCATGGATCCTTATCAATATGATCCCAAGACAGGATTCCGTGTAAATAAATTTGCATGGAATGCTGACAAGTTTTCGCTGGGAAGAATTACTTCTGGTGGCTTGTCGATGTCTACCAGGTTCGAAAGCAAGAAGAAGGATCAGGATAAGAAGTCGCTGCAAGAGCAGCAGCACGAGATCCAGAACTATGATAACCTTACGCAGGACCAGATGCAACTCCAGATGGATTATATCAGGCGAAATCCCGCCGAGTTTGCAGATTTCAATATACCCTGGAGTGTCTCCCTCAACTACTCTTTAAATTTCTCGCAATTCTACAAATCAGATTACTCGGGCTTCACCACGGAATTCACGAGCAATATCAGCGTCAATGGCGACTTCAACCTGACGGAGAAATGGAAGGTGGGCGCCAATGGTTATTACGATTTCAGCACGCACAAGATCCAAACATTGAATATGTTCATCAGTCGGGAAATGCACTGTTGGCAGTTATCCATTAACGTTACACCGGTGGGGCTCTACCGTTCCTTCAATATCGCAATCCATCCCAAAGCAGGATTGTTGAGAGACCTGCGCGTCAATCGCACCCGTTATTTTTACGGACAATAATTAAGGCTGGTGGGTGGTGTAATATTCTTTCATCTGATCAAATACTTTCTGCCTGAGGCTTTGAACCGTTTCGCCCTTGGGTGATACCGGCGGAAGAAAATGAAAATGCAGCCTGTGGGGCCATAGATAGAACCCTTTATCTGCCGGGAGAACAGTCTTTGTATAAAACATTAGCGCAGGGATGATCGACTTACCTGAATCGATACTCAGTTTGAACGCGCCGTCATGAAATGGCGCCAGCGGCTCTTTCGTTTTGTTGCGTGTGCCTTCCGGATAGATGCACATGTGCAATCCCAGGTCCAACACAGACTTCATTTTTGAAAAGCTGTCTTTGCGGCTTGCATCACTCTTTCTGTCCACCAACACAGATCCCCTCTGGTAAATGATTCCAAAGACAGGCGTTTTTGCCATCTCCGCTTTCGCGATGGTTTTATTTCCTCCTGGAATGCCCGGGTAGGAAACGGGCACATCCATTAACGAATTGTGGTTGCAAACCACCACATAGTTTTCTCCCGCTTTGAAATTCTCACGGCCCTTGATACGAAGCGGGCAGCCGATGAGGGGAAGGTAAAGACCCATCCACCATCTTGCAATGTGGATGAAAGTATAAGTGCGTTTCGGTTCTGGCTGCGAATTCGTAAATGCGAGAGGGACCCAGACGATTAGTGACGTCAAAGCGAAAAGGATGAGTCCCCAGACGGCCCAGATAAAGCCAAATATTTTTTTGAAAAAATTCATACGGGCCGGTTTACGGGAAGGGAGATCTTCCAGTCGATGGGATCCAGCCCTTCACTAAGCAGAATTTGATTGGTTTTGGAAAAATGCTTACAGCCGTAAAATCCCTTGTCGACCGAGAAAGGAGAGGGGTGTGCTGCCCTGAGCACATGATGTTTCGTTTCATCGATGAGGATTTGCTTTTCCTGTGCAAATTTCCCCCACAAGAGAAAAACAATTCCTTGTTTTAAATCTGAAATCTTTTTGATGACGGCGTCGGTGAATTCGGTCCAACCGATTTTAGCGTGACTGAGGGGTTCGGAGGCGCGAACGGTAAGCGCGGCATTGAGCAGCAGCACGCCCTGTTCAGCCCAGTGGGTGAGATTGCCATATTTGGCGGGCATGTCCACACCGATATCGGTCTGAATTTCTTTGAAAATATTGATAAGCGATGGTGGAGGCGGGATTCCATCTTGTACTGAAAAGCACATGCCGTGCGCCTGTCCTTTTCCGTGGTATGGATCCTGGCCCAGGAGCACGACTTTTAGCCGGTCGAACGGCGTAGTATTAAAGGCGGAGAAAATCTGGGATCCGGGCGGATAGATGGTTTTGCCCGCGAGCTTTTCAGTCTTCAGAAAAGTTACGATCTGTTGAAAATAGGGTTTCGTGAATTCATTTTTCAACACTTCTTTCCAGCCTGGTTCGATTTTTACATCCATATGCAATTGGGATGCAATGTAGAATTTTTCTTAATTTCGCCGCGCAACGGGGGATTGAAAGTACTAAGTACTAAGTACTAAGTACTAAGTACTAAGTACTAAGTGCTGGATACTGGATGCTGGACCATCTACAATCCACAATCAACAATCCCCGCCCGTTCCGAACGGAACGTTCGGGCCGGCACAATCTGAAATCTAGTTCGGTCTCGTAGCTCAGTTGGATAGAGCGGCAGCCTTCTAAGCTGTAGGTCATTGGTTCGAATCCAATCGAGATCACAAAGCCTCCGGCGAAGCCGGGGGCAATTTTTTTGTGCGCGTGGCGAGCAAGCTCGCCCAAGCGAACAAAAAAATTGACCGCACGCGGAAAAGCGTGCGGAGGCTTTGGGCTGATCATAACGAAATGGAACGCCGAAGGCAATCCAGCCACCCACCCCATTAAGACACCCTATCTCCAATCCCCAAAAAATGCAATAATTTGCCGCGCATGATGCAAATTCATTTTGGCTGGATACTGCTGACAGCCGCCGTGCTCACCATCATCCTCGCCCTTTTCCTCATCAGGAAGCGTAAGACTGCCAGCAAAGAAAGCAACAATCAACAGGGAGAAATCTTTCAACCCTATCTATCCATCAACAAACACGAGCGAAAGGAAGGGATCAAGCATATTATCATCAGGAATTCCGGGAAAGGCCGGGCCAACCACTGCCGGGTTGAAAACACTGAAGAATGCCACCTGGAATTTAAAATCACCGGCAATTCACAAGTCATCTCGGGAGGAACGCTGAAATTATCAGGGCATCCAAAACCTGGTTACAGCACCAGCACACCCGGGAAATACAAATTCATTTTATATTACCAGGATGAGAGCGGGGAAGAATACAAAATCATTGTCAGCGACGAAGGCGAAGGCAACGGACCGGAGTTGAAGAATGCGTTCCTTTAAGAATATATCGTACCCTTCTTGTCCACTGTCGACTGTCTACTGTCTACTGTCCACTGTCTACTGTTTCCCCGCCTCAAACACCCAAGCCTGCAGCGGGCTCACCATCGGGTGTTCGCCAAAAGATTCAATCAACGCCCTTTCGATCTCAGCCTGTATTTTGGGAAGCAGCGAAGGATCGCGATCCATGATGGCAAAATAAACCGGATTCCCTTCAGTAAATCCTTTTGCGCCATTCGCGACAGATTCTGCAATTGCTTTTTTCCTTACCATCGTAATCTTCACATCAGCGAAGCCAGCGCCTTCAAGAAGTTCTCTTACTTCGATAGCATCATACAAATTAAATGGCGATTCATAAAATGCAGGTGCGTTGTCGGGAAAAAATTTCAAAATAACTTTGTTTCCTACATCTGTGAATCCGTTGTATTTAATCTTATCCCAGGTATTAAAAAGAAAAGTTCCACCCGGCTTCAATACCCGGAAAACCTCTGCAAAAGCCCTTGGCTTGTCTGGCGGAAACATCACGCCGAATTGGGAAGTCACCAGGTCGAAGGATTGTTCAGGAAATGAAATGGCCTGCATGTCCACCACTTTCCACTCCACATCCTGCCCGATCATCTGCTCTTGCGCAATCGTCAACATATCAGGATTGAGGTCAGAGCAAACCAACTTCGCGTCTTTTGGCAAATTCTTTCTAAGCCATTTTGAATATCGCCCGGTACCACAGGCGAGTTCCAGCACATTTTCGACGGGACTGGGGGGAAGCCGGTCGGCCATATCCTGCGCAAAAGGTTCAAAAAGTATGGGGCCCAGGTAGGCATCGTAGGCCCTTGGCACGCTTGCTATAAAAGCTGTATGATCATCCACCATGCACCAAAATTAAAATTGTCAGGCGGTTTAGTTTTTCTCGGGCAATGCAAACGCAACATAAGCATCTCCCGAATTGGTTCCCAGTTTGCCGCCACCGCAGGCTATGACTACAAATTGCTTGCCGTTTACTACATAGCCAGCCGGTGTTGCAAAACCAGGCGCAGGCAAATCGGCTTCCCAAAGCAATTTACCCGTTCCCGAATGGAATGCCCGGAACTTACTGTCACGCGTAGCCGCAATAAAGACCAGTCCACCCGCCGTCACAACGGGTCCGCCATAATTTTCAGTACCTGTGATGATGCCTTTCGCCTTGAACTCAGGATATTCGCCAAGCGTAACCTTCCATACCAATTCTCCGGTGTTTAAATCCAGGGCATTTAATGTACCCCAGGGCGGACTCAATGCCGGGTATCCATCCTTCGTCATGAACTTTATATAACCCGTCATTCCGTAAGGAAGATTCAAAAAACTATCCAACGCCTTCACCGGACCCCTGTAGGGCAAGGCCTGTTCTT
>Ga0097621_100002757_pt1 | contig 12014 bp, 8 predicted proteins | sample KBSMisM72_FD_73165 | JGI IMG/M metagenome (GOLD analysis project Ga0097621, IMG submission 73165) | Miscanthus rhizosphere microbial communities from Kellogg Biological Station, Michigan, USA - KBS Miscanthus M7-2 (version 2) (version 2) | ecosystem: Host-associated > Plants > Roots >... | reverse complement strand
GCTAACCCAATAATGGCCAAAACGTTCGATAAAGTCTGGAGTAGTTGTCTTGAAATAATAAAAGATATAGTTGAATGGCAGCATTTCAATACATGGTTTCAGCCTATAAAACCCGTAGAACTAAAAGAGACAGTTTTAACCATACAGGTTCCCAGCCAGTTCTTTTATGAATATCTTGAAGAACATTACGTAAATTTATTGGCAAAGACTTTGCGCAGGGTATTGGGAAAAGATGCCCGTTTGGAATATCGCATCATGGTAGACAGCGGCAACCACAATAATAAACCGCTTACTATGGATGTACCTGCCCAGGGCTATAAAAGTTTTTCAAACAATGAAATGGATTTTCCGCTCATTATAAATACACCTGTTAAAAACCCGTTTGTTATACCGGGTCTTAAAAAAATGCAGATTGATCCGCAATTAAACGGGTCATATACATTTGAAGCATTTGTTGAGGGTGATAGCAATCGTGTGGCACGCCGCGCTGGTAAAACGGTGGCTGAAAAACCAGGCGCCAATTCCTTTAACCCGCTCGTTATTTATGGCGGTGTAGGCCTGGGCAAAACGCATCTTGCGCAAGCTATTGGCAATGAAGTAAAACGCCTGCACAATAATAAGGTGGTATTATATGTAAGCTCGGAAAAATTCATCAACCAGTCTATAGACCACAGCCGCAATAATGCTGTTAATGATTTTATACATTTCTACCAGCTTATAGATGTACTCATTATAGATGATGTACAGTTCTTCAACCGTGCTGAAAGATCGCAGGATGCTTTTTTTGCCATATTCAATCACCTGCACCAAAGCGGTAAGCAACTGGTGTTAACATCTGATAAACCACCCAAAGATTTGGATGGGGTGCAGGAACGTTTATTAAGCCGTTTCCGTTGGGGACTGAGTGCAGATTTGCAGGTGCCTGACTATGAGACAAGAATTGAGATTCTTGAACGCAAAATGAAGAATGATGGCCTGGAAATGCCCCGTGAAGTAGTAAAATACCTTGCTTACAATATAAATAGCAATGTGCGCGAACTGGAAGGCGCTCTAATATCCCTTCTGGCACAATCTTCGCTAAACAGAAGGGAAATAGACCTGGATTTGGCCAAGAAAGTGCTCAGAAATTTTGTCAAAACATCATCCAAAGAAATCACTATAGACACCATTCAGAAAATGGTATGTGATTATTTTGACGTTCCGTATGACAAGCTCCTGCAGAAAACAAGAAAAAGGGAGATTGTACAGGCGCGGCAGATTACTATGTACCTGGCAAAAGCTTTTACTAAGAATTCACTTAAAACAATTGGCGAGCATTTTGGCGGCAGGGATCACACAACGGTTATCCATTCCTGCCAGACGGTAAAGGACTTAATGGATACAGATAATGTATTCCGTGAAAACGTGATGGAATTGCAGCAAAAAGTGCAGTTGGCAGCGATGTAACAGAATAAAAAGAGCCATAATAAAATAATTATCAAAGAATCCCGGTAAAAGCCGGGATTTCTTTTTGGAGTTGATGGGTTAATTGCTATTTTTGCCGCCCGCAAACAATTATATATACCGGCAATTGTTTGATGTGATTTGCCAGACTGGCACACGGGTTAAAAGAAAGTTCTTGAATTTATTATATTGGTGAGGTGGATGAGTGGCTGAAATCAGTAGTTTGCTAAACTGCCGTACGGGTAACTCTGTACCGCGGGTTCGAATCCCGCCCTCACCGCAAATTTATGCTTATCTTGCGGCAGAATATGTTTGTAAGCAAGACACCGGTTGAAAAATATTTGTTCGGGAAGTAGCGCAGGCCGGTAGCGCACCTGGTTTGGGACCAGGGGGTCGCAGGTTCGAATCCTGTCTTCCCGACTAACAGGGGTTCAGTCTGAACCAACAGGCCCGTAAAACGCAGTGTTTACGGGCTTTTTCATTTTTACACTATCAATTTATTGCAAAAAAAGTCATTACTCGCGTGAACTGGGAGGTGAACAGCTAAAAATTTAGCGGTGAACATACCTTTGTTCGGGGCCCGCTTTTAATGTAGGAAACGAGTAAATTATAATCATCTTTTCTCAGGATAAGTTGCTTATTTAAAGTTTGCATGATATTGTATATTTAATAGTGATAAAATATGCTGTTTCTCCTAATTTTTTTGCTGACACTATTTTTAAAGCCCGTACTCTTGTCTTACTCTATTTATAAAAACCTGTAGCATCAGGGTTTTGTGTTGGTGAAAATTTACAGTGTTCTAATGTTTACCTTCCTGCTTCTTTTATGGTAAATAGTGGCACCTATAAAAACCGGGAATGTAAAAATTAATGCCCAATACCATGTTTCATTTACAGTAAATGCATGTTCAAGTATCCCTGCGTTTATTAACACAAATAATAATAGCATCATTCCAGTGGGTGAATCTGTTTTTTGATCCTGTATCATACTAATTACTTTAAGAATAATAATCGTGTTTTCAAACCGTGCAAAATACATTGGGTATCAACTACAAACCGTTTACTTCAATCAATAAATAGAAGTAAATAGCACTTTATGCGATCTGCCTTGGTTTACTTCCTGTCATTTGCAAAAGCATCGATTCCCATTTCCGGGCCTTATGTTCCAATTCCTGCATTTCATATACATTGTTGGCAATATGGCTGTAAAACTTTACTTCTCGCGATTCCCTGTTATCTGTAAATTCAAAATGTAAAACAATTTTATCCAGATAATTTTCATTTTTTTCCCCTTTGGAACCTCCATCATAAAATGGTTTGTATATTTTTTTTACAGCACAATTCCTTACTAATTTGAGGTCAATTATATTCCACTCAAATGTGTCCTCATCTCTCTGTTGCAAAATCAATAGTTTCAATTTCAATGCATCCAGCCCAAGGATAGACCCATTTAGTAATTCCTGGCTCGAAAAAGATAAATTATTTTCTGCTCCTGATTTGTTTAACTGCGATAAGAGCATCGATACGGATTTCTTCTTCTGCCTGTTGCTAATGTAAGTGAACCCAATAAAAAGGAATACAACGGAGAGTACTATCATTACTGACAACGCAATAGTTGACATTTTTATAATTTTAAAAGTTGAGAGATTCAACGACGGCGATGAATTGCGGAACTATCTATCTCACAAAAACATAGTAGTACCAACTCGAATTCAAAATGAATTCAGAATATACCAAAACACCGGTCATTTTAAATTAATGGAAATAACTAAGGAAGATTATCCCAAACCTTGATGAAATCAGGCTTGGGTAAAAGTATTAAAGTCCTTAAAATTGGAGAAGTAATAAAGTTTTTTACAGAAAGGGAAGAATTCTGTAAATGAACAGATATCTAACGCCTCTAGCGGAGATACCAAGTACCTGCTATTAAGTGTATGGGCATTATTGATTCTGTTATTAATCATGCGTAGCAAACTTACAGCGTTTTTTTTATACAAATTTATGGCATCGCATAATAATTAGTTAAATTACTAACAGTCATTTCAGCGATATAAGGGAATTGATAATTTAATTTGGATAACTAAAACCTACGCAAGATGAAACAGATTGTAGAAATCATTTATCAGGCAATTTTAGCATAAACAAGAAAGTAGTTAGTGAGATATGAACTGTATTTGAAAAAAAGAACCGAATAAGCGTCATCTTCATATCCTAAAGTGTATCCAATTTCTTTTATGGTGAGATTTGTATGAGCCAATAATCGCTTTGCTTCTGTTATAATTCCTTCTTTTATAATTTCATTGGGGATTGATTGCTAAATTGAGTAACTTTTTTATTTAGATTTTTAGGAGTTACATACAGTAGTTTTGCAACTGATAACCCCAAATTGTTTATATGCGAACTGTTTTAACACTATTTGTTTGTAGAAAATTTACTTAATCTATTTACTGATTTTTCTTTCATCCTGGCAAAACAGTTTAAACCCAGTGCCTGGAATTGTTGTGATATTAAAAAAATGTTTGCCCAAAATTTAAAGATAAATTTAAAAAAAACCGGGATTTCTGTTTTATTGGGTTGCTTCTGCCACTGTCTTGCTGTCAACGAACTGCTCAAAGCTAATTATTTTTCTATCCTTTAATTTCCAAACATGGGCAACCCTCGCTATAAAAGCTTTGCCTGTCAGTTTGTATGTACCGGTATATGTTCCGTATGCTACTACTTTATCATCGTTGGCTACATAATCTTCTGGCGTAAATTTGTAGTTTATCCATTCGCTTCCCAAGCGGCTAAAAACGTTTTTGGTTACATTGTCTATACCCCTGTATATGCCTGCATACGGAAAACCCCTGGCTTCTGTCCACAAAATATCATCCGCTACATATTTAGCTAAGTTTTTTCCATTTTCTTCCGAAGTTTTGCCTTCGTAAGTGCTTTTTATTATTTCAAGATTTGTCATGCTGTTTTTATTTAAAGCACAACCTGACAATGCCATGAACATTGTCAGGTTGAAGATTGTTTGTTTTACCATTTCATTTCTCCTGTGTTTACTTTAGCACCTATTTGTAAAGCAGTTTCAAAAGTCAATGCCGGATACTTTGCTTTTATCGCTGCAATTAATGCCTCCGAAGTTTTGTTGGTTTTTAATGCTTCTTCATAAAATTGTATATAGCTTTTGGTATGTTTTACTGCACTCATGTCGAAAGGCGAATTGGAATTAGCGTGTGCAGGTATTACGATCGCCGGATGTAAGGTTTCTATTTTATCTAAAACTGCCATCCATTGCTTACGGGCTTCTGCTGTCTGTGCATCTGCCATCCACAGATTAAAAGTGGTTCCAAAAACATTGATGCCACCAACAACTGCTTTTATAGATGGTATCCAAACAAAAGTCTTCGATGGAAACTCTTCGAGGCCTGCAATTTCTAATTGCTGCCCTTCTAACTCAATGCTATTACCTTTTAAAACTTGCGGTAACACAATATTTGAAGTGATGGTTTTACCTAATCTTCCACCCCAAATGTCCAGTTTTTTCTGTGCCGTTGTTTTGATAGACTCTACTGTTGCCGGCGAAGCATAAGCGGTAACTTCCGGAAAATATTTTTTGAATACTTCCAACCCAAAATAAAAATCCGGGTCAGTGTGAGAAATATAAATACAAATTAACTTTTTACCCGAATTTTTAATTTGCTGTGCTACTTTTTCGGCATCGGCCAAAGTAAATTGTGCATCAATTAACACTGCATCTGTTTTGCCTGAAACAATTACTGATGCTACACCAAAACTGTTCTCCGATGCGTTATAAATATCGAGTTTTAAATTATTTGCTTCAATAGTTTTGAAGGTTTGTGCCTGTGCGTCCATTTTGAATAGAATTAAAATTGTTAAAAATACTGTTGAGATAATTTGTTTCATTTTTATTGTTTTAATGATGGCACAAAGGTGCTATCATCCAAAGCTTAAAAACATTGAACAAGTTCAATAAATGAAATTTACCTTATTTCTTAGTGGCTATTTTATTTCTGATTTTGCTCAAAAATTCGTGGCTGATGCCTAAATAAGCCGCTATTTGAAGATTGGAAAGCCGCTGATGGAGTTGAGGATATTTTTTGATAAAATCAAGATAGCGCTGGTCGGCTGTTTTACTCAAATTATCAATCATTCTTCTTTGCAGGGCAACATGCGTTTTTTGGGTCATAACCCTAAATAGTTTTTCTATTTTAGGCAAATTTGTATAAGCAAATTCTTTATCTTTTTTTGAAATTAAAAGCACTTCGCTATCTTCCAATGCTTCAATAAATAGTTGCGACGGCATTTCAGTGGTAAAGCTATCAATGTCTGTAATCCACCAATTTTCAATGGCGAAGTAAAGTATTTGCTCTGCTCCGGTTTTGTCAATGTGATAAACACGAAAAATCCCTTTGGTAACAAACCCTTCAAACCTGCACACCTCACCTTCTCTCAGTAAAAAGCTCTTCTTCTTTATTAACTTTTGTTTAAATAAATCGCAAAAAGATGCAGTCTCCTTTTCAGAAAGGAAAATATGACTGGATATATTTTGTTTAAGGAGTTCAATCATACATTTTAGCTATCAGATTATAAATTGCCAGAATAGAATACAAATCATTTGCCGCATTGCACTTTTCACAATGAACCACATATATTGCCACACTTCACCCTCCTGTAAAAACATTTTTTTATTACCCTTTTCCGAAAAATAGTGTTTTAATATTTTGTCATAATCCCATGGGTTTTATAGCGGTATAGTATTCCGGATTCTGGCAATTATGCAAATGTGGTTGTTAAATAAGCAAGGACAAGGTACAAAAAGCTATAGATCAGATCGTTTTACTGCTTCCCTTATAAATTTATCCCTGAATTTGATAATAAAGTCAGTCATTCTTTTAAATGTCAACTACTTACGAATCTTGCAATTTGCATTTTTGGCACAGGTCTTCGATGAGAAGACGCGCATATTTATGAAAGCGTTTTATAACGCCCGCGTACTACTTTGATTTACAGGGTTTTTTATTTGTTTGATGTCAAAGAATATTATCGAATATCAAAATTCTGGTGAGTTAATCCCTGAGCTGCTTGTAACCTTTTGCAAGAATGACAGTTTCCACTTCGGATTTAATCCATTTGCACATCATTCAGCACATCGGTAAATTAAAAAAATAAACACCATGAAATTTTTCTGCCTATTTATGACACTGATATTGTCAATAAACATGCTGGCGCAAAAAAAAGCAGGCGCAGACACTACCACTAAACAATATTTACCTAAGGCGCTGCAAGAGGACTTTTCGATTTTCAGAAAGACTTTGGAAACTATCTACCCTAGTCTATACCGCTATTCCGATTCGGTTAATATTAATGCTTATTTGGACAAGCAATTTGATTTGCTCAACAAGCCGGTGGACGAAACTGAATTTTATAGAATTATTGCGCTCAGTTGTGCCCGCCTGAGAGATGAACACCTGATTGCTAAACCTTCGCCCGACTATTTTACCCCACCCTATTTCAACAAGGTTAAGAATTTCCCTTTTACCTTCAGGATCATCAATCGCCGGTTTTATATTTTAAAGAGTGCCTTCAATCCGTCTCCCATTAAATTAGGCTCGGAGCTTGTTTCGATCAATGGCCGGTCAATGGAAGAGATCCTGACTCTGTTACTACCCGCTATCCCTTCCGATGGCTATATCCAAACGTTCAGGCTTCGTCACATGGAAGATTACTCCACTACCCAGGAGCAGAATATGTTTGACGTGTTTTATCCTTTTTTTGTAGAACAAGCGACTTCATTCCGCCTGGAGTACATTACTCCGGATGAGCCATCCATCAAAAAAACCGTGGTGGTTGATGGTCTGACCAGGGAAGCCTATAGAAAATTTTATAAGGAGCGGGAAGTTCCTGACACACCACTTACGTTCAGGTATTTAAAGGAAGGGGTGGCGTATTTAAAAATCAGTTCTTTTCTGGGATGGCATCGGCGAATCTTTAAGCAAAATTTCGACTCATTGTACTCGCTTGTTTTTAACGAACTCAAAATCAAAAAGACACCTCATCTTATTTTGGACCTGAGAAATAATGAGGGAGGAGATAATACCGGCGAGCAACTCATTGCTTATCTGCTTCAGGAACCCTACCGGCACCTTGATTACATTGAGAAGAGATATGTTGGCTTACCCGCAGTAAGTAATTATTTAGAAAACGGAAAAGACCTCTATTTAGCCGATTCGATTTTTTATAAAAACGCTGCCGGCAATTACCAGGTCAGGAAAGAATACTACCGCCTTTGGACGCCCCTTTTGCTGGAGCAACAACCCAGGGACGATCATTTCGATGGACAATTGACCGTACTTGCCAACGGTGCTTCGGGCTCAATGGCTGCAATCGTCTGTAGTTTTCTAAAGTCACATAAGCGTGCTGTCTTTGTCGGCGAAGAAACAGGTGGCGCAATGGAAGGTCCCACTTCAAGGTCTTTTACAAAATTAACGTTGCCCAATACCCGTATTAGCATTGCCGTGCCTTTAACCAAAACGGTTAATGCCGTAACCTATACAAAAGGAAGGGGTGTAATTCCGGATTATTGGATTGAACCTTCTATTGAGGACTTGCTTCATGGTGTGGACACAGAGTTGAACTTCGCGCTAAAACTAATTAATCAAGAATAAACAACGAATGGTGGGTTACCAGCCAATGGCTACAATAATTTTATTTTAGGCAAGTGAGCAAATGAAATAAGTAAATAAAAGCACGCGCTTTAGAAAAGTGGCATACATGTATTTTTAAACAATTGTATTTTGAGTTACTTGAAAAGCTCTTTAGCCGTGAGACGAAGCAGGGAAATTTTCTCTCCTTTATGGGCTGCCATATTTAATGGCTGCCGCCCGGCTCTCTTGTCGTTTGAGGGATTTTGCCTATCTTTTGATAAATTATTTCCTTATCCCCCGCCTGTTACTACCATACAACTCAGTTTTTGCCTGCTTATTCATTACTGCTACGGCTATGGCGCAAAAAATAAATGCCGATTCATTCCGCATTGCAGAATTGTTAAGCCGTGCAGAAGTTTTAACGCAACACGCCCGGTATGATTCTGCCATTGTTATGGCCAACGATGCACTTCATGTTTCCGCCTCGGCAAAGAGCAAGACAGGCGAAGCGGCCTCTTACGACAGGTTATCAGAAGTAATGGTATTAACCGGTAAATGGACGGATTTGCATAAATATGATTCCATCGCCTTTTCACTGATCACACAATTAAAAGATACTGGTTTGTCTGTCAATTACTGGAACCGATCCGGTATCTATTGTACCGAACAGGGCAGGTACACAGAAGCGGAAAAAAATTTCAACCTGGCCCTCACCTGCGGACTTGAAAAACAACAATCTCAAAAAACTGCGGAGGTATATAGTAATCTTGCCTCCATGTTCCTGGCAAAATCAGATAAAGAGAAAGCCAGCGAATGGTTTTTTAAAGCACTTCGCCTCTATGAAAAAAAGAACGATGAAAAAGGTCAGGGCGAAACGTACAGCAATATCTCTTCGCTATTTTATTTAATGGGCAAGACAGATGATGCAGTGGATTATCAGAAAAAAAGCATCGCCATCAGGGAACGCCTGAACGATATACCCGGCCTTGCCATCGCCAATGTAAACATCGGTCAGTTATACATCTTAAAGGGCGACTTTCCGCAGGCATTGCCGCACCTGCAGCAGTCGGTAAAATATGCCGAACAAATCAACAACCCCAAGATACAGGCAGGCTCCTACTCGGGTATGTCTGCGTATTACAATCGCACCAAAGATTTTAAAGCAGCATTGCTATGGCAGTCAAAAGCCATTGCACTTTTTGAACAAACTGACAATGTGCAGTTATTATCCAGACTGTATGTAGCTGCCGGCAACCTGGCAAATGTAACAGGCGACTCCGTTGCATCTGAAAATTATTATAAAAAGGCGCTGGCACTGGCTACCCGGCTGGATAACAAAGAGAATATTGGCAATGCATATGATAAATTAAGCGCCTTTTATTTTTCCCATAACGATTTCCGGAACGCCTACGACAATTACAAAAAATTTATTGGCTTCCGCGATACCATTGCTGCAACCAGTACCCTGGCAAAAATTGAAGAAATAAAAACCCGATACGAAACGGAGAAAAAAGACAATGAAATAAACCGCCTGAATACCGATCAGAAAATAAGTGAATTGCAGATTGAAAAACAACAGGCATTGCTGGCTGGCAACAAGGCCGAAGCCGAAAAAAAACAAAATGAAATTGAGTTGTTGTCGAAAGAAAAGGAATTACAGGACCTAAATATAAAACAGCAGGGTGAATCGCTGGAGAAACAGGTACTGCTGGCAAGAACCCGGCAGCAGCAACTGGAACTGGCAGCAAAAGAAAAAGTGCTGCAGGAAAAAGAATTGCAAAACCAGAAACAGGTACGCAACCTTTTGCTGGGCGGAGTGGTACTGATACTATTACTCGGCGCCATACTTTTCAACCGTTATCAGCTGAAGAAAAAATTAGAACAACAAAAGGGACTACTAAACATGCGCAATAGCATCAGCCAGGATCTGCACGATGATATCGGCGCATCACTAAGCAATATCAATATACTCAATGAACTGGCGAAACGCAACCTCGCTCAGCCGGAAAAATCAAAAGACTATTTGTCAAGGGCATCAGAAGATATTCAGCGTATCAGCGAATCATTATCTGATATTGTATGGAACATCAACCCAAAATACGATGATGCAGAAAGCCTGTTCATCCGCATGAAAAGATATGGGGCTGATATGTTTGATGGTAAAAATATAAGCGGGCAATTTGAACTGCCATCGCCCGGCACTGCATTGAATATGAGTATGACCCAAAGAAGAGATCTGTATCTTATTTTTAAGGAAGCCGTAAACAACCTGGTAAAATATTCAGGCGCAAAAAACGCCCTGGTAAAAATTACAACAGACAATACAACCGTGTCGATGCTGGTAAAAGATGATGGAAAAGGTTTTGACGAAACTGCGGGCAAATCAGGCAATGGCCTGCGGAATATGCGTCAGCGGGCGGTCACTTCTGGCGCCGAGATCGCTATCCGGTCTTCTCCCGGCCAGGGCACAGAAATATTTTTGCAGATTAAACAAGCCTGAGGTCCTGGCCCTATTACCCGAATGGGTAATATTTTTTTCGAAACAAAGTGCTTACTTTTAGCGATATGCCTTACCAGTTAATCATTTTTGAAGACAATACACGGCTGCGTCAATCGCTGGAAATTTTACTGAACGATGAAACCAATTTCCAGGTAGCAGCCGCTTTCCCCGATTGCGATAAAGCGGATAAACAGGTGGAACAATACAATGCCGACCTGGTAGTAATGGATATTGATATGCCCGGCATAGGCGGCGTAGAAGGTGTAAAAAGAATAAAAGACAAAAACCCCGGTGTTAAAGTGGTGATGCATACGGTGTTTGATGATGACAACCGGATTTTTGATTCCATCTGTGCAGGGGCAGACGGCTACCTGCTAAAGAATACCTCTCCGCTGCAACTGGTAAACGCCCTGCAGGAAGTAATGCAGGGTGGCGCACCCATGAGCCCGTTTGTGGCACAAAAAGTCTTTCAGCATTTTCGCCAGGTAAAAACAGATTCAGCGCAATTCAACCTTACACCAAGGGAGAAGGAAATACTTGAACTGCTGGTAAAAGGCAATTCTTATAAAATGATTGCGGCCAAAACGGATGTCAGCCTCGACACCGTTAAAAAACATTTACAGAATATATATCACAAACTCCATGTAAACTGCGGTACAGAAGCAGTTGCAAAGGCCCTGCGCCATAAGATTGTAAATCCTGATTAAAGGATACTACCCGATTGTGTAATTGTCCTGCGCTTGTTTTGTTTGCATTTTTACAAAAATGTAATTATGAAAGCAAATAAAACCTTATCGGCAATAGCAATAATCCTTCTTCTTGCTGTTTCATGTAAAAAAAGCGACTCCACGCCGGCTCCGCCGCAAAAGACAATATTATCAACAGTAAATTATTCGGCAGTTGGTGTCTACACCTATACCTATGACAATTCCAACATGATGCAGACAGAGGTATACGCCGGAAATGCCTCGAATCCCGCGTATACGGCTACCATCACAAACTATGATACAAAAGGAAGGGTGGTGGAAGTGAAGGTTGAATATCCATCTTTTTTGGGAAGCAACTATAAGATGGTAGTCAGTTACAACGACGATGGCAAAATAGAACGTAAACAGCGCTACGATTATACTGGTGGCAATGCTGGTTTTACACAGTTTTTTTATTCACCCGGCAAGGTGTCCACAAAACTCTATTCTTCTGCCAGCGGTACACTCGTCAGTTCCGACGAATCTACTTTTTCTGCAGACGGCTCCAATGTGGTTACATATAAAACGTTTAATGCCAGCGGCACGCTGATATCGACTACGGATTATAGCAATTTCGATACGAAAAAAAGCACGGATGGCCTGTTGCCTTATGGTTATTATGATTACCCCGCAAATAAAAACAACTGGCAGGCATTGTCTAGGAAAAACAATA
>Ga0097621_100002755_pt1 | contig 12016 bp, 11 predicted proteins | sample KBSMisM72_FD_73165 | JGI IMG/M metagenome (GOLD analysis project Ga0097621, IMG submission 73165) | Miscanthus rhizosphere microbial communities from Kellogg Biological Station, Michigan, USA - KBS Miscanthus M7-2 (version 2) (version 2) | ecosystem: Host-associated > Plants > Roots >... | reverse complement strand
CCGCGCAGGGCGAGGTAGACGTCGTGCCAGCGCGAGTGGTCGGCGCCGACCTGCGACAGCGGCGCGGCGGCCGACGCTGCGGCGCTCGACGCTGCGCCGGGCGCGGCAACCGCGGCCGCGGCGGCGCGCGAATCGAAGACGACCGTTCCCTGACGATCGACCACCGTCATGCGCAGCTCGACCCGGGTCTTCTCGACTCCGTAGATGTCGGCGCTGAAGCGGCGCGCGTAGAGCGAGCGAAAGACCGGCTCGAGGCCATCGACCTGGAGGACGCCGCCGGGCGATGCGTTCTCGACCATCGACGCAATCAGCTGGGCGGTGTCGACGAGCGAGTCCTCGGCGGATTCGCGGTAGCGCGGGTCGATGTCGCCGAGCTGGCGATACATCAGGAAGCCGACGCCGAGGGCGTAAGCGACGAGGATGCCGATGAAGATGCGGGTGCGCTTGGTCACGCCGCCGCGTGCCTCACTCGACGGTCATCTCGGCCATGCCGGAGGCGATGGCGCGGCGGATGACGTGATCGAGCGCATCGACCTTCTGCTTGGCGCTCAGTGCATCCCAGGCGTGCGACGTCACGCCGATCTCCGCCGGCATCCTCGGCATCGTTTCGAGCGCGTACCGGGTCTTGACCACGCGCATCGACGCGAGGTCGATCGACGAGATCGCGAGGTAGGCGTAGGGCGCGAGAAAGCCTTCGCCGCCGAGCTTGGTCGAGCTCCGGTAGAGCGTCGTCTCGGTGTCGATGTAGAAACCGATGCCGCTGATCGATCCCGGGCGAGTGAACCTGCCGGTGGTGATCGCGAACGACGGCGTGCCGGGGTGCTTGGTGACGAGAAGCAGGTCGGTCGCCCCGGCCTTGGCGAGGGTGTCGCGCAGCGCGATCCGCATGTCGTGCGATTCGGCGCTCTCGGTCCAGAGCTTGTCCTGGAGCACGAACAGGCGCGGGTCGCGGATCAGCGCGCGCAGCACCGGCGTGCCGGGACGCGCGCGCAGGACCAGCTGCTCGACCTGATCCGCGGCAATGCGGTCGAAGACGGGATCGGGGACGGGGAGCGCGGTGCGCTCGTTCGGATCGAGCCGCGTGCCGACCTCGGGGCGCCGGCTGACGATGCTGAATTCGTCGCCGATGAGCGAGACGATCGCCCAGGTGCGGGCGGGCGCCGCAGCCGGTGCCGATGCAGCCGCCGGCTGCGCCGAGGCACGGCCGCTGGCCAGCAGCGCGGCGAAGGCGACGAGGGCGAGAGCCGCTGCTGCACGGCGCTTCGTGTCATCGATCATGGCGCTCTCCTGTGTGGGTCGATCGGTCGTCACGCCGGCTCCGCAGGCAGGTCCTCTGCAAGCGCGTAGCCGCTGCCACGCAATGTCCGGATCGGATCGAGCAACGGGGCGATGACCTTCATCTTCGCGCGCAGCGTCTTGACGTGCGCGTCGACGGTGCGGTCCATGCTGTCGCTGTCGTCGCCCCAGACGCGATCGAGCAGAGCCTCGCGCGTGAAGACGTGGCCGGGCCGCGACGCCAGCGTCTTCACCAGGCCGAACTCGTAACGTGAGAGCTCGAGGACACGGCCGTAGTAGCGCACCTGCATCCGACCTTCGTCGACGACGATCGGGCCACTCTGCAACGTCGCCGATGGCGCGGCGCCGGCGGCCGGCGCCGCGCTCGCCTTCGCCGTCCGGCGCAGGACGCCGCGCACGCGCGCGACCAGCTCGCGTGGCGAGAACGGCTTGGCGATGTAGTCGTCCGCGCCGAGCTCCAGGCCTACGACGCGATCGATCTCGTCGCTGCGCGCGGTCAGGAAGACGACCGGAACCTCGCTCGTCTCGCGCACGCGCTTGAAGATCTCGAACCCGCTCGCGTCGGGCAGGCCGACGTCGAGGATGACGAGCGCCGGCGGCGCTGCGCGGATTCGCGCGAGCGCCGCCTCGCCGGTCGCGCACCACTCGGGATCGAAGCCGTCGGTGCGCAGCGCGTACTGGAGCGTGTCGGCGATGCCGGGCTCGTCCTCGACGATCAGGATGCGCGGCTTCAAGAGCGCCTTTCGTAGCCGACCCGCCCGAGCGCCGGGCCGCCCCAAGCCGGGCGATAGCCCCCTCGCGGGGCAGCGCCGGAGCGAAGCGACAAGCGTGGGGGTGTCATTCCGGCAGGAAGCCTTCGATCGAGAGATAGCGCTCGCCGGTGTCGTAGTTGAAGCCGAGCACCGTCGCTCCCGCCGGCAGCTCGGGCAGCTTCTGCGCGATCGCGGCCAGCGTCGCCCCCGACGAGATGCCGACGAGGAGGCCTTCCTCGCGCGCCGATCGCCGCGCCATCTCGCGTGCCGCCTCGGCCTCGACCAGGATCACGCCATCGAGCAGCTCGACGTGCAGGTTCTTCGGGACGAAGCCGGCACCGATTCCCTGGATCGGATGCGGGCTCGGCGTGCCGCCGCTGATCACCGGCGACGCCGACGGCTCGACCGCGTACACGCGGAGCTTCGGCCACATCTTCTTCAGCACCTGGGCGCAGCCGGTGATATGGCCGCCGGTGCCGACGCCGGTGATCAACGCATCGACGCCGCTCGGGAAATCGGCGGCGATCTCCTCGGCCGTCGTCCGCACGTGGACGTCGATGTTGGCGGCGTTGTCGAACTGCTGCGGCATCCAGGCACCGGGCGCGCTCCTGGAAAGCTCGGCGACGATCTCGTGCGCCCGGGCGATCGCGCCGTTGACTCCCTTCTCGCGCGGCGTCAGCTCGAACCTGGCGCCGTAGGCGAGCATCAGGCGGCGCCGCTCGACGCTCATGCTGTCGGGCATGACGAGGATGACCCGGTAGCCCTTGACGGCGCCGACCATCGCCAGGCCCACTCCCGTGTTGCCCGACGTCGGCTCGACGATCGTCGCTCCGGGCTTGAGCGCGCCGGACGCTTCGGCGGCCTCGACCATCGCGACGGCGATGCGGTCCTTGATCGAGCCGCCGGGGTTGGACCGCTCGCTCTTCACGTAGACGTTGTGGCCCGAGCCGAACAGCCGGTTGATGCGGATGTGCGGCGTGTTGCCGATCGTGTGCAAGACGTCGTTGGCGAGCATGACCGGGATCCGGGGGCCAGTGTCGCGGCGATTATGGTCTGGGCGCAGCGACAATCCGGCGATGCCTGCGCCGCTCGCCAACGACACCTTCCTGCGCGCGTGCCTGTCGCAGCCGACCGACTACACGCCGGTCTGGCTGATGCGGCAGGCCGGGCGCTATCTGCCCGAGTACCGCGCGACGCGCGCTCGCGCCGGCAGCTTCATGGGCCTGGCGACCAGCCCTCAATTCGCGACGGAGGTGACGCTGCAGCCGCTCGAGCGCTTTCCCCTCGACGCCGCGATCCTCTTCAGCGACATCCTCACCGTGCCTGATGCGATGGGCCTGGGCCTCTCGTTCGCCGAAGGCGAAGGACCGCGCTTCGCCGCGCCGCTGCGCGACGAAGCCGCCGTTGCGCGCCTCGAGGTTCCCGACATGGCCAAGCTGCGCTACGTCTTCGATGCGGTCGCGTCGATCCGGCGCGCGCTCACCGGCAAGGTGCCGCTGATCGGCTTCGCCGGCAGCCCGTGGACGCTGGCCTGCTACATGGTCGAAGGCGCGGGATCGGACGACTACCGGATCGTCAAGACGATGCTCTACGACAGGCCGGACCTGCTCCACCGGATCCTCGCCGTCAATGCCGAAGCCGTCGCGCGCTATCTGAACGCGCAGATCGACGCGGGTGCGCAGGCAGTCATGCTCTTCGACAGCTGGGGCGGCGTTCTGGCCGACGGCGCCTTCCAGACGTTCAGCCTCGCCTACACCCGGCGCGTCCTCGCCCTCCTGCAGCGCGATGGCGACGGCCGGCGCGTGCCGCACATCGTCTTTACCAAGGGCGGCGGCCCGTGGCTCGAAGAGATCGCGTCGTCGGGCGCGGACGTCGTCGGTGTCGACTGGACGGTCCACCTCGGCCAGGCACGGCGCCGCGTCGGCCCCGGGATCGCGCTGCAAGGCAATCTCGACCCGGCGGCGCTGTTCGCCGGCGGGGCAGCGGTCGAGCGCGAGGTCGCCGCAGCCCTGGCGAGCTTTGGCGTGGCCGATCGCGACGGCGGCAGAAATGGCCATGTCTTCAACCTCGGCCACGGCATCAGCCAGCATGCCCCGCCGGAGAGCGTCGCCGTCCTCGTCGACGCGGTGCACCGACTTTCGCCGCCTTACCACGGTGCATCAGCGTGAACGAAGTCACGAACTGCCAAGAACGTGACGGATTCCGGGTGAGTGAGCACTCAGGGGTTGACTTATCCCCACGATGACGATCCGCCCCGCCGCAGCCGGCGATCTGCTGCGCCGCACCAAGCGGAAAACCGAGTGCGCGCTAAGTTGTTGATTTTGCTGGAGACCTAGCATTGCCGCGAAAGCAGGCAAGCTGGCAAGAAGCAAGACAGGACAAGCGTTTCGGGCCGGTGCGAGGTCGTTACCCACAAAGTTTTCCACAGGCGCGGTGAATGACTCCAAAACCTCCGTCAAATCATGGACTTACGGCGCCAATGTGACAAGCGTGTGAAGTCCCAAGGGAACGCACCGTTCGCGCCACACGACCGTGGCTGAGATCGTCGTTTCGGTCTTGGTCGACGCGCCGCGTCACGCCGGACTGACGCCCGCGCTCAGCTACAGAAGTCAGCACCCGCTCGAGCCAGGGCTGTTGGTGCGTGTGCCCCTGGGCCGACGCGAGGTGGCGGGGCTGACTTGGCAAGTCGGCGAGGCGGGCTTCGCCCGGACCGATGAATTGCGCGAAATCACAGAAGTGGCCGACGTGCTCCCGCCGTTGAACGCCGATTGGTGCGCGCTCGTCGAATTCACCGCGAGCTACTACCAGCGCAGCGTCGGCGAGATCGCGTTGGCGGTGCTGCCGCCGGAATTGCGCCGGCTCGGCCGCGCTGCGCTCGTCGACCGCATCCGGCGACTTCACCGCGCCTTCAACGCCGCCGCGGGCGGACCGGTGGCGAGCGAACCGGTGGCGGCCGACGGCGAGCCCGCGCTGACGCCCGATCAATCCGCCGCGGTGGCAGCGATCGGCGCCGCGATCGGCGCTGCCGCGCCCGGGACGACGCTCCTGCACGGCGTCACCGGCAGCGGCAAGACCGAGGTCTACCTGCGCGCCGCCGCACATGCGCTCGCCGCAGGACGGCAGGCGCTCGTTCTCGTTCCAGAGATCAACCTGACGCCGCAGCTGATCGAACGGTTCACGCGGCGCTTCGCCGGGCGGCGAATCGTCGCCCTGCACAGCGGGCTGACGCCGGCGCAGCGGCTGCGCAGCTGGCTGGCGGCGCAGCTCGGCCTCGCCGACCTCGTCCTCGGCACGCGCCTGGCCGTATTCGCGCCGCTGCCGCGGCTCGGCCTCGTCGTCGTCGACGAGGAGCACGACGCGTCGTACAAGCAGCAGGAAGGCGCGCGCTATTCGGCACGCGACCTCGCGATCTGGCGCGGCCGGCGCGAGGGCGTGGCCGTCGTTCTCGGCTCGGCGACGCCGTCGCTCGAGACGTGGCAGCGCGCCGAGGCTGGACGCTACTTGCGCCAGTCGTTGCCGGAACGGATCGGCGGCGCGGCCTGGCCGGCGATCCGGCTGGTCGACATGGCCCGGCTGCCCAAGGCGACCGTCGGCCTGCGGGCCGAGACGCGGACGCCGGCCCTCGCGCCGCAGATCGTCGCGGCGCTGCACGAGCGCATCGAGCGCGGCGAGCAGAGCCTCGTCTTCCTGAACCGGCGCGGCTATGCGCCGGTGCTGCAATGCGGCGAGTGCGGCTGGCTGAGCGGATGCCCGCATTGCAGCGCGTGGCGCGTCTTCCACAAGCAGGACCGGACGCTGCGCTGCCATCACTGCGGCCTCGCCGCCCCGGTGCCGCGCGCCTGCCCCGAGTGCGGCAACCCCGACATCGCGCCCGTCGGCCGCGGCACCGAACGGCTCGAGGAGCAGCTCGCGGCGTTGCTTCCCGAGGCGCGGATCGCCCGCATCGACGCCGACAGCACGCGCCGGAAAGGCACCCTCGAGGCGACGCTCGGCGCCGTCCACGCCGGCGAGGTCGACATCCTGGTCGGCACGCAGATGGTCGCCAAGGGGCACGACTTTCGCCGCATCGGCCTGGTCGCCGCGATCAATCCCGACAGCTCGCTCTTCAGCAGCGACTTTCGCGCGCCGGAACGGCTGTTCGCGTTGCTGATGCAGGCCGCGGGACGCGCGGGACGCGACGCGGCGAGCGGCACGCCGAGCGAGATGTGGCTGCAGACGTGGCATCCGACGCATCCGCTCTATCAGGCGCTCGCCCGCCACGACTACGCCGCCTTCGCGGCGAGCCAGCTGCAGGAGCGGCGCAGCGCCGGCCTGCCGCCGTTCTCCCACCTCGCCGTGCTGCGCGCGGACGCGAAGACGGTCGCGGTGGCGCGTGCCTTTCTCGACGCCGCTGCCACCGCGGCGCGGACGCTCGCCGAGAGCGCCGAGGTGATGATCTACGCGCCTGTGCCGCTCGACATCGCCCGCGTCGCCGACGTCGAGCGCATGCAGATGTTGGTCGAGTCCGCGTCGCGGCAACGCCTGCAGGCGATGCTGCGCGCCTGGCTGCCGCACCTCGACGCTCTCCATCTCGCTCGCGGCGACGCCGCCCAGCGCGTGCTGCGCTGGGCGATCGACGTCGACCCGCTGACGATCTGAACCGCGCCGCTCTCAGCGCTCGCGCGGCACGCCGGCGACGTCGGCGAGCAGCAGCGTCGCGCGGACGAGCTCCTCGACCGCGGTGGCGAGGTCGGCCGGCGGCTCGAGGCCCTCGATCTCGGCGAGCAGCGCGTCGGCGTCCTCGAGGTCGTCGGCGCCGAGATGGCGGTAGATCAGCGCCAACGGTCCGATGAGCGCGGCCTCGTCGCCGGCGAGCAGACCGGGAAAGGTCTCGAGCGCGGCGACGAAGCCGGCGACCCACGGATACACGGCTTCGATGGCACCTTGGCCTTCGTCGGCGTGTCGTCGCTCGTCCTCGTTGCCGTCGTCGTGGTCACCGCCATCATCGTCACCGTCATCGTCGTCGCCGCCATCGTCCTCTTCGCCGTTGTCGTGCACTTCATCGAGCTCGAAGACCCACGGATCGAACCATGTCCGGCGACCGATCGCGCGGCGCAGCTCGGCGTGACGGCGCAGCACGAGGGCGCGCAGCCGCTGCGCGTCGAAGACGTCGGGAAGTGCAGAACCGTCGATGTCGGTGACGAAGGGCAGCCAGCGCGCCGATGCCACGCTCGTGGGCTGAACGATGACGCCGCACAGGAAGCCGTCGAGCGACGAGACGTCGAGCGCCTCGAACGGGGGCGGGACGCTTTCGAGCAACGCCTGCAGCTCGTCGATCTCGCGGTCGTCGACGGGCGCAGGCACGGCCTCTTTGGCGCCGGCGCGGCCAGTGCCGGTGCCGCCGCCTCGCCCGGGCCGCCGAGCCGTCACCACAGGATCAGTTGCGTGCAGCGGAACAGCGCGATCCGCTTGTCGTCGGGCCCGAACACGGTCGCCGACCAGACGTGCGTCGTCCGGCCGAGGTGCTCGGCGATGCATTCGGTGCGAATCTTTCCCTCGCGCGCCGTGCCGAGAAAGTTGCTCTTCAGCTCGACGGTGGTGAAATTCTTCGCCTTCTCGGGCAGATGCGCGATGCTCGCGTAGCCGGCCGCGGTGTCGGCGAGCAGGAGCACGCTGGCGGCGTGCAGGAAGCCGTTCGGCGCCATCATCCACGGCTGCAGCGTCAGCTCGGCTTCGAGGCGGCCTTGTTCGATCCGGGTGACGACGAAGCCGTACTTGCCGGGCAGGAACTCGGCCTGGCGTTGGTGAAAGCTCTCGGCGGTGACTTCGCTGCGCAGCATTTCGGCTCCTGAGGGGCGTCTCGCCAAAGCATAGCGAGTGCCGTCCATGGGGGCCGAGCGCGCCGCGGACGCGTCGCGAGCGCCGTCGCCATCGGTGACGGATACTGTCCGCATGACACCCCAGGCCGAGGACTCGGCACGCCTCCAGGAGCTCCTCGGCGAGATGTACGCGGAGCGTGCCGCGCGCGGCGAGACACTGTCGGCCGTCATTGACGTGATCCTCGCGCGCCTGCGCTGCGCGCGGGTCAGCATGTGGAAGTTCGACCACGTCGGAGACGAGCTCACTCTCCTCTGCTTCGGCTCGAAGACCGCCGACGGCGTCTTCGATACGTCGGATCGGCGCCTGCGCCGCAGCGAGTTCATCGCCTACTTCAATTCGCTCGTCGACGCCGGCACCTACATGAGCGTCGACGCGATGAACGATCCGGTGCTCCAGCCCATGCGCCGGAACTACCTCGTCGCCAACAACGTCCAGTCGATGCTCGACGCTGCGTTCGTGCTCAACAACCAGACCTACGGCATGGTGTGCTGCGAGGAGAACCAGCGGCGCGAATGGACGGCGAGCGACAGCGTCTCGCTGCGCGCGATCGTCAACAGATGACGCTGCTGATGTGGAACGCGCCCGACCCGGTCATGCTGAATACACCGACCCTGCCGTTGCGCGTCATGCTGCTGCAGGAGCCGAGCGCAGTGGCCGATCGGCGCCGCTGAATCCCGATCCGACCGAGGAGACCCGCCCATGGGCGCCAACGAATCCTTCACCAGCACGGCCGACATTGGCCACTACATCGGCGGCCGACGCGTCGCCGGCGCGAGCGGCCGCAGCCAGCCGGTCACCAACCCGGCGACCGGCGCCATCGCCCGCCGCGTCGCTCTCGCCTCTGGCGCCGACGTCGACGCGGCGGTCGCCGCGGCGAAGGCGACGCAGCCCGCCTGGGGCGACACGCCGCCGCTGCGCCGCGCGCGCGTCCTCAACTCGTTTCTCGCCCTGCTCAACGAGCACCGCGACACGCTCGCGACGATGATCACCTCGGAGCACGGCAAGGTCTTCAGCGACGCGCAGGGCGAGGTCTCGCGCGGCATCGACATCGTCGAGTTCGCCTGCGGCATTCCGCAGCTCCTCAAGGGCGACTACACCGACCAAGTCTCGACCGGGATCGACAACTGGACGATGCGCCAGCCGCTCGGCGTCGTCGCCGGCGTCACGCCGTTCAACTTCCCGGTGATGGTGCCGATGTGGATGTATCCGGTCGCGATCGCGTGCGGCAACGCCTTCGTCCTGAAGCCGAGCGAGCGCGACCCGTCGCCGTCGATCTTCATGGCCGAGCTGCTCGGGCAGGCCGGTCTGCCGCCGGGCATCTTCAACGTCGTCCAGGGCGACAAGGTCGCGGTCGACGCGCTCCTCGCCAATCCCGACGTCAAGGCGCTCAGCTTCGTCGGCTCGACGCCGATCGCGCGCTACATCTACGAGACCGGCGCGAGGCACGGCAAGCGCGTGCAGGCGCTCGGCGGCGCCAAGAACCACATGGTCGTGATGCCAGATGCCAACCTCGAGCAGGCGGTCGACGCGCTCGTCGGCGCCGCCTATGGCTCGGCCGGCGAGCGCTGCATGGCGATCTCGGTCGCGGTCCTGGTCGGCGACATCGCCGACCGGATCGTGCCGCTGCTCGCCGAGCGCGCGACCCGGCTCGTCGTCAAGAACGGCATGGAGAGCGACGCCGAAATGGGACCGCTCGTCACCGCCGAGGCGAAGACGCGGGTCGAGTCGTACATCGCTTCCGGCGTCAGCGAAGGGGCCACGCTCGCCGCCGACGGCCGCGGCCTCGCCGTCCCGGGCCACGAGAAGGGCTTCTTCACCGGCGGCACGCTGTTCGACCACGTCACGCCGGCGATGAAGATCTACAGGGAAGAGATCTTCGGCCCGGTGCTGTCGTGCGTCCGCGTGGCCGACTTCGAGTCGGCGCTCAAGCTCGTCAACGAGCATGAGTTCGGCAACGGCGTCGCCTGCTTCACCAGCGACGGCAACGTCGCTCGCGAGTTCGCGCGCCGGGTCGAGATCGGCATGGTCGGCATCAACGTGCCGATTCCCGTGCCGATGGCGTGGCACGGCTTCGGCGGCTGGAAGTCGAGCATGTTCGGCGACAGCCACGCCTACGGCGAGGAGGGCGTTCGCTTCTACACGCGCCAGAAGTCGGTGATGCAGCGCTGGCCGGCCTCGACGCCCAAGGGCGCCGAGTTCACGATGCCGACCTCGAAGTGAGCAGCTCCGCTACTTCGGCGCGACCGTGAAGTCGCCGGCCCGGATCGGGCCGGTGCCGTAGGCGACGCGCGCGCCGGTGCGGTCGTGGATGGCGAAGCCGACGACGTCGGGCGTGCCGTCGTGGACGCTGTTCTTGCCGTTGTCGGCGATCATCAGCCAGTAGCGAAGCCCCTTGGCGACCTGCGCGCCTGCGCCGGCGGGATCGCCGTTGCAGCGGCCGGTGAGGTAGACGGTGGGATTGGTCCTCCCGTAGGAGTTGATCAGCTCGATCGACGTCGCCGTGAACGTGCCGTTGACGCCGTCGGTCAGGTCGACCTTGATCGTCAGCGAGCCGGTCGGATAAAGGTCGACGGCAGGATCGAATTTCGCCGCGACCTTGACCGTGAAGACCCCGGAGATCGCGCCGCTCTTGCGGCTGGTGATGAAGACATCGCCGCCGCCGTCGACCTTGCTCAGGTCGGAAACGTGAAACGCAGGAATGCACATGTTCATGGCGTGGCCCTCGGTGTGTGGATGGAGCGCTGCGCGATGTCCCGCGCGGCGCGTTCGCACTGTCGCGCGGCCACGCGGCCGCTGCCATCCCGAAAAGGGACTAGGACGAAGACACTGCGCCTCGGCACCGCCCGTCCGCACCTCGACGCCTGTGAACGCGCGTCGGCGCGAGCGCGATGTGAACGCGCGTCAGCGCGATCGCGTCAGGATCGCCGTCCCCTTCTCGTGGGCAATGCGTTGCAGCGTCAGGCGCCGGTCGTCGCGCAACCAGCGCTCGGCGATCGCCCATTCGTCGGGGCGAGCGACGTCGTCGAGAACGATGATCGCGTCTTCTGCGAGGAACGGCGCGAGCCGGCGCCGCGCCGGATAGCGCGCGAGCGGCTGCAGCGATCCCGGCGGGCCGTCGACGAAGACCAGCCGCGCGCGCTGGCCGACCAGCGTCTCCTCGATCTCGGGGCCGTACCACTGCCAGGCCTCGCCGGCCAGGCGCGTCTCCTGCAATCCGGCGTGGACGACCTGCACCTGGCGCTCGAGTCGGTGCCGGCGCACCAGCGAGGCGGTGTGCTGCGCGTGGGCAGCGTCGTGCTCGAAGGAAATCAGCCGTCCTCTGCCGGCCCTCTCGAGCGCGTAGCCGAGGACGAGCGTCGAGACGCCGGCACCGAGCTCGACCACCAGCGACGGCAAGTGGGTGTGGACGAGCTCGTAGAGCAGCAGCGCCAGATCGGGGCTCACCGACCAGCCGCGCATCGGCGGCAGCGGATGGCGCAGCGGCAGGCATTTCGTCAGCATGACGATCGCCTCGATCTGGCGATAGGTCTGCGCGAGCTCGCTGGAAACGGTCTGGGTCATGATGGCGTCAGAGCTTCTCCGTCTCCCCGGCGGCCGGCTGCCAGCGCATCAGGCGCCGCTCGATCCGGCCGACCCCGGCGTCGAGGGCGAGCGCGAAGGCGGTCAGGACGAGGATGCCGGCCATCACGGTGTTGATGTCGAACGCGCCTTCGGCCTGCAGGATCAGGTAGCCGACGCCTCGCGACGAGCCGAGGTATTCGCCGACCACCGCGCCGACGAACGCGAGGCCGACGCTCGTGTGCAGCGAGCTGAACACCCAGCTCGTCGCGCTCGGCAGGTAGACGTGGCGCAGCAGCTGGCGCTGCGATGCGCCGAGCATTCGCGCATTGGCGAGGACGACCGGGCTGACTTCCTTGACGCCCTGGTAGACGTTGAAGAAGACGATGAAGAAGACCAGCGTGACGCCGAGCGCGACCTTGCTGCCGATGCCGAGGCCGAACCAGACCGCGAAGATCGGCGCGAGGATGACGCGCGGCATGCTGTTGAGCGCCTTGATGTACGGGTCGGCGATCGCGCCCGCCATCGGGCTGAGCGCGAGCCAGAGGCCG
>Ga0097621_100002753_pt1 | contig 12018 bp, 9 predicted proteins | sample KBSMisM72_FD_73165 | JGI IMG/M metagenome (GOLD analysis project Ga0097621, IMG submission 73165) | Miscanthus rhizosphere microbial communities from Kellogg Biological Station, Michigan, USA - KBS Miscanthus M7-2 (version 2) (version 2) | ecosystem: Host-associated > Plants > Roots >... | reverse complement strand
GCACCGCGACCGAGAGGCCGTTTGCGGGCAGGAGTAGCAGATAAGCTAACCACCAGCAGAATTCAAAGCCGAACCGGTCGCAATTTTCGAAGTTGCGACCGGTTTTTATTTCGAACCGGGGACCGTTATGCATCTGGATGTTTTAGACAGTTGGAAGGTCGGGGTTGAGCCGGGAACAGTAGAAGCCAACATCGGTCACACGCCTCTCTTACGCTTGCGACTGTTGGATACAGATTTAAGTCGTGGCGTCGAGGTATTTGCGAAAGCAGAACATCTGAATCCGGGCGGCTCAGTAAAAGACCGCGCCGCGCTCTCGATGATTCTCGAAGGTGAACGGAGCGGCAAACTGAAGCCCGGAATGACGATTATCGATGCGACGAGCGGTAACACCGGGATTGCTTACGCGATGATTGGCGCGTCGCGCGGATACCCGGTCAAGGTTTGCCTCCCGAAGAACGCCAGTTCCGGGCGCAAACGAATCCTGCGGAGCTATGGTGTCGAGATCGTGGAAACAGATCCGATGCTTTCGACAGACGGCGCCCAGCTAATCGCACGCGAGCTGTTTGCTGAAAACCCGGAACGGTATTTCTACCCGGATCAATACAACAACGATGCCAACTGGCTCGCGCACTATGAAACTACTGCGCCCGAGATCTGGGAACAGACTGAAGGTCGAGTGACGCACTTCGTAACAGGGCTCGGAACCTCCGGCACATTTGTGGGCGTCTCGAGACGTTTGCACGAATTAAACCAGGACATCAAGACGATTGCGGTCCAACCCGAGTCGCCGTTACACGGTCTCGAAGGTCTGAAGCACATGGCCACCGCCATCACGCCCGGAATCTTCGATCAGTCGCTTGTCGCCGAAACGCTGGAAGTTGCTACCGAAGATGCGTTATTAATGACCAGTAAATTAGCCCGAGAAGAAGGATTGCTGGTCGGCCCGAGTTCCGGAGCCAACGTTTTTGCTGCCTGGCGAGTAGCGGCATCGTTGCGGGAACCGGCTATGGTAGTGATCGTGCTTTGTGATGGTGGCGAGCGCTACCTCGACCCTGATTAGTCAATGAGCGACGAAACCAAGCGAGATATCGCCACAAAACTTGTACACAGTGGAGAACGGCGAGCTTTGCCTGACGCGATGCCGGTTTCGACTCCGATCTATGCCTCCGCAACGTTCACCTACGAGACGATGCAGGAGATGGACCAGGTCTTCGCCGGAGAGAAGCAGGGTTTCGTCTACACGCGTTACGGCAACCCGACGACTGCAGCACTCGAAGAGGCTGTGCGCGAAGTGGAAGAAGGCGCCACTGCGTGTGCGTATGCGACCGGTATGGCTGCGGTTCACGCGGCGCTGATCGCGTGTGATCTCAAGGCCGGATCGACAGTGCTCGCTTCGCAGGATCTCTACGGCGCGACGATCGGTCTACTAAACAATGTGCTCGCGAACTTTGGCGTTAAGACGGTGAACATTGATTTCAGCGACGTCGCAGCGGTACGTGAAAAGGCACGCGAGATTCGGCCGCAGGTGTTGATTGCCGAAACGATTTCAAATCCGTTGTTGAAGGTGTGTGATATCGAAGCGTGTGTAGATATCGCGCGTGAGAATGGCGCGCGGTTGATTATCGATAACACGTTTGCGACTCCTTATCTGCGCCAGCCGTTGAAGCTCGGCGCTGACATGGTTGTGCACAGTGCGACGAAGTATCTCGGCGGGCACGCTGATACGATGGGCGGGGTGGTTGTTTCGCGCGATGAGTTTGACAGTGCCGCGCTCGTCAGCGTGATGAAGCTGGTCGGCGGCGTGCTGGGCGTTTGGGACGCGCACGAGATTCTGCGCGGGTTGAAGACCCTTGCCTTGCGAATGGATCGACAGTGTGAAAACGCGCGAACGCTGGCCGCGGTTTTGAAGAAGCACGGGAGTATTAATCGCGTTCATTATCCGGGAATCGGCGCGCTGGTTGCGATCGAGCTGCGGGACGATACCCTCGAAGCTGCGTTCCGGTTTATGGATCGATTGAAGTTGATTCTGCGTTCGACCAGTCTTGGAGATGTTTTTACGAGTGTGCTGCATCCCGCGACTGCTTCGCACCGGGATCTGTTACCCGCGAGACGAAGAGAGTTGGGAATAGTTGACGGACTCGTGCGCATCTCCGTTGGGATCGAGAAGATCGACGACATCATTGCCGATATCGAACAGGCGTTATCCACAGATTTCGCAGATTCATGATTAGCATTTCGGAACAACTGTTGGGAAATATTAGGGAGCATGGCGTGCGAGATTATCCGTACGAGTGCTGCGGCTTACTGTTGGGACGTTTTGAAGCAGATACCAAACTCGTTAATGAGACGTATCCGATCTCGAACGCACGCGAGGAGAGTGCGAAGCGCAACCGGTTTTTGATCGAGCCGGCGGAATTGATGCGCGGAGAAAAATATGCGCGTTCGAAACAGTTCGAAGTAGTTGGTTTCTATCATTCGCATCCGGATTCACCGGCCAGGCCGTCACAGTACGACCTGGAACACGCATGGCCCACTTACTCATACATCATCGTTTCGACGAGCGAGGGCCAGAGCGGCGATCTTTTTTCATGGGAACAGGAACCGGATCGATCGAAATTCAATCCGGAAGAAATCCGCGTAATCCGCGGCTAACAAGTCTGAGGGTTAATCATGCCAGTCACAATCACAATACCGGCGCCGTTGCGACAATTCGCCGGCGGCCAGTCGCAGATCGTTGTCGAAGCAAAAACTGCGGGTGAAGCGCTCGATCTGCTCACGTCAACTCATTCCGCCTTGCGCCGGCATCTGTTCAACGATCAGAACGTCTTGCGCAACTTCGTCAACGTCTATCTTAACGACGAAGACATTCGCCACGTCTCGGGTCCCGCGACACCCGTCAAAGACGGCGACACGATCATGATCGTTCCTTCAATCGCGGGCGGCGCAGTGATCGAGTCGGAAGTCGGACAGACTCTTCCGGAACTTTCAAACGAGGAGATTCTGCGTTACAGCCGTCACTTGATCATGCCTGAGGTCGGCATGCAAGGGCAGCGGCGGCTGAAAGCGGCGAGTGTTTTGATGATCGGCACCGGTGGACTCGGCGCGCCCGTGGGGATGTATCTGGCGGCGGCTGGTGTGGGACGGATTGGCATTGTCGATTTCGACGTCGTCGAAGAATCGAATCTGCAGCGCCAGGTTATTCACGGCACAAAAGATCTCGGACGGCGAAAGATCGAGTCAGCACGCGATCGACTGCGCGACATCAATCCGCACATCGAGATCGAAACGCACGAAGCGCGGTTGACCAGTCATAACGCAATGCGGCTGTTCCGCAACTACGACATCATCGTCGACGGCACTGACAACTTCCCCACGCGTTACCTCGTCAACGATGCGTGTGTGCTGAGTGGCAAACCAAACGTCTACGGTTCGATATTCAGATTTGAAGGGCAGGCGAGTGTCTTCTGGGCCGAGAAAGGCGCGTGTTACCGGTGTCTCTATCCCGAGCCGCCGCCGCCCGGCCTGGTGCCTTCGTGTGCCGAAGGTGGTGTGCTTGGTGTGTTGCCGGGAATCGTGGGTGCAATTCAGGCGAACGAGACAATCAAGATTATTCTCGGTGCGGAAGACTTGTTGATTAATCGTCTGTTGCTGTTTGACGCCTGGCCCATGAAGTTCCGCGAGTTCAAACTGCGGAAGGATCCGAAGTGTCCGGTTTGTGGTGAACACGCGACGATCAAGGAGCTGATCGATTACGAGGAGTTTTGCGGTGTGGCGGCGCACCAGACTCCGCAGCCGGACACGAAGCTCGAGGAGATCTCCGCGACCGAACTCAACGCGCGGCGTTTGCGTGGCGAGAAGCTCCAGATTATCGACGTGCGCGAGCCGCACGAGTTTGAGATCGCACGCATTCCGGGAACGAAGTTGATCCCGCTGGGTCACGTTGTGGGTCGTATGAACGAGATCGATCCGGAGGTTGACACGATCGTTCATTGCAAAGGCGGCGTGCGTAGCGCGAAAGCGATTCAGGCTCTCAAGCGTGCGGGCTATTCAGGACGGCTCATCAACCTGAAAGGCGGCATCACCGCGTGGTCTGAGGACGTCGATCCTCGTGTAGCGAAGTATTGATTTTAAGTGCGAATAGGTCCTATGAGTCCTATAGGACCTATTCGGTTCATCCCACCTGAGACCCGCTTTACCGCCACAATTACACAATCCGGAACAAATTAAGACCAATGTGTATTAGCAGGCACTACTCTCTCCAAAATCGTTCTGGAGGTAAAGAGATGAAGAGAAGAGATTTTATGAGTCAGAGTGCCGGTTTGGGAGTCCTTATCGCTACCGCAAATGTTCCGAACGTGCTAGCGGGTAACTTCCTGATGTCAGAGAAGGCGAGCAAGCTCACCGCTCCTCCGAAAGGAAAAATCCCCGTTGCGTTCGCAATCTCAGACGGAGTCACAGTGATCGACTTCGCTGGTCCGTGGGAAGTTTTTCAGGACGTGATGATCCCGCAACGCGGTCAGGACATGGACGAGCAAATGCCGTTTGAGTTGTTCACAGTATCGGAGAAAACTGAGCCGCTCGCGGGCTCCGCGGGGCTCAAGCTCGTACCAGACTACACCTTCGAGTCCGCGCCGCAGCCCAAAGTCATCGTCGTTCCCGCACAACGAGGATCGCAGGCACTGCATGCGTGGCTCCGAAAGATGTCGACGTCAACAGAGGTGATCATGTCCGTGTGCACCGGCGCCTTTCAACTCGGCAAGGCAGGGCTGCTCGCAGGCAAAGATGCCACTACACATCACGACTTCTTCGATCAATTTGCGAAGGCGTTTCCCGACGTCGGACTCAAGCGTGGACTGCGCTTCGTGGAGAACGAGCGTGTCTCAACAGCAGGTGGTTTGACCTCCGGAATCGACCTCGCACTACGTGTAGTCGAAAGATACTTCGGCCGCGAAGTCGCTCAAACCACTGCGACGTACATGGAATATCAGAGCAAAGGATGGATAGTATAGGTCCTGCATGTCCTATAGGACTTATCTGAAGACGTGGCTCATCATCATTGCCGTCTGGGCAGTGCTCGGGTTGATCTGGACCGGGCCCATCTATTTCGACGTGAAACCGATGGGCCACCGCGCGTGGCGCATCTTTACCTGGGGCCTCCTCACGTGGCTGGCATGGGCGCCTTTGACTCCAGTTATGATCTGGCTTGCCCGCAGGTTCTCGCTTGTTGGTGAGAATTGGCCGCGCAATCTCGCCGTTCACCTGCCGGCCTTTGTGCTGATAGCTGCCGCGCATAGCGCCGCCGCGACCGCCTTGATCTTAAGTCTCACCCCTTTTGACGAAATGGGTCCCACTCCCGGGACTTTCTGGCCGCGCTTCGTCTCGCGCACGATCGGTCAGTTAGGTACCTATCTGCTGACCTATGGGGGCGTGATCGGGATAGTTTATGCGCTCGACTACTACCGCAAGTATCGCGAGCGCGAATATCTCGCAACGCGACTCGAAGCGCAACTGGCCCAGGCGCAACTCGAGTCGTTGCGAATGCAGTTGCATCCTCACTTTCTCTTCAACACGCTCAACGGCATCGTGGGGCTCGTGCGGGACAACAAGAACCAGACTGCGGTCAGCATGCTTGTCGGTCTGAGCGATCTCCTGCGTCACACGCTCGAGCATTCCTCGAAACAAGAGATTGAATTGAGACACGAGATCAATTTCATTAAGCTGTATCTGAGTATCCAGCAAATGAGATTTTCCGATCGGCTGCGCATCCAGTACGACATTCATCCTGGCACAACGCGCGCGATGGTCCCGAATCTCATTCTTCAGCCGCTGACGGAAAACGCCCTGCGACACGGCATTGCTCGCAGTGCGGATTCAGGCACGGTTGGGATTAGTTCTGCACTAGAAAATGGGCACGTGCGTTTGACTGTCTACGACGACGGCGCGGGTTTGCCTGATGACTGGCAAGTGAAAGGCAGCGCCGGAATCGGTTTGGCGAATACTGCCGCGCGCTTACAACAACTCTACGACGACGACCATCAGTTTGATATTCGAAATCGAGCGGCGGGCGGAGTCGAGGTGGTAATCGTGATTCCCTTAAGATCTGTTTGAGACAGGATTACAAATCCTGTAATCCTGTGAAGCTAACCTCGGAGTAAATGACCGCGAAGATCAAAACATTAATCGTCGACGACGAGCCACTGGCGCGCCGTAATCTTCGTGTGCTGCTGGAAAAGGATTCTCAGATTGAAATTGTGGACGAGTGTCGCAACGGCCACGAGGCCGTCAAAGCCATCAACACACACTCACCCGATCTGATCTTTCTCGACATCCAGATGCCGGAGATGGATGGTTTCGACGTGCTTGCGCGCGTTGGACCCGAACAGATTCAAGCCATCATCTTTGTTACTGCGTTCGATCAGTATGCGTTGAAGGCCTTCGAGGTTCATGCGCTCGACTACCTGTTAAAGCCTTTTGACGACGAGCGATTTGCGCGGGCACTGGAGCGCGCGAAATCGCAGATTGCGGAGAGCGAGATCGACAAATTGAGCCAGCGGCTTCTTGCTTTGCTCGAGGATCGGAAAAGCGAACGCAAAGGTTCTGAGGACCAGTCGAAGTTTCTGACGAGGCTGATGATCAAGACTTCAAACCGGATGATGCTGTTGAAAGTCGAGGAGATCGATTTCATCGAAGCAGACGGGAATTACGCGAAGCTGCACGCAGGACGCAAAACGCATCTGCTTCGTGAAAAGATGAATGATCTGGAAGGACGGCTCGATCCCGCGAGGTTTGTGCGCATCCATCGATCGATCATCGTGAATCTCGAACGCATCAGGGAGATGCAGCCACACTTCAACGGCGACTACATCGTCGTGCTCGACGATGGCAGACAATTGCGACTGAGTCGCAGTCGTCGCGAACAGCTTGAAGCTAGGCTAAAATTTAGCCACGGATAATTCGGATTTAAATCCGGATTTAAAATCCGCGTTCATCCGTGTTCCGGTACTTCTCCTTCTCCTTCTCACGCTGGAGGTAGGGAATTCCTTTTTCCATCCACTCCGGAGCGGGGGCGCCCTTCAGGAAGTGATCGAAGAATTCCTGCAAGCGACGCGTGTAGTCTTTCTGGTTGATGCGTTTCCGCAGACCGTGTTTCTCACCGTTGTAAGTGAACATGTAGGCTTCCTTGCCTAGCCGTCGCAGCGCGAGGAAGTACTCGATTCCCTGGTACCACGGCACCGCATCGTCTTCGTCGTTGTGAATCATCAGCAGCGGCGTCTCGACTCGATCTGCGCGGAAGATTGGTGAGTTGTCGAGATAGCGCAACGGATAATCCCAGAGACTGCCGCCGATTCGCGATTGCGAGCGTTCATACTGAAACTGCCGCGGCAATCCTGTGCCCCAACGAATACCGCTGTAAGCACTCGTCATGTTTGCGACGAGTGCGCCGGGCGCCGCCGCTCTGAAACGGTTAGTCTGAGTCACCATGTACGCGATTTGATAACCGCCCCAACTGTGTCCCTGGATTCCGATCGCTTTCTCGTTCACGTAGCCGCGATCGACTACGGCCTGAACTCCCGGCAACACGCATTTCAACGCGCTCGGCCCTGGGTAGCCAATCGTGTAGACGATGTCGGGCATGAAGACGAGATAGCCGTTGCTGACGTAGTAGGTCGGATTGATTGACGTGCCCGGCGCGGGATTGCGGAACGTGTGCAAACCCTGCGAGAGCTTTTCGTAGATGTAGACGATCATCGGATACTTCTTCTTCGGATCGAAGTTATCCGGTTTGAGAAGCAGACCTTTCAACGGCACGCCGTCGGTGTTTTTGAAACTCACCAGCTCGCCCGTGCCCCAGTTGAATGCAGCGCGTTGAGCGTCGCCGTTGCTGACGCGTTTTAGCTCCCGGAAGGAACTGTTCGTCACCCAAATGTCGGGAAACTGATCGAAGCGCGATGCAGTCATGATCATTACGTCAGCATCTTTCGCTTTCGCCGGGTTGTTAAAATCCTTCGCGGCCATGAGAAGTTTCTGAGGCGGCGCGGTGCTGTTGACCTTGTCGCGGTAGAAACCCGAATCATGCGTCTCCTGGTTCTCAGCGGAGAGCAGCATTGGTTTATCCGGATCGATCCAACGCTCGCGCGGATCGAGTCGCACGTAGCGCAGGGCTGTCGATTCTTTGCGTCCGATCCCGTCAGTCAGGTTTTTGGCGCTATTGCCGTCCGGCGAGACTTGCCAGATGTCGTAACGATCGTAGAGGAGAACGTCAGCGTCGTCTTTGGTCCATCCGGCGATGCCGTACGAACCCGGCGTTGACGGCGTGTCGTTCTCTTCGTTGTAGAAGTTGGCTGAGATGTTCTTGGTCAGGTTTGCTGTAGAGCCATCGGCGACGGAATAGGAGTACCAGTCTTTGCCGTCGAAGTAGATCGCGTACTTCGCGTTGGGCGACAACGAAACGTTGCTGCGTTGTTTGGTTAATAACGGTTTACGCGAACCGTCTGCGGTGTTGACGAGATAATAGTCGGTGAAACCCGGATCGTAGTCGGAGATGGTTCTGTATTTACGATTGTCGGCGCCGATTGCGTAACTGCCGTCGTTCGAAGGCGAGATGGTTTCCATGGTCTCGTCTGCGAGCTGGACGAATTTCTTCGTCTGCACATCGTAAACTGCGCGAAACGATCGATTGCGATCCTGCTCGGCGCGGATTCGCTGAATCGGTTGCACGTAATCGTCTTTCCAGTGCCAGAGGTCGACGAGCACCTTTTCATCAGCCGGAATTTCTTCGTCGGGATTCTTTTCGGGCTCAGAGGGCGGCGCTGTGCCCAGGAACAGGTGGCTGCCGTCGAGGGAGAAACTCAGATTCGCGCGCTCGCTGACGACGAATTCCTTGCGAAAGCCCGGCGAGCTTACCGAAACGACTTCAGTCGCCTGCGGATCTTTGCGGTTCCACTGGTAGACGCGAAACCTGGGCTGTTTTGCGTCTGTGTCTTCCTTGTCGCTAATGAAAGCGAGCTGTGTGTTGTCTTCATCCCACGTCAGACGCTGGTACTTTCCTTTGCCGCTTAGCAGTGCAACTGGTTCGCTTTCGCTGTCAGTTGGTACAGCGTAGACGCCGTTGCTGTCTTCCTTTCGCGCTGAGGTTGTGAAGACGAGTGTCTTTGCGTCTCTGCTGATCGTGTAATCGAGCACGTCACTGAACTTTCGTTCGTTTGCGGTAGCTGTGTTTCGAAGTACCAGTTCGGTGCCGTACTCCTTCTTCTTTCCACGAGCGGAAGCGCCACGTGGTGTTGGAGAGGGAGGAGCAGCCGCCGGAGCAGTCGCTTCACCTGATGGACTCGATTCGGGCTTTGGTTGCGCGGCAGGTTTCTCTTCAGGTTTGGCCTCCATCAGGTAAGCAAAGTAGCCGGTGCCGTCTTCCGGCACTCGGAACGACTTCACGCGCTCGATTCGTGTGACCGTGCCCGTTGAGAGATCCATGATGCCGAGACCATTCTTCGGCATCTCCTCCGGTTTCTTCTTTTCTTTCTTGGCTTTCGTTACCTCGGCTTTCGTTGGCTCAGTACCGAAGACTACAAACTTGCCGTCAGCCGTGAAAACCGGACGTAGCAAACGCGCCTGCTCGGCCTGAAACTCACCGATGTTCGTGCCCGGATCGTCAGGCGGCGGCACGGGTGGACGATATCCACGCGGCGCGCGCCAGTCGACGCCGGTGGCGATATTGCGCACGATAATCTCGCCGTCGCCATCCTGCGGCACGTATGCATAAGCCACAAACTTGCCGTCGCGGGAGATTTGTTGGGCCGAGATAGAGCGCCACGAATCATAATCCTGATGCGTGATTGGACGTTTCGCGGGTGCTGCTGCCTGTTGCGCAGCCAGCATCGTTGCAAACATTGCGAGTGTGCAGAGCAACGCGACACTTCGCTGGAGAACGGTCGGACGGCCGAAGCGTTTCATGGGGAATCACCTCACAAATGTCAGAGCAGTTTCCGAAAGACGAGGACCGTAGTCTTAATCTTGTCTGGCGAGATGTCAAGACCCGAACATCCACAGATTACGCAGATTGAATTGCGTAATCTGTGGAAGCAGGTGGCAGGCAGGCACTTAGAAGAACAACGAGTACAACAAGCGGTTTGGTGAACCCGAGCCGGCGTTCGTCACATGGTTCGTTGTCGAGCCGTTGACGATCGCGTTGCGGGTGGTTGATGCTGATGCCCCCGGACTGAATTGTTTGTAAAGCGCCGCCACGCCGGCGACGTGCGGTGAAGCCATCGAGGTCCCGCTCAACGTTGCCGTCGCCGTGTCAGAGCTAAACCATGAAGATAGAATTCCCGAACCCGGTGCGAAGATATCCAAACACGTGCCGAAGTTCGAGAAGGATGAGCGCGCATCGCTCGTGGTCGTCGAACCGACAGTGATCGCATTGGCTGCACGAGCTGGCGACGTGTTGCACGCATCGGCATTGCTGTTACCGGCAGCTACTGCGATCGGCACTCCGGAATTAGCGAGGTTATTGACGGCCGTGTCGAGGGCGCTGGAAGCGCCGCCGCCGAGACTCATGTTCGCAACCGCTGGGTTGATGTGATTGTTAGTCACCCAATCGACGCCTGCGATCACGCCTGAATTACTGCCGGAACCGTTGCAGTCCAGCACACGCACACCACGCAGTAGCGCACTCTTCGCCACGCCATAGGTCGAACCACCGATGGTTCCGGCGACGTGCGTGCCGTGTCCGTTGCAGTCTACGCCGTTGCCGCCGAAGGCGTCGAAGACGTTTGAAGCACGTCCACCAAACTGAGTGTGCGTCGTGCGAATACCGGTGTCGATGACGTAAGCGCGCACGCCGGAGCCGGTCCAGTTATATGTGTAGGTAGCACTCAAAGGCAGGTTGCGCTGGTCGATGCGATCCAAGCCCCATGGTGGATTGCTTTGCGTCACATCGGCAGTCACAATACCATCTTCTTCAACAAAGGCAACGCGATAATCCTGGCTGAGTGCTTCAGCTTCTTCGGGTGTCATTTCCACGGAGAAGCCATTGATCGCGTGCTGGTAGACCTGTTTGAGCTGGCCTTTGTGCATGGCCGACATCTCTGCCGCGATATACGGGGCGATTGAGAGTCTTCCTTTCGGGCCGACCCAGTCATCGTCAAGCACTACGATGTAATTGTTTTCGATCTTATTTGCGTTTTTGCGAAGCTTGTCTTTTCGGCCCTGGCTGCTTGCCGTTGGTGACGAAATGAACACAGCGGCGCAAAGGCCGGCAAAAATAAGTAGCGCGCAAACTTTCTTCATACTCTTTTCCTCCAGTAAGTAAGGTTGGTGGGGGTGTGGGCGCCGCCCGCAACGGCCGCGATAACAAGCGGGAAAGACAACAATGCGGATTTCATAAATACGAAGCGCATAAGTGACCAAATGGACTACGGGAGGAAAACGTATGACGACCTGGAGATAAAATCTGCCGCTGTTCGAGAGTTGTGTGTCTGGGACGGAGGGGACGCAGTATCGCATTAAATTTTTTAATGCGCAAGATACTATTTGCTACACTGAATCCTGTAAATCTTGTCATCCTGAACTCCTGTCTAAACTGAATGAGCAAACATCTACGTCTCCCCAAGACTCTGCTGCTGACCCTTGTGCTTGCCGTCAACGTACACGCACAAGACGGACTCAATGAATTTTCCTTTGTGAGTTGGATCAATCTCGACGCTCCACCGGGTCGTGAGTATCTGGCGACTGACGAAATCATGCGAGCTCTGCCGGGTTGGAAGCGTGACAACTTAGGCAATCTCATCCTGCGCAAAGGCAGTGGGAGCCCGCGGCGCGTGGTCGCTTGTGCGCTCGATCATCCCGCCTTCGCCGTAACCGAAATCACGGACGATGGATACCTGCGTCTACGCGAAGCAGGCGCGGGTCGCCAGCATTCGCTCTGGATCCAGTTTCACGAGGGACAGCGAATCAAAGTCTTGACACGCACAGGAACTGTTCCCGGAGTTGTCATCGTCAAGAGCACTCACTTGCAACGCG
>Ga0097621_100002750_pt1 | contig 12025 bp, 11 predicted proteins | sample KBSMisM72_FD_73165 | JGI IMG/M metagenome (GOLD analysis project Ga0097621, IMG submission 73165) | Miscanthus rhizosphere microbial communities from Kellogg Biological Station, Michigan, USA - KBS Miscanthus M7-2 (version 2) (version 2) | ecosystem: Host-associated > Plants > Roots >... | reverse complement strand
TACAACAACGGAGAAGTGCACACCAAGGTGGCGGTGGCGGTGGTCTCGATGTGGAAGGAGGCCCTGGGCGTCGACGCGCAGCTCTCCGGAGTCGAGTTCAAATCCCTGTTGCAGGACATCGATCGCCGCGACGTCGACATGTTCCGACTCTCCTGGGTGGGCGACTACAACGACGCCTATACCTTCCTGCAGTACCTCAAGAGCGATTTCGGCATCAACCTGCCGCACTACCGCAGTCCCGAATACGACGCGCTGCTGGCCCGTGCCTCGCAGCAGGTGGACGCGGGGTCGCGGCGCCGCATCCTCGAATCCGCCGAGCGTCTGATGCTCGCGGACCATCCGCTGATCCCGCTGTACTTTTACGTCAACAAGCACCTGGTCAAGCCCGAGGTGCACGGCTGGTACGACAACGTGATGAACGTCCTGTATTCGCAGGATCTGGAGCTGGTACCCGTCAATCGCCAGGTTTCCTGAGCCCACCGGGTCCGCCCATTTGTCAGACGGAAGCTGACAAGCGGATCGTCAGCCGCTCCGACACCGTTCCTTCACGCCACCGACATCCAACCAACATCGCGAGCGCCGAACATTCCGCCACGCGACCCAGGGACGTCGCGGTGACAAGGAGAACTCGTGAGCAATACAGCGGCTACGGCACCCAGGGCGGCGTTCATCCCGGCGGAGTTTCGCGAGTTCGTCGACATCGCCGAATGCGCGCTCGACGAGCAGCTCGAGGCGCTACAACGACGCTATGCGGCGGCCAGCCGCGCGGCTTCGCGGGCGCGCTTCGAGGTGGAACTGCTCGAGCAGCGCGACGACATCGATCCCAACGTGCTCACGCAGGCGCGCAAGCAACGCGTCGCCGCGGAAGGCCGCAGCCAGCAGCTGCTGCGCGCCATCGACGCGCTGGAAGACCGCCTGGAAAATCAGTGAGGCAAGACCCATGAAGCGGCGGTCGATCGACGATTACCGGCGGGCACTCTGCTCCGCGATCCAGGCTCGGGTCTCGGTCTCGAGCACCGACAGCGGCAGCGCGCCTTTTCCGAGGATCTGGTCGTGGAAGGCGCGGATGTCGAAGCGCGCCCCGAGCGCCTTCTCGGCTTCTTCGCGCAGCGCCTGGATCTTGAGCTGACCTAACTTGTACGCCAGCGCCTGGCCTGGCCAGGAAATGTAGCGGTCCACCTCGTTGGTGATGTCGAGCTCGTTCTTGCCGGTGTTCTGCTTGAAGTAATAGATGGCCTGGTCGCGCGTCCATTTGAACGAGTGCATGCCGGTGTCCACCACCAGGCGTACCGCGCGCCACATGTCGTAGTTGAGCTGGCCCATCTTCGACATGTCGTCCTTGTACAGGCCGAGCTCATAGCCGAGCTTTTCGCTGTACAGCGCCCAGCCCTCGACGAAGGCCGTATAAGTGGCGTTGCGGCGGAAATCCGGCACGCCCTGCAGCTCATAGGCCAGCGACATCTGCAGATGATGGCCGGGCACGGACTCGTGCGCCGTCAGCGCCTCCACTTCCCAGATCGGCCGAGTCTCGGGTTTGTAGAGATTCACGTAGAACACGCCCTGGCGACTGCCATCCATCGATCCCGGCTGGTAGTAGGCCGTGGTCGTGGTCGGCGCGCTCTCCGCCGGAATCGGCTTGATGCCGAAGCTGGTCTTCGGCAGCCGGCCGAACAGCTTCGGCAGCTGCGGCTCGATGGCGCGCGCGGTCTTCTCGTAGGCCGCGAACAATTCATCCGAGCTCTTGTAATAGAAGCGCGGATCGGTGCGCGTGAACTGCAGGAACTGGTCCAGCGTGCCGAGGAAGTTGATGCCCTCGAGCGTCTTTTCCATCTCCCCGCGAATGCGCTTCACTTCTTCGAGGCCGGTATTGTGGATGCGGGCCGGATCGATCGCGCCGTCGATGGTGGTGTAGTACGCCACCCGGTTGCGGTAGTACTGGTCGCCGCCCGGCGTGTCGTAGATGCCCACGGTGTCACGCGAACCCGGTAGATAGACCTCGCGCAGGAACTTGTCGAGGCGCTGGAAGGCCGGGACGGCCACGGTCTGTACCGCGGCCTTGCCCGCGGTCTGCAGCCGCGTCTTGTCGGCATCGGGGATGCCCGCCATCTGCTTGAACGGCGCGTAGAAGGGATTCGCCTCGGTGTCGGCGGTCATCGGACCCTTGAGCTGCTCGAGTACCTTCTGGATGGTGACGCGCGGCTGCGTGAGGTGCTCAGTCACACCCTGCGTCAGCAGCAGGATCCACTGGTCGACGAACGCGCCGGTGGCATTGATGCGCGCCACCCAGTTGTCGTAGTCCTTCACCGTCTTGAAGGGCGCGAACTCGGCGGTCTGGGCTAGCAGCTGTGGACCATCGAAGGTGCGCAGCGCGAACATCCACGGCTTGAACTGGTACTCGGTGATGCGCGACTTGATCTCGCGCTGGAACAGGTCGTAGTTGAGCTGTTCGTCCTTGCTGAGCTTGTCGCGGTTGATCTTGGCGAGCGACTGCAGCCGCGCGTAGTTCTTCTTCTGGCGCGCGTCGATCGCGATCTGCGACATGTCGGGCCACTTGTCGTTGTAGCGCGGATCGCCGAGCTGGGTCGCCGACAATGGATCGTCGGCCAGGTCCTCCTGCCAGGTGGCGTCGAACAGCTTCTGCAGCGGGCTGCCGGAGGACTTGGCAGCCAGGGCGGCTTCGACCATCAGGAATCCCAGAGGGGCCAGGAGGAGAGCAAGATGTTTACGGCGCATAGCGCCGCATTTTCAGCTACTGGAGCGGCGAGCGGCAAGAGGTTCGCTGCGGACGTGACCCATAGCGGGACGAAAGCGCAGCAATTGCACGTGTTCGACGTGCGTGTCACAGGAAATCAGCTTGACGTTGGTGTCGTTGAGGAAGGCCGAGAGGAAACTCTGCACGCCGTCGAAGCGCTCGCGTGCGCCCGGCGTGTCCTGTACCTGGCCCACCACCTTCGCCTGCCAGTGCTGCGCTCGCGGTTCGCTCTTGCGCAGCTCGGCGAAACAGCGATCGAGCAGCAGGAGATCGGTGGACAGCGTGGTGTCGGTGAGCTCGGGGTCCTGGACGCGGCCGGGCGGACCGACGCGTAGGTGCACCAGGGCGCCTGACTCGAGCACCGCATCGTACAGGCATAACGCGAACGTGGAGTCGAGCTGCGCGACCAGGACCACGTCCTTGGTAACGACATCGAAATGGTCGGGTTCGACCTTGACTTCGGGTACGGGGGCTTCTGACACAGTGGCCTGAATGGTAGTGGGTTTCTTCCCCGGCGCGCGTCCAACTTCTGTGTCTGGAGTCTTCGCGGGCTTCCTTAAGGCAACGGATCATCGCAGAGTGGCCCCGGCATTCCCATGTCGCCCGGCGGCTACGTGCGGAATCGGCGTCATTGGAATTGCGTAGTCCTCGGACCCTGGGCGTATGATTTCCGCCCTGGCGGCGCCTCCGGAGGTCACCATGCTTTCCGTTCAGCAGCTCCTCGACCACAAGCCCAAGGGCATCTTTTCCGTCAAACCCGAGGAACCGGTGTTCACGGCCATCAAGAAAATGGCCGAGCACCACGTCGGTGCGCTGCTGGTCATGGTGGGCGACCGGCTGGCCGGCATCGTCTCGGAACGCGACTATGCGCGCAAAGTGGTGTTGTTAGGACGTTCCTCCAGCGAGACGCCGGTCTCGGACATCATGACGTCCAAGGTGTTCACCGTGACGGCCCGGCAGGACATCAACGACTGCATGCGGCTGATGACCGACCGGCGCATCCGCCACCTGCCGGTGGTGTCCGGGGAACGCGTCATCGGCGTGCTGTCGATCGGCGACCTGGTGCGTGCGGTGATCGAGGAGCAGGAACGCACGATCGCGGACCTGGAAACCTACATCCACGGCTGAACCCGGCGATCAGCGCCGCCAGAACGTGGCGGTGAACAACACCAGCACGCTGAAGATCTCCAGTCGGCCAATCAGCATGGCCGCCGTGCAGATCCAGGTCTGCAGATCGCTGAGTGGCTGGAACGTCGCCGACGGTCCGACTTCTCCCAGGCCAGGGCCCACGCTGTTCACCGAGCTCACGATGGCGGAAAACGAGGACACCAGGTCGAGGCCCGTGCCGAGCATGGCGAAGGTCAGCACCAGGATCGTGCCGAAGTAGAGAAAGATGAATGCCAGCACCGAGTAGGCGACCCGGTCGGGGATGGCCACGCCGCCGATGCGGATCGGGATCACCGCGCTGGGATGCACCAGTAGTTTGAGCTCGCGGCGCGCCTGGCGCACCAGCAACAGCGTGCGGAACATCTTGATGCCGCCGCCGGTGGAGCCGGTGCTGCAAGTGATGCAGCTCAGGAACAGCATCCACACGGGAATGAAGGTCGGCCAGTGCTCGTAGTTCTCGGTGGCGAAGCCGGTGGTGGTGGCGATCGACACCACGTTGAACAGCGAGTGCCGCAGCGCCTGCGCGAAGCCCGGGTAGACGCCACTGATCCACAGCGCCATGGTGACCATGGCCACCGACCCGCCGATCACGGTGAGCACCGCCTTGCCCTCGGAATCGGTGCGGTACGGCCGCATGGTGAGATTGCGGAACGCGAGGAAGTGCCGCGAGAAATTCAGCGCGGCAATCAGCATGAGGACCACCAGCACCAGCTCGATGCCGGCCGAATTGAAATAGCCCACGCTCTGGTCGTGCGTCGAGAAGCCGCCGAGCGAGATCGCCGAGAAGCAGTGGCAGATGGCGTCGAACCAGTTCATGCCGGCGACGTGCAGCGCGATGATGCCCACCACGGTGATGGCGAGGTAGGTGAACCACAGCGCCTTGGCGGTCTCGGTAATGCGCGGCGTGAGCTTCTCGTCCTTCACCGGCCCGGGCGTCTCGGCCTTGTAGAGCTGCATGCCGCCCACGCCGAGCAGCGGTAGCACGGCGACGGCCAGCACGATGATGCCCACGCCGCCGATCCAGTGCAGCAGGTGGCGCCACAGGTTGATGGACTGCGGCAGGTCGTCGAGGTGCGTGAGCACCGTCGATCCGGTGGTAGTCAGACCGGACATCGCCTCGAAGTAGGCGTCGGTGAAGCTCAGGTTCGGCAGCGCGAGCATCAACGGGATGGAGGCGGACGCGGACATCAGGGTCCACGCCAGGGTCACCAGCAGGAATCCGTCGCGCGGCTTGAGCTCGCGGCGGAAACGCCGCGTGGCGGCGGCGAGCGCCAGGCCGGCCAGTGCATTGATCAGGCCGGCGGTGATGAAGTCCACGACCGCGCCGTCGGACACCGCCACCGACCAGACGATGGGCAGCACGTACAGCAAGCCGAAGAAGGCCATCATCAGGCCGAGAACGTGGGCGACGGCGAGCACTGCTTACTCCGCGGTCAACGTCCGCCCGGGCCGGAGAACAGACGTTCCACCTGCTCGACGTGACGGCGGTCGGAGAGGAACACGATGACGTGGTCATCATTGGCGATCATCGTGTCGTGGTGCGCGATGTGCACCTCGTCACCGCGCACCACCGCGCCGATGGTCGTGCCGTCGGGCAGTGGAATCTCGCCCACCTTGCGGCCCACCACGCGCGAAGTCTTGTCGGTGCCGTGCACCACCGTCTCGAGCGCCTCGGCAGCGCCGCGGCGCAGCGAGTGCACGCGCACCACGTCGCCACGACGCACGTGCGCCAGCAACGAGCCGATGGTGATGGTCTGTGGCGAGATGGCGATGTCGATGCTGCCGCTTTCCATGAGCTCGGCGTAGGAAGGCTTGTTGATCAGCGCCATCACCTTCCTGGCACCCAGGCGCTTGGCCAGCATCGCCGAGAGGATGTTGGCCTCCTCGGAATTCGTCAGCGAGGCGAACACGTCGCAGCTGTCGATGTTCTCCTCGATCAGCAGCTCCTCGTCGGCCGCGTCGCCGTTCAAGACGATGGTGTTGAGCAGCTGCTCGGAAATGCGCCGCGCGCGCTTCGGATCGCGCTCGATCACTTTCACCTGGTTCTGTTCTTCGAGCCGGCGGGCCAGCGACAGGCCGATGTTGCCGCCACCGGCGATCACCACGCGCCGCGCGGGGGCCTCCTCCTTGCGGATCTCGCTCATGAAGGTGCGGATGTCGTCGCGCGCGGCCAGGAAGAACACCTCGTCGCTCTCCTCGATGACGGTCTCGCCATCGGGGATCAGACTGCGGCCGGCGCGGTAGATAGCCACCACGCGCGCCTCGGTGTTGGGATGGTGCTCTTTCAGCGTGCGCAGCTTCTGGCCCACCAGCAAGCCGCCCTTGCGGGCACGGATACCGACCAGCCGCACGCGGCCGTCGGCGAAGTCCAGCACCTGCAGGGCGCCCGGAAACTTGATCAGCTGCGCGATGTAGTCGGTCACCAGCTGCTCGGGGCTGATCCACACGTCCACCGACAGCGCCTCGTCGGCGAACAGCTTGGGATGGCGGGTGTACTCGCTCGAGCGGATGCGTGCGATCTTGGTGCGCGTGCGGTACAGCGTGAAGGCCACTTCGCAGGCCATCATGTTGACCTCGTCGCTGGAGGTCAGCGCCACGACGATGTCGGCCGACGCACAGCCGGCGGCCTCGAGCACCGAGGGATAGGCCGCGTTGCCGGCCACGGTGCGGATGTCGAGGCGGTCCTGCAGATCGCGCAGCACCTCTTCATTGGTGTCGACGACCGTGACCTCGTTGGATTCTTCGCGCGACAGGTGGTAGGCCGCGGTGCGGCCGACCTGGCCGGCGCCGAGTATCACGATCTTCATGGGGGCGGTATTGTAGTCGTGAATCGCATCCCGACGCTCAAACCACCCGCCGCAACGATGGATTCGGCTCCCGGCGGCAGTCGGACGGCGTTTGAGCTGACAGGACGCGGGAACCGGTGCGCTATCCTCGATGTCGCACTCAGGGCAGGAGGCGCAATGAAAACGGGTATCGCGGGGGCTGTCGCCCTGATGCTATGTGCGGTGGCGCAAGCCGCCGATCCGCCTGCCCAGCCGCCCAAGCCGGCGCCGCCCGCTCGGTCAGCCGCCGGCGCTCAACAACGCAACTTCGCCACCCCGGCTGCTCCGCTCAAGCTGCACGTGGGCGACGTGCGCAAATACATGATGCCGAATGAGTTCCGCGATGCGGTCGGCGCGCCCGACGCGGACAAGACCACGGTCATCGTCGAGGGTGAGCGGGCCGCGGCGCCACTGCAGTCCACGCAGCCTCTGGCGCAGGGCCTGCCGGCCTACATCTCCTTGTTCACCCATCCGACCAGAGCCTGGCGGATGTTGCTGCCCGATCCGAATGGCGTGGGGACCGGGCCACCGGATGTGGTTCCGAAGCCGGAATTCCGCTGGGGCCCCTAACTACGATGCGAGTTGATCGAGTCGCGCAATTCCAGCGTGGCCTTGCGCGCGGCCTCGGCGAAATCCGCGCCCGAGCTGGCATACAGGATCGCGCGCGATGAGCTGATCACCAGGCCGGTGCCGGCGCGCGTCTTGCCGGCCGCCATCGCCTTCGCCACGTCGCCACCCTGCGCGCCCACGCCCGGCACCAGGAAAGGCAGATCGCCGGTGCGTGCACGGATGTCGGCGAGCTCCTCCGGATATGTGGCGCCGACCACGACCATGCAATTGCCGGCACTGTTCCACTGCTTCGCCACGGTTTCCGCGACGTGCTGGTACAACTTCTTCCCGGGCCCGACGTTCAGATCCTGCAGATCCTTCGCACCTGGATTCGACGTGCGGCACAAAATGATGACGCCCTTGTCGGCGCGCTTGAGGAAAGGTTCCACCGAATCGCGCCCGAGGTACGGGTTTACCGTCACGGCGTCGGCGTCATAGCGGTCGAAGGCTTCCTGTGCGTACTGCTCGGCGGTGTTGCCCACGTCGCCGCGCTTGGAATCCAGGATCACGATCGCATTCGGCGCCGTGGACTTGATGTAGTCGATGGTGTGCTCGAGCTGGTTCTCGGCACCGTGCGCCGCGTAGTGCGCAAACTGGGGCTTGTAGGCGCACACCAGGTCGCGCGTCGCATCCACGATGGCCTTGTTGAACTCGAAGATGCCGCCCGGCGCGTCGCGGAAGCGGTCGGGGAATTTCTTCGGTTCCGGATCGAGGCCGACACACACCAGCGAGTTGCTGGCTTTCCACGCCGCTTTCAGCCTGTCATGGAACGGTTGCGAAGAGTTCACCGGACTACCTCGAGGTATTCGAGCATCATGATCTTGCGGCCGAGGGACTCGAAGTTCACCTCGATGTTGGCGCTCGGACCCTGGCCTTCCACCTTGAGGATCACGCCCTCGCCGAATTTCTTGTGACGCACGCGCGCGCCCAGCTTGACGCCCGGGGCCAGCTCCTCGGTGGGCGCGCGGAAGCGTCCCGCCGCCACCGGCCGCGAGATCTGGATGCGGGGCCGCACTTCTTCGATGAGCTCCTCCGGGAATTCTTCGAGGAAGCGCGAGCGCGTGCCGAAATTGTCCATGCCGTGCAGGCGGCGCTGTTCGGCGTAGGTGAGATACAACTGCTTCATGGCGCGCGTCGTGCCGACGTAGCAGAGGCGGCGCTCTTCCTCGATGCCCTCCGGGTCATTGAGGCTGCGCTGGTGCGGGAACAAACCGTCTTCCATGCCGCACAGGAATACCACCGGAAACTCGAGCCCCTTGGCGGTGTGCAGCGTCATCATCTGCACGCAGTCTTCCCACTCGGCGGCCTGACCTTCGCCCGATTCCAGCACCGCGTGCGCCAGGAAAGACTCGAGCGGCGGCAACTTCTCGTCGGTTCCATCTTCCGAAGCGTTCGCCACGTCGGGTTCAAAGCCGCGCGCGGCGGATACCAGTTCGTTCAGGTTGTCGACGCGCGCTTCGCCGCGATCGGCCTTCTCTTTCTTGTGATGCTCGATCAGACCCGAGTTGTTGATGACGTGATCGACCTGCTCGTGCAGTTCCAGTCCGGCGACGTCGTTGGCGAGTTGGTCGATGAGCTTCAGGAACCCGTTCACGGCCCCCTCGGCCTTGGGGCCGAGCGCGCCGGCGGCGATGCAGTGTGCCGCCGCGGTCCACAGGTGCGTGCCCGCGGCCTTGGCCTGATCGCGGATCACGTCCAGTGACCTGGCGCCGATGCCGCGCGTCGGCAAGTTCACCACGCGCTCGAACGAGGCATCGTCCGCGCGGCTCGAGATCAGGCGCAGGTAAGCCAGTGCGTCCTTGATTTCCGCGCGCTCGAAGAATCGCAGGCCGCCGTACACCTTGTACGGAATGCGCGCCGACAGGAATGCTTCTTCGAACGCGCGCGACTGCGCGTTCGAACGGTACAGGATGGCCACGTCGCGCCGCAGGCCGCCCTGGTTCATCCACTCGCGAATGCGGTTCATGACGAAGTCGGCCTCGTCACGTTCGTTGAACGCGCCGTAGAGCTTGATGCGATCGCCATCGGCGCCCGCGGTCCACAGGTTCTTGCCGAGGCGCCCCGTGTTGTTGGCGATGAGGGTATTCGCCGCCTTGAGGATGTTGCCGGTCGAGCGGTAGTTCTGCTCCAGGCGGTACATCTTCGCGGCCGGGTAGTCGCGCGAAAATCGTGTCAGGTTCTCGACGCGCGCGCCGCGCCAGCGATAGATGGACTGGTCGTCGTCACCGACGATGAACGGCGCGCCGTCCGGGCCCGATACCAGCAGCGCCCAGGCGTACTGGATCGAATTGGTGTCCTGGAACTCGTCGATCAGCACGTGGCGGAAGCGCCGGCGGTAGTGGTTGAGCACGCCGGGGTTGTCGCGCCACAGCTCGTAGGCGCGCAGCAGCAATTCGGCAAAGTCGACCACGCCGGTGCGCTGGCACTGCGCTTCGTACTCGGTATACAGGCGGATGAGCTGGCGCCGCGTGGGATCGCCGCCGTCCTTGAGCGTGGCCGGCCGGTGCCCGTCATCCTTGTTGTGATTGATGAACCACTGGATCTCGCGCGGCACCCAGCGCGCCTCATCGAGCTCCATCGCCTTCACGATCTTCTTGATGAGGCGCAACTGGTCCTCGCCGTCGAGGATCTGGAAACCCTGCGGCAGATTGGCTTCGCGCCAGTGCAGGCGCAGCAGGCGGTGGGCGATGCCGTGGAAGGTGCCGACCCACATCGCCGAACCCGGCACGCCTAACAACTTCTCGATTCGGCCGCGCATCTCGTGCGCCGCCTTGTTGGTGAAGGTGACGGCCAGGATGGAATGCGGCGAGGCGCCCTCGGTGGCGATCACCCAGGCGATGCGATGCGTGAGCACGCGCGTCTTGCCCGAGCCGGCGCCCGCCAGCACCAGCACCGGTCCCACCGGCGCGGTCACCGCCGCGCGCTGCGCGTCGTTCAGGGTGTCGAGAATCGGGGCCGTATCCATTGGGGGCGCGATGATACCCGAGCGCGTCCGGTTTGCGGCCTTGTTGCTCTCGGCTTACTTTTTTCGTGGCAAAAACAACGACCACCACCGCATCGACGAGCGCAACGAATGCATGCGCTGCGCGAAGCTGGTTTCGCCGGTCAGGACGGTGGTGACGGCCTCACCAGATTTTCTTCCTGAGCCTGGGCATCCAGCGCCGGCTGCGCAGGCTCGATCACCCGATCGTCGAAGTACTGCAGGATGGCGGCGACCAGCGCGAGAAATACCGGTCCCACGACGATGCCGATGGTGCCGAAGGCACCAATGCCGCCGACCACGCCGACGAACACGGTGAACGCCGACACCGGCGCGTAGCGCGATACCAGCAGCGGCCGAAGAAAGTTGTCCGAGGTGGACACGATCACGCCCCAGATCAGCATGAACACGGCGAGCTTCCAGTGTCCGCTGCCGCCGAGATACAGCACCGCCGGAATCCACACGATGGCCGCGCCGCCGGCCGGCAAAAGCGCCAGCACCGCGGCGAGCACGCCGAACACCACGGGAGAAGGCAGCGAGGCGATCGCAAATCCAATGCCCACCAGGATTCCCTGGATGATGGCCGTGAGCCCGATGCCATAGAACACGCCGCGCGCCACGCTCGCCAGGTGTGTGAACAGCTGTTCGCGATGTTCCGCCGGCACCGGGATCAGCCGCTTCAGGCGGCTGAACATCACCGAACCATCGCGAATGAAGAAGAACAGAAGGAACAACATGAAGAAGAAGCCCACCAGCGTCCCCAGAGCGCCGAGCACGATGCCGCTGCCCAGCGAACCGAGGTTCTGCACCGCCGCCTCGGCCGTGCGCGTCAGCCAGCCCTGCAGGTCGGCGGCGCTGAGATTCAGGTCCTCGCGTGCGAAGCGCGCCAGCGGGCCGATTACCGGATATTTCTCCGCCTCGACCAACAAGGTGGCGTCGAGGTGCAGGTCCTGGGTGCGCAGGTACTCGATCAGGTAGCGAGCCTGGTTGGCGAAGGCCACGCCCAGCAACGTGAGCGGCGTGAGCAAGGCAAACGGCGTGAGCCCGGTGATGATGCTGGCGGACACCGCCGGCCGGTTGCCCAGCTTGCGCGTCAGCCAGCGATGAAAAGGATAGAGGATGAACGCGAGAAAGATGGCCCAGGCCATCGAGCCCGCGAAGGGCTGCAGGACGAGCAGCAGAAGGTAGGCGACCAACGCGGCGAGCGCGACGAAGAAGGCTTTTGTGTAGAACTCCACCCGGATGTGACCCCAATGCGCCCGCGCCGGCGTACTTATATATGTATCGCGTCAGGGTGGTCTACAGGAGGACGGCTTGGTGGCTAGGCGTCACGCAATGAATTGGCTGTGGGTGGCATGCCTGAGCGCCATGACGCCCGGCGGCGAGCTGCCCGATTGCGAGCCGACCCCGCGCATCCTGAAAATGGCGCAGCCGAAATATCCACCATCCGAGTCACGAGTCACCCCGCCGCCGACCAATGTGGAGGTGGTACTCACGATCTCGACCGCTGGGATCGCGAGCGACGCGCGGGTATTGGCCAACGACGCCGTCTCGAGCGCGAAGGAATTTGCAGATTCGGCGCTCGACGCAGCCCTGCACACCCGCTTTCAGCGCGTACCTGCTCCCTGCCGGTTTCGCATGCGCATCCGATTCAAGGTTGCCGAGCACGGCTCCGGCCGGTCCTGACGCCTT
>Ga0097621_100002745_pt1 | contig 12031 bp, 7 predicted proteins | sample KBSMisM72_FD_73165 | JGI IMG/M metagenome (GOLD analysis project Ga0097621, IMG submission 73165) | Miscanthus rhizosphere microbial communities from Kellogg Biological Station, Michigan, USA - KBS Miscanthus M7-2 (version 2) (version 2) | ecosystem: Host-associated > Plants > Roots >... | reverse complement strand
TGCGGGAAATCGTCGCGCCGGCGCGTCAGGCACGGACACGATCGTGCGCAGACGCGTGCCGTCGTCGAGCCTGACGGACGCGTAGTCGAGGACAGCACCGGGGATCGTCTCGCGCGGAAACGGTCGCAACGCCACAGTCCGGCGATCGCGCTCGTCGCCACGCAGGCGTTCGAGCCGCATTGTCTCTCCGCTGACGTGGCGTGTGACGGCTTTGACTACATCCGCGGGCGCGCGCATCGCGACATCGTCGATCGCCACGATGACATCGCCAACGCGCATGCCTTCGGCGGCGGCTGTCGAACCGTCGACGACCGAAGTGATCGCGACACCGCGATCGTGCGGCGCCAGCGCCACGCCGAACCACGCCCGGCGCGGCAGCTCGCTCACAGGCTGTGCGTCGACGAGCCCGGACCCGCACGCGCACAGCGCGACAACCGCGATCGTTCTCACGTCCACCCTCGCCATCATTCGTCCCTCAGCGCGACCACCGGATTCACTCGTGCGGCACGGAGCGCGGGCAGCATCGTCGCAATCGCGGCCGTGGACGCAAGGATCAGCGGCACTATGGCAAACGTCAAGGGGTCGAGCGGCTGCACACCGAAGAGCAGCGCTGAGATCGAGCGTCCCATTGCCGCGGCCGCCAGAAGCCCGACGACGATGCCGACGCCGATCATCCGCCCGGTGCTGCGGAAAACGAGCGCCAGAACGTCGCGCGTCGTCGCCCCAAGCGCGATGCGCACGCCGAACTCGCGGACCCGTTGTTGTACCGAGTACGTGAGCACGCCGAAGACGCCGATGATCGCGAGCGTCAGCGCAAGCAGCGCGAACGCACCGACAAGCGCCGTGCGGAATCGCGCCGGCGTCGTCACAACACGCCGGATGCCGGCGATCGTGCGGACGTTCTGCACCGGCCGCTCTCTGTCGACGCGCGCGATCGCCGCCCGGATCGACGGGACGAGTGTCGCCGCGGAAACGCCGGACGGCACGACCACGAGCGACAGCCGGGCCGGTGGATCCTGCGCGAACGGCACGTAGAGATGCGGCCGCGAACCCGGTTCGTCCGGACTTATCTTCACGCTCCGGACGACGCCGACGATTTCGCGATCCGGCAATGATCCAGGTCCGGTGGTCCAGCCGCGAACGACGACGTGGGCGCCGATCGGCGAACGGTCGCGGAGATATGCCTTCACAAACGTGTCGTCCACGACACATACAAGCGCGCCGCCGGCGCGATCGGCGCTCGTGAACGTGCGGCCCGCGATGAGCGGGATGTCCAGCGTGTCGAAGTACGCCGGTCCGACGTGCATGTACGCCGCGAGGTCACGCTGGCCTTCCGGCCGGGCGTCCCCAGGGCGACCCGTCATGTAGCCGATCCACCACCCATCCAGCGGAAGGGCGCTGCCGAACGTCACTCGGCGGACGCCGGCGACGGCTTCGACCTCGCGCTCCACATCCTCGAAGAACCGCAGCCGCGACTCGGCGCTCTTATATCGGGTACCGTCCGGGGCGTCAGGTCTCACAAACGGCACACCGATCGTCATCGTCAATGCGTCGCTCGCTCGCGAGCCGGAGTCGACGCTCACCAGCGCGACGAGCGAACGTGCCAGCAGCCCAGCACCGCACAGCAGGAGGACGGCTGCCGCGACCTGGCTCGTCGCGAGCACACTTCGGAAGCGCGAGCCTCCACCTGTCGACGTCCGGGCACCGCTGCCGATGGCGTGCAGCGGCGGCCGGCGCGACGCCTGCCATGCCGGCGCGATGCCGAACAACAACGCGAGCGCGACTGCCGCGGCGGCGCAAAATGCGAGGACGCGGCCGTCGAAGCGAAGCACGATGTCGACCGGCAGGACGCCCGGAGGCAGGAGCGCAGGAGCTGCGTCGAGAATCGCAGCAGCGAGGAGCGCGCCGAGCGCTGCGGCAAGCGCGGCCAGTACGAGGCTCTCGGTCAGCAGCAATCGCGCGATCCGGTGCGAACCGGCGCCGAGCGCCGCACGGACGCCGAGCTCGCGCGACCGCGACGATGTGCGGGCGAGCACGAGGTTCGCGACGTTTGCGCAGCAGGTCAGCAGCACGAACGCAACCACGCCGAGCAACAGCTTAGCCGTGAGGCGCAAGTTCGTGTTGACCAGCCCGTCATGCAGGGGCTCGAGAAACACGCCGTGACCTTTGTTCTGCTCGGGCCGTTCCTTTGCGATGCTGTCCGCGACCGCAGCCATGTCCGCGCGCGCGGCTTCCAGCGTGGCGCCGGGGGCGAGGCGGCCCACAGCTCGTGCGTAGTGCCCGACTGCCTGACGGCTCCGCATGAACGGGGTTGCCGCCAGGGTCCAGACATCGCTCGAAGTGAGCACCTGGAAACCAGCCGGCGCGATGCCGATGACAGTGAACGTGTCGCCGTCGATTCTGATCCGGCGGCCGACAAGCGCCGGTTCGCTGCCGAACCGATCCCGCCACAGGCGCTCGCTCACGACGATGGCATCGGGGTTCGCGTGGTCATCGCTCGCGATGAACGTCCGGCCGGCAATCGGCGCAACCCGAAAGATCTCGAAGAAGCGCAGATTGACCTGCTGCCCCTTGATCAGCTCTCCCGACCCGTCGGCGCCGACCATGGTGCGGTCGAACTGCCAGATGACGGTGATCGCCTCGAACGTGCGGTTTCTGGCGGCCCACTCGATCACCTCGTAGGGGCCCACGACTTCCCGGCTGCCGAAGGCGTTCTGTTCGTGGATCATCACCAGACGATTGGCGTCAGCGAAAGGCAGAGGACGCAGCAGCGTCGCGTCAGCCAGCGCGAAGAGGACGCTGTTGGCGCCGATGCCGAGTGCGAGCGTGAGAACGGCGACCGCCGCGAACCCGGGTGACTGCTTCAGTCTCCGAATCGCCACGACGACGTCGTCTCGAAGCTCGTCAAGCCATTGTGTGATGCGCATCATGCGGTTTCGCTTTCGTCCGAGGCTGACGCAAGTGCGTCGCAGCCGATGAAAGTCCCCAAGACGCTGGCGCGCTGCCTCATCTGCGGCGTCCGGCGCCATGCCGTTCGCGATCAGATCGCGCGTGTGCATCTCGAGATGAAATGCCAGCTCCTCGTCGACTTCCTGTTCGACAGGCGGCGTCCAGAACCACGATCGCGGGGTCTTCTTCATCACTCGTCGCGCAGCGCGACCACGGGATCCACGCGGGCGGCGCGCAGTGCGGGAATTGCCGTGGCAGTCGCGGCCGTCAGCACGAGCAGCGTCGTGACCGCGACGAATGTCAACGGATCGAGCGGCTGCACGCCGAAGAGAAACGTCGACATCGATCGCCCGAGTGCCGCGGCCGCCAGCAGCCCGGCGACGACCCCAACACCGACAATCCGCGCGGTGTTGCCGAAAACCATCGTCAGGACGTTGCTGGTCGTCGCTCCGAGTGCGATGCGGACGCCGAACTCACGCACGCGCTGCTGGACCGAATACGCGAGCACGCCGAAGACGCCGACGACGGCGAGTGTGAGCGCGAGCAACGCGAAGGCGGCGACAAGCGTCGCTCGAAAACGCGCGGGTGATGTGGCTTGGTAACCGATGGCTTCGATCGTCCGAACGCGATCGACAGGCCGTTCTTTGTCGATCCGAGCGATCGCCGCGCGAATCTCGGACGCGAGTGCCGACGCCGATCCCCCTGACGGCTGCACGACGAGCGACAGCTGCCATGGGGGATCCTGCGCCACAGGCACGTAGATGTGCGGCTGCGCCTCTTTCTCGTCGGGTTGCTCCTTGATCTGACCGACGACGCCGACGATCTCACGCACCGGCAGCGGACCTCCGCCAGTCGTCATTGCCCGTACGACGAGCCGCGTGCCGAGTGGCGCCCGATCGCGCAGGTATTGCCGAACGAATGCCTCGTTGACCATGCAGACGGGGAGACTGTGCTCGGTGTCGATATTCGTGAACGTGCGGCCGGCGACGAGCGGAATCTTGAGGGTCTCGACATATCCCGGTCCGATGTGGACGTAACGCGACCCTTCGCGCTGGGCTTCCGGGAGCGGCGGATCACCCTCGCGCTGAAACGACATGCCGATCCACCAGCCATCGAGCGGCAGCGCACTGGCCCATGCCACGCCTCGCACTCCGGGCACGGATCTGACCTCGCGTTCGACGGCGTTGTAGAACTGCAAGCGTGACGCATTCGTCGCATACGGACGGCCGGGCGTACCCGGCCGGACAAACGGCAGGCTAATCCTCATCGTCAGCAGTTCGCCCGCGTGATGACCGGGATCCACGCGCACGAGAGCGGCGAGGGAACGCACGAGGAGTCCGGCGCCGCACAGCAGGACAACGGCCGCCGCGACCTGGCTCATCGCCAGCGCGCTTCGGAATTTCGATCCGCCGCCTGTCGACGTGCGCCCGCCGGACGACATTGTTCCCATGGCTTGCAACGGGGGGAGGCGCGCCGCCTGCCAGGCCGGCGCGGCGCCGAACGCGAGCGCAAGGCCGAATGCCGCGGCGGCGCAGAACGCGAGTACGCGGCCGTCGAAGGACAACCGCACGTCGATCGGCAGCACGCCGGGCGGAAGCACGGCCGGCGCGATGTTGACGATCGCGGCGCCGAGCAGCGCACCGACGGCGGCGGCAATTGCCGACACGAGAAAACTCTCCGTGAGCAGCAGGCGGGCGAGGCGGTGTCCGCCGGCGCCGAGCGCCGATCGCACGGCAAGCTCACGAGCGCGTGCCGACGTTCGAGCGAGCATCAGGTTGGCGACGTTCGCGCAGCATGTCAGCAGCACGAACGCGACGATGCCGAGCAACAGTTTCGCTGTCAGCTGCAAGTCGGCGCTGATTAGGCCGTCGTGCAGCGGCTCGAGCAGGACACCGCGATCCTTGTTCAGATCCGGCCGCTCTTTGGCGATCGCGTCAGCCACCGCCGTCATGTCCGAGCGCGCAGCGGGCAGCGTGGCGCCTGGCGCGAGCCGGCCGGCGACGCGCAGGTAGTGGCCGACGCCGCCGGGACTTCGCATGAACGACGTCGCCATGAGTGTCCATGCATCGGACGGCGACAGCACTTGAAAGCTCGCCGGCACGATGCCGATCACGGTGAACGGATCCCCGTCGAGCCGAACCTGCCGGCCGACGATGCCTGGATCGCCGCCGAACCGTCCCTTCCACAAGCGATCGCTCAGAACCACGACGTCCGGGTTCGGACGATCGTCAGCGGCCACAAATGTCCGTCCGGAGAGCGGCGTCACGCGAAAGACGTCGAAGAAGCGGACGGAGACCGTCTGCGCGTCGATCTGTGCTCCGTTCCCGTCGGCGTCGGTCATCGCCCGTTTACCGAAGGACATGCTGGCCATCGACTCGAACGTGTGGTTTCTAGCGGACCACTCGGCGACCTCAAACGGGGCGACGACGCTGCGGTCGCCGTTCGGACTCCGCTCGTGAATCATCACAAGTCGGTCTGCCTCGGGAAACCGCAGCGGCCGCAGCAGCGCCGCGTCGGCCAGTGTGAAGATGGCGCTGTTGGCTCCGATCCCGAGCGCGAGCGTCCCCACAGCGGCGAGAGTGAACCCTGGCGACTGCTTCAGCCTCCGGACTGCCACGATGAAATCGTCCCGAAAATCATCGAGCCACTGTGTGATGCGCATGATGCGGTCTCGCTTTCGTCCGAGGCTGACGCACTCGCGTCGCAGCCGATGAACGTCCCCGAGACGCTGGCGCGCCGCTTCGCGTGCGGCGTCCGGCGCCATGCCGTTCGCGATCAGATCGCGCGTGTGCATCTCGAGATGAAACGCCAGCTCCTCGTCCACTTCCTGTTCGACCGGAGGCACCCAGACCCACGTCCGCGGATCTTTTTTCATTGCGCCAGCAGAATTTTCGAGACACCGGCCGCGAATGCGCGCCAGGCTTCGGTTTCGGCGGCCAGTTGCATCCGTCCGCGCTGCGTCAATCGATAGAACTTCGCGCGGCGCCCGAGTTCCGACGTCGCCCATTCGGCGACGACCCAGTCGCGACGCTCGAGGCGGTAGAGCGCGGGGTAGAGGGAGCCCTCCTCGACCACGACCGCGTCGTCGCTCGTGTTTTCGATCGACCGCGCGATGCCGTAGCCGTGGCGGGGCCCGCCAGCGAGAGTCTTGAGGATGAGCGCGTCGAGCGTGCCGTGGAGCAAAGCGTTGGGCGTTTTGTGTCGTGTCATCGGCTGTCGTCTATTACCAAGACTGTCTGGGTAATGTCGCTTAGACGGGGCGCCGATGAAAAAGGTTGGGACGGTAGGGGTAGTCCTTTAAATATTCTGGTACAAATCACTGTAGAGATTGGAGTTGTCGTATAATCACCAAAGCCCAGCATGACGGCAAATGACACTCGATGATCGGCTCCAGCGAGCCGTCGACACGCTCGGCGAGAAGCTTCGCGACCAGTTCCGCGACGACCTGACGCGCGAGCTGCAATCGCTTTCTGAAGACATCAAGGCGCAAGCTCCGCCTGCGCCGCCTCCTCAGACCGACAACACTGCGCTCGTGCGTCTGGCTGATGCGTTGCGCGCGCTCGACGAAGCGACGTCGCTCTCGGCCACGCTCGAGGCGCTTGGGACGGCGGCGAGCAACGAGTCCGCACGCGCGGGCGTGTTTCTCCTTCGCGAGGGTGAAATCCGTAGTTTCCGACTGTTCGCGTTTCCCGCCCGCTACGAGGACACGCCGATTGCGCTGCCGTTCGACGATGGGGGTGTCGTGCGCGACGCGATCGTCCAGCGGAACGTCGTCACCAGCGCGACGAGCCCGTTTGACGAGCTGCCGCCCGGCATCGACGCGATTGCGCTGCCGCTCGTCGTCGCCGGCTCGGCCATTGGCGCGTTGTATGTCGAAGGCGCCGACGTCACGACGATGGACATCCTCGCGCGGTTTTCGTCGCGGGTGCTCGAAGCCCATACCGCCTTGAAGACGGCGAGAGCGATCGCAGGCGCCGACGTATGAAGCGTACGACAGTCGCGGTGATCGCGTTCGTATTGTTGGGTTCACCGAAAGGTGGACACGACGTACGGGCAGAAGAGAGCCCCAATCCAACCCTCACTGCCATTGTGCTGAAGACGACGGATCATCCGCCGGTTCCGCGCGAGCTGTCGCAGTTCTGGATGGCGCCGGACACGCGGCGCCCGCGCACGGCCGCGCAGGCGAACCTCGCGACTGCGGTCAAGTTCGAAAACGAAGGCAACCACGCGAAGGCGCTCAATCTCCTGACCAATCCCGCCACGAAGCAGGACGGGCCGCTGGCTGCGTACGCGGAGTTCTACAAAGGAGTAGCGCAACTTCGTCTGGGCCGCGTGGCCGATGCCCGCACGACGTTCCAATTGCTTCAGGCCGCGAAGCCCGTCGGGTATCTCTCTGAGATGGCCGCTCTCCGTGAGGCGGAGTGCGATGAACAGCTCGGCGATCTGCTCGCGGCGCTCGCCGTGTATGAACGTCTTTCGGCGACGAAGACGCTCGCGCCCGACGAAATCCTGATGAAGATCGGGAGAACGGCGTACGCGCTCGGCGACACGCAAAAAGAACAGGACGCCTTGGAGCGCGTCTACTACGAATTCCCGCTGAGCGAGCTCACAGACGCCGCCGCCGCGCGGCTTCCAGACGCGGGCGCGTCCGCCGGGAGCATTCGCTTCTCGCAGGAGCTCGCCCGTGCCGAACGTCTCTTCGCAGCGCGGCAATACCCTGCGGCACGCGCCTCGTTCGACCGGCTGCGTCTGGCGTCGCAAGGCGAAGACCGGACGGTCGTGCTGCTGCGTCTGGCCGAAACCGATTACTACTTGCGCAAATATCGAGCGTCAGCCGACGCGTTGAGGCCGTTTGTCGGTTCGGGCACGCGTCCGGCCGAAGCGTTGTACTTCTACGCGCTCGCGCAGCGCGAATTGAACAACACCCCGCTCTTCCACGAGCTGCTGCGCCGCGTCGTCACCGAATTCCCCGACACGTCGTGGGCGGAAGACGCGCTCAACAGCCTCGCGCTCGCCGACGCGCACGACGACGAAGACGAAGCGGCCGACCAGGAGTCGCTCGAGCTGTTCGAGAAGTACCCCAAGGGACGCTACACGGAGCGTGCGGCGTGGCGAATCGGGTGGCGTGCGTATCGCCGCGCCCAGTACGCGGAAGCCGTTCGCATCTTCGAGCGCGCGGCGTTCAATTTCCCCCGATCGGATTATCGGCCGGCATGGCTCTACTGGTCGGGCCGCGCACACGAGGCGCTGAACGAAACGGAACTCGCCGAGTCGCGATATTCGATCGAGGTCATCGACTACCAGAACACCTACCACGGGCGATTGGCGTCTGCGCGTCTCGGGGGACGCATTCCCGATCGCGCGACGGTGGTTCCCGCCACCGCCGTGACGACCGACGCGGCGAGCGACGACCTGCCGCAGACGCTGCCGCCGAATGCGGATCTCGTCCGCGCGCTCTTGACGGCAAAGATGTATGACGCCGCCGCCGACGAACTGCGCTACGCGCAGAAGATCTACGGCGATTCAGGCGCGATCGAAGCCACGTTTGCTTGGACGTATCGGCAGCAGGGGCAGTCGGAAACCGGCTCGCCGCAGCTCAGCCTCTATCGAGGGTCGATCAACGCGATGAAGCGCGCGTACCCGCAGTACCTCACTGCCGGAGGCGAGCGGCTGCCGCGCGAAATTCTGCGGATCATCTATCCGATCGCGTACTGGGATCTCATTCAGAAGTACTCGGCCCAGAACGGGCTCGATCCATTTCTGGTCGCGGCGTTGATGTGCCAGGAGTCGACGTTTGTCGCCAACATCAGATCTCCCGCGAAGGCCGTCGGGTTGATGCAGCTCGTGGCGCCGACCGCGCGGCAATATGCGAGGCGCCTCGGCATCACGTATTCGTCGGCGGTGCTGACCAATCCCGAGTTGAACATCCGCATCGCGACCGCGTACCTCGGCGATCAGCTGCGCGAGTATGGCAGCTGGTATCGCGTGCTCGCCGCCTACAACGCCGGCGACGGCCGCGCGCGCCGATGGACCGCCGAGAAGCCGGACCTCTCGCAGGAAGAGTGGATTGACGACATCCCGTTCTTCGAGACGCAGGCGTACGTCCGGAAAATCCTCGCAAACGCCGAAGACTACCGCCGTCTGTATGGAACCGACGCTGGCCTCTTGCCGGACGACGAGATTCCGACGGGGACGCGGACGGTCGACGCGTCCGATGTCGATCCCACGCTGACAATCAAGAAGAAGGCGGCGCCCGCCGCCAAGCCGGCGGCGCCAGCCGCGTCGCCGTCGCCGGTCCGGACCAAGAAGAAAAAACGGACGGCCGCGTAGTATCCTCTACGTCCGTATGTCCAAACTCACGGGGTCGAGAAAGGCGCTGCAGTTCACTGAAAGCGTCATCCGCGAGATGACGCGGTTGAGCGACGCGCACAACGCCGTCAATCTGTCGCAGGGGTTTCCGGATTTCGCCGCGCCGCAGGCCGTCAAGGACGCCGCCTGCGAGGCGATCAACGCCGACGACAACCAGTATGCGGTCACGTGGGGCCAGCGGCCGCTGCGCGAGGCCGTCGCGCGCGAGTTCACGCGGCGCTACGGCGTCGACGTGGTTGCCGACCAGCAGGTCACGGTGTGCTGCGGGTCGACCGAAGCGATGATGTCGACGATGATGGCGATCATCGATCCCGGCGACGAGGTCGTGGTGTTCGAGCCGTTCTACGAGAACTACGGGCCGGACGCGATTCTGTCGGGCGCGACGCCACGGTACGTGACGCTCCATCCTCCGTCCGGCGCGAATACGACGTGGACGTTCGATCCCGATGAACTCGCGGCGGCGTTCAACGAGAAGACGAAGGCGATCATCCTGAACACGCCGAACAATCCGACGGGGAAGGTGTTCACCCGCGACGAGCTCGAAGGCATCGCGACGCTCTGCCGCAAGTGGGACGCGATGGCGATCTCCGACGAGATCTACGAGCACATCATCTACGACGGCCAGCAGCACATTCCCATCGCGACGATTCCCGGGATGGCCGATCGGACGATCACGATCAACGGCTTGTCGAAGACCTACAGCGTCACGGGCTGGAGGGTGGGCTGGACGATTTCGCCGCCATCGGTCACCGGCGCCATCCGCAAGGTCCACGATTTCCTGACGGTGGGCGCGCCGGCCCCGCTGCAGGCCGCGGGTGCTGTGGCGCTCGGCCTGCCCGACGATTACTACACGAAGATGGCGGCAGGCTACCAACGCCGCCGCGACATGCTGCTCGACATCCTCGAGCGGCATCACTTCACGTGCTACAAGCCGCTCGGCGCGTACTACATCATGACGGACATCAGCTCGTTCGGCTTCCGCGACGACGTCGAGTTCGTGCGCTATCTGATCAAGGACATCGGCGTCGCGGGCGTGCCGGGCAGCAGCTTCTACAAGGACCCGTCGAAGGGCCGCACGCAGCTGCGGTTCTGCTTCTGCAAGAAGGATTCGACGCTGACGGCAGCCGACGAGCGTCTCGTCAAGCTGGTTCCCGTCATCGCAGGATCGCGCCCGCACTAATCCGCGTCTCGTACTGTCCGTCGCTCCGGAATCGAAAGCAAGCGATCGTGCCCGGGTCCTGTCCGCGAACAGCCCACTCGGGTGCTCGGCGAAAAGCGATGGTCACGGCTCGCGCCTCCGCGCGTGAGCCCTCCGTGTCTTCGTGATACGCAGGCATGACGAATCAGCGAACTCGCCCGTGAAAGCGACCTCGGGTTCGTCGCGGCGACGAGCTCAACATTGACAGCCGGTCCGCTATTTACATAATATTGTTATGTAAATGGCGAAGGACATCCTCGGCGGATTCGAACTCCAGGTGCTGCTGGCCGTGATGCGCCTCGGCGAAGACGCCTACGGCGTGCCGATCTCCGACACCATCGAGGAGGCGAGCGGCCGCGAAATCGCTGCCGGCAGCATCTACATCACCCTCGATCGCCTGGAATCGAAAGGCCTCGTCACGTCGCGCCTCGGCGAATCGACGCCCGAACGCGGCGGACGCGCGAAGACCTACTTCCACGTGACCGGTAAAGGTGTTCGCGCCGTACGTGCGGCCCAACGGACGCTCGTCAAATTGTGGAGCGGCGTGCCTGAATTGAAGGGAGGCCAGGCATGATGGCCTCTCGCCCTCCGCGCTTCGCCGAATGGCTGCTGCAGCGCCTCACGTCGGGTCCGAGGCAGCAATCGATCATCGGTGATCTTCACGAGCAGTACGAACGCGGCCGATCCGGGTTGTGGTACTGGCGGCAAACCATCACGACGATTCTGGTTGGTGACGCAATGAAGCAGCGACTTTTATGGGTCCTCGTTCCGACCATCGTGACTGCGGCGCTGACGGCCACCTTGTCGTACTTCTTCATGCCGGCGCGCTATCAGTCCGAGGCGCTGGTGCTCGTGGTGCCGCAGTTGGTGCCGGAGGCATACGTGAAGGCGCCGGTAACGACCCACATCGAAGAGAGGATGCAGACCATCACGCAGCAGGTCATGAGCCGCACCCGGCTGGCGCGCATGATTCAAGACCTCGATCTGTATCCCGAGCAGCGCAAGACGGCCACCAACGAAGCGATCATCGAGCGGATGCGATCGAGCATTGGCGTTGAGATCGTGAAAGGCGATTCATTTCGCGTGAGCTTCACGTCCGACGACGCGCGGACGGCGATGCGGGTCACGGAACGTCTGGCGTCGTTGTTCATCGAGGAGAACCTTCGCGACCGGGAAGTCCTCGCGGAAGGCACGAATCAGTTTTTGTCAGCGCAGATCGAAGACGTCCGTCGTCGAATCGTCGAAAAGGAGCTCGAGCTCCGCAGACTGCGCGCGACCACGTCCGGCGAGTTGTCACAGGGCGATGTGCTCCCATACGAAGTGCTGAAGGAGAGCTACAAGGCGCTGCTGCAGAAGGAATTGGACGCGCGTGTGGGCGCAAACCTCGAACGACGGCAAATCGGCCAGCAGTTCAAGATCCTCGACCCGGCACGTCTTCCTGAAGCGCCCATCGGACCGAGCAAAACCGCCGTCAACATCGGCGGCACGCTGGCGGGACTCGCGCTCGGATTGGTG
>Ga0097621_100002741_pt1 | contig 12048 bp, 13 predicted proteins | sample KBSMisM72_FD_73165 | JGI IMG/M metagenome (GOLD analysis project Ga0097621, IMG submission 73165) | Miscanthus rhizosphere microbial communities from Kellogg Biological Station, Michigan, USA - KBS Miscanthus M7-2 (version 2) (version 2) | ecosystem: Host-associated > Plants > Roots >... | reverse complement strand
AAGATCCATCGGATCCTGAAGCCGGGTGGATTCGTGCTGAATCACGGCATCACGCAGAACACGCTCGGGGCGGAGACGATCGGCAGCGGCATCGGCGATTTCGTCGACGAATATGTGTTTCCGGGCGGCGAGCTCGCGCACGCGGCCACGGTGATCGAGGGGATGGCAGCGCAGGGCCTGGAGGTGATCGACGCCGAAGCACTGCGCGAGCACTACGCGAAGACGCTCTGGCATTGGTGCGAGCGTCTGGAGGCGCGCGCCGACGCCGCGCGCGCGGAGGTCGGCGAGGAAAAATATCGCGTGTGGCGGATCTACCTCGCCGGATCGGCGCACGCGTTCGAACGTGGCTGGTTGTCGCTCTGGCAAATGCTCGCGGGCAAGCCGCTGCCCGACGGGCGGCTGCCGCATCCGCTGACCCGGAGCTACATATATCCCGATGCTCGGGGATCCCTCTGACTCCATCTGACATCGCGTCAGGGATATAGCAGCTTGCATTCACGGCACTGCGCCACCACTTGGGAGCGATGACGCTCACGATGCCCCAGCCGGCCGAATCGCTGCTCAAGTTTCCCACGGAGTTTCCCATCAAGGTGATGGGGCGCACCCAGGACGGCTTCGCTCAGGCGATTGTCATGGTCGTGCAGAAGCACGCTCCCGATTTCGAGCCGGCGACGATGGAGATGCGCGCGTCGAGCCACGGCAAGTATTTGTCCCTGACCTGCACCGTCAATGCGGTCTCGCGCGAGCAGCTGGACGATCTCTATCGCGATCTGACATCGCACCCGATGGTGGCGATGGTGCTGTAGGGGAGGGCTTGACGCGAAGTTGCTTCTGCAGCAAGCTATCGACTGATTGTTTTCTGAGGAAGCGTCCATGCGCGATAGAGCGCCCCGTGTGCTGCCGCCGGCCAGGCCCGCCGGCGACGCCGCGGTGCTGAGCAAGGCGGTAGTCCGCGCGGCGCGGCTTCTCTCGTTCTCGCAGCGTGAGCTTTCCCGCATCCTCGGCGTTTCCGACGCCACGGTCTCGCGTCTGGCCACCGGTCACTATGAGCTCTCCCCAGACCGGGCGAAGGAGTGGGAGCTCGCCGTTCTGCTAGTGCGCCTGTTCCGCTCGCTCGACGCACTCTGGGGGCACGAAGCGGCCGCGCACACGTGGCTCACGAGCGAGAACCTCGCGCTCGCGGCGCGTCCCGTCGATCTTCTTCCCTCTGTCGAAGGCCTGGTCCGTGTCGTCAACTACCTGGACAACGCGCGAGGTCGCCTCTAACGCTGCCGCCTTGCGCCACGCGTTGTGGCGCGCGGTCGAGGCGCAGCACGTGGCGTCCACGATGGCGCTCGTCGATTCGATCGAGGAGCAGCACGCGCTGGAGCGTCTGCTCGACGACACCAAGCCCCCCATTCCTGCGGGGGCGGCGCATCTTCACTGGCTGTTGTTCACGCCGTTCCGCTATCCGCCGCCTCCGGGGGGATCCCGCTTTCGTGGCCCCAATGATCCGGGTGTCTTCTACGGCGCCGACGCCATCCGGACCACCTGCGCGGAGCTCGGTTACTGGCGGTGGCGCCACTTGCTGGATTCGCCGGCTCTCGACGCCATGCCCACCAAGCCGCAGACCGTGTTTCAGGTGAAGCTCAAGATCGATGCGGTCGACCTTCGCGCGAACCCGTTCGCGCGGGATCGGCGTCACTGGACCGACGCAAGCGACTATTCGCGCTGCCAGGACTTCGGCCGTACGGCGCGCGCGGCCGGCATCGGCGCCATCCGCTACGAGTCCGTCCGCGATCCGAAGCACGACGCGTGCTGCGCGGTGTTGTCGCCCGCAGCGTTCGCCCCTCCAATTCCCGTCGAGCAGCAGACGTGGATGCTGTCGGTCGCCCGCGAACGGGTGATCTGGCAGCGCACGCACGTTCTGGACATCGAAGAACACGAATTCGCTGCAGCGCAGTGGTCGCCCTCCGCCCACTAGGCCGCACCGAGTACGAGCCCACATGGCGCGCCATGCAGGCGTTCACGGCGGCGCGTGCCGCCGGCACGCCGGACGAGATCTGGCTCACGGAGCATCCCCCGGTGTACACGCTCGGCCTCGCCGGCCGGCGCGAGCACCTGCTGCGCGACAACGGCATTCCCACCGTGAAGGTCGACCGCGGCGGCCAGATCACCTACCACGGGCCCGGACAGCTCATCGTCTATCTCTTGTGCGACCTGCGGGAGAGAAAGCTCGGCGTGCGCGCCATGGTCCACTCGATCGAGGCGGCGGTGGTAGAATGGCTTGATTCCACGGGCATTTCTGCCTACGGCAAACCGGCGGCCCCGGGCGTCTACACGGTGGTCTCCGGCGTCGAGGCGAAGATCGCCGCTCTCGGCTTGCGCGTCTCCAGAGGCTGCACCTATCACGGCTTGGCGGTCAACATCGCGATGGATCTCTCGCCTTTCGCCGACATCGACCCTTGCGGCTATCGCGGGCTCGCGGTCACGCAGCTCGCGGATCTCGGCGTGACCATGACCGTCGACGCTGCCGGGTCCACACTCGCCCCGATCCTCATTGGGCACCTTGCCACCCGGAACTGATCATGGACAAGCCCGCCCCTTCCGTTTCGAACGCCGCGGGCGTCAAGCACAAGGGCGACGCCAAGACCTCGCGGATCCCCATCAAGATCGTTCCGGCCGAGCGCCTGCGCAAGCCCGATTGGATCCGTGTGCGGGCGCCATCCTCGCCGCGCTTCGCCGAAATCAAGGCTATCCTGCGCGCGCACAACCTGCATACGGTATGCGAGGAAGCCTCCTGCCCGAACATCGGCGAATGCTTCTCCAAAGGCACCGCGACGTTCATGATCATGGGCGACATCTGCACGCGACGCTGCCCCTTCTGCGACGTGGGCCACGGCCGGCCGCTGCCGCTCGACGTTGACGAGCCCGCCAATCTCGGCAAGACGATCGCCGCGCTCAAGCTGCGCTACGTCGTGATCACGAGTGTCGACCGCGACGACCTTCGCGACGGCGGCGCGCGGCATTTCGTCGACTGCATCCGCGCGGTGCGCGAGCATTCGCCTGGGACGCAGATCGAAGTGCTGGTCCCCGATTTTCGCGGCCGTCTCGACCGCGCGCTCGAGATCCTCGGCGAGGCGCCGCCGGATGTCATGAATCACAACCTCGAAACGGTGCCCCGCCTCTACCGGCTGGCGCGCCCCGGATCGGACTACGCGAATTCGCTGACCTTGCTCCGCGAATTCAAGAGGCGCTTCCCCGCGCTGCCGACCAAGTCCGGCCTGATGGTGGGCCTGGGCGAGACAGACGACGAGATTCTCGCGACCATGCGCGAGATGCGCGCCCACGACATCGACATGCTGACGCTCGGGCAATATCTGCAACCCACGGCAGGCCATCTGCCGGTGCTGCGTTACGTGCACCCGGATGCGTTCGCGGCGTTCGAGCGCGAGGCTTATGCGATGGGCTTCCGGCATGCGGCCGTCGGCGCGCTGGTGCGCTCGTCGTACCACGCGGATCGGCAGGCCGAAGAGGTGCTCGCCGGCTGACTTCGAGCTGCAGGGGCGCATACGCAACGTTTGCGGCGCGGTCTCGCATCGGGAAGGATAGTCCGGCATTTGCGGCCCGGTGTCGCACCGGGAAGGACAGTCCGGCGAACGTTACGCATCAGGCTCCGCTCCTCTCAAGGATCGGACGGCGCGGGCGGTACGGGAGGCCCGGCATCCTTCGGCCACAACAGCCACATGCGCCCGTCCTGCTTCATTCGCCCCGCCAACCTGCCGGCGTCGTCACCGAATCCCCAGAAGAAGTCCGCGCGCACGGCGCCCCGGATTGCCCCACCGGTGTCCTGCGCCAGCATCAAGCGCCGCAGCGGCTGCGCGGACAGCGGGTACGTGGTGGCGAGGAAAACAGGGGCCCCGAGCGGAATCGAGCGCGGATCGACGGCGAGCGTGCGCTCGCGCAGGAGCGGGACGCCCAGCGAGCCGATGGGACCGTCGATCTCGGCCTCGGGCGTCCCCGGCGTCGGCGCCGGGACTTCGCGAAAGAAGACGTAGCTCGGATTCTCGTCCAGCAACGGCAAGAGCTTTTCGGGATTGCGCCGGCCCCACTCCTTGATGCCCTGCATCGACGCACGGTCAAGCGTCAATTCGCCGCGTTCGACGAGCAGCCGGCCGATCGAACGGTACGGATGTCCGTTCTGATCCGCATAGCCCACGCGCATCACGCCCCCCTCGGCGAGACGAACCCGCCCCGAGCCCTGGATCTGCAGGAAGAAGGCCTCCACAGGGTCGTCGACGTAAACGAGCTCCTTCATGGCCGCGATCGGCGCCTTGCCCCTTTCGATGTCGGCGCGCTGCCAATACGGAACCACGCGCTTGCCTTCGACGCGGCCCCGAAGCCGCTTCCCCTTGAGCTCGGGATAGAGCTCGGTCAAGTCGATGGTCAGGAGATCGGCCGGCGCGGCATACAGCGGCACTCGATGGCGAGCGGAGCGGATTCGGCTGCCGGCGAGCAGCGGCTCGTAATAGCCGGTGATCATCCCGGTATCGCCCCCATCCGCTGCCGTCACCAGGTAAGGGCTAAAATGACGCTCGAAGAAAGCGCGGATCGCCGTCTTGTCCGTGGCATCGACTGCAATCGCACTGGCGCATGGCGGCTCCCAGACGGCACGGGTGCCAAGGGACACGAGGAGCGCTGCGCAGCCTGCGCGGAAGGCGGGCCAGATTTCCGCAACGCTGTCCTCGGTCCAGCCCGGAAGCGCGCTCCAGGCGGCGGGCGAGTACTTCGCCGGCAACGAGGGCGCGATCGCCGGCGCCGCGGGAATCGCGGCGGGCGGCGGCCTGGCGATGATCTCCGGCTTGCCTGCCTCGCGCGGGCCAGTCGCGCACCCCGCGACTATCAGCAGTGCCGTGACGGCGCAAATCGCGCGGGCAGTGGACGAACGAAGGGATCGAGACAAAATGGTATGGTTCATCCTCGAAGCGTTGGTGGCGCTCCTGATCGCTGTCGCCTTCGTCGCCTGGACCATGGGCCCGAGGCGTCGAAAGCCGCCGCGCGACAACGATCGCGACCAGGACCCGAGCCTCTAATGCAGGATGCGCGGCACCGAAAGAGTGAACAACGGGATGTCGGCGTTGAACGCATGACCATCCTCCGCGACCATCTGGTAGGTACCGCGCATCGTTCCGACCGCCGTTTGCAGGCTGGTACCGCTCGTGTACTCGAAGCTCTCGCCCGGCCGCAACAGCGGCTGCTGGCCGATCACGCCGGCGCCTTTGACTTCCTGCACCTGGTGCTCGGAGTCGGTGATGACCCAGTGGCGGCCGATGAGCTGCGCGGCGAGCTCGCCGGTGTTGGCGATCGTGATCGTATACGCGAACACATACTGGTTGCGCGAAGGATCCGACTGGTCCGCGAGATACGCCGTCTTCACGGCGACCGCGATGCTGTATTTCCCGTTGTCAGCCATGATTCGTGAACTGCATTGCCCCAATGATTATAGCCCCATGCCTCAATTCCTGATTGCGCCATCGCTCCTGTCCGCGGATTTCGCGCGGCTCGGCGAGGAGGTGCGCGCGGTGATCGCCGCCGGCGCCGATCTCCTGCATTTCGACGTCATGGACAACCATTACGTTCCCAATCTCACCGTCGGTCCGCTCGTCTGCGCGGCGATCAAGCCGTACGCCACTGTGCCCATCGATGTCCATCTCATGGTGAAACCGGTCGATCGCATCGTCACCGATTTTGCCGAGGCCGGCGCCGCAATCTTGAGCTTTCATCCCGAAGCATCGGAACATGTAGACCGTACCATCGGCCTCATCCGCGACTCCGGCTGCAAGGCAGGATTGGTCCTCAATCCTGCCACCTCGCTCGACTGGCTCGATCACACGCTCGACAAGCTCGACCTCGTGCTCATCATGTCGGTCAATCCCGGGTTCGGTGGGCAGTCGTTCATCCCCGAGGCGCTGCACAAGCTTACGCTCGCGCGCTCGCGCATCGAGACCGCGCAGCAACGCACGGGCCGCAAGATCCTGCTCGAAGTCGACGGCGGCGTGAAGGTCGGCAACATCGCCGCGGCGGCGAAGGCCGGCGCCGACACGTTCGTGTCCGGCTCGGCGATCTTCGGCGCCTCGGACTATCGCGCGACGATCGATGCGATGCGCGCGGAGCTCGCCGCCGCACGATGACGAGGCGTAGCGCGGCAGTGCCGGCGGACGCGCCGATCATCGACGTCGGCGCGATCGCGTTCGACCTCGACGGCACGCTGCTCGACACGGTGCACGAGCTCGCGACCGCGGTGAACGCGCTCTTGGATGAGCTTGGTCATCCGCCGCTTGCGCAGGAGGTCGTCGGCGCGCTGATCGGAAAAGGTATGGCGAATCTCGTCAGGCGGGCGCTGGCGCTCGCCACCCATGTATCGCCCGAGGCCGTCGACGACGGTGAAGTCGGGGACGCGCTCGGCCGGTACCAGGCGCATTACGCGTCGCGCCTCGGCCACGAGACGCGCCTCTTCCCGGGCATGGTCGAAGGACTCCTGCGGCTCGAGGCCATGAGGGTTCCGCTCGCAGTCATTACGAACAAGGCGACGCGCTTCGTGCGGCCGCATCTCGCGGCGGCCGGCATCGAGCGCTTTTTCTCCCTGGTGATCGGCGGTGACGATCTGCCGACCAAAAAGCCCGACCCCGGCCCGTTGCGGCACGCCGCCGCGGTGTTCGGCATACCGACCGGCCGATTGCTGATGGTCGGTGATTCGGGCAACGACGTCGAAGCGGCGCGCGGCGCCGGCTGCCCCGTGCTGGTCGTGCCCTACGGCTACCGCGAAGGGAGGCCTGTGCATGAGCTCGAAGCCGATGGTATAGTCGCTTCGGTGGACGCGGTCGCCGATCGCGTCCGCTATGTTGCCCCTGCACCCCAATGAGCTTCGCCTTCTTCAAAAGCCAGGCCGCCGCGGCAACCGCCCGCTGGCGGCGCACGTCCGCCACGCGCCGCTGGCGTTGACGTCCCGCAGTCCCAGGCGTCGCGCTTAAGAGCGCCGCCCCGTGCAGTCCCGCGACTGCCCCGCTGGCCCCTTGAAGAGATCGCTTAAAGCCATGACTGAAGCCGAATTCCGCGCGCTTGCCGCACAGGGCTACAACCGCATTCCGCTCGTTCTCGAATCGTTCGCGGACCTCGATACCCCGCTGTCGCTCTATGTGAAGCTCGCGAACGAGCCGTTCACGTTTTTGCTCGAGTCGGTCGTGGGCGGGGAGCGGTTCGGCCGCTACTCGTTCATCGGGTTGCCGGCGCGGATTCGCATTCGCGCGCGCGGCACCGCGATCGAGGTCGACGACGATGGCGTCGTCATCGAACGGCACAGCGGGGATCCCCTGGCGTTCGTCGGCGAATTCCTGCGGCGGTACCGGGCGGCGCCGCGTCCCGGTCTGCCGCGATTCTGCGGCGGCCTCGCCGGCTCCTTCGGCTACGACACCGTGCGCCACATCGAGACCAAGCTCGCCGGTTGCGCGCCGCCCCCCGGATCCGGCCTTGCGGATGTCCCCGACATCCTGCTGCTTCTCACCGAAGAGTTGGCGGTGGTGGACAACCTCGCCGGCAAGATCTCGCTCATCGTCTACGCGGATCCTGGCAAACCGGATGCCTTCGCCGCGGCGCGGGAACGCCTCCAGGTCTTGCGGCGCAAGCTGCGCGAGCCGGTGTCGATTCCGCTCCAGACCGAGACCGCGGTCACGACAGGGGAGAGCGAGTTCGGCGCCGAGGGTTACCAGCGTGCGGTGAGGCGCGCGAAGGAGTACATCGCCGCCGGGGACGTGATGCAGGTGGTGCTGTCGCAGCGCATGAAGCGGCCGTTCGCATCGTCGCCACTCTCGCTGTACCGGGCGCTGCGCTCGCTCAATCCGTCGCCGTACATGTTCTATTACGACTTCGGCGATTTCCACGTTGTCGGCGCCTCACCGGAGATCCTGGTGCGCAAGGAAGGCTCGGCGGTGACCCTGCGGCCGATCGCGGGGACGCGACCGCGTGGCGCGACGCGCGACGCCGACCTGCATCTCGCGGAGGAGCTCCTCGGCGATCCGAAGGAGGTCGCCGAGCACGTGATGCTGGTCGACCTCGGCAGGAACGATGTCGGGCGCGTTGCGCAGACGGGAACCGTCAAGCTCACCGACCGCATGGTGGTCGAGCGCTATTCGCACGTGATGCACATCGTGTCCAACGTGGAAGGCGTGCTGAAGCCGGGTCTCACCAGCATCGACGTGCTGCGCGCCGCATTCCCCGCCGGCACCGTGAGCGGCGCCCCGAAGGTGCGGGCGATGCAGATCATCGACGAGCTCGAGCCGACCGGCCGCGGCGTCTATGCCGGCGCGGTGGGCTACATCAGCTTCCAGGACGACATGGACACGGCCATCGCGATCCGCACGGCGGTGGTCAAGGGCGGCATGCTCTACGCCCAGGCAGGTGCTGGAATCGTCCACGATTCCGTGCCCGAGTCTGAATGGACGGAAACCGAGAACAAGGCGCGCGCGATTTTCCGCGCCGCCGACATGGTGCAGCTCGGATTGGACGCTAACGAATGAGGGGCGAACATCATGCTGCTCCTGATCGATAACTACGACAGCTTCACGTACAACCTCGTCCAGTATTTCGGCGAGCTCGGCGCGGACGTTCACGTCCATCGCAACGACGCGCTCACCCTCGATCAGATCGAGGCGTGGAGCCCGGGAGAGATCGTCATCTCCCCGGGACCGTGCACGCCCAGCGAGGCCGGGATTTCGGTGCCGCTGATCGAGCGCTTTGCCGGAAAGATCCCGATCCTGGGCGTATGCCTCGGCCACCAGGCGATCGGCCAGGCGTTCGGCGGAAAGATCGTTCGCGCGGAGCGCGTGATGCACGGCAAGGTGTCGCCGGTGGTCCATGACGGCCGGGGTGTGTTCGCCGACCTTCCTTCGCCGCTGACGGCCACGCGCTACCATTCGCTCGCGATCGAGCGCGCCACGATCCCGTCTTGCCTCGCGATCACCGCGACCGCCGATGACGGCGAGATCATGGGCGTACGCCACCGCGAATGGCCGGTCGAGGGCGTCCAGTTCCATCCCGAGGCGATCCTCACCGAGCACGGCCATGCGCTGCTGCGCAATTTTCTCGAGGGCGCGCGGGCAGTGCGCGCGCGCAGTGACGACCCGCCATCCGACGCCAAGGAAACGCCATGACCATCACCGCGCAGGAAGCCCTGCAACGCACGATCGAGCATCGCGAGATCTTTCCCGACGAAATGCTCTCGATCATGCGCCGGATCATGAGCGGCGAGGTGACGCCGGTGATGATCGCCGCGCTCACGGTGGGGTTGCGGGTGAAGAAGGAGACGATCGGCGAGATCGCGGCGGCGGCGCAGGTGATGCGCGAATTCGCGACCCGCGTCGACGTTCCGGATCGCGAGCACCTGCTCGACATCGTCGGCACGGGCGGCGACTCGTCGCAGACATTCAACATCTCGACGGCGTCGATGTTCGTCGCCGCAGCGGCGGGCGCGCGCGTGGCGAAGCACGGCGGCCGCTCGGTGTCGTCGAAGTCGGGCAGCGCCGACGTGCTGGAGGCGCTCGGCGCGAACATCATGCTGAAGCCCGATCAGGTCGCGCAGTCGATCGCCGAATCGGGCATCGGGTTCATGTTCGCGCCGTCGCACCACAGCGCGATGAAGCACGCGGCTCCGGTGAGAAAGGAGCTCGGCATCCGGACCATCTTCAACATCCTCGGTCCGCTCACGAATCCCGCGGGGGCAGCCAATCAGCTCCTCGGCGTTTTCCACCCGGATCTGGTCGGCATCCAGGTGCGCGTGCTGCAGCGACTGGGAAGCAAGCACGTCCTGGTCGTCTATGGCAAGGACGGCATGGACGAGGTGTCGCTGGGTGCGGCGACGATGGTCGGCGAATTGAAGGACGGCGAAGTCCGCGAATACGAGATCCACCCGGAGGATTTTGGCCTCCGGATGATTTCCAACCGCGGGCTCAGGGTGACCGACGCGGCGGAGTCGAAGGAGATGTTGCTGGAGGCGTTGGGCAACGTCGAAGGCACGCCGCGCGAGATCGTGGTGCTGAACGCGGGGGTCGCGTTGTATGCGGCTGATGTGGCGGCATCGATCGCGGAGGGCATCGAGCGCGCGCGGGAGGCGGTCGGCTCCGGCGCGGCCAAGCGCAAACTGGAGCAGTTCGTCGCGGTGACCCAGAAGCTCGGCTCGGCCAACGCCTGATCCCAAGCGATGGCGCTGTCCGACATCCTCGCGCGGATCCTCGCGACCAAGGCCGACGAGGTCGATGCGGCGAAACGCACGCGGCCGCAGGCGGAGATCGCCGCCGCGGCGCGCGCGCAGTCCCCGCCGCGCGATTTCGCCGGAGCATTGCGCGCGAAGATCACCGCCGGTCGTCCGGCCGTCATCGCCGAGATCAAGAAGGCGAGCCCGAGCCGCGGTGTGCTGCGCGCCGATTTCGATCCGCCGGCGATCGCGGCGAGCTATGAGCACGGCGGCGCGGCATGCCTATCAGTGTTGACCGACCGAACTTATTTTCAGGGCGATCCGACGCATCTCACGGCGGCGCGCGCTGCGTGCAGGCTCCCCGTGTTGCGCAAGGACTTCATCGTCGACGAGTATCAGGTCGTGGAGGCGCGCGCGATCGGTGCCGATGCGGTACTGCTGATCGTTGGGGCGCTTCCCGACGCGCACTTGGCGGCGCTCGAAGGCTGCGCACGCGAGCTCGGAATGTCGGTGCTGGCCGAGGTCCACGACGGCGCGGAGCTCGAGCGCGCTCTGTTACTCGCCACACCGCTCATCGGCATCAACAACCGCGATCTGCACACGTTCGACGTGTCGCTCGCGACGACATTGGACCTCGCGCCGTCGATCCCGTCGGGACGGCTGGTCGTGACCGAAAGCGGAATCGTCGCGCCGCCGGATGTCGCGGCGATGCGCGCGCGGGGGGTCGAGGCGTTCCTGGTAGGCGAGGCGTTCATGCGCGCCGACGATCCTGGTGCGGCGCTCGCGAAGCTCTTCGCCTGACGCCGGCGTAGTGTGAAGCGAGGGCAGAGCCCTGCGGGCGCCTGAGGTATGAAGGCCGCAGGGCTCTGCTTCGCGCCACACGGTCCAGGATCCACGGTCGCGCGGCGCCGATGCTATCATCCGCCGCGACAACGGGGAGCGCTTCGTGTCGGCCATCGCCGCCGAAAACGTCAGCAAGCATTGGACAACCGCCGACGGCAAGGTGCGCGCCGTCGACGGGCTTTCGTTCGCGTTCGACGAAGGGACGCTCAACGTGCTGCTGGGCCCGTCGGGCTGCGGCAAGTCGACGACGCTGCGCCTGATCGCGGGACTCGAACCGGCCGACGGCGGGCGCATCCTCATCGCCGGGCGCGATGTCACGGGCTTGCCGCCGTCCCAGCGCAACATCGCGATGGTGTTCCAGAGCTACGCCCTCTTTCCACACCTTTCGGTCGCCGAAAACATCGTGTTTGGATTGAAGGTGCGCAAGGTTGCGCCGGCGGATGTGGAGCGCCGCCTGAAACGCGTGGCGGACCTGCTGGGGCTCGGGGCCCTCCTCGACCGCAAGCCGTCTCAGCTTTCCGGCGGCCAGCAGCAGCGCGTCGCGCTGGGACGCGCGATCATCAACGAGGCGCCCGTGTGCCTGATGGACGAGCCGCTGTCCAACCTCGACGCCCAGCTGCGGCAGGAAATGCGGGCGGAGATCCGCAGCCTGCAACGAGACCTCGGCATCACGATGGTCTATGTAACGCACGACCAGGTCGAGGCGATGTCGATGGCGGACCGCGTGGTGCTCCTCGACCAAGGCAAGATCGAGCAGAACGCCACTCCGGTCGAGCTCTACGAGAGCCCGGCCAACACATTCGTCGCGCGCTTCATCGGCACGCCGCCGATGAACCTGCTGGCGCTCGAACCCGGCAATGAAGGCGCCGTGATCGCCGGCACCGGCGGACCCGCCGTCGCCCCGGCTGCCGCGGCCGGGTTTACGCTCGGCGTGCGGCCGGAGCACATCACGCTCGGCCTCGACCGCGGGGTTCCCGCGA
>Ga0097621_100002737_pt1 | contig 12061 bp, 12 predicted proteins | sample KBSMisM72_FD_73165 | JGI IMG/M metagenome (GOLD analysis project Ga0097621, IMG submission 73165) | Miscanthus rhizosphere microbial communities from Kellogg Biological Station, Michigan, USA - KBS Miscanthus M7-2 (version 2) (version 2) | ecosystem: Host-associated > Plants > Roots >... | reverse complement strand
AAGGCCATCATCGCCACAAGAAGCAGACCGGCGGCGCCGGCCAGTTCGGCGAGGTTTTCCTGCGCATCGAGCCGTTGCCGCGCGGCGGCGGCTTCGAGTTCGTCGACGAGGTCAAGGGCGGCACGATTCCGAACCAGTTCCTGCCGGCCGTGGAAAAAGGCGTGCGCCAGGTGCTCGAGCACGGCGCGGTCGCCGGCTACCAGATGCAGGACGTTCGTGTAATTGTATACGATGGAAAATATCACCCGGTCGACTCGAAGGAAGTCGCATTCGTCGCCGCCGGCAAGAAGGCGTTCATGGACGCCATCACGAAGGCCAAGCCGCAGATCCTCGAACCGATCGTCAACCTCGATGTGTTCGTTCCGGATGCGCACATGGGCGACGTCACCGGCGGCCTTGCCAGCAAGCGCGCCCGCATCAGCGGCACCGATTCGATGCGTGGCGGCGAACTCGTCGTCAAGGCGCAGGTGCCGCTCGCCGAGATCACGGACTACCAGACCGAGCTCAAAGCCATGACGGCCGGCAAGGGCCGCTACGCGATCGAGTTCAGCCACTACGACCCGGTGCCGGCGCAGGTACAGAAGCAGCTCGTCGACGCGTACAAGCCGAAGGTCGAAGAGGACTAGAACGCGATCAACTGAACGGGGAGTGGCCCGTAGAATGGGTTGAGCGTCATTGCGGATGTTTGCGGTGGGTATCGCTACGCTCAACCCATCGCACAAAGTGCGCAACCCTAACGATCTTCGCAGGCACGTTTCTGGTGCAGCGCCAAAATGAACCGCGTCACAACGCAAACATGAATTTCACGGCTCCATTGCGCGCCGATACATGAGCGAGGTGTAGGCTGACAATTCTGGTGAAGAATTCATTCGCCACCGCAACGGAGCACCTCCATGAAAAAAGTCAGCGATGTAATGACGCGTGACGTGCATCTGGCCAGCCCGGACCAGACGATTCGCGAAGCGGCCGTCGAGATGGCCAAAGCCGACATCGGCAGCCTGCCGGTCGGCGAGAACGATCGCCTCATCGGCATGATCACCGATCGCGATATCGTGCTGCGCGCGGTAGCCAAGGGACGCGATTCGAAGACCCAGGTTCGCGAGGTGATGAGCGACCGCATTCAATATTGCTTCGACGACGAAGACGTCGGCAGCGCCGCGGAAAACATGGCAACGCTCGGCGTGCGCCGGTTGCCGGTGCTCAATCGCGACAAGTGCTTGGTCGGTATCGTCGCACTGAGCAACATTGCCAACTGCGGCGACAACAAGGCCGCGAACAAGATGCTCAAGGGTGTGGCAGAGCCGCATCACTGATGCGCGGCGAATCGATGGGCCGATAACGCAGGGCGAGCGTAGGGTGGGCCTTGGCCCACCGCTTCATTATCGCGCGCCCGGGAGCTCAGGCTCGCGGGCGACGCAGACGCGCCAAAGAATGGTGGGCCAAGGCCCACCCTACAACCCCTCAATTTCAGTTCGCCGCGTGCATGCGCTGGATCAGCACCGACGTGCCGCCCTCGAATCGCAGCGCGAAGCTCGAACCATCGTGAGTTGACGAAACGACCTTGACCGGCCCGCGCTCTTGCGCGGCCTTTACGTCCAGTGCCTGGAATTGCTCAGCCGTGCCGGTCGGATTGAGCACGAGCGGCGGACTCAGCGGCTCGTACCCGTTGAAGGCGGGAAGGCCGCCCGGCATCGGAAAACGCTGCATCCACATGAAGAACTTGCCTTCGTGCGGAATCCGCACGCGGTCCGGCTGCTGCACCGTGAATCCGAGCGCGCCGTAAGCGTTCCAGACGCGCAGGATATGCGCCTGCGTGCAGTCGACCGAAATGCATTCCTGCAGCACGAAGTATTCGTCGTCCTTCAACTGCGTCAGACGCACGCTGAGAATGTCGTCGGTCTGGAACGGCTCGGCGGGATAGATCACGGCCGACATATGCGTGTCGACTTCGAAGTTGCTCGATATGATGTACCCACCGTGCCGCTCTTCCCATTTTGGCGCGGTCACGTTGACGTCCGGCAGCGTCGTCTGTGCGGCGATCGCGAGGGGCAGGAATCCCAGGACGAATGCGCCTCCCGCGCGTGCCGCGCGGCGTTCGCCGATTGCTCCGCTCATAACCCGCACTCCTTGTCGAACGCGCCGCAGCGCAAGCTGGCAGTCCGTTATGCGTGCGTAGCTTCGCCCCCTCGCGCCCTTCAATACAAGGCTGCATGGTGTAAATTCCTGCAAGATTCGGGGCCTGCACCCAAGAACTCGCGGGCGAGCTGCACTGCACGCCATCCGGGGTCGCCCGCCGTGCCGATGGCCCGCGCTAGCGCCGGAAGAAGGGGCTGGTCGCCTGCGGCCATGGCAATGAAGCGGCCAGGGGCAAACCGGCTGACCGCCGCGGTATGATCTGCGGCCGTGGCGGCCGCTGCGTTGTAGCGGCGAATTCCGTCCACCCCCAATCCATCATCGAGGACGATCCATGCTCGCAGTCCGTCGCGTTGCGTTCCCGCTGGCAATGCTGTGCGCGAATGTTTGCGCACAGTCGCCGGGACCGGAGGTGAAGAAATTCATCGCCTATGACGATGCGGTCATTGCGCTGACACATGTGCGCGTGATCGATGGCACCGGCGCGCCGGCCCAGGACAACCGCACGCTCGTCCTGCGCGACGGCAAGATCGAATCGATCGGCGATGCCGCGCCTCCGGCCGGCGCGCGCGTCATCGATCTTTCCGGCCATAGCGTGATGCCTGGCCTGGTCGGCATGCACAACCACCTGATGTACACGGCATCGATCAATCTGGATGAGGACGGCAAGATTCCGCCGCCCGGATTCCTCGTCACCGAGCTCGCGTTCTCCGCGCCGCGCCTGTACCTGGCATCCGGCGTCACGACGATGCGCACGACCGGCAGCATCGAGCCGTACGCCGACTTGAACATCCGCCGCCTGATCGACGAGATGAAAATGCCCGGGCCTCACATCGACGTGACCGGACCCTATCTCGAAGGCAAGGACAGTTCCTTTCCGCAGCTCGCGGCAATCACTTCGCCGGAACAGGCAACGAAGACCGTGGCGTTCTGGGTCAGCCAGGGTGCGACCTCGTTCAAGGCCTACATGAACATCGCCGAAGGCGTGCTCGGCGCCGCGATCAAGGAAGCGCACAAGCACGACATCAAGGTCACCGGGCATTTGTGCTCCGTCGACTATCGCCAGGCGGCCGCGCTCGGCATCGACGATCTCGAGCACGGCCCGGTCTATACCGATTCGGAATTCGTGCCGGACCGCAAGCACGATGTCTGTCCGAACATCCCGGCGATCGTCGCCTCGTGGGAAAAACTCGCAATCGACAGCGCGCAAGTCCAGGGGTTGATCCAGGACCTCGTCAAGCACCATGTCGCCGTGACGTCGACGCTGCCGGTGTTCGAGGCCTCGATCACGACGCGCCCGGTGTTGTCGCCGCGGCAGACGCAGATGATGTCGGCTGAATCGCTGCGCAGCTACCTCGCCGCGCGCGCGTCGGCGGCGACCACGGCAGGCCGCGCTGAAAAAGCCGAAGCCGCGCTGAAGAAAGAGATGGCGTTCGAGCTCGCGTTCGTGCGTGCCGGCGGATTGCTGCTCGCTGGCCCTGATCCGACCGGGATCGGCGGCACGCTGCCGGGCTTCGCCGATCAGCGCGAACTCGAGTTGCTCGTCGAGGCCGGCTTCGCGCCGCTCGAGGCAATCCACATCGCCACGGCGAATGGTGCGCAATTCGAGAAACAACTCGATCGCATCGGCACGATCGCCGCGGGCAAGCACGCCGACCTGGTCGTGCTCAAGGGCGATCCGGGCCAGCGCATCGCCGACGTCGAGAATGTCGAACTGGTATTCAAGGACGGCATCGCCTACGACCCGGCGAAGCTGATCAACTCGGTGCGCGGCATGCTTGGGATTCGCTGAAAAGGCGGCGCATGGACTGATCGTGTTGCCGATACTGCTGTCAGGTTCATGCCAATGCTGCCTGGTTCCGTGTCAGGCAGGTGTGGCGCGGAGTAGACTCCGCACGCTTCATCGCAATACAACCTAACCCTTGGGAGGAAGGCTATGGTCACGCTTGCTCAACTGTGGTTGCCGATCCTGCTGTCGAGCGTATTCGTGTTCTTCGCCAGCAGCATCCTGCACATGGTCCTGAAATTCTGGCACATGCCCGATGGCAGCGGCTTCTCGAACGAGGACGAAGTCGGCGCGGCGATGCGCAAGGGAAGTTCGGGCGCCGGCATGTACATGATCCCGTATTGCAAGCCGGAGCAGATGAAGGAGCCGGCGACGCAGGACAAGTTCAAGCAGGGTCCGGTCGGCGTTATCTTCCTGCGCCAGCCCGGCGCAATGAACCTGGGAGCATTTCTCGGCCAGTGGTTTGCATTCTGCGTGCTCGTTTCGGCGTTCTGCGCGCACTTGAGTGGCCACGTCCTTCCCGGCGGCACACCGTACATGCGCGTGTTCAGCACCGTCGGCGTGGCCGCGTTCATGTGCTACGCGCTCGGCTCCATACCGAATGCGATCTGGTGGGGACACCCATGGAAGAGCCAGATCAAACACGTGATCGACGGCCTGATCTATGCGCTGCTGACGGCGGGCACGTTCGGCTGGCTGTGGCCGGCAGCCTGACGATTGTCTTGCGGCGCATCGCCGTCGCCGAGCGCAGTCTTCGAGCAGCGCCGCTCGTACGGCAGCGGCGCTGAGACGGTTTGCAAGGTCCCTGCAAGCTCCATTGGGCTAAGCTCCTGCTGTTCGAACGCCGCCGTCTCTGAACGCATTGGGCCCGCCATGCCTGCCTTTACTGCCGCTCGCACCGTCTTCGCTGCCGTCGTCTTCATTGCGTCCGCATCCGCTCATGCCGATGCCGACGGGATTTTCTGGAACGGCTTTGAACCCGCGATCACAGCAACAGCGGAAACCTGGACCTGGGTTCCGTTCGACAACGCCTATTGCGGCAATGGCACGAAGACCGGCATCGGCGTCAACCTCACGTCCGCCAGCAATCGCTTGCTGATCTACCTGCAGGAGGGCGGCGCATGCTGGAACGCACTGACATGCGCAACGGGGTTCGCAGACCATTTCACCACCGGTTACGGATCTTCCGACTTCGCGATCGACGCGGCCGACACCAGCTATCTGGCGCAACCGGGCGGATTCTTCGATCGGTCGGCGGCTGCAAATCCGTTCAAGGACTATAGCTATGTTTTCGTCCCGTATTGCACCGGCGATACGCACTCCGGCAGCAACGTCACGACGTTGAGCGGTCAGCCGGCATACTTTGTCGGCTTTCGGAATATCACGGCGTATCTCGAGCGGCTCGTGGTGACGTTTCCCGGCACCGACCGTATCGTACTCGCCGGCAGCAGTGCGGGCGGATTTGGCGCCACGCTGAACTGGTGGCAGACCGCACAGGCGTTTCCCGGCGCGCGCGTCGACATGATCTCCGATTCCGGTGCGATCATGCCGAACGACGTGCTGCCATCGCCGAACACAACCGAAGCAGCGCAACGAGCAGCCTGGAATCTGGACGCGACGACGCCGCCGGGTTGCACTGGCTGCGCAACGGCTTTCGATGCGATCTACGACTTCGACTCGAGCACCTTTCCGAACAGCCGGGGCGCGCTGCTTTCATATCAGCAGGACTCGATCCTGTATCTTTTCTATGGCATCACCAAATCGAAGTTCACGCAGGGACTCGGCGAAGTAGAAACGCAATTTTTCGATCCGAGCGCGAATCTGCGCTACTTCAACGTCAGCGGATCGGGGCACGTGCTGTGGTTCAGTCCGACGCTGTCGACACAAAGCACGACCGTACTGCAATTCATCACGCTGATGGTTACCGACGATCCGGGCTGGACAAGCGTCACGCCGTAGCCCACGACCGAGCGCACGCGTCTGCGGCGACGCTGCCGGCAATTCCGATGGCGATCCGAACGACGCCGCCGAAAGTCGGTGAGGGCAAGACCTGCATTCAGCCGAGAATTGCCGCGAGCGCCGGCGCCAAATCAGGGTGCTTGAACTTGAATCCCTCGGCAATGGCACGCGTCGGAACGACGCGCTGTCCTGTCAACAGGATATCGGCCATTTCGCCGAACAGGATCTTCAGCGCGAACGCGGGCGTCGGCAGCAGCGCCGGCCGGTGCAGCGCAGCGCCCAGCGTGCGTGCGAACTCCGCATTCGTCACTGGAGCGGGCGCGGTGCCGTTGTAGGCGCCGCGCGCAGCGCCGTTGTCGACGAGCCAGCGGATCAGCGCGACGATATCCTCGCGTGCCACCCAGCTCATCCACTGGCGACCGCTCCCCATTCTCCCGCCGATACCCAGACGGAACGGCAGCAGCATCTGCTTGAGCGCACCGCCGTCGGCACCGAGCACGATGCCGGTACGCACGCGGCAGACGCGCACGCCGAGCGCCTCGGCCTTGATCGCCTCGGCTTCCCAGTCCCGGCACAGGTGTGCGGAAAAATCGTTGCCGAGGTCGGCGTCCTCGTCGAGTTCCTCGTCGCCGGTCGCACCGTACCAACCGATTGCAGAGCCGGAAACGAGCACGGCGGGCGCTGAATCCTGCCGGTCGATCCAGTCGAGCAGGTGTTTCGTCATACCGATGCGCGAGGCGACGAACTCGTGCTTGCGCGCGGCAGTCCAGCGGCCGCTGGCCAGATTCTCGCCGGCAAGATTGACGACCGCCTCGATGCCCTGCGCGAAGTCGAGCCGGTCGATCAGGAACACGGCATCCGGCACGCGCTGTCTGGCCCGCGTGATATCACGCGTCAGCACGGTCACGCGATGGCCGTCCGCGATCAGGCTGCGGCACAAGGCGCTGCCGATGAATCCGCTGCCACCGGTGATCAGATAGTGCATATGGCCTCCGGGCGGGCCAGCCACGCCGATTGTACTCCGATGCACGGCAGCCGGCGCACGCTCGGCAACCAGGTCCGCGCGCAGCACCGCGGCACACGTAGCCGGCTGCAACATCCGCCGCGGCGGTGGAGAACCTGGCGACCACGCCACGTTGGTCGAGTTGCAGAAAATTGCGCACTTGCCACGGGCCGCTACTTTTGGCACACGAAAGGCTATCGCGCGTGCCGCAGCCTTCGTCCCTTCACGAGCGCGGAGATCGGGAGACTCTTATGACAACAATCGCACGGGTTCGAAATCTTCTGGCCGCGGTCCTGGTCGGTATTTTCATTGCCAGCCCTGCATTTGCCGCGGACGTTTACGATGCCGCCGTCGCGCACGCCGGCCGCAGTTCCGACGACCACAAGCGCGACGCGACCGACCGCCCTGCCGACGTATTGCGGCTTTCCGGAATCAAACCCGGAATGCAGGTGGCCGATTTCCTCGCCGCCGACGGTTACTACAGCGAACTGCTCAGCTACGTCGTCGGCGACAGCGGACATGTTCTGCTTCTGAACAACGTGCCCTACGACCGCTTCGTCAAGGACGCCTGGAAGGGGCGCATCGAAAAACAGCATTTGACGAACGTCGAGCATCGCACCGTCGACCCGGCACAGATGGGCCTCAAGGACGCTTCTCTCGATGCGATCGTGCTGGTCAAGGTCTACCACGACCTGTACTGGGTCGCTCCGAAAGACGGCTGGCCGAAGATCGACGTGCCGTCCGTGCTCGACCAGCTGGCGCGCGCGCTGAAGCCCGGCGGCATCCTGCTGATCGTCGATCATTCGGCCAAGCCCGGCAGCGGCAGTTCGGTGGCCGGATCGCTGCACCGGATCGACGAACAGTTCATGCGCAAGGATTTCGAATCGCATGGATTCACGTTCGTGGACAAGAGCAACGTCTTGCGGCGGCCCAACGACAAGCTCGACCAGATCTCGTATCAGGAGCCGATGCTCGGCAAGACCGATCGCTTCGTCTACGTTTTCCACAAGGCCGGTTGACGCTGGACGCAGAGGCGCTGCAGGTCGCTTGCGGCGCTGCGCTCAGCGCGGTTCGTGCAGCTATAGGCCGAACAGCGACAGCGAGTGGATCAGCGCTCTGCGGCCTGCAAGCCTGAGAGCGCCTTCGTTCGCGCGGCTGAATCGAGGTGCGCGATCTTCCCGGCGGCGGCGTAGAACGAGGTCCAATCGCCGCTTTGCCGGGCAAACAGCACCGTGAAGGCCGGCACCCAGCGTCGATACAAGCCGAACGGCAGCAACTTGGCGTTGTTGATGTCGGACTTGATCCAGTCGTCATATCCGCCTTTTCCGTCCCACTGCGTGTCGCGCAAGCGGAAGTAGTCGGCGCGCAGGCGCTCGATTTCCTCGTGCTTGCGCGCGCGCATGGCGTCGGCCGGCAGCGCCGTGACGTACAACTCGCGCAGACGTTCGCGCGCATCGAGCACGATGTGTTCGAACTCGTCCTGCTGCTTGCGGGAAGTGTTGTCCTCGAGCGGCAAGCCGCGCGCGGCGCGCCACTCGCGCAGGCCCTCGTACTGCACGAACGTTGCGAACGATTCGTTGAACTCGGTATCGCCCTTGACGAACAGCCGCTGGTGGGCGAGTTCGTGGAAAATCGTCGCAGCAAGTTCGTCGTCGTCCCAGCGCAGCATCGTATTCAGGATCGGGTCGGCGAACCAGCCGAGCGTCGAATACGCCGCCGAGCCACCGACCCAAGTGTCGAGGCCCTTTGCCTGCAACCGCGCGCCTTCTTCTTCAGCGCGCGCGCGATCGAAGTAGCCGCGGTAAGCGAGGCAGCCGACGAACAGATAGCAGTTTTCGACGGCCTGCACGGAAAACTCCGGAGCCGCAAACACGTTCCAGGTCGCGTACGGCCGCTTCAGATCGGCGTAGTCCGTGTAGCTGGCATTGCGCGGCAGGCCGAGTTTGTCCGAGGCGAACGCGCGCGCCTGTTCGGCCAGTTCGAGCCGTGCCTTGAGCTTTGGGTCGGTTGCCGGGTCGGCGACGATGCGCGCTATCGGCTGACGCGCTGCCAGCATCGAATATTCGCCCTGCGCCAGATGTCCGTAGTAACCGATCGTCGAACACGCCGACAGCGACAGCACGGCCAGAATGCCGGCAACGGGCATCGTGTTCGTTTTTATCGGAAGCGCCGGCATGCAGGCATTCTAACGGAGCGTGCCGGCGCCACCGGCTGAACCGTCCTCTGGCTTGCGCAGTCGTCGCGCGACGCGTACATCCGCGCTACCATTGGCTGATGATGATTTCGCGAATCGTGTTGCTTGCGGGTTGTTGCGCCCTGATGCCGTCGGCATGGGCCGGGGCCGGGCTAACGTCGGCCGGCGTCGACCCGACGGCCGGCAACAACAACGCGCCGGAAGAGCCCACGCTGGCGCAGGTGGCACCCGTCGCAAACCAGGGTCAGCCGGGCGCCGCCAGTGCCGGAACGAACTCCCCTGTGCTGAATCCGGCCGTAGCCGGCACGGCCGGCGCCAACGGGCAGCAGGCCGCGAATAGCGCGGCGGATGGAGCAAAACCCGCGGCACCGGTCGTTGTCGTGCCGACGCCGCCACCTCCTCCGCCCGATCCATCGACCTTGCCGGTTTCCGTGATCAAACCGCTGAACAAATCGGCGGAGAACCCTCCGCCGAAAGCCGATGCCGAGTCGACCGTGACTACGACGACGGCGAAACCCGCGCGTCATGTTGCGCCCGATGCTCCGGCCGAACCGATGCCGGCGCCGGCGCGCGCACCGACGCCTGCATCCGCGCGCGCCCAGCAACCCGCGCCAGCAGCGCGCGCAGAGCCGGCACGTACCGCCGTCGATGCAGCCGCGGCGGTCGCCACTCCCTCCTCGGCGACAGCGGACGGCAGCGCAAACGGCTTCGTGTTCTATACCGGCATGGGCATCGCCGGAATCATCCTTGCGCTTTCATTCGTGGGATTCATGCGCGCCGGCAAAGACTCCGGCCGGCCACGTGCCTGACACGGACGCGCAGGCAGGAACTACGCGCGAGTGCCGGACTTCGGCTTGAGCAGGGTTCCGGTGCAGCGCGCAGCGCCGCAGCGGCAAGCCCAGATCTTCTTCAGGGCCGGCGTCTGGCGCTCTTCGAGCGTAATGCCGTAATCGTAGGTCAGTTCTTCGCCCGCGCGAATCGCGCGCCGCGACTCGATCACGACACGATCCTTGCGCCCGTCGCCGTTGCCGCTTTCAACGATCCAGGCCTGGCAGTTCGGCGCGCAGCTGTGATTGATCCAGCGCGCAACGTTGCCGCCGTCACCGCCGTCGATGACATATTTCTCGTTCAGCGTGAACAGAAACGTGTGTCCGCTGTCGGTGTCGTTCCCGTAGCGGCGATTGGCCTGAGCGTGTGTCAGTCGGCGACCGCGATATTCGACGATCGTCGTGCCCTTGGAGATGTCGCGCGCGGCGAAGACGCCGCTGCCGTGAATCGGCGATTGGCGCCGGATGATACGTCGGGTCATGCGCAGGACTCGTGGACCTTCATTGGAACTGGGCTGCGAATGATAGCGCGATGCGCAGTTGCATGGCGTGTCCATCAGCCGGCGTCTTCAAAAATCGTCGAACCCGGATGAAGCCTCGCAGTCACATCGGGATTTGCAAGTACGGCTGTGCCGATTGCCTGACCGATGAGCGCCTCGTATGATCGCGCCACACGCTTCAGGGGCAGCATCATGTCGTGGTTTCGCTTGAGCAGACTCACCGGGTCGGCATTGCTCGCGCTATGTGCGGGGCTTCTGTCGATGCCTTCGGCGGTCGTAGCGCGGGGTCACGGCGGGTCTGGCCAGACGCCGGGCCTGTTCGACTACTATCTGCTGGCGCTTTCCTGGTCGCCGAGCTATTGCCTGACGCATCCGGACGATAAGCTCCAGTGCGCCAGCAAGGGTTTCGGCTTCGTGTTGCACGGGCTGTGGCCGCAGAACCGCAACGGCGACTGGATCCAGAATTGCGAAAGCGACGCGGCGCCGGACGCGGCCACGATCGAACGCAGCCTGGCGTTCATGCCGAGCCGCTCCCTGATCACGCACGAATGGCAGACGCACGGCACTTGCACCGGACTGGATCCGAAGAGCTACTTCGATCTCGCCGACCGCGCGTTCGCCAGCGTGAAGGTACCGATGGCGCTGGCCACGCCGAAGTCGCCACCCGCGCTCAGCGCGGCGCAGATCGTTCGCGAATTCGTCGCGGTCAATCCGCGACTCGATGAACGCATGCTCAGCGTCGTCTGCCATGACGGCGCCGAACTGGTCGAGATACGCATCTGCCTGGACAAGGAAACGCTGGCCCCACTGGCATGCAGCGGCCGGGTTCGCAATTCGTGCCGGAGCGGCGCATTGAAGATTCCGGCCGCGCGTTGACCCGATCCATCGTCATCCAACCAGCTTTGTCGCAAATCCAGTTGTCGAAAATCCAGGGGGCCCCATGAGAGTCTTACGCATCCTGTTCAAGCTTCTGATCGCGCTCGTTGTCGTCGTTGCCACGGCACTCGGCCTGGTCTATTGGCGTAGCAGCGCGTTGCTCGCGCAGCACATCGAAGTCCGCGAACCCGCGCTGACGATTCCGACGGACGCCGAAGCGCTGGCACGCGGCCAGCACATCGCGATTACGCGCGGTTGCACCGACTGCCATGACAAGGATCTGGGCGGACGCGTGCTCGTCGATGCGTTCCCGATCGGCCGCCTGGCGGCGCCGAACCTGACGCGCGGCAAGGGCGGCGCCGGCGGACGGCTCGACGCGGCCAGTCTGGAGCGCGCGATCCGCCACGGTCTCGGCGAAGGCGGACGCTTGCTGCTGTACATGCCGACGACCGATTTCAACTCGCTGACCGACGCCGACACTGCCGACCTGATCGCTTACGTGTCGGCCGTGCCTCCAGTCGACCGCGACATTCCCGCTCCGGTCGCGGGTCCTTTGATGCGCACCTTGTTCGTGCTCGACAAGGCGCCGCTGGTTTACGCGCTGCGCGTCGACCAGCATGCGGCGCACGCTGCAACGATGACGCCGGCAGCGACGGCCGAGTATGGCCGCTACCTCGCCAACTCCTGCACCGGTTGCCACGGAGAACATTTCAGCGGCGGCCGCGTCCCGGGGACGCCGCCGAGCTTTCCGCCGGCGCGAAACATCACGCCGGATCCGGACAA